>Ga0326728_10009439_pt1 | contig 23508 bp, 19 predicted proteins | sample MB3enrmetagenome_FD_207602 | JGI IMG/M metagenome (GOLD analysis project Ga0326728, IMG submission 207602) | Lab enriched peat soil microbial communities from McLean, Ithaca, NY, United States - MB31MN | ecosystem: Environmental > Terrestrial > Soil > Wetlands > Peat | place: USA: New York... | reverse complement strand
GGGCGGGTTGCACCGCGCCCTGGGCCAGCAGATCGGCGACCCTCTGCACGCGAGCGGGATCGGCCAGGATGGCGAGGTCGCCCACCACCAGCTCTCTGCGCCGGGCATCCAGCGCGCTCTCCGCCAGCAGCCACTCGGCATAGCGCATGTGGAGGCCCACCCAATGTATCGCGGCGGGCGAGACGTTCCACCAACTCGGCACCTTGGCCGTCAGGATCAACTGCGGCACGAGGTCGTTCCAGATGAGCGCCTGCTCGCGCACGGGCACCAGGAAGTTCTGCTCCGCTTGGGCCAGCATGTAGGGCAAGCCCGAAAGCGATCCAAACAGGCGGCCGCCGGCGCTGGAGGGCCAGCCGGTCGCCACGACGTCGGTCTGAAGCCAGGTGTGGGCGGCCCCCAGCGTCCCGAAGAAGTCGTGGCTGCGCACAAACAGGGGGTTGGCGAGCAGAAGCTGTGCGCCGGGTGGGGCGTAGTGAAGGTAGTTGAAGCCCACCAGCGTATCGCGCAGCAAGGGCGCCAGAACGCCGCGGACATCGGCCAGTTTCTCGCTATCGGCGCCGGCCCGCTCCACCAAGGCGCGGATGTTCACCTTGCGCTCGACCTCGATATGGCGATCGCTCCAGTAGCCGAAAGACATGGAGCTCCTCTCGACGTTGGTCAGGTCGGCGCGGGGCATGGGGATCTCAGCCAGGCGCGCGGCCAGGCGATCGACCAGCGCGGCGTTCAGCTTCTCGCCGCGGGGAATGCGCTCCAGGTTATCCGCCAGATCCAGCAGGAGATTCAGAGGCACCAGGCGTTGCGCCTCGAAGATCCGGATCATCTCCTGCTCGAGCAGGCTGTGCGATTCGGCGTCGTCCCCCGAGCCGGCGCCGGCCAGCAGGGCGATGAAGCGGTCCTGGGCATTGTCGCCGGGCCGGGAGTGGGTCGCCTTCAACAGCAGACCGACGCCGGCGCGGCCGGCCTCGAAGACATCGCGGTCGTTGCGGACCTTCCCGAATCCCGAGAGGATTCCCGCGAGCGTGGAGTCGGCGTCCGCGTCCGCGATCAAACCCTGGCGGCAGAAGATCTGCCAGAGTCCCACCAGCGCCTGCAGGGCGCCCGCCGCGTCGGAGCGGGCCAACGTGCCACCGATGCGGTCGATGGCCTGAGCCGTGTCCAGGTACTGCAGGATGGTCCGGTCCTGGAGAAAAGGCGCTTCGGCGAAGAGCGGATACTGGGCTCCGTAAGCGCGATAATCGCGCGCGAGGCGCGCCACCGTAGCGGCCTGGAGCGGCTTGGCGCGCCAGCGGTCCAGGTCGCTCAAGGCCATGAAGCTCCTGAGCGGCTCGTTCTCCACGGCCCGGCGGCAGAGAGCGAACAGAGCCTCGACGACGTCGTCCGGCTCCTTCCAGCCGGGGGCGGCGCGGACCAGTTTCACGTCCAGCTTCCCGCTGGGGTGGGCGGCGAAGAACTCCTTCCAGACGGCCAGGGCGCCGGGGACATGCGGGCGCCCGTCCTGGTCCAGGCGGAGGCGGCTGGTGAGCAGCATCAGGTCGGTGCTGCCGCGAAAAACGGGCCGGGCCGGGCCGGGACTGGTTACCCGGCCGCGGATGGCCAAGTAGAAGCGCTTCATGCGCTGCGGCTCGGTCAGGTAGTCCTGGGGCGGGCCGCTGAGTCGGGCCAGAGCGTCGAAGTAGCTGGCCATCCAACCGTCGTCCTTGGAGATCAGGCGCTCGAAGAAGGCCCCGCCCTGGCTGGGGGGAACTCCCACCAGCTCGGCCCACATGGCGGCCGAGCGCGCTCCGCCAGGAACTTCGGCATTGCCGCCACGAATCTCGAACATCTCGCCGAAGAAATCCAGCACGTGGGCGAAGACTTTGAGACGCGGCATCGGCGCCGCCTGGCGCAGCTCGTTAGCGGTGGATCGGCTGAGCTTGCTCATAGCCACGTAGAAGCGGCACAGGGCCGGGTCGGAGAGGAACACGTCGATGAAATCGCCGCTCTGCTTGTCCTTGGCCGTCAGCCAGTAGTCGGCGCCGTAAAGGACCGGAAGGTGCGTGGTCGGATACGCATGGCTGAAGGGGCGATTGGTGCGCAGAGCCTGTTCCAATTCGGTGAGCGGGAAGCCGGAATCGACGGTGACGAAGGCTCGGCTGGGGTTGACCGTCTCCAGCACCACCTCGCTGCCACAGCCGCCGCGCATGCGATAGCCCAGGACGCGGAGCAGGTCGGCGGTCTGGGCGGATTCGCAGGTCTCGATTCGGATGGTCTTCTGTTCGCCGGCCAGCTTCTGGAGTTCGCGGGCCTGGGACAGATAGCGGATCACCAGCTTCAAATACTCGGTTTGCTCGAGCGTCTCGCCGGCCCTGGCCTGGTAGCCGCCGGTGACCACGTTGCGAGCCAAAGCGGGGAGCAGGAGCGCGGGCGCGATCTCGGGATTCACCGCGGCCATGCGGGCGAAGGGGCGCAACGGGCCGGGGATGTCGATGGTCTGGCGCTCCTCGTCGGGCTCGACGCGCAGCTCGGGAAGCTGGGCGGGAAGGTCCCGGCCACCGCTGGAGCGGTACACGGCCAGATGCTTGGCGGCGGCGTCGCGATCTGCCTCGATCAGGTCCAGAAGGACCAGGCGGCGGGCTACCTGCGCGCGCCGGACTTGGTTGGAGGCCCCCTCCAGAAGCGTCAACGCTTTCTCGTAGGCGCGGCGCGTGTTGGGGTCGCGGTAGCTCTCCAGGAATTCGGCGTAAGCCAGTACCGGGCCGGCATCCTGCGCCGCACTGCGCGCCGCGCGCTCCAGCAATTGGCGGGCGGCGGTTGCGTCGCCCCTCTCCTCAAGCCTCTGAGCCTGCTCCGCCAGATCCTGAGCGGCCAGCGTGGAAGCCATCCACAGAACAGCAACAGCAGTGAAGAACTTCATGAGTTCTCACCCGTCCCTCAATGTAGCATTTCTACCCGGCGGCGCGACACGATTCCGCCTGGCTGCACCGCGACCTCAGCCGCCGCGCCCGTTAACTCTATGGATGTCCCGGAGAGGCCGCCGATTCACGAAAGCAGCCCCCGGGCTGTTCACATTCTGTTAGATTTCAGGAGCCGGACGTGGACCTCCGTCGTCGCGCCGGTGGGATCAGGCCACACCCACCAGCGCAACGCCGGCCGAGCACGCAGCCTGGCGGAGGTCGTCGTCGAGCGTGGCGAGTGGCAGGCCCTCACGGATTGCCAGTTCGAGGTAGGCGGCGTCGTAGGCGCTGAGCTGGTACGTCCGCGCCAACGGAAGAATCTGCTGGGCGAGCCAGGTGGCGGGACGGTGTTTGATCGCAATCGGGAGCAGTCGCAGCCGCTCCAGGAACGCGGCCTGCGCCGCCGCGTCCATTCGGCCGCGGCGCTCGGCGGTGCGCAGGACATTGGCGACTTCCACGGGCGATGGCAATAGAGGCACCGATTACTCTCTCACAAGTGTCACAAGGGCGCCATCTGGGCCACCGACACGGTAGGACAGGTTCACTGGCCGCCACGACCTGGAGGTCTCGATCTGCCGTCCCGCGCCGCCCACGCCAGGACCTCCGTGGACCTCAAGGTGTAATGGTGCTCCTTCCCGTGGATCTAGCTTCCAAATGCCGCTACCGCCATCCAGACGGATCGGACCAGGTTCGGCGTAGAACAGTCCCGGTAAATCAGAAGCCTTGAAGGTTCCATCCGCTTCTAGGATTAACTTCGTCGATCTCCTACGTAGATCCGCAGGTAGATGTTGCAGAGACTCGTCCGACAAAGTCCACATCCCGATGACATCGTTAGCTGTCACCTTTCTGGCCTCGAACATCCACCCTTCTTCGGTCGGCCAAAAGCTGCCATCCTTCCGCCGTGACAAATATGTCAGAACGATGTCACTATCGTCTCCGGTTCCCCCCGGCTTTCCATCGCGCCCCAAGCTCATTAAGGTCATGACACCGTCGGCAGTAACTTCATAATGCAGCGAATGGCCCCATGCGTCCTTGAAGCGCCCTTCCCCAACCGCCCGCAAATCCTCCAGAGAGGCTGGGAGCTTTCCCTCAGCCACCGCATACTGGTGAATCGAGTACAGCAACGCGCTCATGACACCGTGAGTAGCCTCAGACCGCGTAACGATATGGCAACCAGATAGGAAGGCCGAGAATATCAACACTCCATCTCGAAAGTTCATAAACAGGAATACCTTCGCCACTTAACCACGTGTGCGGGCGGGCGCCAGGGCTTCTTTAGTTTGTGCTCGACTTCCTCGAAGGTAGACTGCGACCCAGGATTCCGTCATGGCCTGCTGAGCCACCAGCGATTATACATCCAACCGCCTCCATTGCGGCCGTTTCTCTCAGGTTAACGGAGTGGACTCGCCTTCAAAAGCCCAGCTCAGGGTCATGGAAGCGTCGAGGACGAACGGACCGGTCAATACTTGTGGCCCTCGTGGATGAGGTCCTGAATGCGCTCTCCAGGACGGAGGGTGAGATGATACTCTTCCCGAAACGCAAGCATGCCGGCGACGGCTTGGCGCCGCCGCTCCCGCTCTTCTTCGGAAAGGGCGGTCGCGGAGCCGGTGGCGGCCTCCAGAGCGCGCTCGACGACTTCCTCGGGGGAGCGGCCCACACCGCGAGCGAGCGCCGCTTGGAGCAGCTCCTGCCCGTGAGGTGTAAGGTTGACCGTCATCGATACCAGTATACGCTGGGACCGTCTCGGGAACCGGAAGAACCAATGCGGGTAGCCTGACACAGGGCGTACCGGGCTAGATGCCGAGGCGGCGGGCGGTGGCTTGGAGCGCCTTCCAGGGGCCGGGAAGGATGGGAATGCCGTGGGCGCGGCGCTGGTCCTCGATGCGCCATTCCGGGTCGCCGGCCACGAGCACTTCGTCGAAGCCGGCGGCGGGCGGGGCGGACTTGATGTGCTGGACCAGCCACTCCATGCGGGCGTGGAACTCATCGATAGTCAGGAAGCGCGCCACATCGATGGCCAGAAAGGTGTGGTTGACCCGGGCCAAGCGCCCATGCTCGCGAATCCCGGCGATATCGGGGGCCATTCCGCCTCCGCCCAGCACGCCGCCCAGGATCTCGACCATCAGGCCCAAACCGCTGCCCTTGTAGCCGCCCAGAGGCATCAGAAAGCCAGCCAGCGCGGCCTGGACGTTGGTGGTGGGCCGGCCCTCGGAATCCAGCGCCCAACCCGCTGGAATCTCGGTCTGGTTGTTCAAGACGGCCTGCTCGAGCTTGCCCAGCGCCACCGTGCTGGTGGCCATATCCAGCAGCCAGCCGCGGCCTCCTGGATGAGGGACCGCCATCGAAATGGGATTGGTACCCACTCTTTTGGCTTTGCCTTGCCAGGGTGGGACTTGCGGAGAGGCGTCGCACATGGCGATGCCGATCATGCCGGCAGCGGAGATGCGCGAACTCCAGAAGGCGGCCGGCCCGAAATGGCTGGTCTCGCGGGCGATCACCATGGCCAGGCCGTGCCGGCAGGCGATCCGGACCGCGTGCCCGCAACAGATTGCCGCGCTGACCGAGCCCAGGCCGTGCTCGCCGTCGTAAAGCAGGCAGGCCTCCAGTTCGCTTACCACGTGCCCGTCGGCAGCCGGGTTCACGTCGCCGGCCTCGATCTGGCCCACGTAGTGCGGAAGCAACGCCAGACCGTGCGAATCGATGCCGCGCAGATTCGCGAACACCAGAACCGAGGCCACGAGTTGGGCCTTGTCGGGCGCAACGCCTGCGGCTTCCAGCACGCGCCGCCCGAAATCCAGGGCCTCGGCTTCCGGAAGGATTACCGCCGGGGTCACCCGCGGTCGCCCTTGCGCGCGCCCTGGAGTTCTTCGGCAACCAGCCGCGGCTCGTCGATATTGGCGACGACCAACGGGCCGGCCTCGCCCGCCATCCGGATGGATAGAGTGCCGATACCGGCCAGCCGCTGGGCTAGCGACTGGTCGACGGTCACCTCCTGGATCTTGGAGATCTGAATGGTGCGGGTGGTCTTGGAGAAGATGCCGTACTCGTAGCGCAGCTTGTCGCCGGCGATGGTCATCTTGGTGAAGCGGCGGCGGAGGCTGCCCACCAAGGGGAACAGGAACAGCAGGCCCGGGATGAGAAGCAGCCAAGCGGACCACTCCCGCGTCTGCAGGTAGTTCACGTACAGGAACACCGCAATGCAGAAGACGAAGGACAGGGTGGTGTACTGGAGCCGGAGCCACTTCCTGGTAGGGTGAACGACGATATCCGCCATGGGTCCTCGAAGCCATTTTACAGCGCCGCGGGGGACGAGTGTTATGATGTGACCACGGGGGTTCCAGCTATGTCCAAACGAGTTTCACCGCTTGTCACGATCGGCATGCTCGCGGCGTCCTGCCTGTGGGCCGACTTCAGCTACCAGCAGACCACCCAGATGACGGGCGGCATGATGAAATCCATGGCCTTCCTCTCGAAGCAGTTGCGGGAGCCGATTCGCAGTACGGTGTCGGTTAAAGGCGACCGGATGGCGACGATCTCGGAGTTGAGAGGGCATATCGTCGACCTGGCCGCCGAAACCATCACGGAGATCGATTTCCAGAAGAAGACCTATTCTGTGATGACCTTTGCCCAAATGGCCCAAGCGCTCGAAGCCATGCGGGCGAGCGCGCGGTCGCAGAGGGGCAACGGCGCGCAAATGCAGATGACCATCCAGCCGTCGGTGAAAGAGACCGGACAAACGCGCGATATCAACGGAGTGGAGACCCGCGAAGTGACGATGACGATCGAGTTCGTGGGCACCAACCCCGACACCAACCAGACCGCGACCATGATGGCCACGGCCTCCGATATGTGGCTGGCGCCGGAGGCGCCCGGTTACGAAGAGGTGCGGAGTTTCTACCGGCGAATGGCCGAGAAACTGAATTGGGTGCCGGGCGGGAGCCCCATGTTGGGCTCCAGTCGGGAAAGCTCCAAAGCCATGGCCGAGTTGTACAAGGAAATGGGCAAGCTGAAGGGCATCGCCGTGCTCCAGGTCACCAAGATGAATCTGGGCGGGGCGATTCCGCAAGGGGACCAGCCATCCGCCAGCTCCACGCCGCCTCCCGCGCCGGCCGATCAGCAGACGCAGCAGGATAAGCCGGGGATCGGCGGAGCGCTCGGCAGGCTGGGAGGGTTCGGCGGACTGGGCAGGAAGAAGCAGGACGATTCCTCCACGTCTCAGGGTCAGCCGGCGGGCGGCGCTCCCACGTTGATGGAGACGACCACGCAATTGAGCGGGTTCTCTTCGGACCCGGTGGACGATTCGAAGTTCTCCGTGCCGGCGGGCTTCAGGCAGGTGGAGAGCCCGATGATGAGACCAATGCGGGGTCGGTAGCCGGAAATCATCTGTGCAGGATGCAGACGACGTTGCCCAGGATCCTACTCTAGGCGATGGGACCCCAGATGCGCGAGTTGGCGCTGTGGTCGCGCTTATCGCCTACCAGGATGTCGCCGCGTCTTGAAGAACCCGTCCGGAACAGTGTCACCCCCGAGTACGGCAGCCGGAAACTGTAGGCCGCCCTATTGACCAGGATGGAACCGGCGATGCCGATCATGGGCGCCGCGGATGAACTGGCCGAGCTAAACGCCCACACATAGCTCGGAAGTACTGCCAGACCGATCAACAGAAGAAAAACCATAACCAGGCGAAACCGGTTCGCGGTTGTCATACGTACAATCTATGATGATACCTGCCGGGCAGGAGAGGGCCGCCGGTCTCGGTTATCATAATCGGAATGGACCTGGTGAGCGGCAATCTCGGGTGGATCGAGGTGATCTGCGGCCCAATGTTCTCGGGCAAGAGCGAGGAGCTGATCCGGCGGTTGCGGCGGAGCATGATCGCCCGCAAGCGGGTGCAGGTGTTCAAGCCCGCGCTCGACGACCGGTATTCACCGGACGAAATCGTCTCCCACGGCGACATTCGCATGAAATCGGAGGTGGTCCAGGATGCCGCCGGGATCCTCGCCAAACTGGACTGGCGCAGCGACGTGATCGGCATCGACGAGGCCAACTTCCTGGGCCACGGGCTGATCGAAGTGGCCACGCGCCTGGCGGACAGCGGCAAGCAGGTCATTCTCTCGGGATTGGATACCGATTACATGGGGCGGCCGTTCCCTCCGATTCCGGAGTTGCTGTGCCTGGCCGAGAGCATCACCAAGACGCTGGCCATCTGCGTGCGCTGCGGCAATCCCGCCAAGCACACCCAGCGGCTGGTGGCCTCCGAGGAGCTGATCGTGGTGGGCGCGGCGGGCGTCTACGAGGCGCGGTGCCGGCGCTGCTTCGAACCCGGAGTATCCAAGCAGGAGAAGCTGGATTTAGGGCGTCCAGTACTCCTAGCCGGGCGGGTACACCCGGACGCCTTTTGAGTGCTAGAATGCATTAGATCGTTAGAAAAGGAGCATGTTAGCCGTGTTCGACATCGACACCCCCCCCTCCAATGGCTCTGGTATGAGCCTGAGTACCGCAGTACTGATCGGCGCCGTCATCGCCATGTTGGTCGCCATCGTTTACTTATTCGTGCAGGTCAACAGCCTGCAAACCGATCTGGCTAACTTCCAGAAGTCGGTTCACAAAGACTTGGCGGTCATGAGTGAGAACTCAACCGCCAGTTCGGTGAGCAATCGCCGCTCCGTCGACGCCATGAAAGAGGATGTGGAGGCCGCCAAGCGGCAGGCCGCCATGGCGGTCGGCCAAGCCAAGACCGAGGCCCTGCACAAGGTGGAACTGCTGGAGGCCAAGGTCGCGGAGGAACAGAGAAGGCAGAACGCCCAAGTGGCGAGCGAGATTTCGGAAGTTAAGGCGGCCACTACGGACGCCAACGCGAAGATCGGCGAAGTGAAAACCGATGTGACCGGGGTCAAGACCGACCTGGGCGCGACCAAGGCGGAGTTGGACAAGACCATCTCGGAGCTGAAACGGGTGCGCGGCGACATGGGCGAGATGAGCGGGCTGATCGCCACCAACGGCAAGGAGTTGAACGCGCTCATCGCCAAGGGCGACCGCAACTACATCAAGTTCGACCACTTCAAGAAGAGCAAGGCTCCGCAGAAGATCGACGACATTGCGGTTCAGTTGAAGAAGACGGACCCGGCCCATGGGAAGTACTCGATCGACGTGATCGCGGACGACAAGAAGCCGATCGAGAAGAAGGACAAGGGCGTCAACGAGCCGGTGCAGTTCTACGTCTTCTCGAAGTCGAACCAGGCCTACGAACTGGTAGTCAACCAGGTGGGGAAGGACGAGATCTCGGGCTACGTGGCGGTCCCCAAGGTGCAGACGCCGCGCTAGCGGTTACTTTCCGGCGGCCGGGCTGCGCGCTAAGTCCGCAATAAGCTGCCGTACCTTGTCCGCGTCGGCGGCTTTCGGGGAAAGCTCCAGGTACTTGTTCAGGTGCTGGATGGCGCCGTCGCGATCGCCCTTGGCGGCGAGCAGCGTCCCCAGCAGATGTTCGGCCCGCGGGATCTCGTGGTTGGCGTCGAGTTCGACCGCGCGGCGCGCGCTTTTCTCGGCCACGTCCATGCGGTGGAGATTGGTGTTGGCCACGGCGTGGTAGAAAAAGACGGCCGGAAACTCCAGGGCATTGACGTCCATGGCGCGCTCGGCAAGCTGGCTGGCGTCTTGGCTTCGATTCTCGCTCAAGGCCAGCCTGATGAGCTGGAGGTAGGGCTTGACGTACTTAGGGTCCGCCTTCATCGCCCGCTCCCAGGCGGCGCGGGCCTCCGCAGGTTTGGATTGCTCGCGGAGAGCCTCCCCCAGGTCGCACCAGGCTTGGGCGTAGTCCGGATAGGCGGCCACGGCGCGCTCGAAATCTTCCTGCGCTTTGGCCCACTTCTGGTTGGACATCGCCGCGACGCCCTTTTCGTAGGCCTTCCGGGCTTCGGGCGGCGCGCGCAGAGCGGTCGCCGAGACGGTGTTGCCTTCGTGGTCGCCGACGCGTTTGAGAACGACCACCGCGCCGTCGCGCAGAGTTGCGTTCACGGTCTGGTATCCCTTCAGCCGGATGGTGACGGGACATTCGTCGCTCTGGTAGGGCGTGAAGCGGGAATAGGCCACCACGTAGATCACGTCGCCGTTGCCAAAAACGTTGTAAATGGCGCAGTTTGGCCGGAGCTGGTTGGAGAGCTGGACGGTGATCATCGGAGTGGTAGGCAGAGGGGTGCCGTCCTCCAGGGCGATCTTGGCGTGGTATTGGTTCTGGGCAAAAGCGGCGCCGGCCAGCGCCAGCGCCCAGACACAGCATCGCACTCTTGGTCTCATAGGCTCTCCGCCCTCCAATGACGTCGCCGGCCGGGCCAAGGTTTCGGATTCCCGCCGCCGCGCCGGCTATTCCAGCGGCAACGCCGAAACCAGCAGCTTCACCGGCCGCGCCACATCCACTCTCAACTTCTCGCCCAAACTCAGATTCCCGCTCAGGGTCAGCGTGTAATAAGAGCGCATTACTTCGAAGATGCGCGCCCCGGGCGGGCCGTTCAGGGTCTTGCGCATGTCCCGCAGGTTGAAGGAGGCCCCACCGGTTTGCCGAGCCAGGTTCTCGAGCATGGAGCGCTCGGCGCCCACCACGTACACGGGATAAATGGACACTCCGTTGCGCCGCGCCAGGCGGACCACCTCTCGCTCCGAGACCCGGCTGGCGCCCTCGAGGCCTGCGGTCGCCAGCAGCACGACCCGGCGGAAGGCGCTGGACTGGAATCCCCCGTCGATGGCCGCGTACAGCGCATCGAGCACGCAGGGAGTGTTGCCGTACTTTAGTCCCGCCACGGCGCGCCGCAACAGCTCGCGGCTGGAAGTGAAGTCCTGGATCAGATCGGCGGAGGAATGGAACGCTACCACCGCCATCTGCTCCTTGGGCTGAAGCTGCGCGATCAGGTCGCCGGCGAGTGGCTGCACCACGCCGCCCACCAGGCTCGTATCGAGGAGCAGCATCACGTCCATGAGGCCCGCCGCGCTGTATTGGGCCGCCTCGACGGTGCGGGGTGCGCCTTCGTCGAGAACGCCGAAGTCGGCGGCGGCGAGGCCGGTAACGGGCTGGCCGGATTTCCGCTCGACCACCGTGACCAGCAGTTTCGTCGCCGCGCGCGCGGGAGCGGCGAGAACGACAAGCGCGAGCAACCAGCGAAGCATAAGCGGCGCCATTTCCAGTGTAGCAGCGCGCTCGATCACCCGGCCTCCGTGGGTTCAACGAGCCGCTCCACGGCCAGGCAGTAGATGGCCGGTTTGCCGTGCCGGTCGCTTTGAAAGAAAACCTGCCGGCTGTCGGGCGAAAACACGGGCGCCACACGCTCCGGATCGCTGGCCCGATGCTCGCACAGGGTGAGTTCGCGGCGTGTGCGCCGCAGCAGGATCAGGATGTAGGGCGAGGCGCGGCTGCCACTCGCACCCACGAACACCGAGGCATCCGCGTTGGGCGCGAAATGTACGAACTGGCTGGTAGTGGCTACCAGCCGGTCCGCGCCGGCGGCCGGATCCGATTCGCGAATCGCGTTCAGTTTCCCGCTTTCTCGAGGGATGTTCAGATAAAGCACCGTCCGGCCGTCCGGCGACCAGAAGGCCGGCCCGGTTCTGCCCGGGGCCAGCGCCAGGCCGCGGCACGGGCGGCCATAGCTATCCAGGATGCACAAGGAATCCGCGCCTGCCCGGCACAGGATGGCGTCGCCTTGTGGACTCTCCCGCGGGTGCTCGAGTGGAACCGGGCTAGTCCCCAGCGCGACCGCTCCGCCGCGCGCCAAGCCGATCCGGCACACGCGCCACCGTCCAGCCCGGATCTCGACCACCAGGGCGCCCGATCCGTCGCGCGGCAGGCTGAAGCCCGGTGCGCGCGCAGCGCCCTCCGGGACGCGATAGATCTCTCTCTCCTTCAGGTTCGAGAAACCGACCAGGCGCAGCGACGGTCCATCGAAATAGCAGAACCCGCGCTCGTCCGGAACCAGGGCCAGCGACGAACCGTCCAGGTCGGGCGCGTCGGTGAGCTGTTGGGATTCTCCGGTCTTGAGGTTCATCCGGAAACCCTGCGGCGAGCCCGTGCGGTCGCTCCAATAGAGCAGAAAAGCGCCGTGGCGCGACACCGCCCGCTGGTAGTAGGCCGGCAAAAAGCAGGAGTGAGCTGGATCGGTCAGCCGCAGGATGGGCGCCTCGGTGGCGGGATCGGCGAAACGCAGACGCTCCTGTGGAAAAACCTGTCCCTTGCCGGAGAACGCCGAGCGAGTGGTGAGCGCGGCCCAGGACGACAAGAGAGCCCGGCGCGTCCAGCCCTCTCTAGCGGTCATAAACCAGAATGGTAGCAAAGGGCGCGGTGCGGGCCATGGCAGCAGAGGACGGGAAGCCGGTTGTGGCGGTGCGGAACGGGAGGCCGGTTGGCGCCGGTCAGAAGGGGAAATCGCGCTTGGCCGCCTGCGCCACCCTGACCGGGCCCAGGTAGCGGACCGGGTTCTCGGGAGTGCCGTTGCGGCGGACTTCGTAATGCAGATGCGGTGCGGTGACACGGCCGCTAGCGCCCACCGCGCCCAGCACCTCGCCCTGCCGGATCTCCTGACCGGGGATCACCGCGAAGCTGGAAAGGTGCGCATAGTAGGTCTGGCACCCGTCGCCGTGGTCGATGACCACCAGCCGGCCGTATCCGCTCATCATCTCCGCGCGCACGACCACGCCATCGGCCGCCGCGTGCACGGGCGTCCCCATGGAGGCCGTGATGTCCACGCCGGTGTGGATCGCGCCTTCACCCGAGAACGGATCGGTGCGCTTGCCGAAGAACCCTTGCAGACGGCCGTCGATTGGCCAGATGTTGGGACGCGTGTTGGTCATCCAGGAGCGGGGATAGCGGTGGTAGGTGCTGGTGAGATTGGCGGAGCGCAGAAGGTCGTATTCCTGGATGGACTGCTGGATGGTCGGCACCAGGCGGCCCTCCGAGGAAATGTCCTCCGGCCCCTCCAGTTTCTGCTTGAGGCCGTAAGCCATGGAAACCTCGCTCGCGAACAATTGCAGGTTCGCGAGCTGGTCGTGGGTCTGCTTGGTTTCGCTCTGCAACCTCTGGTAGCGCGACCGCAGCGCCGAAACTTCCTGCCGCAGCGAATTATAATTCGCAACCTTCCAGGCCATGCGCGCGTAGGAAGATACAGCGCCCAGCACCGAGAAGACTCCGGCGACAGCCAGGGCCAAAACGATGTAGACCACGCGTTGAGGGATCTGTACTCTTCGTAGCTTGCCGTGCAGAGAGTGGGCAAGCACGAGAATGAAGTACTGCTGCTTCATGGAGTTTTCGCTATACCGGTGCGGGCCGTATGCGCAGGCACTCCACCCGCAGAACTTATTACTCTAGTATTACGACAGCACGAACTTGGAACTTTAGCAGTTTGTACAGGGAAGTGTCAATCCCTGCACCGAGTTTTCCAGCCACCCCCATTTGGGGGTATCAACCGTTTTTCTCCGCCTTAGCCAGGTCCGATTTTCGGCGTACTTCGATATTCAGGCGCTTGATCTTCTGGTTGAGCGTGGAGAGCGGGACTCGCAGGCCTTCCGCCGCGTCGGTCTGGCTCCAGTTGGCGGCCTCCAGCCGTTTCTGGATGACATCGCGCTCATATTCGGCCACGATCTCGAACAGGCTGGCGTCGGCCGGCAAGCCTTCGCCCTCATTCCGTCGCAGGCGGATTCCTCCAGCATGCAGCAAATACTCGGGCAGCACATCCACGGTGACGGTGGGCTGAGTGGCCAGCACCACGGCGCGCTCCACCACGTTCTCCAGCTCCCGCACGTTGCCCGGCCAGGCATGTTCCTTGAGAATCTGCATGGCATCCGGCTCGAAGCGCAAGAGGCTGCGACCGGCGGAGTCCAGGAACTTCTCGTTCTCCTGGGAGTACTTGGCGAAGAAGTGCTCGACCAGGGCCGGAATGTCCTCCCGGCGCTGGCGCAGGGGCGGGAGCGCGATGTTGATGACGTTGAGCCGGTAGTAGAGATCCTCGCGGAACTTTCCTTCCTCCACCAGTTTGCGCAGATCGGCGTTGGTGGCGGCCAGGATGCGCACGTCCACCTTCATCACCTCGGTGGAACCCAGGGGCATGAACTCCTTTTCCTGGATGACGCGGAGCAGCTTGGCCTGGGTCTCCACGCCGATGGTGCCCACCTCGTCGAAGAAAATCGTGCCGCGGTTGGCGATCTCGAAGTAACCCTTGCGGGTGGCGATGGCGCCGGTGAAAGAGCCTTTCACGTGGCCGAACAAGGTGGATTCCAGCAGATCGGGCGGAAGCGAGCCGCTGTTGACCGCGATGAACATCTGATCGGCGCGCGGGCTGTTGGCGTGGATCGCCTTGGCGATCAATTCCTTACCGGTGCCCGTTTCCCCGGTGATCAAAATTGTGGAGCGGCTGGGCGCCACTTGGGTCACCAGGTCCAGGATGCGCACCATCCTCTCGCTGCCGCCGACGATGTTGGGAAAACTGTAGCGCTGCTTGAGGGTCCGCTTGAGCTGCGTGTTCTCGCGTTCCAGCCGGTGCTTGGAGATGATGCGCTCAATCTCCAGCAGCAGCTTGTCGTTCTCCCAAGGCTTTTGGAAGTAGTCGGTGGCGCCGGCCTTGAGCGCATCCACGGCCACCTGGGTGGAGCCGTAGGCGGTAATCAGGAAGATGGGGAGGTCGCGGTCGTGGTTGCGGACCTCTTGCAGCACCTCCATGCCGGAGAGGTCGGGCATCATGAGGTCCAGCAGCATGAGGTCGTAATCCCGGGCCTCGACGGCGCGCAGACCCTCGCTGCCGTTCGCCGCCAGGTCCACGGCATAACCCTCCATCTCCAGAAGGACCTGCAAGCTCTCGCGGATGTCCGCCTCGTCGTCTACAACCAGGATCTTGCCCTTGGGAAAAACGGGGGAAGGCCTTTCCGTATCAGGCATGCACGGCTTTCCTCGCCAACGGGAACTCCAGATGGAACCGCGTCCCTTCCCCAGGCTGGCTTTCGACCTCGATCACCCCATTGTGCTCGCGCACGATGCCGTAGGTGACGGAGAGTCCCAGCCCGGTTCCTTTACGACTGGCTTTGGTCGTAAAGAAGGGGTCGAAGATGCGATTGAGGTTTTCGGCTTGGATGCCGTGGCCGGTATCGGCCACGTCGATACCCACGGTATCTCCGTCCTGACGGGTACGAACCGTCAAGGAGCCGCCGGCCCCCATCGCATCGCGCGCATTCAGAAAGAGGTTCAAGAAGACCTGCTGGAGCTTCCCCGAATTGCCTTTGATGGAGGGAATATGCTCCTGCAAGTCCAATTGTACCGTGATCCCGGCCTTTTCCAGTTGATGCTCGATCAGGACCAGGCTCTCCTGAATGACGCGGTTCAAATTGAGTTCGTCGAACGTGGTTGGCGAGGTGCGCGAAAAGTTCAGAAGGGAATTGACGATTTCGCTGGCGCGGAAGGTCTGTTTGGCGATCTTCTCGAGCAGCCGGCTCTTGTGCTCGTCGCCCGTGACCTGCTTGCCGAGCATCTGGGCGTAGGTGGAGATCACCGCCAGCGGCGTGTTGACCTCATGCGCCACGCCGGCGGCCAGCAGCCCGATGGAACTGAGCTTGTCGGCCTGAACCAGCCGGCGCTCGAGTTCGTCGCGCTCCGTGATGTCGTCGAAAATGATCAGGCGGCCGATCTGCTGCAGGTCCCTGGAGACCAGCGGCGCCACCGCAATGTTCACAATGGTCTGCTGGGCAACCGGCTCCGGGGTGGGGGATTCCTCGGGGGGGCCGTCGCTCGCGGGCCGCGGCATTTCAATGACCCTGGCTACCGGCCCCGGCCGCAGCTCGAAGCGGTAGATATGGTGGATGCCCACCTCGCCGCGGGTGGCGGTGAACTGGCCGGCCAGCTCGGGCGGGAACAGTTCCTCGAGCTGGCGGCCGACCGCATGGTCGCGGGCAATCCCGGTCAGTTGTTCGATCTGCGAGTTCCAGCTCTCGACGCGGTCGTCCAGGTCCACCGCCAGGATGCCCACATTGATGGACTCGACAATGTTCTCGCTATACTCCTTGAGCCGCTCGTAGGCTTCCATCTTGAGTTCCAGCGAGCGGTACAAGCGGGCGTTCTCGATGGCGATGCCGATGTAGCCGGAGACGGCCACCAGCAGTTCGATGTCGTCGCTGGTGAGGAAATCGCCCTTGTCGTTGCGGCTGACGCCCAGATAGGCGATGGTGCGCCCGCGCACGTTGCAGGGCACGTAGTAGGTAAAGTCCAGCTCCGCGATGGTCTGGCGCACGGATTGCGGCCAGCTCTTGGAGAGCACGTCCAGCAGGCGACGCGTCCGCTCGAAGAAATAGTAGGGAGGGGGCGTCTCGGTCGCCAGGAAGCTGAGATCCAGCTCCGTTTCGCCCCGGTGGGCCGGCCGCAGATTGGCGCCAAAGGCCGCATTCAGCTCGAAGCGCGTCTCGGTGTCGTCGCTCAGGAAGAAGGCCAGCCGCTGGATGGAGAGGGTGCGGATCAGGCGGTCCGCGGCCGAGTGCAGCATGGCGTCCAGGTCGGTCTCGGAGCTGAGATCGCGGGCGAACTCCATTAGCGTGAGCCGATAGTCGTAGCGGTCCTTGTAGAAGACGTAGCGGTCGAGCAGTTCCCGAATCCAGTTCCGGATGGGCTGGAAGATGAAGGCGGCGATGAGGATCAGCACACCCGCCGCGGTGGGCCCCAGGTCGCTGAACTTGCCCAGCGAGAAAATCAGGCCGTAGAACACGCTGAGCACGCAGATGGTGGCCAGGGTGTAGACATAGCCCTGCTGGAAAATGACGTCCACGTCCATCAACCGGTAGCGCAGGATGGCGTAGCTCCAGCAGACCGGAACCAGCAGCAGCGAAAGCACGGCCAGATCCATGTAGGTGGAGGGCACTACGCCGATCAGGTACGGGACCGCGTAAAAGGCCGCGAAAGGGGTCACCCCAAGTACCGCTCCGTTGCGCAACCACTTGATTTGATTGCGCGCGATCGGATCCTCGGCTTTGCGGCAGGCGCGCGTCAGCAGCACTCCGCCCAGCAGATACATACCGGTCAGAAACGCCAGCCAAACCCGGTCCAGCAACCAGTTCAGCTCGACCGGAGGGATGGAGATCAGCAGGCGCCCCGAGGCCACCCCCAGGAAGACCGCCAGCAGCAGGATGGCCGGCAGATAAACCAGACCGATGGCCACGCGGCGGCGCCAGGTCATGGCGCGTTCGGGAAAGGCAAAGCAGAAATGCAGGAAAATCGTAGGGGCGAGCAAGCCGGCCGCCACGTTTCCGAAATACATCACGGTGTCGAAGGCGTTCAGCTTTCCGGTGGAGTGGAACGCGGATAGAACGAAGGAGGCCAGGCACAGCACGTAGAAATGCAGCGCCCGTGGAGCGTGGCCCCTGCGGAAGAGCACGAACAGACCCATCCCCAGATAAGCCAGCCCTACCAGGTATTGGTAATACAGGGCGAAAAAGTCGCGCGCCGCCTGTCCCACGATCAATGTGGGCTCAAAATCCGTCCCGGAGCGCCGCATCGTGTAGGTAGCCTTGCTCCAAGCCCCCAGCCGCAGTAGCACGCCGCTCACGTCGGTAGCCTTCTGGATGGGCACCCCGGCGATCTTCACCACCACATCGCCCACCCGCAGACCGGCATTGGCCGCCGGGCTGCCTGTGACGACGTAGAGGGCGGTCACGCCGGCGGGCCGCTCGCTCCAGGTGACTCCGTCCTCGGGGGGCCGGAACCTGCTCTGCTGCTGGAAGTTAATGAAGGCGGAGATCACCGCGGCTACTGTGAGGATCATCAGTAGCGCGTTCAGGAGCTGGAGCTTAAGCCCTCGCATGCCCTAACCTAACCGGTCACACACCTCTAGCTGCACACCTTTTCGCAGTTTTTGCTAGCACGTTCAATGCCAGCGGGGATGCCAGACGGCCGTGTTTACAGAATACTCGATTTTCCGGTAGTTTACAATTCCAACCAGCCGCTGAGAATCCGGTTTTCGGGAGGGGGCGCCTATGGGGATCTGTAGCTATCCGACACACAACTCCGAATCGGCAGCCCGGCCGGCGCGAACCCGCAAGGCCGCGCCGGCCGGGCCGGATCCGTTAGCGCGGCAACGTGCCCGCGACGAAGAAGTCCTGCCAGTCGCCGCCCGACCGGCGGCCTCCCGCGCCCGGCACTCTACGCATCACCTTGAAGGCTACGGCATCGCCCGGCTTGAGCTGGCCGGCCACCTTTTTCAGGTCGCCCGCCGAGCTGACCGACTGGCGGTTCAGGGCCACCACAACGTCGTTCTCGCGTATGCCGAGGTCCTCGGCGAAGGAACCGTCCTCGACGCCGGTCACCAGCACTCCACCCTGCTCGGGGAAGTTGGTTTGCTCTCGTTCGCTCGCGCTCAGTGCGCGAACCGAAAGCCCGAACTTGACCGGCGTGCCTTCCTCTTCGCCGCCCTCTTCGGCGCCCAGCCTGCCGCGCCGCGAGTCGCTGGCCACGATATCGCCACGATCGCCGACTGTGACCGTGAGATCCAGGGTTTTGCCGTCGCGCAGCACGGTCACCGGCACGCTCGAGCCGACCGGCGTTTGCGACACCAGGCCCACCAGCTCGTCGCCATCCTTCACCGGCTTTCCGTTGAAGGCCGTGATGATGTCTTCCTCTTTGATGCCCGCCTTGTCGGCAGGCTTGCCGGGAGTCACCTGGCTAACGAAAACCCCGGAGGCGCCGCCGCCGTAACCCTTCAGCAGTTCGGGCTTCTGATAGCGGTCGAATTTGATGCCGATGGCCCCTCGCGAGACCTTGCCGCTCTTGATGATCTGGTTGTAGGAGTAAACCGCCTGGTTGATGGGTAGCGCGAAGCCGATACCCTGATAGCCGCCCGAATTGGTGGCGATCATGGTGTTCACCCCGATCACCTCGCCGTTGATGTTCAGGAGCGGCCCTCCGCTGTTGCCGGGATTGATGGCCGCGTCGGTCTGCAGGAAGCGCTGGAGCCCATGGTCCGGGTCCGGGTTGTTGCGGCCTTTGGCGCTGATGATTCCAGCCGTGACCGTGGCCTCCAATCCGAACGGCGAGCCGATCGCCACCGCCCATTCACCCACCTGCACGGCATCCGAGTTCCCGATCTTGACGGGAACCAGCGGCTTGCCCGCGTCGATCTTGATCACGGCCAAGTCCAGCTCGGGGTCCGCGCCGATCACTTTGGCGATGTACTCGGTTGTGTCGCCATGCAATTGCACCTTCACCCGGGTGGCGCCCTCCACGACGTGGTTGTTGGTCAGGATGTAGCCGTTCTTGTCCACGACAAAGCCCGAGCCGGTGCCTTCCTGCCGGCGCGGCTGCTGCGGCATCTCGCTGAAAGGATCGCCGCCGAAGAAGCGGCGGAACAGGTCCGGCCCGTCCTCGCCGAAAGGCTGCATGTTCCGCGGGGAGCGCCCACGAACCTGCTTCTGCTCAATGGTGCTGGTTACCTGCACCACCGAAGGCTCAAGCTGTTTGGCGAGTTTCGAGAACTCCGTGGAAAGCTGCACGGCGTTGGGAATGACTAGTGGCGTGGCGTCGGAGGCCGGGCTGGCGGCGCGCGCGGTTCCGACTCCCGCGTGAATTATCACGCCCAGCATCAGGCCCACCGCTACGGCCAAGGCCGCGACGGAGCGACGACTTCTCAGAATCTTCATGTTGTTCCTCCTCTATGTCAGGTCTGGCCCGGAGAGCGCGGCGCTGGAGCCGGGTGGACCCACAGGATGGTCACCCAGCTCCGGACCTGCACTCCTTCTCCGGAATAGATCACGTATGTACACTCTTGAATCAGCACCGAGGGCGCCTCGGCCCGAGCCATTCGTCGAGGCGGCAGCGCTCTCACCACCGGCTTGGCGTAGGCCATGGCGACCACGGGAATCGGTTTGGCCTTCCACGACAGCCGGGCGACGGCCGGTTCCGCCACCGCGACCGGGGCCAGGTTCGCCGCGAAGAGCGCGACCAGCGCCAGCAGGCCAGTTGCCACCGCTACGCCGATCTTCGAAAGTCCGCCCCCCGCGCCCCGGCGGCTCAGCAGCGACTCGATCCGGTGCGACACTTGCCCCTTCCGCGCCACCGCCCCGGCGGCGAGTTGCGGCGCGCGCGCGAACGCGCTCCGCTGGGCCATCTTGGTCAGGCAGACCGCGTAGGGACGGGCCGCGCCGGTCATGGCAACCACACAGTCGTCGCAGGCGATTTCGCGTTCCAGATTCAGGCGGCGCGCGATGCACCACACCGCAGGATGGAAGAAGAACAGCGCTTCCAGCACCTTCTGCGCCAAATTGGTCCAGTCGTCCCGGCGGCGCAAGTGCGCCAGTTCGTGCAGCAGCACCTGGCGGAACTCCTCCTCGGAGAGTTGTTCGGGAAGCGCTTCGGGGATCAGAATGACCGGGTCGAACAGTCCGGCGGCCATCGGGACGGCGATTTGCGAAGAGGCGCGCAGTTGCACCCGGCGCCCTCCGGCGGTCTCGTTGAGTACTTGGTCGATCACGAGCGGCCGGGCCTCGCGTTTCAGCCTGCGCAGTGAGCGGTAGCTGAAGGCCAGGCGGGCTAACAGGGCCGCGCTGATCGCGAGCCAGGCCACCAGCGCCCAGAGAACCCATCCGCCCGGCGTGGGCAACGTCAGGAGCGCCGCGCTGGGGAGCGCGCTAGCCTGCCCCCCCGACGCCGGAGCCCACAGCATCGGCAACGGCAGCGAGAGGATGGCCACCATAGCCGCCGACCACAGCGCGTAGCGCGTGGCCGCCGTCGAGCCCGGCAGCAGGCGGAGCAAAAGCCAAAGCGCCGCCACCAGCGCCATCCCGACGATGATTCCGTTTAGCAGCGTTTCCAGCACCGCGGCCGCTATCCAGTTAGGCATCGTCCCCTCACTCGCTTTCCGTCATCCTCTTCAGCCGCTCCAGCTCGCGCGCGTCCAGAGCTTCGTCCTGGAGCAGATTCAGCACCAGCGCCTCGGGTGAATCGTGGAAAAAGCGGCTGAGGAGCTGCCGGACGGCGCTCCGGCTGGCCTGTCCGCGATCCACCACAGGTTGATAGACGAAAGCGCGCCCATCTTTAGTATGCCGCGCGTAGCCTTTTCGTTCCAAGATTCGCAACATGGTGAGCACGGTGTTGTAGGCTACCGGCTTGTCCTTGGGAAGCCCCTCCGCCACCTCGCCCACCGTGGCCGCATGCTTCCGCCAGAGCACCTCCATCAGCGGCAGCTCGGCTTCGGTTAAGGTTGGCGACGGTCTTCTCGGCATCTTGGTCTCGGTCCCAGCTAATTATTAATTCGTTAAGACTTGCTTCAATTCCTTTGTACCGCAGAACGGGCGGGTTGTCAACTAATTTTTTAAGAGTTGGGGGATGCAGGCTCTCTCTGGCGAACCCAGCGATTCTGGGACAGCAGGCGAACTCGATCGAGGGAAGGGACCTATCTCTCGGTTGCGCTCTCTCGTCTGTTCCGGCACGTGGGTGAGCGAGCGTTCCGCTAGAATGAGCGGAGTATGATCGGAATGAGTAGAGCGATGCGGACTTCAAGCGAGCGCATTAGCGTGGTAGTTCTCGGTGTCTTATTGCTGCTCGATACTCAGCCGGAATTGTTCGGAAAGCGAGTGCCACCGAAGCCGGTCAGCTCGGTTGTGTACGGCGGGATCGAATACTCTTCGCAGGGCGACGGCAGGGCCGGATGGGTAGCTGCAACCGACGTCGCCAGCGGCAAGGAGTTGTGGACTGTTCGGGTGTTCCGAATTCATACACATTGGTGGAAGGGTGAAGAAGACTGCCAATGGGTATTCATCTCCGGTTTGAAACTGGACAGGAACGCTCTCCTCATTGAAGATGAACGGTCACGCTGCTACCGTCTCGATCTGTCCACGAAGCGAGTGAAAACGGAACCCTGTCGATGAGGGCCGCGGTTGCAACCAATCCCACCGCACCCAGCGGCCTTTGGCTGGCCTTCGTCGAAGCACCTTCCGGTCTGGCTACTGGCCCGCCTGAAACTCGGTCCAGGGGTGGGCGGGGAGGTCGCGCAGGAAGCGCTTCTGCCAGGCCAGGTCCGGATGGGCGCGGAGATGGGCGGCGGCCTTGAAGGAGATGCCGCAGGAGTGGCCCATGGCGGCCTGGATGGACATGCGCGCCGCTAGCGTCGCGTCGGTGGCCTTCGCGGACACGGCGCCGGCGGGCCCGTAGGGCGGCTGCCACGGCTTGAGGCCGCGCGGCGAGAGATCGTTGTGCCCGCACAGAGTGCGCTCGTCGGGTTCCGTCTTCCGGTCGAAGGTGTCGTAGTGATCGGAGAGGAAGCGCTGGGCCGCGGCGACGTCGATCCGGCCTTTGTTCTCCTCCATCAACTGTTCCCAGCGGATGCGGCGGGCGTTGGGACTGAGCGACAGGTCGGCGCGGTCGAAGCTGGTTTCCTCTTGCGCCAGCTTGTCGGAGACGGGGAAGTTTGCGCCGGCGAAGTAGCCGTCCTTGGTGCGCAGCAGCGTCACGTTCTTGAGCCCCAGCTCGAGGTCGGCGATTTCGCCCGTGTTGCGGTCGGCGACCAGCCAGTTGTTGGCATACGCGCCGTTGTTGGCTTCCTTCATGATGCGCGCGAAGTCGTCGATGGAGCCCGCGTACTGCATGGCTTTGCGCGCCCGCACAAACTCCGGCACGCCGTCGGGATCGAACCCGCTGAACTGCGAGATGGTGGTCTCGGTGATCATAATGCCCGCGGAGTTGATGCCGAAATCGTCGGCACTATGGATCAGGCCGGGAAAGCCGTCCATCAGGATGCGGTGTCCCTGCTGGGGCAGAATGTCGAAGAGGATGTTCCAGCGCGCGCCTTCCATGTAGCCGGTCCAGGCGTTGTGGCCGATGACCGGCTTGCCGTCGGAGGTGTAGCTTCCGGTGGCGACAAAGGCGCTGCAATGCTCGGGAGCGGTGACCGGGGCCGACTCCGGGACGTGGTTCTCCTTCTGCCACCACTTGAAGTAATAGGGCGAGAACTCGAGCCAGGCGTTCATGGCGGTGATGTCCCAAACGTCCAGCGGGATGCCGTGCGCCTTCAGTCCCTCGGCGATGCCCTGCAACTCCTCGCGATATTGGGCCTCGACGTGGGGCCAGAAGGCGGTCCGGGCGGCGTCGCGGAAGAAGGGCCAGGGCTTGCCGGTATCGCGTTCCAGCAGCAACGCCAGAATCCGCTGGGCGTCCTGAATCTCCGGCGCGAGCAGGTAACCGTGCTGGAAGCCCAGCATGGCGGGCGGCCCCTCCAAGTGCACGAGGATCCAGCCGTTGCGCACGGGATGGCGCACGCCGCTTGCCAGCCGCCGGTCCGCCGAGGCGCCGTGCAAGACGGCCGTGGCCGCGAGCAGGGCCATTAGCCAACTCGCCAAGACGCCGAGCTTACGCATTGCGAACCACCTCCCGCTGTTCCGCATTATCACACGCCGGGGGACTGGCATCCGCGCCGCCAACTCGCTACAATGCTCGCGAGGATGCCGCTTAGCGCAGAATTCCCCGAGTTCGCGGCGCGCGCTTTCGTCGAGGCGATCAACCATCGGAGCGTCGACGAACTGGCGGGGCTGATGACCGACGACCACGTCTTCATCGATTGTCTCGGGAAAAGGCTGG
>Ga0326728_10009437_pt1 | contig 23512 bp, 22 predicted proteins | sample MB3enrmetagenome_FD_207602 | JGI IMG/M metagenome (GOLD analysis project Ga0326728, IMG submission 207602) | Lab enriched peat soil microbial communities from McLean, Ithaca, NY, United States - MB31MN | ecosystem: Environmental > Terrestrial > Soil > Wetlands > Peat | place: USA: New York... | reverse complement strand
ATTCCTTCGAACGCCACCGCCGTCACCATCACCCAGTACGGAGTGGTGAACGCGACTCTGGCCGGGCAGCAGAACCCCTCGCAACTGGGGCAACTGCAACTGGCCACCTTTCCCAATCCCGGCGGTCTGGAAAGCATGGGATCGAACCTGTTGCAGACCACCCTCAGCTCCGGCGACCCGGTGCTGGGCAACCCCGGCGGCACGGAAGGGTTGGGTACCCTGCAGCAGGGCTACCTGGAGAACTCGAATGTGGACGTGGTGACCATGTTTGTACAGATGGTGCTGGCCCAGCGAGCCTACGAATCGAACTCCAAGGTGATCAAGGCAGCCGACGATATGTATTCTCAAGTCAACAATATGACACGGTAGAGCTAATGTAATACATGAAAACTGGCACGGCGGAGGCGGGATGAAAACGGGGCTGACAATGCGGTGGGGCGCGGCGCTGGTTGTAATGGTAGCGGCGTCCTGGGCCCGCGGGCAGACGGCTGCCGCAACCGGCCCCGGCATGCGGATTCTGATCTCGGTGCCGGGGCTGGCGCTGGCACAGACCGGGGGCGAAATCGTTCGCGAGATCGACGACCCGCACAGCGGAGCCCGGTGGCTGCTGATGCGGAATGCCGATCATCCCGGCGGGCCGGGACTCCTGCTGCTGGCGGAGAGCGGCCGCAAACTGGTCCAGCAGGGGCAGGCGGGGTTCGAGCCGTCCGGGACAGGACCCCGAACGGTCATTCGCGCCGGCGAACGGCTGGTTGTCGAAGAGAATACTGCGGTGGTCGAGGCGCGCCTGGAAGCGGTTGCACTGAACCCGGCGGTCATAGGCTCCGTTCTCGATGCCCGGCTGAGGATTGGGGGCAGGGTAGTGCGGGCAGTAGCTCTGGGGCCGGGCCGGGCAGCGCTTCAACCCCAGACGGAGACGCGACCATGAAGCGGAGATTCCTTTTTGTTCTGATGCTTTTCGTGTCTGTGGCTCTGATGGCGGGGGCGCCCGTTCGCGCTCTGGACGGACGGAAGATTCCGTTCCCGCCGGTAGCCAAGCCGACGCCGCCCGAAGCAGCTCTGCACGCCTACATTGAGCGGGTGCGGGCGCAGCAGGCGGCGGAGGTGAAGACGCCTGGCTCGATCTGGACTCCCGAGGGCCGGCTGGTGCGGCTGGGCACTGACGCCAAGGCGGTGCGGCTTCACGACGTGGTGGCGATCGTGGTGACGGAGAGCCTGGCGGCCTCGACCGACGGCCAGGTCAAGAACTCACGAGCCTCGAACGCCAACTCCGGATTGACCTCGCTCTTCGGCAAGCTGAAGGCCTCGAACGCCCTGCAAAACCTGGTTGGCATGACAGCCTCCTCGGGGCTGACGGCGCAGGGGCAGAGCACGACCAACTCCAGCCTTGCAACCACCTTCGGCGCCGAGGTGGTAGATGTGCTGCCCAACGGAATGCTGGTGGTGCAGGCGACGCGGCAGTTGACCTTCTCGCAGCAGACGCAGCTGATCAAGCTGCGCGGCCTGGTGCGCCCCGAGGATGTGAGCGCGCAGAATCAGGTGCTGTCGACGGCCATGACCGACCTGGAACTGGAAGTGACCGGCAAGGGCATCGTCAACGATTCCACCTACCGGCAGAACCCGCTGGTGCGCTTGCTTGAGAGGCTGATCATCTTCTAGGGGTCACGGGTCAGGGAATTGGGAATAGGGAATAGGGACTAGGGAATAGCCGGTCGGGGATGGGCGGGACGAGAGATGATGGCCAAGCGGGATGCGAAACAGAGACCGGCGCGGGAGCGGTTGGGGAGATCGGTCTGGAGTTCGATTCCGCTGGCGGCGGCGCTGGCGCTCGCGGCAACTCTGGCTCCTGCCGAGTCCGCGCCGAAGCTGGCGCGGATCAAGGATGTGGCCGCCATCGAGGGGATCCGGGACAACCAGTTGGTGGGTTACGGGCTGGTGGTGGGGTTGCGCGGCACCGGGGACAGTTCGCAGACCGTCTTTCCGGCCCAGACCCTGATCTCCGCACTGGAGCGGATGGGCGTCACCGTACCCCAGACCGGCTCCAACAGCGCCAGCAACATGCAGGTGAAGAACATGGCCGGGGTCTTTGTGGTGGCTACGCTGCCGCCCTTCAGCCGTCCGGGCTACAAGCTGGACATCACCGTCTCCTCGGCCGGAGACGCGCGGTCGCTCGAAGGGGGCATCCTGCTGATGACTCCGCTCTACGGGCCGGACGGGCAGGTCTACGCCGAGGCGCAGGGCGCTTTGGTACTGGGCGGCTACATGGCCACTTCGGGAGGCAACTCCAAGCAGCTCAACCACCCGACAACCGCGCGCGTTCCTGGCGGAGCATTGGTGGAGCGGCTGGTTCCCTTCGATTTGAAGCAAATGCACATGGTCAGCGTGGTGCTGAACGATGCCGACTTCCATACGGCCGAGCGGATGGCCGCGGCCATTGACCGGGCGCTGGGATCGGAGCGCGCCCACGCCGTCGACAGCCGGCGGGTGGAGATTGCGGCGGCTGCGGATGAGGATATGGCGTCGCTGCTCGACCGGGTGGAAGCCGTTGAAGTCGAGGTGTACCCGCCGGCCCGCGTGGTGGTGAACGAGCGGACCGGTACGGTGGTCATCGGGGGCACAGTTCGCCTGCAGCCGGTTTCCATCCTGCACGGAGGCCTGTCGGTGAATGTAATCTCCGAGACCCTTGTTTCGCAGCCAAATCCGGGCGCGTCGGGAACGACGCAGGTGGTGCAGCAGACCGCTCTTCAGGCCCAGGACAAGCCGGTCAATCGCATCGACCTGAAAGAGGGCGCGACGGTGGAGGATTTGGTCCAGGAATTGCAGCGGACAGGGGCAGGCGCGCGGGATGTGATTTCGATTCTGCAGGCGATGAAGGCGGCCGGTGCGCTGGAGGCCGATTTGGAGGTGCTCTGATGCATTCGATGGCGGTGGCAACCTCGGCAGCGGGCGGCGGAGATGCGGCAACCCCGCAGCCCAGGCTGGTGCGGGCGGCGCACGAGTTCGAGGCGCAGATGATGAAGGAGCTGATGAAGCCCATGACGCGCGGCAGTTCGCTCACGGGAGCGGACGAGGACTCGGACAGCGGCTCTGGCAGCGGCGGGGCGCTGGGCGAGTTTGCCTCCGAGGCTCTGGCTCAGGCGCTGAGCCAGGGGGGAAGCTTCGGAATTGCCAGCCAGATCATCAAGGATCTCTCCCATTCCGGTAACCGCGCCGCAACTGGGACGGTAACCGGAAATCGGCACCTCGATACCGTCATGAGAGCTTCCAAATGACTAGAGTGATTAGTGAACATGCCGATAGGCCCAGCAAGGAGCAAGTGGTATGGACATTCGCAGTAGTCTCGATGGATTGAAGTCGCTTTTGGGGGTGACGCAGCAACTCCCGGCCGCGCCCCAGGCCAAGAGCAATGCCGCAGCCGCGGGAAGCGCGTTCGCGAACGACCGGGCGACATTCAGCAGCGCCGGGAACGAGGTTTCGCTCACCGCCGCCGACCCGGGCGTGCGCGCCGACAAGGTGGCAAGTGTGCAGGCAGCGATTGCCGCTGGAACCTACAATGTGCCAGCATCGGCGGTGGCCTCCAAGGTTGTGGATTCCATGCTGGGCCTGGGAGAGTAATGCGGTTTTGGCACCGGAGGATGATGTCGAGCCAAAGGAAGGAAGGGGAAGCGGGTCATGGACGAGTTTTGGGAGCGCCGGGGGCAGCGTGAGCTGAAGGAGCTTGTGGTGGAGGCTTCGCGGGCGCTTGCCCGCCTCGATGCGGACCGGCTGGAGGAGTTGGCGCTCTCCTGCCAGGCGCTGAATCGGGAGCTGCCGCCAGCCAGCGCAGGGGAGCGCGTCTCGCTGGCCAGCCAGGCCCGGGAGGCCGTGGGAGAGATGGCAGTCTTCGCCCGGGTGCTCGAGGCTACGCGCGCCAATCTACAGGTGATGAACCGCTTGCGGGAGTTGCGCGGGGGCCGGTTGGAGTACGGAGAACGGACGGCGCAAGGATGGGCGCGGACGGAGAGCGGCGATGGGAACCATTAACTCCGCATTCAGCCTGATCTCAGGGGCCCTGGACGCCGATCAGTCGGCGCTCAGCATTGTGGCCAACAACGTGGCCAACGCCAACACCCCCGGCTATACCGAGGAGACTCCCAACTGGAGTGAGAATTCGCCCGTTGAAATCAACGGAGCCTCCTACGGCTCGGGGGTCACGGAAACTGGCCCCACGTCGTTGCGGGACCGGGTGCTCGAGGAGCGGCTGAACCAGCAGCAGCAGCTGGCCTCGGCTTCCAGCGCCCGGCTGACGGCGCTGACCGGCGTGCAGGCGCTGTTCACGCCGGACTCCGGCTCGGCCAGCGCGACAGCGGGAGACATCGGCAGCGACATTACCGGCTTCTTCAACTCCTTTGCGTCGCTGGAGGCCAACCCCACCGACAATGCGCTCCGCCAGCAAGTGCTATCGTCGGCTTCGACCCTGGCCGGCGATGTTTCCAACGCGGCGGCCAGCCTGAATGAGCAGCGGGCGGCTCTCGATCAGGAGGCGAGCGGCGTGACCAGCCAGGTGAACTCGCTGACCAGCGCCATCGCTCAGTTGAACCTGCAGATTCAGTCCACCTCGCCCAATGCCGATGCGGGCACGCTGGAGGACGATCGCCAGCAGGACATCGGCCAGCTTTCGCAGTTGTTTGGAATCAACCAGATCACCACCGAGAACAATGGCCTCTCGATCACCACCACCTCCGGCCAGTTGGTGCTCACCGGGGGGTCGAGCTTCCAGTTGACCACCGGGACGGTGGGCGGGGCCACCCATTTCTATTTGGGGACGACGGATGTGACAACGCAACTGGCCGGCGGGGGAGGGGAGTTGGGCGGCTATCTTACGGCGCGCGACCAGGATATTCCCAGCGTGATGAATTCGCTCGATCAACTGGCCTACAGCGTCTCCACGCAGGTGAATGCGCTGAACAACACGGGAACCGATCTGGATGGATCCACCGGCACAGTCGCCAATCCTCACTACATCTTCAACGAGCCCACAGCCGTGGCCGACAGCGCGTCCGGCATGAGCGTGACCATGACCGACCCCAATCAGATTGCCGCCGCCGCATTGGGGCAGGGAACTGGCGACAACACGAATGCCACGGCCATGGCCGGCCTGGCCAACCAATCGATCGTCAATGGCCAGACGCCGACCGATTACTACTCGAACTTCGTCTCCACGCTGGGTTCCACTGTCTCCAGCGTGCAAACCGAGAATACGGCGCAAAACGCCTCGGTGACGCAGTTGACGACGCAGAACAACGCTCTCTCCAGCGTCAATCTGGACGATGAAGCTTCTTCCATGAGCACATTGGAGCGCAGCTATCAGGCGGCTTCGCAGGTGTTCACGATGCTGAATACGATCATGGCCTCGGCCTTGAACCTGGGCGAGCAGGCAACGGTCTCCTAAGGCTTGCTGTCCGACCCTGGCCGCAAAGGAACGAAACGCAGGTTCTTCGACTCCGTCCGCCGCGGCGGACTTCGCTCAGAATGACAGGCGAGGAAGCGGAACCCATGACACGACACGATTCTGGGAGGAATTGAATGCGGGTGGATCCGAATTACGTTTCCAATCTGGCCGGCGCCCTCGACCAGAGCCAAGCGAGCGAGCAGCAGTTGACCGCCGAGCTTTCAAGCGGCGTGGCCATCACTTCGCTGAGCCAGAATCCCGTCGCCTCCGGGCAGAATGTACTGCTGCTCAACCAGATTCAGCAGGACGATTCCTTCACGCAAAGCACGAATCTGGTCACCGGCCAATTGCAGGTGGCCGATTCGACCCTGGGCAGCGTGGTCTCGCAACTCACCCAGGCCATTTCCCTGGCCACCAGCGCCAACAACGGCACCATGAACCCCAGCGATGTGAAGTCCATCGGGAGTCAGATCTCAGGCATTCTCAACGAGGTGCAGTCGCTGGCCAATACCAACTACCAGGGCCAGTACATCTTTGCCGGCGGCCAGACGTCCACGAGTCCTTTCAGTACCTCGACGGGCGCGTCGCCGGCCACCACCACCTACAGCGGCGACAACGACATCAACTATCTGGAGACGCCCAACGGCCAGAAGATCCAGCTGAATGTGCCGGGCAATCAGATCTTCTCGGCCACCGGCGCGAACAGCGTCTTTGGAGCCCTGAACGACCTGGTGGCCGACTACTCCACCGGCACGGTCAACACCGACCAGGCCGTGAGCGATACCGAGGCGTTGGGCACGGCCATGAACTACGTCTCGCAGCAGCGCGTGACCATCGACAACTCCATTACCCAGCTCACCGCCGCTTCCGACGCGGTAACCAGCGATCAGACCCAGCTGACCAGCGCGCAGACCAACCTGATGCAGGCCGATGTGGCGCAGGTCTCCACGCAGCTCTCGCTCTCCGAGACTCAACAGACGGCGCTCGAGGACGTGATCGCGCAACTCGATGCGCAATCGAACAGCCTGTTCAGCAAGCTGGGGCCGTAGGCGCTGCGCCAACGGAGAAGCGGCGGGCTGCGATCTCCCAACCGGCGCTCGGCGTCGCCGTTTCCCGCTCCGGACCAGCGCGCCGGGGGTGAATCCGTCTATACTGCATTCAGAAGGAAGCACATTGCTCGTTCCGATCCGATTCATGTGGAACGCGACTCGCGGCCATCGGCTGGATTTCTGGCGCAGCCCCTACATGCGCTGGCGGGTCGAGACCTACTCCGGCATGCCAGCCGAGACGTTGACCATGGGGAAGATACTGGGCTTCTTCTGGGTCTCGCGCTGGGAGTTCCTGAGCTATCTGGTCTGGATGGACCGCCTGGACCGAGAGGTGCGCAAGCGGGCGTGATGCACGGATCAGGTGCGCAGATACTGCAGCCGAGTTGGCCCATCAAGCCTGGATCACTCGCCGGGGCCTGCGCCGCCGTGAATCTCAAATCGGTCAATATACTCGTGCAGCTTCTCCCAATGATCCTTGCTGAACTGCAGGTACTCCTGCGCCATGCCCTCATCAGCCCAATGGAACAGCACCCAGCACTCCAACAAGCCCGCCTTGTCGACCGCGATCAGGTCACGGAACTCCTCGGGGGGTTGCTCCCCCTTTTTCGCTTTCGAAGCTACCTCCACCGCAGTTGCGTGGAGCGCCTTTGCCTCCCCGTGCATTGAACGTCGCGCCTTCGCTTCGCCCGGATAATCCTGATGAAATGTTCCGATGGGGCTGGCCTTCGCATCGGATTCGTATGCATATAAATCCACAACGTAACTAGCCCATGGAGATCTGCTCGAAGCATCGTGGCCCAGAGCCTTGAACATTTCCATTCCGCCGCTCGGCGGCTTGATCTTCGGCGCAGCAAGAACGGCACCTTGCGCCTGCGCCCATGTCGAGAGACCATTCCATCCCAGCGGGTCACCGGGATTGGCAACGATGGCGTCGATGTACTTTGCCTTCGCCCCAGCGGCGTCGTGATTGATTCTCACGATCGCATCCCCCCAGCGCGCATAAGCCTTGGCATAGTGCGGATCGATCTGGACGGCCTTCTGATACCAGCTGGCTGCTGTAGGCAGGTCGCCGATGAACTGCGCCGCATCTCCTGCGAAAAGCGCAGGTTCAACAACCTTCGGCTCGAGTTCTGCTGCCGCCGCGTAGCGATTGAGAGCTTCCTTGAATTCCCGCTTGCCAAAGTAAGGCTCTCCCGAGCGCCAGATCGCCTTTGCAAGCGTCTCGCCCTGCTCGCTGTCGACCAGGCTCAGGTCAAAGTTGGCAATGACAACCGCCACATTCTCCTGGCTGCCGAGGGCGACAGCTGTCTTGGTCTCTGCCCGAATCTTCTCAAGAAGCGCCTTTCTCGCCGGCCCTGCCTCCATCGGGGCGGATTGCGCATAGAGACAGACTGCGAGTCGCTCTGCATAAAGGGGCTCCTTCGGGTTCGCCTTGGCTAGATCATCATAGAGCGGAAGCGCACCGAGCCGGTCGCCGCTTCGGTAGAAACCGTCCGCCTTAGCTGCTTCGTCGCCCTGCGCAAGCGCCAGCGGCGCAAGCAGGCAAAGAATGATCGCCGTGGTCCATCGACTCATGGCATTCCTTTCATTAGGCGGAGAGCAACGCATTCCGCCAGAAATGAGTGTACTCTCAGTTGAAGCAATATCCTCGGCTCGATTTGAGCTTTGGCGGTTCCGGGCGAGTCACCGCCAAACCGGAAACTGCGCCGCTACCAAAGCCAGCGGCCGCCGCATCCTATAATGAAGAATGCCCGGTTGCGCCCTGAGCCTCGCTGAGCGGACAGGGACGCGGCTGGACAACTTTTCAGCGGTGCCCTCCCTTTGAACGACTCCATCACCATCCGCGGCGCGCGGACCCACAACCTGAAGAACATCTCCTGCGAGATTCCCCATGGGATGCTGACGGTGATCAGCGGGGTCTCGGGTTCGGGAAAGAGTTCGCTGGCCTTCGACACCATCTACGCCGAGGGGCAGCGGCGGTACGTGGAGTCGCTTTCGGCCTATGCGCGCCAGTTTCTGGAGCGGATCGAGAAGCCGGATGTGGACCTGATCGACGGGCTGGCGCCGGCCATCGCCATCAAGCAGAAGAACTCGACCCGCAACCCGCGCTCGACGGTGGCGACGGCGACCGAGATCTACGACTACCTGCGCCTGCTGTATGCGCGCTGCGGGACGGTGCATTGCGTCTTCTGCGACGGCCTGGTCAAGCGCGACTCGATGGACGAGATCGCCGAGGCGACGCTGGGGCTGGGCGAGGGAACGCGGCTGCAGGCTTTGTTTCCGGTGGCCGGCGCAACGGCCGAGGCGGAGGCGACGGCGAAGCCGGCAAAGACCGCCGCGCGGACGGCGAAGACGGCCGCGAAGCCCAGGCCGGTGGTGAGCGGAGGCGATTCGCCGCACACCGAGACGCTGAAGGCGCGGCTCGCCGAGTTGCGCTCGAGCGGCTTCAACCGGCTCTACCAGCAGGGCCGGACCGTCGAGTTTTCGACGCCGGAGTCGCTGCTGGACCTGGACTTCACCCTGCCCGTCTTCGTTCTACTCGACAGGATTGTGGTCAGCGCGGAAAACCGCTCGCGGATTGTGGACGCGGCGGAGATCGCCTATCGCGAGTCCGGCGAGGTGATCTTCGAGGAGGTTCCGCGGGAAGAAGAAGCGGAGCGCAAGCGGCATCGCTTCAGTGGCGCGTACGAGTGCAAGAGCTGCCACCGGCCGGGCAGGGAGCCGGAGCCGCGGCTGTTCAGCTTCAACAATCCCTTTGGGGCCTGCCCGCGCTGCCAGGGCTTCGGCAACACGGTGGACTTCGACCTGAACCTGGTGATTCCGGACAAGAAGCTGACCCTGAACGAGGGCGCCATCGACCCCTGGAACCGGCCCAAGTACCGCTCGTGGTTCACGGAAATGCGCAGGCAGGCGGAGGCGCTCCAGATTCCCGTGGACGTGCCCTGGCGCGACCTGCCCGACGCGGCGCGGGAGACGGTGCTGCGCGGCAAGGGCGGCTTCGTGGGCGTTTGGGGCTTCTTTGCGCAGATGGAGCGCAAGAAGTACAAGCTGCACGTGCGCGTGATGCTGAGCAAGTATCGCGGCTACGCCGAGTGCCCGGACTGCCGCGGGCAGCGCCTGCGCGCCGAGGCCCGGTCGGTGCGGATCAACGGGCAGAACATCTGCCAGGCAACGGCGCTGACCATCAAACAGGCCAACGCGTTTTTTGCGGCGCTCAGGCTGACGCCGTGGCAGGAGGAGATTGCCGGATCGATTCTGGAGGAGGTGCGGCAGCGACTGAGTTTTCTGGATGCGGTGGGGCTGGAGTATCTAACGCTGGACCGGCTGGCTTCGTCGCTGTCGGGCGGCGAGGCGCAGCGGATTCAACTGGCCACTTCCTTGGGATCGCGGCTGGTGGGCGCTCTATATGTGCTGGACGAGCCGTCGATCGGCCTGCATACGCGGGATACGGCGCGGCTGATTCGCATTCTTATGGAGTTGCGCGACCTGGGGAACACGATCCTGGTAGTGGAGCACGATGCGGATGTGCTGCGGGCCGCCGATCATCTGCTCGATCTGGGGCCGGGCGCGGGCGAGTTTGGCGGCAAGCTGCTGGCCGAAGGGGTTCTGGCGGAGATTGAGGCCAATCCCAACTCGCTGACCGGGCGGTATCTTTCCGGGCAGGTTGCGATTCCGGTGCCGACGCGGCGGCGCGCGCCGGGGCGGGAGCGCCTCGTGCTGCGCGGGGCACAGGCGAACAACTTGCATGGGCTGGACGTGGAGATTCCGCTTGGGATGCTGGTGGCCATTACCGGGGTTTCGGGGTCGGGCAAGTCGACGCTGGTCCACCAGGTGCTGTACCGGGCCGTGGCGCGCGCGCTGGGCCAGAGCGACGGCGCCGACCCATCGAGCGTGTACAAATCGCTGACCGGAGTCGAGCGGCTGAACGATGCGGTGCTGGTGGACCAGACGCCGATCGGGCGCACGCCGCGCTCGAATCCGATTACCTACATCAAGGGCTTCGATCTGGTGCGGGAACTGTTCGCCGCGCAGCCGGAGGCCAAACGGCTCTCGCTTACGCCGGGGCATTTCTCCTTCAACGTGCCCGGCGGGCGATGCAATACCTGCGAGGGCGACGGCACGGTGACCATGGAGATGCAGTTCCTGGCCGATGTCGAGCTGCCCTGCGAGGAGTGCAACGGCACGCGCTACCAGGCCAGAATCCTCCAGGTCGAGTACAAGGGCAAGAACATCGACGATGTGCTGCACATGACGGTGAAGGAGGCGCTGCGCTTCTTTGCCGGGCAGACCAAGCTGCTGGAAAAGCTGGCGGTGCTGGACGAGATCGGCCTGGGCTACCTGAGGCTGGGGCAGTCGGCAACCACGCTCTCGGGCGGCGAGGCGCAGCGGGTCAAGCTGGCCGCTCACCTGGCGCAGGTGCGCGCGGCGAACGCGACCGCCAAGCCTTCGCAGGCCAGCCGCGTGCTTTACATTCTGGACGAGCCGACGACGGGTCTGCACTTCGACGACGTTTCCAAGCTGCTGACGGCGTTTCGCAAGCTGATCGATGGCGGCGGGTCGCTGATCGTGATCGAGCACAACCTGGACGTGATCAAGTGCGCCGACTGGGTGATCGACTTGGGACCGGAGGGCGGCGAAGGCGGGGGACGGATTGTGGCCGAGGGCACGCCGGAGGAGATTGCCGGCAATCTGCATTCGCACACCGGGAAGTGGCTGGGACGTGTGCTGTGAGGAGCGGCTTGGGAACGGTCAGGCGTCAGACTCGGCTTGAACCGGATCGCGGGTTGAGAAGCACCAGCCTTCGCCGTGCAGCCAGCAGGTCTCGTCCTGGTCATGAGCATCGCAGCGCAGCGACTTCACCCCCGAGCCCCGGTCGCGGCGGAGCGCCTCAGAGAGCCGGCTGCTCACTTCCGGGTCGCGCGCTCCGCGAAAGCCGATGAAGTAGACGCCATAGTCGAGCCGGGCAGCAAAACTGTACTCGCTGTTGCGGGTCACGAGCGCCATGGCTCCGGCTCCCCCGGTTGCGGTCAATGGAAACAGGAGCCTTCCGCCGGGTTTGACGGCCGCGAGCCAGGACGGCTGCGGATGCGTGGCGCCCGCGCTGGCGACAACCACGTCGGCGGGTTCAAACGGGCCAATTGCGCCGTCGCCTTTGACGACAACGACTTGCGGCCAGGGAGCAAGCGCGGCGCGCGCCCTTTCCGCGAGTCCCGCGTCGATCTCGATGGCCGTGATTCTTCCCCGCGGACCAACGAGTTCGGCGAGGATCGCGGTGTAGTAGCCTGTGCCGCAGCCGAGGTGAAGCACAGATTCGCTGGCTCGAACGCCGAGCTGGTCGAAGGACTGAGCCCAAAGACTAGGCTGACCGTTGTTGATGCCCTTGGCCTCGTCGAGCACGATGAGCGCGTTGTGATAGACGTGCCTCGGATCGGCGTCCTCCGTCGTCCAGTATCCCCCCCGCCCCATGATCCGCCAGGGTCCCGGCCCGACGAATCGCTCCCGCGGCACGGTTGCGAAGGCAGCGAACAGAGCGGGAGAGGACATGTGCGTGAGGAAACGCAATTCCTCGGCATAGAAGCGCCGTGCGGCTTCGATCGGGCCGGTCATCGAAAACTCCGTCGCCGTGTGGGAATGCCTTCATCTTAGCTGAAAGATTGACGCTTTCGAGGAAGGCAGATGGCTGGTGCGCAGGGGTCAGTGATAGGCGCGAGGCGGGGGCGGAATCATACCAGGATGACCAACTCGCTGTATGGCTTGAGTTGCGCATCGACCGTGAGCAAGTGCAATGGCTCGCTGATGGCCTGGGCAATCAGGAGGCGGTCAAACGGATCGGTGTGATGCATGGGCAAATCGGCGACAAGAATAGTGTGTCTGGACCATACTGGCAGCTCCTTGAAGCCGTTAGCCTCAATCTGCTCGAAGAGTTCCAGTGGATCCGCGTTCATCTTGCCCAGACGAACCTTGATGGCGACTTCCCAGATGGAGGCTGATGAGACAAAAATCTCTTCCGCGCCGCGCATCGCCTTGAAGGCTCGAAGTGAGAGCCGTTCTGGTTCATAAAATGACCAGCAGAAGATATGCGTATCCAGCAAGAGACGCTTCATCGTCCCTCAAACTGCGCGAGAAGATCGTCGGGAAGCGGCGCGTCGAAGTCATCCGCGATCCAGCCCTTTCCTTCGAGCGCCCCGAAGTTGATCACCCGTTTTTCCTTCTTGAGGCTCGTCAGTCGGGCGATTGGCTTGCCCGCGCGCGCGATCACCACGTCGGTGCCGGAAGAGGCCAGATCGACGAGCTTGGAGAGCTGGGTCTTGGCTTGGTAGATATTCACGGTTTGCACTGCGGAACCCGCGGTTTGCACTTTGGGCCTCCTTGACCAGACCAGGTCTAGTCTACCATATCCTCTCGACTTCCCGCTTCGAACTGGTTAACGAGCCTTCCGTTCTTGGGCTCAGAGTCCGGCCAAGTCAGCTCTGCCGCTACCCCAATTTGCCAGCAGGTATGCGAATTGGATAGAAAGGATGGTGCCAGTCAACGATAAAGCGAACTGCGCCGGAATGAAATCGTCTTCGGCGGGAGACTGGTCAACTCCGTGCGATTGCGCCAACCTGACCATTGGGCGGGCAGCGGCCGCGCCGGGGGGATCGAAGCTCGAGGGAGTTGCACGTTGAATATCACTCCGATTGCATCGGCCAATGGGCCGAGCCACACCAATCGCGCCCCGCTGATCCCAGCAGGGCGCTTTCTGCCGTTCTTCCTGGTGACCGCGCTGTTCTTTCTGTGGGGCATTCCCAACAACCTGAACGACATTCTGATCCGGCAGTTCATGAAGTCGTTCGAGATCAACAGGCTACAGGCGGGGCTGGTGCAGTCGGCGTTTTACCTGGGCTATTTTCTGGTGGCCATGCCTGCCGGCCAACTGATGCGGAAGGCCGGTTACAAGGCGGGCATTCTGATCGGGCTGGGGCTGTATGGCGCGGGCTGTATCCTGTTCTGGCCGGCGGCGATCGTCGCCCAGTACTGGTTTTTCCTGATGGCGCTGTTCATCATAGCCTGCGGGCTGGCGTTTCTTGAGACGGCTTCGAGCCCCTTCATTGTGCAGGTGGGAGCGCTGGAGACCGCCGAGCAGCGGCTGAATCTCTCCCAGGCCTTCAATCCGCTGGGGAGCATATCGGCGGTGCTGGTGGGTTCGCGTTTCATCTTCTCGGGCGTGGAGTTGAACAAGGCGCAGGTGGCGGCGATGCAGGCGGCCGGGACGTACCAGAGCTATCTGCGCTCGGAGACGCTGCGGGTGGTTGTTCCCTATATCGTGCTGGGGGCGATCGTGTGGTTCTGGGGGTTGTTGATTGCGCGCACGCCGTTTCCGCATGTGGGTCTGGATTACACGGCGAGCGAGGCGGCCGGAGATCATGGGCCGCCGCTCTTCAAGCGCAGGCATTTTGTCTTTGCCGTGCTGGCGCAGTTCCTCTATGTGGGCGCGCAGGTGAGCGCGTGGAGCTACATGATTCCCTATGTACAGAGCTATGCGAAGCTGGCGGAGCGCAGCGCGGGCTATTGGCTGACCGGCGCGCTGGTGGCATTCATGGTGGGCAGGTTCATTTCCACGTGGATCTTGCGCTATGTTCCGGCGGCGCGGCTGCTGACCGCCTATGCCGTGATCAATGCGGTCATCTGCACCACGGCGGTGTTGCGGCCGGGCTGGCTGGGCGTGGGCTGCCTGGTGGCCAACAGCTTTTTCATGTCCATGATGTTCCCGACGATCTTTGCGCTCGGGGTCAAGGGGCTGGGGGCGCGGACCAAGACGGGCGGGGCCTTGATTGTGATGTCGATCATCGGCGGAGCGGCTCTGACGCCGCTCATGGGCAGGATCGCCGATGTGGCCGGTGTGTGCTACGGGTACGCGGTGCCCGCGGCGTGCTTTGTGGGGATCGCGCTGTATGCGTGGTTGTGGTCGCGGCCAGAGGCGGGGGAGCTGGAGGAGCAGTCGGTCGCCGAGGCGGCAAGTTAGCGAGGTGAGAGACTGAGCAGGTTCGGTGGTTGGATGAGATCCTCCGCCGCTGGCCCTGCTTTTCGTTCGTTCGTCCGCCGCTAATTCATCGGCAGGTAGACCAGCTCGATCCCCTGGCCAGTCTTGGGGTCTTTGTTGCGCGAGTACTGGCGGCTCAGGTCGCTGTCCCAGTGTTCGGTGACGCCCAGGCTGGCTACCGGCTTGCCGTTCTGGCGGTAGGCCGTTCCCGAGGGCGGGTGATCGGCCAGCGCCTCTTCTTGAAGATAATCGTCGGCGTTTTCGCGGATCAGGATACGGGAGTGGCCGTTTTCGTCGAGGTTGTTTCTGGTTTGCGACAGAAGAATATCCAGGCCGACCGAGTCCAGCGCGACGCCGTCGAGCGAGGCCAGAATGCTCGAAGGCCAGTCGGTGTTGGCGTAGGGCTCGACGCGGTTGTTGAAGGGCGGGTTGGGAAAGTGCAGGGGGTAAGACTGGTGGCGGCGGCCGCAATAGAGGCCGTCAAGCACATAGAGGATGGTCTTGGCGCCGAGGTTCGGCGATGCCGCCAGATCGACGATAGGCGAGTAGGCGTGGGGCGTGGCGCCCTGGTTGGTGTTGATGGCGTAGTGCAGCTCGGGCGTGCCCTTGATGGAGCCGAAGTGGTTCTTGCCGGTCATGGTGATGGCGGTCTGGCCCTCGTCGCCGCCTTCAGCCGCCGCGTAGGGGTAGGAATGGGCCTTGAGCAGGGCCAGATTAACCAGATAGGTGGCGTCCTCGATCTGCCGCGGAATGAGCTTGGCGTCGTTGTAGGCGTTGGCCGAGTAGCTTACGCCCTCGACCCACTGCGCCGCCTCCAGGCCGTGAAAGTCGCCATACGCGGCATTCTTCGGCTGGGCCGGATCGGGCGGGTCGGCCTGGACGAAACGCACATCCTTGTACTCGCTCCAGATCGCGGTCAGGAGGCCGGGATAGATGTCGCGGCGGGCGTCGTAGACGATGATGTCGGCCGGCGGGACGTGGGCCCGGTTCACCAGCTGGCGCACCATGGCCAGCGCCGCCTGCGGCGAGACGTTGACGATGTTGCCCGGACCCGCGACGCTGCTGTTGTTCAGGTTGACCTTGACGGCGACGATCTCGCCAGGATGGTAGCCCAAGTCACGCCCCGTTGACGAAGACTTGTCCGTGGGAGCCCCGGCATTCTGAAGGCCGCGAGTGCGGCTGTTGTAGTAGGCGAAGATGGTCTTCCAGGCCGCCTCGTCTGTGGACGCGCCGGTGAGCTTGCGGAGGGTTGCGGAGAGCATGGCGTCCACGCGGGCCTGGTCGGTGCTGGATGCCATCCACCACTGGTCGGTGGCGGAGTCGATGTGGCCGGTCCAGTGAGCGGCCTTGGGATCGCGCGCCCAGACGACGCGCCCCGGATAGACGCCGCGGGCAACGCCGAGAGGAACGTTGCGCTGCCTGGGCTGGAAGTCGTAGCGGGTTGCGATCTCCGCGGCGGCGATAGCCCTGGAGCGCGCCAGCCACAGACCGGTTGCCAGGAGCGTGAGGGCGCACAGACCGATGGCTGCCCAGCGATAGCGGCGGACCAACTGGCGGAGCGCGGCGAAGGAGAAGACGCCGGCTGCCGAGGCGCACACCCACACCACAAAGGCACTGGCGATGGGAAATGCTGCCCGCTGGCAGGGATAGGTTGCGCGGCTGGGCTTGGGGATGACGCGAACGAGAAACCACGCCAAGCCTGCAAGCCCTACGATTGCGGCGCTCAGCCGCGCAAATCTTCCGGCCGCGCTAGGCGCGCCTTCATCCATCTCTGTCTTCACGGTCCCCTCCATGCGGGCAATGCCAGCAACTATGGGAGCACGCGAACGGATGCGCGGGAGGTGACTCGCGTCACAGGGAAGTATTCTTGCTGCGCTGTGGGAAGGAAGATTCCCCGCGTGCTAACGAAGCTCTGAACAAGTTCTAGGTCCAGCAAAGACTCCCCTCAGAGGCTAAAGCCTCATTGATTTCACGCCATTTGCGGCACGACTGAAGTCGTGCCCTTTCAAAACATCGACTTGATTGGAGGTTCCCTACCCCTGCCGCACTTGGGCCAGCACCTTCAGATAGGCGCGGGCGGTTTCGGTGATGGTCTCCGGGGTTCCGGCGTCGACGGCGGCCAGGTTGACGAGGTCGCTGCCCACGCCCAGGGCGCGCGCGCCGGCCCTCAGAAAGCTCTCGGCGGTTTGCAGCGTGACGCCGCCGGTGGGAATGAGCTTGAGGTGCGGGAAGGGAGCGAGCAGCGCCTTGAGGTAGCTGGCGCCGCCCACGGCCGAGCAGGGAAAGACCTTGACGTAGTCCGCGCCGGCCCGCCAGGCGGTGATGACCTCGGAAGGCGTAAGCGCGCCGGGGATGGAGACCTTGCCCAGAGCGCGGGTCTTGGCAATGACCTCGGGGTGAAAACTGGGGCTGACGACGAACTCCGCACCGGCCTCGATGGTGGCCTCGGCCTCCTCGGCGGTGGTCACAGTGCCGGAACCGAGGAGCAGTTCGCTGCCGTACTCGCGCTTGAGTTCCTTGAGAATGCCGACCGCGCCGGGAACGGTCATGGTGACTTCAACGACAGGGACGCCGCCGGCGATCATGGCCTTAACGATGGCGTGAGCCTGAGCTGCGTTCTTGGCGCGGAGGACGGGAATGAGGCCGACGCGTTCGATGGTTTGCTGTGTGGTTTCGGGCATGGTCTCCTCTGGCGTTGTGTCTCTCAGGTTCGCGGAAGTGGAATGAACGGAGCTATCCAAAAACTGCCGATTCTCTTCTCCAGGAGGCCGGAATGAGGGGTTCTGGGGACAGAGAACGGGGCTTTCCGGGGGTTTTTGTTTACCATTGTGACAATAGGATTGGTTTCGAGCAGATTCTGTATACTTTTTATTCTAATACTCTTATCGGCACATAACAGCCGGGGAAGCACCCGGGAGAACGACAATTCCAGGGCGGGGGGGAGGGGGTAGGACTGTTGAAGTAGTCTTTGAGCAGCCGGTCGACTTTGGAGGCGGTTGGGCATAGACCTATTATGCGACCTTCGATGGGAAAGATCCGCAAAGGCCCTTGGTGCGGGTTCCATGGGTCGCCGGGGATGGCAGCGAACCTTCGAAACAGGCAAGGCACTGACCCGCGTTTCTTCCCTTAGCCATCTCTAAACCATCTCAACAACCTCGAAATCGGGGCCCTTCATCTTAGTTTCCCGCTCGCATCACCGGGCGATGCGCGCCGAGCCGCCTTTGATGAGCCGTTCAACCTCGGCCAGCGTAGCCATACTGGTGTCGCCGGGGGTGGTCATGGCCAGGGCGCCGTGGGCCACGCCGCAGCGCACGGCCCAGTCGATGGGCTTGCCGGCAAGCAGGCCGTAGATGAGGCCGGAGGCGAAGCTGTCCCCGCCGCCCACGCGGTCGAGAATATCGATCTCGCGTTGGGGGACGTGGACGATCTGATCCTCGTAGAGCGCAATCGCGCCCCAGGCATTGCGGCTGGCCGTTTGTGCGGTGCGCAGCGTGCTGGCGATAAGTTTCAGGTTGGGATAAGCGGCCGCGACCTCGCGGAGCATCTCTTCGTAACCGGCGATGGGCAACTCGGCGAAGTCCTCGCCGACGCCCTTGATCTTGACGCCGAGCATGGCGGAGAAGTCTTCCTCGTTGCCCAGCAGCAGATCGACCTTGCGAACCAGCTCGCGGTTCACCTCCTGTGCCTTGGCCTTGCCGCCGATGGACTTCCAGAGCGAATCGCGGTAGTTCAGGTCGTAAGAGACAGGGGTCGAGTGGCGGCGGGCGGCGTCCATGGCTTCGACGGCCACTTCGGCGGTGGAGGCGGAGAGCGCGGCGAAGATTCCGCCGGTGTGGAACCAGCGGGAGCCTTTTGACGCGCCGAAGATCGATTCCCAGTCGAAGTCGCCCGGCTTGACCTGGCTGATGGCGGTGTGACCGCGGTCGGAGCAGCCGGCGGCCGCTCGCACTCCGAAGCCGCGCTCGGTAAAGTTGAGGCCGTTGCGCACCGCGCGGCCCACGCCGTCGTAGGGAACCCATTTGAGCAGGGCGGTATCGACGCCGCCCTGGAGGATGAAGTCCTCAACCAGACGGCCGACAGGATTATCGGCGAGAGCGGTGGCGACGGCCGTGCGCAGGCCGAAGCAGCGGCGCAGGCCGCGGGTTACGTTGTACTCGCCGCCACCTTCCCAAACCTGGAACTGGCGTGCGGTGTGGATGCGGGCTTCGCCGGGATCGAGGCGGAGCATGACTTCGCCCAAGCTGAGGCAGTCCCAGCGGCGGCTGGAATCTGGAATCGCGATGGTGTTCATAGGCGAGTCCATTCTAGTGCATGGCGGCTTGGGCGGCGCGTGACGGGGCAGGCTCTCCCAGGGCAAACGCATCTTAATCTCCCTGGCCACTATCCACGGTCGGTCTTGTAACAAGGGCACGACTTCAGTCGGGCCGCCACGGAAGCAGTAGATAATAAGGGCTTTAGCCCCTGCCAACCTCTTCATGTCCCCTTTGCCGATTGCCGGCCTATGCCGCGTGCAGGGGCTAAAGCCCACCGCGCCTCCTTGGCCCATGTGCGGCCCGACTGAAGTCGTGCCCTTGTTACAAAGCGCATGAATTCAATATTTTGCGCGGTGTTTCCCCTTTCCGTATAGAAGCGAGTTTGGATGGGTCTGCCCTGCAAGCCCTCCGCGGAAACCGTCTTGCATGGTAATGTTTCTGGATATAGGCGGGGCCAGCCGGGAGCGCGGGGCGACGGCAGGAGTGTTGCCTGCTCCCGGCAAGGGAAGGGAAGCGATGGCGGCGGAGCACAAGTTGCGGATGGGAATGGTTGGCGGCGGGCCGGGCGCCTTCATCGGGCCGGCGCACAAGATGGCAGCCGAGCTGGACGGCAGGATTGCGCTGGTTGCGGGGGCGTTCTCGCAATCGGCTGGACGGTCGCGAGCGGCGGGCGAGGCCTTCGGGATCGATCCCGGCAGGGCGTATGCCGGCTACCGGGAGATGATCGATGCCGAGCGGCGCCGGAAGGATGGAATCGACTTTGTGGTCATCGCCACGCCCAATTCTCTTCACCTGCCGGTGGCCAAGGCGGCGCTGGAGGCGGGGTTTGCGGTGGTCAGCGACAAGCCGGCCACGGCTACCTATGAAGAGGCGCTGGTTCTGGAGGCCGCTGTCGCCAGCTCAGGTTTGCCTTATGCGCTGACGCATACCTATGCCGGCTATGCGCTGGTGCGCGAGGCGCGCGACCTCTGCGCGAGCGGGCGGCTGGGCCGGATTCGCAAGATTGCCGTCGAGTATTTGCAGGGGTGGTTGAGCATGCCGCTGGAGCGCACGGGTCACAAACAGGCGGCGTGGCGAGCCGATCCGGCGCTCAATGGACCCGGCGGCTCGATCGGCGACATCGGCACCCACGCCTTCCACCTGGTTGAGTATGTGACCGGCCTGCGAGTGACGAGCCTGAACGCCACGCTGCGCTCGGTGGTCGCCGGAAGGCTGCTGGACGACGATTGCAACGCGCTTCTCAGGCTGGAGAACGGAGCGAGCGGCGTGCTGATGGTTTCGCAGGTGGCTACGGGCGAGGGCAACGGGCTGCGGCTACGCGTCTATGGCGAGAAGGGCTCGATCGACTGGCGGCAGGAGGATCCCACCCGGCTGCGCGTGAAGTGGCTGGATGGGCTGGAGGAGATTCGCCACGCGGCCGGGAGCTATCTCAGCGCGGATGCGCGGGCGGTTGCGCGGCTGCCGGGCGGGCATCCGGAGGGGTTTATCGAGGCCTTTGCTGTGCTGTATCGCGAGTTTGCCGATGCGCTGATCGCCTGGGGGCAGGGCCGGGCGAACCCGCTGCCGCCGACCCTGCCGGGGATCGAAGCCGGCGTGCGCGGGATGCGGTTTGTCGAGCGGGCTATCGAAAGCAGCCGCGCGGAAAGCTGGGTGGAGTTTTGACGAGCTGGCAGAGAACTCGCGGGAGGCATCATGAAGACGATCAAGGGGCCGGGGATTTTTCTGGCGCAGTTTGCGGGCGATGCGGCGCCGTTCAACACGCTCAAAGGAATGGCCGAATGGGCTGCCGGGCTGGGCTTTACCGGGGTTCAGATTCCCACCTGGGACCGGCGTCTCTTCGACTTGAAACTTGCCGCAGAGAGCCAAAGCTACTGCGACGAGGTGAACGGCACGGTGGGCCAGGCGGGGCTGGCGATCACCGAGCTTGCGACCCATTTGCAGGGCCAGTTGGTGGCCAGCCATCCGGCCTATGATGTGCTATTTCAAGGCTTTGCGCCGCCGGAGTTCGCGGAGGATCTGCCGGGCAGGCAGGCGTGGGCGGTTGAGCAGTTGCAATGGGCAGCCAAGGCAAGCAGGAATCTTGGCCTGAGCGCGCACGCCACGTTTTCAGGGGCGCTGGCGTGGCCGTTCTTTTATCCCTGGCCGCATCGCCCGCCGGGGCTGATCGACGAGGCGTTCGCGGAGCTGGGGCGGCGCTGGCTGCCGATTCTGCGGGCCTTCGACGAGGCTGGCGTGGACCTTTGCTTCGAGCTGCATCCGGGCGAGGACCTGCACGACGGCGCAACCTTCGAGCGCTTTCTGGAGGTGGTGGGCGGGCACCAGCGCGCCAACATTCTCTACGACCCCAGCCACATGATTCTGCAGCAGATGGATTACCTGGCCTTTCTCGATCTCTACCACGATCGGGTGCGCGCCTTCCACGTGAAGGACGCGGAGTGCCGGCCGAGCGGGCGGTCGGGCGTTTACGGCGGCTATCAGGATTGGATCGACCGGCCAGGGCGGTTCCGCTCGCTGGGCGATGGGCAGATCGATTTTCACTCCATCTTCTCCAAGCTGGCGCAGTACGGCTATCCGGGCTGGGCGGTGCTGGAGTGGGAGTGCTGCCTGAAGCATCCCGAGGACGGCGCGGCGGAGGGGGCGCGCTTCATCCGCCAGCGGATCATTCGCGTGACGGATCGGGCCTTCGACGAATTCGCCGGCGGCGGGGCCAACCAGGAAGGGAATCGGCGGATTCTGGGGCTGGGCGAGGCGTAAGTCTGCCAGGCTCAGAGCGCTCATTTGGCGCACTCGCCGGTCGAACCGCGCGGGCGCCTTATTTCACGCTCAAGTCTCCATCCGCGTCAACCACCAGCGCATCGCCCTCGATCTGGACGGAGTGAATCTTGAGCCGTTCCAGGGCGATCCTGTAGCCGGAGGAGGCGGTCGAGCCTTCGAGGGCCTTGCGCAGCAGATCGGCGGCATTGACCTTCATGGCGGAGGGAATCTGGCGGCTGAGGAAGGGAGTGAGAACGAAGTTGAGTTCCGGCTGATCGCTGACCCGGTCCACGCGGGCGTCGCGGAAGCCGATGGTCTCGCCCTCCCCGTCGGGAGCCAGGGAAACCTCGGCCGGCAGCGCAAGCGCCAGCCCCAGGCAAGCCCCGCCAACGGACTTGCCCAGCCGCGCATGGGTCTTCACCTGCACGACGATGCGATCGCCGGCAAAACGGAGCTGCGGGTTCTCGGCATAGATGGAGCAGGCGCTCTTAGCGTTGCCTTTGAGGTAATAGCGGCCGTCGGGTGAGCTGAAGAGCTGCTGCTTGAGGGTGCGCTCCAGAGCGTCGCGGCTTACCTTCAGTTCGACGGCCCCGCACCGCGCCAGTCCGCCAGCCAGAAACAGCAGACCGGCCGCCAGTATTCGCCGGGGTATTGTCATATCGGTATCGTGCCACCTGGGCCGCATCCTGGCCAGTTTTGCACATGGAAAGGACGTGCCCAACCCGGCTTTGAGTTGGGGTCTTGACCGGCAATTCCATGGGGCGCAACGAGATGCATCTGTCTTCGAGTTCGCCCCCGGCCCGCGTGAAGAACTGGCCATAGATAATTTTGCTATTGATTTTTGAACAAAATATACGTAAAATAGCAAGCTATAGTTCTCCTCTGGATCGACAGGCCCCCCAACTTGTCGAGGAGGAATCATGGAAAATCACCTTTTTCTCTAAAGGAAACCAAATCAATGGCGAAGCGTCGTGGAAATCCAAATTGGGGCAAGCCGGAGCCCATTGGCCCGGTTGTGCCCACTGTGACCTCCTTCGAGCAGATTGTGAGGGAGTTCAAGCTCAGCCCGGACCAGTACATCCGGTCAACCCGCCTGCGGGAGTGGGCTCGGCGCAACAAGAATTCCAAGTACATCCCTGAGGCACTTCTAGAGGCCTGGGGCTTCGAGATTGAATCGACGTTGTAGGCCGTTTTCTGCGTTGTTTTGCAAAAGCGCTGCCTTCGGGCGGCGCTTTTGCTGTCTGGATGGCAGTAGCGCGGCCAGGCCACCCGCTCCTTCCAGCGAATGATGACCGCTCACACCGAATTGGAGTTGGGATTCGGAGGCTGTGAGGCACATTGAGCGGCCTCGCGCATCACTTGTCTCAAGACCTCGCATGTCCGGGCAGTTTGCTCCGGCCCGATCGTCGGATCTACAAGAAACATCAGGCTCGTCTCTCCCAGTTCACGCGCCACGGGATGACGCTCTTGGGGACGCCACTCGGGCGGAAACGCCTTCTCCAGGTAGATTTCGCTGCAACTTCCGCTGAAGCACGGGATACCCTCTGCCTTGATCGCCTCGATGATGCGCTCGCGCGTCCACTCGGGACGAAGCGCCTCTGGACGCACGAACGCATAGTACTTGTAATAGGCGTGCTCAATGTGCTTTGGCGGCGTCGTGACACGAAGCCCAGGCAAGGCCGCGAATCGGTCCGTCAGAGTCTGCGCGTGCTTGCGGCGAATCGAGAGCCACGCGGGAAGTTTCCTGAGCGCCACGCGGCCAACCGCCGATTGAATCTCGGTCAGCCGCCAGTTCGTCCCGAACGACTCATGCAGCCATCGGAACCCAGGGCCCTGCCCGCGCCGATGCACCGCCTCATAGCTCTTCCCGTGATCCTTCAACGACCACATGGCGTTCCACAACTCAGCCGAATTCGTCGTCGCCATGCCACCTTCGCCGGCGGTCGTCATGATCTTGTCCTGGCAAAAGGAGAACGCGGCCACATCTCCCATGGATCCGACC
>Ga0326728_10009436_pt1 | contig 23512 bp, 14 predicted proteins | sample MB3enrmetagenome_FD_207602 | JGI IMG/M metagenome (GOLD analysis project Ga0326728, IMG submission 207602) | Lab enriched peat soil microbial communities from McLean, Ithaca, NY, United States - MB31MN | ecosystem: Environmental > Terrestrial > Soil > Wetlands > Peat | place: USA: New York... | reverse complement strand
TCTTGGTCAGGGGACAGTCCGAATCGTTGATCCGTGAACCCGTCTGTGCTCCCGGCACTCTCTCGCGGCTGCAGCAGCACCAAGCGTTCGCCAAGCTGGCCGACGGAACCTGCACCGAATCGCCCGTATGGCTTGAACCCACGTTTTTTGATTCGGCGCCCGCCACCCAACCTCAGGAGCCCGACGATTTGAGCCAAGCCGTCTCGAAGTTCCGGGAACGCCAGGCTCTGGGCGCCAAGTCCGTTGCCGGAGCGACTTCGTTTCTGTTGCATATGCACCGGCGCGGCCACCGCTTGCTGACGGTGCCGGCCATCGTCACTGCCGCGTGGCCGCTTTGTGTGCCCCGGGTGTCCCGGAATGAGATTCTTTCCCGCTTTGACCAACGGGTTGCGGGCATGGAGATGCGAGCGGACGTGGCGCGCACGCCGCATTCCGAATGCCGCAGGGGCAACGGGTCGCGCCGACTGGTCGCACGAAGCTTGGCGAAAACGGAAATCAGATGAAGGCGGACGGGAACTCTTTTCCTGTTTTCAGTTTGGGATGGACGACTGGGGCAATTGGCGTGGAGTGCGACGGCAGGACATCGCTCGCCTCGACGCGATAGGTCGCGGCGAACCAAAGCGCGGACGCGTCCGCGCACTCCAAAGCCGCAAGCTGAATATGCCGCCCTGACGCGATAAGGCCGCCCTTGGCAAGTTATCGTCCCATTGCTGTGTTGTTCGAAAACCGCGCGTGCGGGTCATTGAATACAAGAGCGATGAAACGATCCCGCGCAAGTAATTTCTAAAAGCGGTTTTGTCGTTGACATCATCTAGGCGAGGCTTACGCCCGCCCTGGCCCTTCTCCAGCCCATGAAGGACCGCATGCAGCGCCCGTTGCGTGACGTCCTCTCCACAGGAGAAAGGGACGCCAAGCTCGACGAGGCGGCGTTCTGCGAAATTTGTCAGGGCGGCGATATCGGCATCTGTGATCTCACCAAGGCGAGCCTTGCAGAGCCGTGCTAGTTCCGGACCAAACGAAGTGCTCATAACCAGCTTTGGTTTGGCGGCCTTCTAGTCCGAGGCGGCTGCTTGATTTCGCTGGGGTTACAGTTTGGGCAGTGACTCGGTCAGGAGTTTCTGGTCCAACTCCGTCCAGCCCGGATGGAAATCCGGCCATAGAGACGGGCATTTCAGCGGCCTTTGAAACAGGTGAGAGTCGAATCGCAGGAGCCGGTGTATCTGATGGAATGCTACTCCGTCCAGGTTGAGCAGCCTCTCAATTTCCCGGCCGGTCAGGGAAGCCAGCCCCGCCCGATCGCTCTTGGATCGAAACGAGACGTGGTTCATCAGGTTGATCACGCCCGCCTGCCAGTCCAGTTGCTGCTGGTAATAGGCGCGCATAAGCTCCGGCCCCAGTTCGCGCTCCGACTGGCTCATTTGGTTGGCCAGCCTCAGATTGCCGCCGAGCCAGGAGTTGGTCAGGTGCGTGCAAAGCGGATAAGTTCGAAAGGCCGCGTCCTTCGACAACTCCGCAATGAGCCTGGTGAAGTTGGCGTAGTAGGGCTCCACCCGCTGAAAGTAGTTGAAACCTCGAATAGCGGCATGCTCGCTAGACAGGGCATAGGACGTCAGATCGCCCGGCCGGTCCAACTCCATGCGCCAATGGGTCAAAACCACAGCGAAAACCAGAGGCTGCAACTCCACGGGAAGCTGGAAGGGCAGGCCATCATGCGTGACCGTGCCCCGCACCAAGCAGGTGGCATCCTCGAAACCCTCCCGATCCAGCAACAGGTCGTCCTTGAGTTTCGGATCCAGCGTCGCATAGACATAGCTTACGCTCTTGCGGGCCGTGACCCTCTGGCCATTGGGCAACAGCATGGCGCCATTGGCGTGGCCCTCCAGAGTGAAGTCCTTCACCGAACCGGCGGCCTGGCGAAAAGGATAGCCATAGAAGCGGTCTCCGTTTCCAAAACGGGCCAAAACTCTCCACGGGTCTGGCTCACAGTCCACCACGGGGTAGGCAAACCCGCCGGTCAATGGAAGGATGTCGGCAAGAATAGGCGCCGGCGTGTCTGCGAACTCTCCCAACTGAGCGTCCGGGTAGATGTAACGCGCAGGAAACAACTGCACCGGGCAAAGTCCGCGCCCGAGCGACCCCAGGAATAAAAAGGCCTTTCCCAACTGGATGTGGGGCGTCAAGGCAAAGCCGATCTGGGGCAGGCCCAGAATCAGCGTGGTGTGGACGCCTTGCAGAACCTTCGGCCGCATGTCCTGCCAGAGCTGGTAGTGATAGCGCAAATGCCGTGCGTTGATGCCCAGCCAGGCGGCCGGAGAAGACGACTGAAACCAAGGCGCCTTGACCAATGAGGCATGTTCCGACGGGATCGAGGCCATCTGGGGAAGTTGGGGTTCGGACCTGATTTTGGGGTCATACTTCCAATCCCGGATGGCCTCGGGAAAGTTGCCGGTCACCGAAGCTGCGATGCATGCTTGGACATCCACACCGTCCGGCAATTGAAAATCAGTGAGAGATTTGGCCCGCGCCAGTGGAATGGCGCAATTTAACACATTGTGCCGTGTGCCAAAAACCCGGAGATAGTCAGAAAAAGCGTTTTCGGTGTGCTCGCCGCCCGGGAGCGCGATGAGGTCCCATCGTTCTGATAAGTGCCTGTCCTGCTCTAATTCACTATAATCCATTGTGCCTGTGGGTGCTTTTACGCGGAGCGTTCTGGAAACTTGGACTTGGGTGTCCAATCGAATGCCTGGGCCATGGGCGGGCATAAAACGTGACAGACGCGGGTCATGTCCTAGCTCGTTTGGAGAGGTTCAAGCCGGGAGAGTAAGGGAGCGTTTTGCCTGGCCGCTCGCGTGGGGGAAATGGGTCGCGGAAATGCGGACAGACCAAAAAGCGGAGTGGAACGGCGGATTTAGGAATTCATCAAGGGAGCCTCAACGGGGGAGCCAAGTCTCGCCGTGTTTGGCAGCAGCCTGTCCGCCGTAGACCTTTGGTGAAGGAGGATAGTCCTGCAAGGGGAAGCCAACGCCGGCAAGTCTTGGTGACGTGGCGGGGCAATGCTGCTCAACGTCAGCGCAATTACCTGATCAACTTGCAACTATTTCATCTTCTTTTTCGCCTGGTCGTACTCCCGCTGCTTGGCGCCCTCAATGGTGCCAGCCCAGTGATTCTCTATCCCGCGCTTTTCGGTGTCGTCGTTGCCTCGGCACAGAATTTGCCCAATCCAGCCATAAGTTGGTTCTGGAAGGTCACGCCCCTCTCTGGCGGCCTTGCGGACCTCTTGATAATGGTCAGCACTCGCTGACTTCCCACAAAAAATACTGGCAGCCAATAAATTGTTCGCAAATTGGCTCGATAGTCTCTGCGCGTGGCGCTGTGGAAATGCCAGACGCCATGATTAAGGCTTTTGCCATTCAACGTGCGTCCATGGTGAATTTGCATCGTGGGAAATTTGAGCAGCCCCAAAACTCACTGCCGACCCCGTTTCCCCGTGTGGCCGTTCTCAGGACCAATTCGCTTTCACAACGCGGACACAGCTTCCTCTGGTCGTTCAACGCCGAGGTGATCGCGGGATTGAATTTCCAATGAACGTCCTCGAGGAGCTTGATCACCGATTCCTCCGAGAGAAGCGAAATGTTGTGTTTGTTGGCCAACGCCCTGGCATCGTCGGTATAGCCCTGCAAAGTGATGAATACGCCCCTCGGGATTCTTGAATCAGTCAATGTTCCCAGGAATTCCCGGATTTGCCGCACGCCCACCTTCCAGGCTTTCCATTGCTTGCATTGAACCACAAACCGGTCCGAGGTGTTCTCGACAATCAGATCAATTCCCCCATCAGGCTTGGCCCCTCCCAATCGCTTGACGGAATATCCTTTTGTCTCGTAAATGGCGGCGATCAATTTCTCAAACTGGAACCAGTCGAGCGCCCTCACCTTTTCGGAAATGGATGGTTCAGCGACCGAATCCGATGAGGAAACCGAACAACCAGAATTCACTGCCTGCATTTCCCGCCGGCCCTTCATACCGATCCGGTACGCGATCCAGCCGAGAAACAGAAGAAATGCGACAATGGCCAGCAGCAATACAACAGCCCTTAATTGTGGTGAAACGACCGTTCCCAACACAAAAAGGCCGCCAACAACGGCGACGAATTCCTCAATCGGATTATTTCGTCGTCTTGGCATAGTCCGGGCAGGAAACGCATTCCATGTCTGCTTTTCACAGCAATTCTCAAGCCAAGCATGGCTTGATGCGTCTTTTTAAGGTGCTTTTTCCTCGGCACCAGTTGATTGGTGTCCCATACGGATTGATTGGCGGCAATGGGGATGGAAAACGAACCAGGATTGCGGAAGGGGAAATCAGACGCCCCGCGTGAGGTCCGTCAATCGCACCCTCAAAGCGGTGGCGATTCTGAAAAGAGCATCCAGGGAGATATTTTCCTGTCCGCGTTCAACTTCCCCGACGAATTTGTAACTCAGGTCTGCCTTTTCGGCCAATTGCTCCTGGCTCAAGCAAGCCTTCTTGCGATGCTTGCGGATGTTCTGCCCAACGGTTCGACGGTGCAAATGCGCCACAGTCTGTACGGAAACAAGAATGCGCATTCAACGAAACCCGATATATGTGCTATTTTCTCATTGCCTTTTCATGGACGGCGGAATACAAGGGTCTCGAACGCTGAGATGAAAACCGCCGGAAAATATTGCCCGGGCCAAACGGATTCAGGCGCCGGGGAGAACGATGTCGGTCAAACAAGGCCGATTGCGCCCGCCAACAAGGTTGGACGGAGCCTCTGTGCGAGCCGTTGTGATCCAATGTCCGAAATCAGGCGCAGGATCTTGGGGAAACTCTTGGTGCGAATTGAGAGGGAGGGGCTGTTTTCCGCTTTGCCGAAAAAATCAAGTGATGCCCCAAATCCACCAGAGCGATGAAATCAAATATCCTTGACCAGCTCGGCGACACGGACCTTGAGGGCGCTGGCAATTCTCCGCAACGCGGCCAGCGAAACGTGCTCCTCGCCGCGCTCGACTCGGCCCATGTAATTGGGATGAAGGTCGGCTTTTTCGGCCAGCTTCTCTTGGCTGAATCCAGCGCGATTCCGTTTTTCACGGATGGCTGTGCCAAGGATGACACGGTAATCAGAACGCGACCGCACCACTATACACAACCTCAAACCCACCTGGTGCTCTACACCGCTAAACGGATGATTTTATTATTGCATTGGTGGCAAATATGTTTGATGATGGCGACCTGTCTATGAGATCTGGGACGGAAAGAGACCATTCAGATGCGCTGAGGCGCCCGCTCTTTGCTGTCCTACGGAGCGCAATTTCGTCACAGCAAATTCACAAGAAATGTCTTGCCTTGGGTTGGCATCGGGCATTAAATGGGACGTGCCGGAGGCAATCACGGCCTTGGAATCCGGGAACGGGTTTTATGCATGTTTTTAAAATCGGCCAAAGAAGCCCTTTATTTAGGTGTGGGCAGTCTGCCGACTTGACCTCGCTCCAAACTCATGTCCCTCACACGGGATTTCATCCACGCCAACATGTTGTTAGTCCCCTCCCAAAGAACTATGATCGACGGTACAACCAACGTTCTTAGACGAAAAGCGCTCGAGCAAAAATACCTGGAGTGCTTTGATGCCCACAGCATCAAAATGGAGAAATGGCGGGAAATCGTTTTACGCTTAATCGACCGAGGTGTTTCTCGTGGAACGCTTATGAATTGGGCTGTGGACGCGGGCCATCCGAGAATAACGGTGTCCAGCATCCTGAGGCGCATTTTGGTGTCCCTTGGGTTGAGGGAACACCGGAAAAGAGCCGGACGCAAGCCATCATCGAAGACTCTGGAATTGTTGTGCAACGTTTGTATCCGATACGGTGACCCATTTTTAAAAGTCCTGCGCGCTGCGGTGAGGGCGGGAAGGGTGCAAATTGCGGCAGATGGCTCTCAAAGTGAGCCTTGGGCCAGCACGGCCCATGCTCCAAGCCAGGTGCAAATGTCTTGCCCTTAAGAAGCGCAATTTCTATGCAAAATCGGAACTCAACAAACATAGACTTTAGACTCCAGAAACAGAAGCCCGAACTCGCAACAAGGAAAGGACCCGAAACGTGCAAATCGTGAAAAAATTTTGGACCAAATTGGCGGGAACGGTTCTCGCCGTCGTGGTCATAACTTTAATCGCCAAATCACAGAGCATGCCGCCGCCGGTGATTTCGATTGCGGTGACGAACACCAACCAACTGGCCATCACTGTCACTAATGGCATGAGTAATGTCAACTATTCGCTCTATAACCAGCACGTCTTGGGCGACCTCACTTGGGTTTTCATCACTAATCCAGCGCCAGGGGTGACCAATTTTGTCGTGAACATGGGGCCATTTTTTGAGGGTTTTTACATTGTAACGGCCAGCACCAACTGGAACACCAATTCACCGAATTGGGATTTAGCCGACCCGAACAATCCCGGTCTTGGCGTCTTGACCGTCACCATCGTCAGCCCCGCCAATGGGGCGGTCATTCAATAGGAGGGCCGGTTTATGCGATTCTCTCGAACAACACGACACCTGATTGGTCTTTTGGCGGCAGGCGCTTTGCAAACCGGATTGAGTCTGCCTTGCCTGGCGCAGTGTCCAGAAGGGAATGAAGGCACAGCGCTCTGGGTCAATTTCTACGCCTACACCACCGTAATTGGCGGAGCCATTTCGGGGGAAGACGTGTATCGCACCGCCGTTTCCGAGAATTGCGGCGGCATCTGCCCCGACGGTTACGATTATTGCAGTCCCGAGGAGGGGACGATGACATTGGCGGGCACCGGCACTTATCCGATTCCGGCATCCATGATCACCTCGAATGGCAACTATACATTCACGATCCCCGCCAATACCGGAGAAGTCGCTTTCAGGGTTCCCCTGAATAATACCAACATCGCGGACCATGATCGCACGGGAACGTTGACCATCAATAGCACTTATAGCCCGACAGGCGGGGGCCAATACACGAGCGCGACCGTCACGCTGCTCAACACCAACTCAATTGTCAGCGTATTGATTCCTGGCTACGGGACGAATTGGAGCAGTTCAAATTTGTTGGCGTGCGGCGTAAACGGAAGCAGCAATTGCGTCGTCCGGTTTTACCGAAACACGGCGTACGAAGCGCGGACAATCTATTACACGGTCAGTGGCAGCTATCAAGGTTCCAATTACAGCGCGAGCCCCAGCTTGAGCGGCACAGCCGTCATTTCCAATGGCTTGACCAACGTGGACATTTCCATTTCCGCCACCAATTGGGCACAAAAGGCGACCAACACCATTACCATTACGCTCTCGAACGGCCTTTCCCTTTACCAAGTCAATTCCGCGGCCAAGACTGTGACTGTCACGCTGGTGCCGGATTATCCGACGATTGGAATGTATGCCAGCAGCGCCGAGGCGACGCGGGGAGAAACGACTTCGTCTTTGGTTTTTTACAAGGCCACGCCGTATTACGCCAATTCCGGGGCGAGGAAGATCAGTTTCTCGACCAGCGGCAGCGCCGTCAACGGCACCGACTATACACTCGCATCCGCCAGTCCCGTTACCATAGCGGCAGGGTCCGGCGCGGCCACCAACACATTGACACCCAAAACTAAGTCCAGTCTCGGGGGGACTGAAACGATGACCGGCACGATCAGCGCGAACACAGGAATGTACGCCATCAGCAGCACCAATAACACCGCCACTGTCGGCATTTTGGAAGACGCCCCGCTCATCAGCGTGAGTGCGTCATCCGCAGACGCCTACCAGAACGGAGCGCCGGGTGCATTCACGCTTACGCGCCAGGACGGCCTGCCCTTTTCGTTGGCCGTCAATTACACCCTCACCGGGACGGCTGCCAACGGGACCGATTACACCACGTTGCCGACTTCCGTCACCTTTGCCGCCAATCAAACCAGCACGAATTTAACCGTCACCCCGGTCTTGAGTCCTCTTCTATCAGGAGCCAAAACGGCAGTGCTGAGTCTTTCGACCGGAAGCCTCTATTATATGGGAGCCACCACCCAAGCGGTGGTTACGCTCCTGCCCCAAAGCTCCTTCACCAATTCCGTGACTTCGCCTGTGGGTCGTTACTGGCGCGGCACTGGGAGCGATCCGACGTTTTGGTCGAGCGTCATCCCGCTCGATTCCGAAAAGGGCATTGTCTATAGCAACGTGAACGGCAATTGTTCGACGCTCTATCCCGGTTTGACTTCATGGAGCACCAGCAACCTTTACCATTACAATGCGACCAACACCCTGACGCAGACCAACTCGACCAACCGCATTCAATTCAACAACCCGATTGTGGCCTTTGGCGAGCGAGTTGGCGGCACGCCCCTTTACCTGAATCAAAACTACAGTTTCGGTATTTACGCGGGCGACCAGGAAGGATTGCCCATCGCCATCAACGTCTATGCGCGCAGCAATTACGCTTATGTGGGCGCGATCAGCTTGACCATTCCGGCCACCAGCAACCTGTGGCTGGCCTTTGCCAGCAATGGCTTTCAAGCCACGTTCACCAACTATGGCCTCGTTACCACCATGTCCACAACCCCCGACCTCGATTGGGGGGCGACCGAAATCCATCAGTCCTCCTACGTCCTGACCCATCAGGCGAGCGCGGCGGCCACCAACTATTATTACGTCGTCGAAAGCTACGGTTGGCCGGACGATTTTCTGACGCCGATGGCGCAGGGCATCAACGGAAGCAATGGTCCGTCGCTTCTCTATTCACTGGAATTCGAGTCGTATCCCCCCTGGCGGTCGGTGTATATTGACCAGCCGCATTTCGACGGCAGCCCGCTGCCGCCCTTCTACGCGGGGATGACCGTTGCGGAAATGCTGACCAACACCCCGCCGGTGACCAACAGCGTCAGCCTGGCCCCCTCGGCCTGCACCAACATTGACGACAGCCCCGAACTGCGCGAGCATCCAATTCTTGACCAATTCGTCGCCAGCATGGGCAACGACCCGATTGCGCTGGCCAACTATGTCATCAATCAAATCGATCTGACCGACGCAATGGACTACAACGACGACGGCAATGTGGCCGAGCAGTCCATCAATCTGGGCGGCATGACACGCGGCGCCTTGGGCACGTTTTTGGAGAAACAAGGTTCGCCTTTGGAACAATGCGCCCTGCTGGTCTATCTCTTGCGCAAGGCGGGCGTGCCGGCGGCCTACGAGTTTCCGCCCCATAACGGAATGCAAATTCTCGATGCGAGGTTGAGCCGCATGTTGAAGTTCCAAGTCCAGGGCGGTTTCAGCGAAGCGGGCCAGCTTTACACCAGCAACACGATGATCGCCGTGAATTACCCCTGGGTGGCGGCCTACATTGGCACCAACTGGATTCACATATTCCCCTGGCTGAAGGATTATGACCTGGAAGAAGGATTGAACCTGTGGGACTACATGCCGGCCAATTATCCCAACGCCTACGCTTGGGTGCATGATTATATTTACAGCAACACCAACCTGCTTTCACTGGCGGTGGACGGCGACAACACGCCCCGCGTGGTCTTTCCGGCTTACTTGAAGCAGACCTTGCTCCAAAACCATCCGACAGTCTCCACGAGCGACATCGGCATGAAAGTGCTGAACCGGCAGCATTATTACGCGCAGTGGAGCGCCTTTCCGACCCCGACCTGGCTCACCAACACGAGCTACACGGTCGAAAGCATGAGTGCCAGTTCCATCACCAACGTCGATTCCTTGATGACGAATGTTTTCGATACGTTAAGCGTCGAGGTGTACAGCCTGACCGACCCACATAAGGACATCCAGACGGGGCCGATGCGGCTCGTCGATTTGCACAATCGCCAGTTTTATCTGACGCAAACCAACAGTGCGACCAACCAATGGCCCTTGAGCCTGATTCTCGCGCCCTTCCGCACCAACGTCACCACCCAGTACGCTTACACCAATGATTCGGCGTTGCTCTCGAAAGAAGTCCTCACGACCACGCTGGACCAGTTTGACGATCAACTGAATGTCCGCTTCCGCTATTACCGGCATCGCGCCCTCAGCCCGTCGTACGCGATTGACCCCACGCTGCCCTTCCTTGGCTTTGGCGCGTTTCAACAAATCGTCTTGGAGCGGCCGATGCGTAAGGGCGACTTGGCGGCCATCTGCCTGGATTACGGGCGGGTCACCCGCGACATGCTTAATGTCCACGCCCAGGATTTGTGGCAGATGGAGAACACCTTGCGAGGCAATTCCAACCTGAGCGGCACCATATCCAGCGACGTTTACCAGGGTGCCACGATGTATCTGGCCGGCATGTCATATTATGAGAAACAGAGCGAGTTCGACGTAACCAACTCCTGTCTGCATAAAATCAACAACATCACAACCTGGGCGGCGGGCTTGTCCAAGCTGAGTCCCCACCGCAACAGTTCCGGCGGCCTCTACAACGGCGGCGTCGATCCGATTCTGCCCAACGTCGATATGTTTTTCTATTTGGTGGCCTCTGTGGGCAACGGCACCTTGGACCCGGACTCAGGGCAGACGAAGGAAACGGCCTTCCAAAACTATGCGCTCCTGAGCATTGTGGATTGTTCGGCCCAGGAACACCAGGTCATCAACACGTTTTACGGGCAGACCAATGCCGTTTCCACCGTGCGGCTCTTGCAACTGGCGCAGAACCGGGGCCAGGGCATCGTGCCGCTGAATTATTACAATTACGCCGCCCAGGCCACAACCATTTATCAGGGCCATCAGCTTCAAAGTTTTGATACCAGCCTATGGCAGAATGTGAGTGGCGCGTTTCAAAGCGCATACGGGCCGTATGTGACTGGCTATATCACGCCGGGGCCGATCACCAACGCCTCATATTCCGGCATGGGCGCGTTTGTCTTTGAACAGAACGACTGGATGGCTTTAATCTCGCCGAGCAGTTTGAACGGGGGATTCGGCGAGAATATGCCGGACGGCACCATCGCGCCTAACAACACCGTCAACTACAACTTGGATATGGGCGACAGCCCGGTCTTGAATCTGCAACCCCCGCCGACGGACGCCGACCTGCCCCCAGACGAAGTCGCCACGTTCAACGCGCCGCAAACATACAATCAAATCCTCAATAACACATACACGCTTGATCCGGTCAACACGTTGTTTGAAAACTATGTGAACTCATTGTTAGGCTTGCCGACCCTGGGCACGCCAGACCAAACTGTCGCGCAGGATTTTCAAACGACGGAGGACACCGGGTTGCTGGGCAACACCAGCGATGCCGGGGCGCAGGTTGGAACACGCATGGCGGACCCGGTCAATACGATCACCGGAGAGTTTTACGTGGATGAAACCGACTTGCAGTTGGCCGGCCCGATCCCCCTGGCGCTCCGAAGAAACTATTCGAGCCAGAACTTGGCCGACAATCAATTCGGCACCGGCTGGAAATTGAGTATCATGCCCTACTTGAGCGTCGGAGCCGGGGCAACCAACATTTACGCGGCAGACATGGACGGCGCAGTGCTCGCCTACGTCCAAGTCTCCACGAACACTTGGACGCCGACTTTGGCCGCCAACCCGCAACTCAACAACAACACCACCGCCGGCGTGGGCGGATTGGTCAACCGGCTGCGAGATCGGCTGATTCAGACCGTCAATGCCGGCGTCACCAATTACACGCTTTACGGGGCCGATGGCAGCGTGCGCACGTTTTTCACGACCAATTTCAACGATGGCGTTTTCAGCCAGGTCCGACCTTACCTCCAAGAATGGACGGACAACGTGGGCAATTACTACACGTTCACCTACGGGACGGATCCGACGCAGCCCAATTTCGGGCAGGTCATCCGCATCCAGTGCAGCAATGGCAATTATCTTGGGTTTGATTATGACGTGTACGGCCACATCCTTGATGCTTACTGCGGCGATGGACGATGGCTGTACTATTATTACAATGAATATGGCGACCTGACTTCCGTCACCCTGCCCGACGGCACGATTCGCCAGTATCAATATCTGTTGGGCACGCAAACAGTGACCAACGGCTCGGTCGTTTCGCAGCAACCTTACTCGACGCACCTCTTGATCGAGGAAGACAAGCCGGAAGGGCGGGTTTTGCAAAATGCGTACGACAGCCAACAGCGGGTGACCAACCAATTGTCCACCGCCGGAACGGACCTCAATCCCGTTCGCACGGCCACGTTTATTTACTCCAATAATTTCAACATCACCAACTCGCCCACCAACTCGATCACGGGCACTACCTGGATTGTGGACGGCCTGAACAACACCAACCGTTACGATTACACCAACAGTTTGATCATCCTTATGACCGACCCGCTGGGCCAGACCATCCAGCAAATCTGGTATCCCGACAACGCCACCACTCCCGGCTATCCGCGCAGCGTCTCCCAGCGCAAGGACAAGCGCGGGTTGTGGTCTCAGTTTCTGTATGACCCCAATGGCAACGTGACCAACACGGTCATTACCGGGGACATCACCGGCGATGGCATCGCCAATCAGACGGCCACAAACACCGCTGTGTACAACACCAACAGTCTGCCGCTGCAAGAGACCGATGCGGTGGGCAACAGCTTGGTGTTCGTCTATGATTTGACCTATCTCTTTCTCCCCCAACAGGTCATTCATTACGCCGGAACCGCTCCCGTGAGCACCAATTTCCAGTTTTACGCCGCGGCCACCAACGTGGTAACGCTCGGCTCGGTGACGCAAACCAACATCGCCTTCGGCCTGCTCACCCGCCAGATACGGGCCTACGGCTCGCCGGACGCGGCCACCAACGATTGGGCCTACAACGGAGAGGGTTTCATTACGCAAACGATTCGTTACTCGGGCACAAGCGATCCCAACGTCGCCAACACGTATTTTACCGATGAACGGGGCGAAATAGCGGATGTCACCAACGCCGTGGGAGCCGTCAAGGAATTTGAGTATGACGCGATGGGAAGGAAGATCAGCGAGGAGGATTTTGATCAGTACGGCAACGTGCTTTCCTGGAATTTCATTTACTACAACGACAATGGCGAAGTGGAATGGATCGACGGCCCTCGCTACAATCCCGAAGATTACATCTTTTATGACCATGACGGGGCGGGCCGCGTGACGAACGAAATCCACTGGCGTTCGGAAGCCCAAGCCAGCGGCGGAGGGGTGGAGACACCTTCCGGTTACAATGTTTACGCGCAAACCTTTGCGCAATACGATGTCAACGGGAATCTGTTGTTGAAGGTGGACCCGCGCGGGGCGATCACAACCAATCGTTACGATCCGCTCAACCGGCTCGCGCAGCAACAGTCCATTGACCTTGACGGCGTGACCATTCTGAGCAGCCAGGGCTTTGCCTACGAGCCGGGCGGACAGGTTGCCTACGCGACAAACGCTTTGGGCGGCTGGACTTATACCGGATACGCCACCACGGGCCAACCGGAATATCAAATTGGCCCGGACGGCGCGACCAACGGCTGGAGGTATTATTTGGACGGGCGAATCCACCGCCGTTACATCAGCAACGGTTCGTATTGGGAAACAACCTACAACGATGCCGCTCTTCTGGCCACTAACATCTTTTACGCAGTTGGCGGCATTCCGCAAGCCACGAACATAATCGGCTTTGACCGTCGCAGGAACAAGACCTTGCGCATCGACGAACTCGGCAACGCCTTCACCAACATCTTTGACGGGTTGAACCGGCTGAAATACGCGGCCGGTCCCGCCTTTGTCACTCTCCCGAACACGAACGTGCCAAGCCCTGGTGGCGGCGGCACCACGTCAATCCTTCAGCAAGCCCTAACCAACTATTACGACGCGGCCGGGCTGGCTGTGACCAATATCAATGCTGTGGGAGAGATGCACATCACCTATTTCGATCTGCTCGGACGGCCCATTGACGAGGAAATTCACAATGCCACCAGCAGCATCGTCCGACAGGCCACCGCGACCTATTCCGCGGATCACCAGAGCGTGACGATAATCCAGGGTTCTGGAGCGACGGCGATAACAAACAAGGTGTACACAGACATTGCCGGGAATCCGGTCCTGACCATTTCCTATCCCTCTTCCGGCGTGCAAGAGTTCGCGTTGCGAACTTACGATTTGTCCGAAAATCTCATTTCCGAGACCCGCAATGCGTCGAGCAACGGCGTCGTCACACAATGGACCAGCGTTGCCAATACCTTTGACGGCCTGAACCGGCGCGTCTCCAAGACTGACCGCGACGGAGCGCTGACCTCCTACGCCTACGATCTGGCAAGTCATTGCACTAACATGGTGATGCCGGGTGGATTGATTTGGCGCGCCGCCTTCAATCGGGCCCTCCAAATGCAATTCGATTGCGACCTCGGTTCCGGCGGCTCCGTCACCCGCAGCAACAGTTACACCTATAACGCGGTAACCGGCCTTTTGCAAACCAAAACCGACGGACGGGGCGTGACCTGCACCCATTACTTTGACGCCTTCTTGCGGCCGGCCACCAACGTCTATTCCGGTCCGCTGCCGGAACATAAGATGACCACGGTGTTTAGCTACGATCCACGAAATTCCGTCACCAATGTTTCCGAGAGTTTTGCTTCCACGAACACCGGTCCTGGCATTGCTTTGGCAAGGTCGTACGACGCTTACCGCGAGCTTATCAGCGATGCTCCCTCGGGCGGCGCTGCTTACACAGCCAGCCAAAGCTGGGATTCGGCAGGACGCAGAACAGGACTCGGCATTGCCAACTTTGGGTGGGGGTATTCGTGGCAGGCGGACGGCATGCTGCTCTCGGTCAACGGGCCGACGGGATACGGCGGGGGCGCTTACACTTACGACACGGCGGGACACTTGCTCACGCGGACGTTCTCCCCGCGCGTGACGAGCATCACGCAGCGCGACGGCGATGGACGACCAACCTCCGCCTATACCAAAGTCAATGGTTCAACCATTTTAACCGAAACGCTCTCGTTCACCGGCGACGGTTTGCTTTCCACCCACACCCTCGTTCGACCTGACTTCACGGACTATCGCAGCTACTCCTACGCAAACCAAAGCCGCCGCTTGACCCAGGAAATTGTGGGGTTAAGCGCCAGTGCGTCCTGGACCAACGCTTTTGTTTATGACTACGGAACCACCGGAGGCCCCGGTGTCCTGACCAGCAACGGACAGGCTGCGGGAACCAATGTGGTTTGGAAGGCGGGAACGGACGCCTTCTCGCGCATCAATTCCGCGACCAACTCCGTGGCCCAGCGCCAAGCGTATGGAAGGCTCAATGGGACGGCCACCATGACCGCCCTCTTAGACGGCAATCCCATGCCGGTCACGCTTGTTGGCACCAACGACGCTTACGAGTGGCAGGCGCAACTGGCCTTGCAACCGGGCGCTCATAAATTGGTGGTGAACGCGCTGAACTGGAGCGGCTTTTACACCGCATCGGCCACCAACACCTTCACTAACAACGCCGCCGACCGCGTGCAGAGCACATACGCGGGCAACGGCGAAGTGACCAACCGAGTCTGGATTAACTCCATTGGCCAGACCAATGCTACTCAGAGCCTCTCTTGGGATGCCAAGGACAGACTGCATGGCGTAACCTATCTGGATAGCAATACCAACGGATACAGTTGGAGCGCCATTTACGACCCTCTCGGCAGGCGGTTATCCACGACGACTATTTTCATCACCAACGGAGTGACGGTTTCCAACCTGCCCAGGACGATCAGCCAGTACTTCGATCCAAACGTCAGGTTTCTTGATATGGCGGAGAGCGACAGCGGCGTCACGACTTGGAAGTTTTATGGCCCTGATGTTAATGGCGTTTACGGTGGAATGCACGGCGTTGGCGGTTTGGAAGCCGTGGTCAATGCCCCTCGGCAAGCCAGTCCTGTCATCAGCGATTTGCGCGGCAACGGCCTCGCCCTCTATAATCTGGCCCAGGCCAGCGTGGTGTGGTTTGCCAGCCGCCCGACCGCGTATGGCGGCGTTCCCGGCTACCGCCCTCTGCCTTTGACCGACGGCTCCAAGATGGCGCCAGCCAGCGCCTGGCGGCACAAATGGCCGGACATAACCGGCCTGTATTACATGGGCTACCGCTATGTGGACCCGATAGACGGCAACTGGTTGTCCGCCGACCCCCTTGGGCACACCGATTTCGACCCGACGATGAATACCGTGTGTGGCGGCGATCCTGTCAACTATTTTGATCCAGATGGGCGGTGCGCCGAGAGTTCAACATCATCGAGTATTCCGGGCGCGGAAAACTATCCAGACTGGCTGCAAAGCATGATACAGGCCCAGGGCCGGTTGCCCGACTCCAGTGGGCACTGGTCGGGGTTGGGAGACGTTTACCATTGGAGCACGACAGTGCCGCTGACAAGTTTTGCGGTGGCAAATACGGATAGTGGCTGGGGCGGACAAGGTTTCCTGGACGCGGCCTTCAACGTCAGCGCCATTCAGCAAGACTGGTCGTATGTCAGTCATCCAGATTTTAGTTCAGGATGGGGAGTCGCCATTTGGGGTACGTCCGTACTCGGTCTTGGGGCGAACGCTATAGGGGCGGTGGGCAATGTACTTACGGTTGGAGAGCTTGGCGCGGTTAAAACAGGAATTCAAAAAGGACTTACTGAGCTAACCGAAACTGGCGTAAAGACCCTCACTGAGGTTGCGGACACAGGAGCTCTCCGTGTTGGCTCTTACGGAGACCTCGCTGAGGAGCTACAAGGTTCTGGATTGCAAGCAAACCACCTCAATCAGAATGCCGCCTTTCGGAGCATCATTCCTCCCGATGAAGGACTTGCAGTAGGCATGGAAGGAAACGCGATTACCGAACCGGGCACTGCGCATTACGATTTCCATCAATCCCTAGAGCAGTTTTGGGATCAGTATCGTCCCGGCGGCGAGCTTTTTGGACAAGTCCCATCGAATGGGGAGTATGGACAGGCTCTTCAAAACGCACTGGAGGCTGGCGGCCTGACATCACAGGAAGCCGCCGAACTTGCGGATCAAGCGGCAGCGCAACGCGCGGCATCTGGGTTAAGCGAATCGTCTCCTGTGCCACGCATTCCTGGACGAATCAATCAAACACAGCCATAAGAGGAATACAATGCATCCAAAAACTCTTGCGACACTGGAGGAACTCGACGGCGCAGAATGGTTCTCGCGCGTCGGTCTGAAAGACACGACTGCCGCGATTGTGTTGTCATCCTGGCCGGAAGCCATTGAGCATTGCAAGTCCATTGCATGGCAGAATATTTGCATAGAGGCTTCAAACCAGTATCGTGAGCGGCTTGCTGAACGATCAAAAGAGCGATACGAAAAATGGAATTATGTCACGGCCGAATTGAAAAAGGTTACTATTCCTTTCGTACGTCGGAAGACCGAAACAATCGTGCATGAGCACAATCTGCCTAAGGTCTTCGTGGACATGGTACAGTGGGACATTCTTGGTGTCTGCATGGAAGCCGAATATGCCGACATACACCCTCCAGGGTATTATGCGAGCCATGCGTATTGGTACATCAAAGGACATTTTCCATGCGGTTGGGATGGAAACTTCCCGAACGGAAAATTGATCATTTACTGACTGGAGAAAGATAATATGCAACGTGAGGTTAAAATGTTGACATTCCAAATAGTGCGCCGTGCGGTCATCCGTGTTGGCTGTCTTGCATTGTTCGCAGTAAGCCTAACCGGGATTGCTCAAAGTACAATCGCGTATTTTACCAACAACAGTCCTACTGAGGTTGACTGGTGGTATGGGTGGGCCTTAAACCCGGACAATTGGGGGGATTTTTATATTTCTGCGGGCCCTGTTTACGGCACTTTTGGCCCGGACTCGAACACCTTCACATTTCCATCCACATTTGGAACATACGGCTCGCCTGACACTAACGAATTTCTTGCGGGTGATTATACAACCGTTCAGATTGCAGGTTCGCTGATTTCCGATTCCCCACCAGAAGGTGCGAGTTGGACGTCTCCGGGGCAAGAAGTGCCATTGACAACTGAATATGTCGTCCAATATCCGACAAACACGACTGTTTCATGGAGCGGGCCAATTGCGGCTATCGCCGACGGGTACATCGGAGTCCGATTTCTCGCCGTGGACGGCTGGCACTACGGCTGGATTCACATCTGTCTGCCACCTCCGGTCGGGCTCTTGGGTGTGATCGTACTTGATTCAGCTTACAACACGGAAGGCAGCTCGCCGATTCTGGCGGGTGCAAAGCCAATTGCGGTTCCTCAAAGGACTCTGGGTTGTGTCCAAAACGGTTATTTACGCCTCCAATGGGTTTCTGATTCCGCTACATCGTATCAAGTTCAGTTCAAAGACAGCCTTGATGCCCGACTGTGGACAAATCTTGATTTTATAGTTATGGCCACCGGGACCAATTGCGCTGTTGACTTGCCAACCACGGGTTCGTTAGGCTTCTATCGGGTTGTTAAAGCTAATTGAGATCATCTCGCAAAATAAATATCCAGCAAATACTATACGCCCTTTATGAAAATATTGAAACAGTCACTATTCGTCGTCGTTGTTCTTTTCTTTGCCGCAATTACGGTGACGGCCCAAACGAACAACCCTGGCACCAACTCACCGCCGGGAACCAATTCTCCGCCACCGGGCGGTTCGGGCGGCATTACGGATCCGTCGCTTGCCGCGCTCATCCCTGGCGCCGATCTGGTCCCTATTGTCTTCGTGGTTCCACCGCAGGTTGCGGCCACGCCGATTCAAGTGGCCACGCCGTCCCCGCCGCCATCGTCTCCGCCGTCCAATCCTGTCGGCCCCATCGCGCCACCCACCGCACCCTCGACGGCCACGAACAGCACTCCGTCAACAGGCATATCCTCGCCATCAACATCGCAATCGGGACCGTGAATCCGTTGTGGTGAAACGTGAAGCGTGTTAAATGAACCTCACACGCCAACCATAGCACGCATGATGCCAAAGACTTCGTGAAACGCTGGGACAGCTTCTCGGCTACGAACGCTGCTCAAAACGAAGCAACGATCGCCTACGTCGGACTGAACATCCAAACGCCTTGCCCGCCTCGTGGCGCTTTCCCGGTCAACCAAGGGCATTGTCGGAGGCTCTTTCACTCTCAACGCCCGGCTCGCTTTCGGTCATGGATGCGACGGCCCCAGCTATGTCAACCGGCATGGTGAGCGATTGCAATCCGAGGGGCAACAGGTAAAATCATCCCCCGCATGATTGGGCTCCAGACGGCAACCAACAGCATGGCGAGTGCCACCTAGATTTAACGGCGCGGTTATGCGTCGCGGTTGCCAATTTCCGCCACGCGAAGGCTTTGCCGCTTGACGTCTGGCACGATGGTTTGTATTTGCTCCGCTGTCGGCCCGCCAGCAAGTTCTTGTGTCACCAAGTCAGTCGCCGATGTGCCTATGGGATGTCTTACCGTATCCGGCTGGGCTTCCACGTCTAGTTTCCAGCCCCAGGTTATGAAATCATGGCGGGATGAATTCTTCAAAATCTGGATCAGGACGGCGACGGTGGACTGCTAAACAGCGGCAACGGTTGCTGGCGCGTTTCCACGAAAGTCAATTGACCCAACGGGATTTTGCCGGTCGCCACGGCATCGGATTGTCCACCTTGAACAAGTGGTTGCGGGTTGAAGGCGAAGCAGCCTCACCGGCCGTGAAGTTTCAGGAAGTCGTGCTGCCGAACATGCCGATGCGTTACGCGTTGGAAGTTGTCAGCCCGCAAGGTTGGACTGTTCGGCTCCAAAACAGTTCCGAGATTGAGACCTTGGCCCAAGTGTTGCAGGCGTTGCCATGCTGAACGTGTCGGGCGCAACGCGGGTGCTGGTCGCCACGACCCCGGTGGATTTGCGCGGTAGTTTTAATCGTCTCTACGGACTGGTGGTTGACCATCTGAAAAGCGATCCGCTTTCGGGCAACCTTTACTTGTTCAGCAATCGGCGGCGAAATCGAATCAAGATTCTTTGGTGGGACGGATCGGGGTTGCTCGTATGTGCCAAGAGGTTGGAGCGCGGAAAATTTACCATTCCGGTGAGTGAGAATGGGCAGGTCAGTTTGCGCGGCGAAGAGTTCAATGCCCTGATTCACGGGCTGGAAGTGCGGGCGAAAGAGAATTGGTATCGGCGGTGAAAAGATTTTTGAAAAATTCTGTTCTGTTGATTGAACAAAATAGTTTGACGACAGTCAGAGAAGTGTGACCGACGCCACGCTGCTCAAAAAGTTCGAGGAACTGAGCGCATGCGTGTCCGCGCTGGAAACAGAGAACGCCCGCCTGCGGGAAGAGAACACCCAGTTGCGAACCGAGAACCGGCTGCTGCGCCAAAAGCTCGACCAATATATCCGCCATTACTTCGGCGGTCAGCGCAACGAGGCCTTGGATAAACAGCAACTGGAACTTTTGCTGCAAGGCTTAACCAACGTCATCGCCTTGCCGACGCCGGAACCCAAGCCCGCTGCCGGAGCACGTTCAGGCACGCCGCATCCGGTGCGACGGATGTTGGCCGAAGATAAACTGGAGACCTATGAGATTGTCATTGAGCCGGAGGAAATCAAAGACCAGCCAGAGGGCTGGAAAAAGATCAGCGAGGAACGCACCAGTCAACTGGACTGGGTAGCGCCCAAAATCATCAAACGAGTTTTCATTCGCCCGCGCTATGTGAAGGCCGAACGTTTTGCCTTGGCACCACTGCCCCCGCAACCGATTGAGCAAGGCATGGTCGGTCCGGCTTTACTGGCTCAGGTCATAATCAATAAATTTGAATATCATCAACCGCTCTACCGGCAGGAGAAGATGTTCCGCCAGCAATTTGGGGTGGACCTGAGCCGCAAGACAATGGGCTGCTGGGTGGAACAAGCCGCCGAGTTGTTGAAACCGGTGTATCGGTCGATTCGGGAAGATTTACTTGCGGGCAATTACCTGCAAGCCGACGAGACGCCCATCCGGTATTTGGACCCTGATGTGAAAGGCAAAAGCCAGCAGGGTTATCTTTGGGCTTACAGCTGGCCCAAGGGCGATGTGTTGTTTGAATGGCAGGTAAGCCGGTCGCGGGAGGGGCCGGAGAAATTTCTCAAACCATTTCGCGGCAAGCTGCAAACCGATGGCTACTACGCGTATGAGTCGCTGGCCAAGGAACGCGACGGCGATCTGATTTTAATTGCGTGTTGGGCGCATACGAGGAGGGGTTTTCATGAAGCGTTGGCGGAGAGCAAACTGGCCGCATGGTTTGTTCGGCAGATTGGGCACCTTTACGCAGTGGAAAAAGAATTGCGCCAGAAAAAAGCCGGGCCGCAGCTATGCGCCGCAGTGCGCGCCTGGCAAAGCCGGCCCGTGTTGGAACGGCTGCGCCGAGCGATGGAATTGGTGCGCCGCCGCACACTGCCCCAGGGACTACTGGGACAGGCCATCGACTACGCCTTGAAACGGTGGGATGCGCTAAACCGGTTCGTGGACGACGGCGTTCTGGAGATAGACACCAATCTCCTCGAAAATTCGATTCGGCCCAGCGCACTTAGAATTCACGCATCCGCAGATTGCAATGCGTTTGATGCGAGGGGTTTTACCTGCTCATGCCGCCTGAGCGACCAATTTCTCCTTTGCTTTGGCCTTGGCCCATGCCGCCGGCGTGAAATCCTTGATTTCGGTAATCTTGGCTGCGGCCAAGCGCGTGAACAAGTCCTTCAGATAATCAAAAGGGTTGATCCCATGTCGTCGGCAACTGCCCAGCAGAGTGTAAATCACCGCGCTGCGTTCACCGGCTTCAGGATGCCCAACAAACAACCAGTTGCGCTTTCCGGTTTACGCGCCTTGACAATGTTTACAGAAGCCGTACGCTGCCGACCGTCCCGTACGGGGCGTGATGAACAACAAGGTATCAGAAGAACTGGCAAAACTGGAAAATGTCTTTGGTCAGCGGACGCACAAACAAGAGTCTAAGCGACCGATTCGGCGTCCGCTCGGAGAGAACACGCGTTTCTTTGATTGTCGATGGCCGGGAATCTTCAATTGTGAGAAGCTGGTGTCTACCCGTTGTTTTCAACGGCCAATGTAACTATAAAATCCATTTTCCACGATGATTGTGAAAAAGCCCAATCTCATCATTATTGCCTTCAGCCTGCTGCTGCTCCTCCACCCGGCGGTGCTGGCGCAGACCTTGGGCATCACCAATCTTTTGGAAGGAAACTTGGCGGGCAGCGACAGCGTCGTGCTTGCGGTCACGCCGATGAATTTCCCTTGGACAGCCACGACGAATGCCTTCTGGCTGCATTTGAGCGCGGGCAATCAAAGCGGCGCGGGCAGCACCAATGTGGTTTTCACATATGACGCCAACCCCGGAGCGACGCGCACAGGAACGCTCACCATCGCTGGCCAAACGCTGACGATCACTCAGGCCGGTTCCACCTATATCGCCGCCGCCCCCGTGACGTCACTGGTCCCCTCTGCATTATCAATAGTGTTGATTCCCGCTGGCGTAGCGGTAGATGGTGCGGGCAATGTCTATATTGGTGACACCGGGAACAGCAGGATTGTTAAATGGAATATTGTAAACAATACCGTCACCACGCTAGTCGCCTCGGGACTTAATCAACCGTATGGTGTGGCAGTGGATGGCGCGGACAATGTCTATATAGCTGACTTCTACAACAACGCGATTAAGGAGTGGAATGCGGCCAGCAGCAACGTGACCACACTGGTTTCCTCGGGACTGGGCAACCCTCGCGGCTTGGCGGTAAATAGCGCGGGCAATGTCTATATCGCCGACTTCATAAACAATGCGGTCAAGGAGTGGACAGCCGCCAACAGCAATGTGACCACGCTTGTTTCATCAGGCTTGGCCTATCCCGAAGGCGTGGCGGTGGATGGCGCAGGAAACGTCTATATAGCTGACACCGTCAACAACGCGATCAAAGAGTGGAATGTTTCTAACGGCAACGTGACTACACTGGTCTCCTCGGTATTGAACGGCCCTTGGGGCGTGGCGGTGGATGGCGCGGGCAATGTTTATATCGCTGACACCTACAACAACGCGATCAGGAAGTGGAGTATGGCCAACAACACTGTCAGCACGTTGGTCGCAACGGGATTGTCTAATCCTCGTGGCATAGCAGTAGATGGCACAGGTAATGTCTATATCGCTGACACTATCAATAATGCGATTAAGGAACTACCCCATGCTTTCGTTGATCCGACGGTCAAATTGGAAACGCCGTTTGCTGGTAGCGATACGTTGCCCGTGGTGTTACCTACCACCGCCAATTTGACCGGGCCGTTCGAGCCGGTCAGCGACTCGGATTGGTTGACCATCACCGGCAGCGCCAACGGCGTGGTGAGTTTTGCCTTCACCGCCGCCACCACTAATCGCACGGCGGAAATCACCTTGCTCGGCCAGACCATTCCTGTCACCCAGATGGGGCCAACCTATTCTCTGGGCACCACCAATCTTTTGGAAGGAAACTTGGCGGGCAGCGACAGCGTCGTGCTTGCGGTCACGCCGATGAATTTCCCTTGGACAGCCACGACGAATGCCTTCTGGCTGCATTTGAGCGCGGGCAATCAAAGC
>Ga0326728_10009435_pt1 | contig 23517 bp, 23 predicted proteins | sample MB3enrmetagenome_FD_207602 | JGI IMG/M metagenome (GOLD analysis project Ga0326728, IMG submission 207602) | Lab enriched peat soil microbial communities from McLean, Ithaca, NY, United States - MB31MN | ecosystem: Environmental > Terrestrial > Soil > Wetlands > Peat | place: USA: New York... | reverse complement strand
TGCCGATGACGGAAGCCGCGCCGTTCGGCAACCCGTTGTGGGACTACGCGGAGAAGAAGGTGGCGTGCGAGCAATGGCTCGGGGAGCGCCGAAAGGAAACCGGCTTCCCGGTGACGATTGTCCGGCCTTCGCACACCTACTCGAAGCAGTGGGTTCCGAATGCTGTGTCCAGCGGGAGTTACACTTTTGCGGCGCGGTTGGAGCAGGGCAAACCGGTGTTTGTGCACGACGATGGCGAGAGCCCCTGGACACTGACGACCGCTGCGGAGTTCGCGGTTGGGCTGGCCGGGCTGGTGGGGAAGGCGGAGGCCATCGGCGAGGCGTTCCACATCACCAGCGACGAAGTGCTTACCTGGAACCAAATCTACGCCGAGATAGCGGCGGCGGTAGGAACACCGTGTCCGGAGATCGTTAAGGTGCCGACGGATTTCATCTGCCAGGTGGCGCCGCAGATGAGTGGCACGCTCAAAGGAGACAAGGCACACCCGGGCGTGTACGACAACTCGAAGATCAAGCGCTTCGTGCCTGAGTTCCGCTGCCGCACCCCTTTCCGGCAGGGCGTCCGCGACTCGGTGCGCTGGCTGCGGGAGCATCCGGAACGTCAGAACCTCAAACCGGAGCTGGATGCGCTGATAGAGAAGGTCTTGACCGCGTGGAGGGAGCGGGTGTAGGGCCGAAGTCCGAAGTCGGAAGCGGTCCGGCCAGGGAGGCCGCCGGGCGCAGGGCGGGGGAATGGACCAAGCCATCCAGCAATCATGGTGCTGCGGCGTTACTTTTCCGCAGGTCTGCTTAAGCATAGGGCGGAACGATATGGCAAACCTCGACAATACGGCCTCTGGGAAGCGCAAATGCGTGGGATGCGGCGCTGAGTTGGCTGGCAACACGCCGCCCGACCTGTGCCCGAAATGCCTCCTCAAGCTCGCGATGGAAACTCAGCCCGCCCCCGGTCCTGAGGGCACGATAAGGGTATCCGCGGCGGAAGCGAAATCGCGCGGCCTGCCGCAGCCGGGCGAGCAGTTTGGCCACTACACCATCATCCGGGCCTTGGGCGCGGGCGGCATGGGGGCGGTTTATGAAGCCGAGGATCTGGAAAGCGGACGCCGGGTGGCGCTCAAGGTCCTGAGTCACCGGCTCGATTCGCCGGAGGCACGCGAGCGGTTCTTTCGCGAAGGGCGGCTGGCCGCTTCGATCAACCATCCCAACAGCGTTTATATCTTCGGCACGGAGGAGGTGGGGGGCACGCCGGTCATTACCATGGAGCTGGTATCGGGCGGCACCTTGCAGGACCGGGTGCGCGCCCGAGGGCCATTGCCCGTCGGCGAGGCGGTGGACTGCGTGTTGCAGATTGTCGAAGGTCTGCAGGCGGCCCAGCGCGTCGGCATCCTGCACCGTGACGTGAAGCCATCGAATTGCTACGTGGGCGAAGACAGCAGCGTCAAGATCGGCGACTTTGGCCTTTCGATCTCGACTGGCGTCCGCACGGAACCGGCGCTTACGGCCACCGGCACGTTTCTGGGCACTCCGGCTTTCTGTTCGCCCGAGCAATTGCGCGGCGAGGAACTCAATGCGCGCTCGGACATGTATTCCGTCGGCGCCACCTTGTTTTACCTGCTGACTGGCCGCACGCCCTTTGAGGCCAAGAACATGGTGCAACTGCTGGCCACCGTGCTCGAACAGAGGGCGCCCTCCCCCAGGCAGTTCCGTCCCGAGGTTCCGAAAGGGCTGGCCAAAGTAGTGCTGCGCTGCCTCGAAAAGCAGTCGGGCGAACGGTTCAAGAACTATGCCGACCTGGCCCAGGCGCTGACGCCCTACAGCTCGACGGCGCCGACCCCGGCGACGCTGAGCTTGCGCTTCCTGGCGGGAGTGGTGGATATGGCGCTCCTGTGCGGGCTGGCGGTTGTGATCAACCTGTCGGCGTTCGGATCGTTGATGGCCTTCATGGACCAGGCCATGCAGCTCTCGCCGAAGACGCTCGCATGCCTGATCGGCTTCGTCGGCCTGGCGGTCCTTTACTATGGGGTGTTCGAGGGCCTGTGGGGTGCCGCGGCGGGCAAGGCCCTCTGCCGGTTGCGCGTGGTCGGGCCAGACCGGAATCCGCCCGGCTTCGTGCGGGCTTGCCTCCGCGCGCTGATCTATGTCCTGCCACCGTTCGTGCCGTACTGGGTGGCCTTCGGTGCGAACCCCAAGGCCTACATGAGCACCTCGCAGTGGACCCAGATGCTCATCGGGTGTTCCTGCTATGTGGTCATGGCATTGCTTTTTGTCACCGCGCGCCGCCGCAACGGCTTTGCCGCCGTGCAGGACCTGCTGACCGGGACGCGGGTGATCTCGCGGGCCGCCGTTAGCGCGCGGCCGGTGCTGCTAGCGGGCGAGTCGCCTCTGCCCGCCGCCGACTCGGCCATCACCATCGGCCCGTATCATGTGCTGCAGGCCCTTCCCGAAGGTGGGGCGCGTCACTCCGTGCGCGCCGTCAATCGGGAAAACCGGTCGGAGTTGGCGGGTTCCAGCTCGGGGGGCGGCGCGCACGGAGTGACGCGCCCCACCTTAGGCATGCAGTGGTTTCTGGCCTACGATCTCAAACTGCTCCGCAAGGTGTGGCTACGCGAGGCGCCTTCGGGCACGGAGCCGGTTCCCGCCCCCTTGCGTTGCCTGGGCCGGATTGGCCGCCTGCGCTGGCTCACAGGGAAAAGGTCGCCCGAGGAGAACTGGGACGCGTTCGAGGCCCCGACGGGCCGGCCTTTCCTGGAACTGGTCACGAGCCCGCAACCGTGGCGCGAGGTGCGTTACTACCTGCATGACCTGGCCACCGAGATCAGCGCCGCGCAGAAGGATAGCACCTTGCCCGCGCTCGCCCTCGACCGCATCTGGATCACCGCTGAAGGCCGGGCCAAACTGCTCGACTTCCCCGCGCCCGGCCTCGCCCCGTATAACGCTTCAACACTTCAGCCCATTAACGCTTTCCTCAACGCTGTCGCCGCCGCAGCCCTGACCGGCAGCCCGGCCGGCGCGGCTCAGCCTGCGGGGGATGTCGCTGCACCGTTGCCGCTGCACGCGCGGGCTTTCCTGAAGAGCCTGTCGCAGATGGCGAGCGCGGACACTGTGGTTGCGGCGCTCAAACCGCTTTTGAGCCGGGTGGCGGCCGTGTCGCGCTTGCGCCGTGCCGCCCTGGTTGCCGGGTGCGTGGTTTTTCCCGTGCTGGCCTGCGGGGGCGGGTTGTTCAGCCTGACCTTTCTGCAAGAAATCTACCGGAGGAATCCGGGTCTGTTGGACCTTAGCAGCCTGCTGCAAATGCGCACCACCGCGCGTTTTTGGGGAGGCAAGAAAGCGCAGTTGCCCACCGACAGCCAGATCGCCGTCTATATCGCCCACCATTACAGCGGTCTTATTACCAATGCAGCCAAGTGGTCGAGCCCATACGTACTGGCCATGATCAAAGGGGACGCCCGGAAGTTCGCGGAACAGAGCGTCGCCGAGCATCCGGCACCCACCGCAGCCGAAATTGAAGAGGCCGACGCCGCCGTGGGCAAGTATGTGGCCAAGCCGGATTTCTTCTCCCAGAAACAACCTCCCGCGCTGCCGGCCATGGTGCTGGCCGCGTCGCTGCTGTTTTATGTCGCTCTGCCGGCCCTGATCGCAGCATTGCTGTTCCGCGGCGGGGTAGTCTTGCTTATTGCCGGGGTCACGTATGTGAGGAAGGATGGCCTGCGCGCCTCGCGGCTGCGCCTGCTCTGGCGGTCGTTGGTCGCCTGGAGTCCGGTGGTGCCTATGTTCGCCTTGGCGATTGCCGCGCTCGCCAAGCATTGGGTTTGGCAGCCCTGGCTGGCCCTGGCATTGCTCGGGCTGTTGGCTGCGGTGTCGGTCGGCCTGCGCGAGCGCGGCCTGCAAGACCGCCTCGCCGGCACCTGGCCGGTGCCCCGCTGAAGAGATTTATGAAAAACATCATCATTCTGTTACTGGCCGCGACGACGATCACTCTCGGGGTCGTTTGCGTGGTGCAATCACGCAAAGCCGCGAGCCTGCAAACCCAAGTGGCCGCCCTCCAAAGCGAATCGGAGGCCAAGGCGCAGCAGCTCGAAAACCTGCAAAGAGCCCAAAAACGCGCCGACCAGCAGCGCCATGACCTCATGGGCCAGGCGGAGGATCTGGCGGCGAAGCTCCAGGCCCGCCAACTGGCCGAAGACGCTTCCCCCGCCCTGGCACCGCCAGCCCCGCCGTTTGTGTCCGAAACCAACAAGGCGGCTGAGGAGAAAGGCGGCTTGGGCAAGATGATCTCCAAAATGATGCAGGACCCCAACACCCGGAAGTTCATCCGCGAGCAGCAACGCATGATGATGGACCAGATGTATGGGCCGCTCGTCAAACAAATGGGCCTCACCCCGGAGGAGGCGGCCCAATTCAAGGACATGCTGGCTGACAACGGGATGAAGGCGGCAGAGCAGGCCACCTCGGTCTTCGGCGGCTCGGACGCCACCAATCGCACCGAAATGCTCAGCTCCCTGACCGCGCAACAGAAGAGCTTCGACGACCAGCTCCAGGCCTTCCTCGGCGATGCCCGGTATGCGCAATACAAGGATTACCAGGACACCGTGGGCGAACGGGCGATGCTGACCCAGTTCAAACAGCAGGCCGGCAGCGATTACAACCTGAGCGACCCGCAGGCCGAGGCGCTGCTGACTTTCATGAAGGAGGAGAAGAAAAGCGTCGCCGCGAGCACCGGCCTGCCGCTCGGTGACTCCGGTCAGAACACGACCCAGCTTCAGTCGCTGATGTCGGACAACAACGTGGACCAATACATGCAAGCCCAGACCACCATCAACCAGCGGGTCTATGATCGCGCCCGGACCATCCTCTCACCCGACCAGTTGGCGACGCTGGGCCAGTTCCAGACCAACCAGTTGCAGATGATGCGCATGGGTATGGGCATGGTGAAAACGATGTTCGGCCCGGACAACTCGACCGCGCCCGCCGCGCCGCCCAATCCGTAGGCCCACAAAATACGCCAAACACACGGAACGAAGCAGGTCCTACAAATCCAGCGGGCGGCGCACCCCCCAATCCTGCCCGGGCCATCACGTGCGTATAAATCTGAGTCGCGCTCGCGGCCGCGTGCCCGAGCAAATCCTGGAGCGTGCGCATAGTGGCTGCAGCACCCGGCTCTGCGAGCGCATTCATCCAAAGCGGGGACTTGGCGCCTGGCTGGTGACAGGGGTTTGCTGAGAGCACCGGGCCAAGGGCCGCCAATGGTTGCGGTGACACTCGGTGGAAGTGACGTGATCTAAGAAATCCTGGGTCTGAAGTGTCAAAGTAATGTATGAAGCGAATTCTCTATCTGGGGTTCCTGTCGTTCGCTGTGTCGCTCGCCGCCGCTGATAAGCCGTATGACTTCCGCGCTTCACCTGCCTATAAGAAACTTTCTGCCGCCGACAGGCAGCGGTTGGAGCAAGTTCGGCAAGATCAGGTTCTGCTGTGGGGTGCGCTGGACATGTTTGCGGACGAACACAACGGAAATCCGCCGGCAACGCTCGACGCGCTCATTCCCAAGTATCTGAGGGAGCTTCCATCGGATCCTTTTGCGACTCAACAGACAGCGACTGCCCAGGACACCGGCGGCTACACTCAATCCAAAGGCGGCTTCGGATATCGGTTTAGGAGGGGCGCGCCTGGCAACCGTGCCTGGGTCATCGCCAGCGTCGGTTTGCCTGATTTTCCCTATCTTGCTGAACGAGGGAATATCGGCCTCTACCTCTGCAAGGGCACCTGGATTTCGGGTTTCAATCCCGCGGTCGGACGCGCGTTCAATGCCTCACGACCCTGAGCTTTCGCCGCTTTGCTGTTCAACCGCCGTTCCTGGGCTTCCGCCGGGATTCTGCCCAGGCCCAAGCCAGCAGGCCCAGGAGAATCGTAGCCAAACCCGCCAGGCTCTCCTTCGGGCGCTGGGCGATGGCAAACCCGGTTATTGCCAGGGTCGCGACCAAGAACAAGCCGGGCACCCATGGCCAGCCGGGCACGCGGAGTCGCGAACCCTCTTGCAAACGGATGCGCATGAGGCCGGCCACCGTGGCGGCGGTGCTGAGCCCCAGGGTGAAACCGATATACGTCAGGAGTTGGTCGAAGGTGGATGACCACAACAAGCTCAAGGCCAACACCCCCTGGAGCAGAATGGCGTTGACCGGTGGTGCATTCCGGGCGGCCAGACAGGCAGGCAGATATCGGTCTTCGGCCATGCGCGCATAAACCTGCGGCCCGGCCATGATCAGCGACGAGACGGAACTGACCAACACGAGGGCGACCAAAGCTGAAACCATGTTGCCCCACGCCGGTCCACCCAAGGCCGTGGCCGCGACTCCCCCCACTTCCAGTTTGCCGGCCAGTTGGCTGGTCGGGGCGGAGAAAACGAACACCGCATTCAAGGCCAGATAAAGCAGCGTCACAATCCCAGTTCCCAGCAGCAGGGAGCATGGCAGGTTCCGATCAGGATTGGTGATTTCGCCGCCGATATAGGTGGCCGCATTCCACCCCGAATAACTGAATGAGACCCAGACCAGCGCCACACCCATCAGAGCCAAGGGCGCGGATTGCGGTGGCGGCAGCTTCGTTGCACCGAGCCGGCCCGCGGCTAGACTGACGAATCCCAGGATCAGGATGACTTTCACAAGCACCGCGCCGTTTTGAACCCAGGCGCCCGCTCGGACGTTGGCCGCGTGGACCACCGAGAACACAACGATCAGGACGGTCCCCAGGACTTCCGGTCGCGCGAATGGGAACCAGGGGCCGGCGTAGGTTCCGAACGCCATAGCCGCGGCGGCCAGCGGAGCGGAAAACCCCACCAGCAGCGAGACCCACCCGGCCACATATCCCAAAGAAGGATGCAGGGTGCGTGAGAGAAACAGGTATTCGCCGCCGGATTCGGGCAGGCGTCGTGCCAAGGCCCCGTAGCTGAGCGCACCCAGAGCGGCGAGAACCCCGCCGACCAGCCACACCCCCAGGACTGGCCAAGGCGACTTCAGGTCGGCCAGCAGGAAACCGCTGGTGGTAAAAACCCCCGTGCCGATCATATTCGCCACCACGAGCGCAGTGGCGCTGATGAGTCCGAGGCTACGCGTTGCGGGCGCAGAGGTGGTTGGGCTGGGCACGGCTATGGGTCATCCACCACGGACCCGAAACCGGAGCATAAAACGGTCCGGGGCGGGTCGGTTGAGCACGCTCACCAATTCGAACCCGGCGCGTGAGAAATCTTCGCGCACCAGCGCCGGGCTAATGTGCCGGCGGTGCCCGGCGATCCGGCGCGTCTCGCCGACCGGGCCGATCCGATCCAGCACCACCACCCAGCCATCCTTCGGCAGCTTGTCGCGAAGCTGAGTGAGCAACATTGCCGGATCCCAGATACGGTGATAGGCATCGGCAAAAAGAACGGCGTTGAAGATCAAAGGGTCCGCCGCGGGCGGGAGCTTCCCAGCCCTGGGTCGCAGCACCTCAGCCTTGACGCCGAGTGGCGTGGATGGGATTTCGTAGGTGCGGGTGGCCCATTCCTCGATTACCACATCGTAAATCGTCGCCTCCTTTCGGAGCTTCTTCTGCAAGGCCGGCAGGAGAACCCGGCTTTGGTCGAGGCCGAAGAAGGCGAGCTTCGCCTGCTTGCCTTTGGGAAGCGCAAGTGCCTTGACTACCGGGTCGGCTTCAAGAAGCAAGGCCGGGTCGGGATCGCGCCCCGGCGCCGTCGGTTGGGCCGGCTTGCGAAACGCCAGCACGAACGGCTCCTTCTCAACCCAGGCATCGTCCAGCGCCGCCTCAAACAAGAACCCGGATTCACGCGCCAGGCGGACCACGGTGGTCTCGCCGGTCCAGTGATGCTGCTTCTCGCGCGTCTCATCCTCCACCCAGACTCTTAGCGGACCTTTCTCACGATCTATGATCACCAGCAGCCCGCCCGGCTTCAGCCCAAGCCAAAGCTGGCGTAGCATTTCGCGGGGATGCGAGAAGTGGTGGAATACGTAGTGCATGTAGTCCAGGTCCAACGCTCCCGGAGGCAGGCACGGGTCCGCGCTTTGGCCCAGGACAGGAACCACTTGCTCCAGGTTAAGGGCGCGGACCTTCTGCATCATATTCGTCAAGGCGCCGGGGGCGATTTCTTCGGCATAGACTTTTCCCGTGAGCCCCACGACTGAGGCGAAGGTCAACGTATCCACGCCTTCGCCGCAGCCGATATCGGCAATGGTGTTGCCGGGGCCAATCCCTACGGCCCGGCACACCTTCCTGATCGCTTCGGCGCGCTGCTGCTCGTTCTTCTCTGCCTCGGCGCCCGCTTTGTTTGCGTTGCCTTCCTCGGCGGCTCTTATGAAACCGGGAGCAACCAAGAACGCCGCTAACAGAAACGCGCCAATCCGTTTGGGACGGCTCACCAAGGGACTATTCATTGGGGTCTTCCTCCCAGAGCAGGGTTGACCTGGCAGAGTCTCCGGCCACACCGTGCGACTAGCGCTGCACCCGCGAACACCCAGGCATGACGGCCCTCCCCTGTGAACCTATGGTCGTCCTCTAAGGCTGCGCAAAGGTAACGCACGGGCTGAATTCTGCAGGAAACGGCAAGCGCGCTCAATGCATTTCGCCGTTCACCAACGTCAAGTTCCTCGATGGCGGCCTGGTCGCGTGGCCGTATCCGCCTCCAGTCGGCAACGACAAAAGGCAAGGGAAGTGAACCATGCCACATTACAGCAACCTGAGAGGGTGAAATGAGCGAGCCAACCCGAGCATCGTTCATGAGAGTCAGCTTGTGCGCAGACCCGTTGTGCGAGAACACGCCCGAGGGCGCGACGGCTTGCATTTCTGTCTGAAGCTTTCCTTGGCGCTGTCGGCGGGCTTGGACTTGGCCATCCTTATCGGGCAGCTTGAAGGCTCCAGTTAGTGAGTCAGTGAAAATAGCATCGCAACAGCAGCGAGGTTCGGGGCATCCTGGTCATCGCGAGCATGGAATGAAACGATCAACCTATAGCGCCGAAGTAATTGCAAACCAAAAGCACCTGGCGGAGCGCGAGGCCCACTTGCGCCGGTTTGGCTACGACTCCCGGGCCGCAATTCAATTCGTGCTCGCCCAGGCCCTGCCTCTGGCCGGCGCCGTGTTGGAAATTGGCACCGGCAAGGGGGGATTCCTGGTGGAGCTGGCCCGCCACGTCGCAGCTATTACGACGGTGGACATCGCCGCCGAGGAACAAGAAAGCGCTCGTCTCAATGCGCGCTACGCGGGTGTCGAGGAGAAGATCCGGTTCGTCCTGCGAGACTCGGGCCGCCTGCCCTGGCGCGCCGCCACCTTCGACGCCGCCGTCACCATGAACGCTATGCACCACATCAGGCATTTCGAGCGGGTGTTGGAGGAAATGCTGCGGGTCGTCAAACCCGGCGGCAAGATCGTGCTGGCGGACTTCAGTCCACGCGGCTTTCAAATCATCGCTCGCGAGCACGAGGCTGAAGGCAGGAAACATCCCCGCGAGCGCTATGACATTCGGGAGTTGCAGCGGATATTGCGCAAAGGGGGGTTTACCGCCCGACTGCGCAAGGGCTGCAACCAGGAAGTTTTGGTCGGACTGCTCCCGATCACGGCTGAGTAGCACGGCTATGAGCACTCTGATTCTGAAAGCCATTGGCACCATTCACTCCCCGTTTCGGCAGGCTGCCGGCACTCCAATCCAAAGCGCTTTGGCGCAGGGGTCGCAAGGTTCAGTGGAAGTCTTCCCGGAGTTCGTTCCCGGATTGCAGGACCTGGAAGGGTTCGAGCGGATTTGGCTGTTCTACTGGTTCGACCGTGCCACTCCGGCCCGGTTAGTTGTGAAGCCCTTCCTGGACCCGCAGGAACGCGGCGTATTTGCCACGCGGTCGCCCTCCCGCCCCAATCCGCTTGGACTATCCTGCGTGCGATTGCTGGGGATTGACGGTGGGCAGCTCCGCATCGGGGACGTGGATATCCTGGACAACACCCCACTGCTGGACATCAAGCCATATGCGCCCAGCCTGGACTGCTTCGATGTCCACCGCGTCGGCTGGTTAGAAAACAAGGGCGGCCATGCGGTCGTGGCGGACGACCGCTTTGAACACAAAGGCAAGATTCGCAGGCAGCCCTAGACAGGGGTAAGGTTGCACCATGTTGACCGAACACGACCAAGATGTCCTGCCGCGGTGCCGGCGGCTCGGGCAGGAGGTGACTTTCAGTTATTGCCGGCAGGAGACGGGTGGCCAGCCCTGCCGCCTGGTTCTGGATTGCTGGTGGGAACGGTTCGACGTGCGCTCGTTCCTGCAAGCGCATCTGTCGGTAGAAGCCATGGCCCAGGTCGAGCGTGCCGGAACTTCTTCCCCGCCGGCCAAGGTGCTGAGTTTGTTGGACCTCGTCCAGCAGGCCAGGGAGCGGCTTGCGCTCGACCAACCCGATGCCGAAAGCCAGCAGAAGCGCCAAGCCTGACGTTTCGTCCTTGGGGCACAGGTGAGTTCTTAAAGGTCTTCGCCAGGCATGAATCGTGATTTCCTCCAACGGGGCGGGCTGTGGGTGCTGGGGCAGAGCGCCTTGCTGTGCGTTGTTATTGCCGGTGGCGTGCTCTGTCGAGGCCAATGGCAGAGCGTCGCTCTCACGCTCTGCGGCGCGGGCCTGCTTCTGATCGCAGCCGGCTGCGGCCTGGCAGGAACGGTCAGCTTGGGGCGGAACCTGACGCCTCACTCGAGCACATGCTTCGTCAGCAGTTCGAACACGCCTGTTGAGTCCGCCGAGGGTTGCTGAAGAAGATCGCGGCGGGCGCTGAGCAGGAGCGGCCACTCCTCCTGCCGCGTGGGACGCCGGCCATGCGAACCCCGAACCAGTGATGCGTCCAGAGGAACCACATCCATCAGCATCCGAAAGCCAAGCCGCTTCTGCAGCAGGCGCCAGGCGATCTTCGCCTTAATAAACGGTGTGGCTGGATCCAGGAACAGTTCCACCGGGTCATAGCCCGGCTTGCGGTGAATGTCCACGCTCCGTGCGAAATCGGGCGCGCGCCGGTCGTCGAGCCAATAATAGTAAGTGAACCAACTCCGATCGCCGGCCACCGCGATGAGGTCGCCCGCGCGAGGATGTTCCAGACCAGCGGCACGCTTCTCCACGGCGCCCAAGAGTTCGGCAACCCCGGGTTGCTTTTGCAGCAGCGCGCGGACGTCGCCCTCCAGCGAGCGGTCGTTGAGGTAAACGTGGGCGACCTGGTGATCGGCTACCGCGAAGACGCGGCAGTGGCCGCAATCGAGCGATTCCCTTCCCAGCTCGTCCTTCACCGCCAGCCACCCTTGCTGCCGAAACAACCTGTTCAGGTGAATGGGCGTGTCCACCGGACCGATGCCATACTCGGAGAGCACGACCACCTGCACGGAGCGCTGTTGAAAGAAGTCGAGCAAGCCGCCCACGATGTCGTCCACACGCCGCAGGTCCTTGGGAATCTCCGGGTGCTGGGGACCCAGGCGCTGAAGGTTGTAATCCAGGTGCGGCAAATAGACCAGGTTCAACGTCGGCGAGAACTTGCGCTCGACCCACTTGGCCGACTCGGCGATCCAGCGCGAAGCGGCGTCGGCGCTTGCCTGCGCCGTGTCCCGACCCGCGGCGGGGCCCCAGAACGCCAGGAAAGGAAACTCGCCCAGGTCGCGTTTAATGTCGGTCCGCAGGGAGAAGGGCCAGGCATAGATATCAAGGACTTTGCGGCCATCGGCCAGGTACAACGGACGCGGGGTGACGGACCAATCCGCGCTCGAATACATGTTAAACCACCAGAAGAGCTTGGCACAGGAAGCGCACGAACCGGCCTCGCGCAGGCCTTCCCAGAGCTTGGTCCCGCCGACCAACCGGTTGGACTGCTTCCAAAACTGGACCTCGGCCAACTCGCGATGGTACCACCCGTTGCCGACAACCCCGTGCCCGGCGGGGGTAAGGCCGGTCAAGTAATTGGCCTGGGCGGTGCAGGTCACGGCCGGGAAGGCGGGCACGATGTGGCAGAGAGCGCCCTGTTGGCGGAAGGCGTTCAGGCGCGGGGTGTGGGGCCCAAGCAACGACTCGGAAAGGCCAACGACGTTGATGACCGCGGTGCGCTTCATATCACGACTCATGTCGCTGGCACCACCCTTTGGAGAACCTTCGCCAGGACGAACAAGCCCGCGAACAAGAACGCCATCCTTGGCCCGGCAACGGCCACCGCCAGCCAATCAACCAGAACGATGCCCGCCAGCAATCCGGCTACGCCCCGCGGTATGCCCCTCCTCGAACCAGCCCAAGTCTGGCCCAGGCACCAACCGACCCAAGCCGCGAAGATCACTCCCGGGATCCAAAGAGTGGCAAGTGTTACATCGCCAGCGAGCAATGCGACCAAGCCGGGCGCCAGCAAGAGCCCGGCGGGCCAGCGCTGGATTGCGCCCGTGCTGCTTTCGCGGCGGGCCAGGCAGCTCAGACCCGCCACGTAGAGTGAGAGAGCCAAGGCGCGCCAAAGCACGAGCGAGTTAAGGCCACCCTGGGCCGCCACCACCGCCACGATATAGAGCAGGAACCGGCAGCCACCCATCAACGCCGGGGCCAGAACCGTCCGCTTGTGAACGGCATCATACAGCACAATCAGGGCGGCGAGTCCCAACGCCACAAGGGCTGGCGCCATTCCGAGCGAGGCGATGACCAGCCACCCAAAACCCAACAGAGCGCTCCCGAGAATCCACACCCGACGCCGGCTGATCTTCCCGGACGGGATGGGCCGCTCGGGACGGTGCGCGCGGTCAAACTCCGTATCGAAGGCATCGTTCAGAACCGGGCCACTGGTGTAAAGGAGTGTTGCCCCAAGACACAGAACCGCCAGGCGTCCAGGCGAGCCGCCACCGCCCAGCAGCCAGGCCGCCAGGCAGTTGGACCATACTGTCGGCCAGTTGGAGATCCGCCCCAGGACGGAGAAGATACGGATCATTCGGACCCCGCCTCACGGCTTCGGCAGGATGAACCTCGGGCACTGGCTCAGAAACTGCAGCGGGTTCTCGTAAATCACGCGTTCAATTGCCGCCGCGCGATGGCCGCGCCGGCGCATTTCCAGTGCGGCGTACGGGACCGCCAGCGGGACGCTCACGCCCCAGTCACAAGCGCTGTTCAGCCAGAGCCGTTCGGGGCCGTAAAGCTCGAGCATATCCACGGCCCGGGCCGCGGTGCATTTGGACTCAGGATAGAGCGTTATCCCGGCCCAGAAACCCGCCTCCAGGACCATCCGGACGGTGTGTTCCTCGACGTGGTCAATGATGCAGCGCTCGGGGCGGATACGGCGGTCGCTGCGCAGGACCTCCAGGATAAGCCGCGTGCCTTTGAGCTTGTCTTCCAAGTGCGGGGTATGGACGAGGATGAGCTGCTCATAGCGGGCCGCCAGGTCCACATGCAGTTCCAGCACCGCCAGTTCATTGCGCGAGTTCTTGTTCAGGCCGATTTCGCCTATGCCCAGCACGTTGGGCCGCTCCAGGAACTTCGGAATGAGCGCAACGACTTCCCGGGCCAGCGCAACGTCTTCCGCCTCCTTGGGGTTGATGCACAACCAGCAAAAATGTGGCAGCCCGAACCTGGCCGCCCGCTGCGGCTCATGCTCGGTCAACTGGCTGAAGTAATCGTAAAAGCCCGCCGCCGCGCTGCGGTCAAACCCGGCCCAGAAGGCGGGCTCGCACACCGCTACGCAACCCGAGGCCGTCATGGCCCGATAATCATCAGTCACCCGGCTGACCATGTGGGCGTGAGGTTCGATGTAGCGCATCGTCTTGGTGAGAGGTTACAAGGTTACGAAGTCACAAGGCTACAGCGTTACACAGGTTCTGGGCGCCGCTGGCCATTGTCGCACTATGACTCATGCAACCGCGCAACGAAGGATTCACGCTTTCCCCGGCCAGGCCCCGCAGGCCGCTTTGGTTGTTGCCGCCGGGATTGGCTCGGCGGTCGGATCGCTCAATTCAAGCAGCACGCGTTCGGCCCGATTGGCTCCGGGCCGGTCGAGTTGGGCGAGGGCCTGCGTCAGGGCAGCCAGGCGAAAATCGCCTTCCCCCTCGGCGCGCTCCAGCCGGTCCAGGAACGCAGCCAAGTCTATCAGCCTCGAACGGGCCTCAACGAAATAGAGATCAAGCAAAGCCTTGCGGTTCATGACTTTCGACCAGTTCAGGTTCACGCTTTCATCTGTTCATCATCGTCAATAGATGCTGCCACATGGCCGAGGTCCGTGCCAAGGAAATCACCACGCCGGCCCAATGTAGCTGGACTAGCGCGAGTGCGGCCCAACGTCGTTGGCCGAAGTGATTGCTTATGCCGTTTCCTCATTTCTCGGGAGCTCTGCAAAATAGGATGTACCGCAGTGGGAGCAGCACTTCACTTCGGCCCCGATGGCTAGCTGCGCTTTGCCGCAATTGGGGCACACCAGCCGGTTCTTTCCCATCAGGACGCCCAGCACCGCCGCGCCGAGCGAGATTAGCCCGAGAACATGCTCACCGAGAGCCAGCAGGACAAGGAAGGCGAAACCGCCCATGCTGAGCAGGACAAGCGAGACTTTCAGTCGGAACCTCGATAGCCGGCGATTGGGCATGGTGCGTTCAGGTGGCACAACGCACAGGTCAGCGACGGGAGCCAGCCGCCGATGACGTTCGGTTTGTCTCTGAGCGAATCGGCTGGTTCCCGTTCGCTGCACCGTCGGGTTCGGCCTTCAGGGAATCAATGGTGCCAAATCTCCACCTGCTGCGGTCTTGGTAATTGCGCGATGCCTCGTCCTTTGGCACTGTACTCATGCCGCTCATTGAGTAGGAGACTTCGACCGAGAGCGAACGGATACGCTCTCCGCCGTGCAAGCTGCCTTCGAACAGGACTTCAACATATCCGATGAAGGGGATGTGCTTGGCGAAGTAATCAGGATCTCAGGTAAGGATCCAGTGGACGGCAGCTTCTTCGTTGCTGGCCCAAGGGACGTCGAGCCGCGAATATTCGGAGCGCAACCCGTCGAAATCACCGCGCTCCCGCCCCGGGATGGCGATCATTGAGTCATAGAACGTACCCGGGTTCTTCTTTTCGTCGAGGCTCTGCGCGCTAGAGCCCTGCAGCGCCTGCCACGACGACCAATGCTTCAGGTCGGGAGAATAACGGGCGTACAGGGCACCCTCTATCCGCGGATAGAGGGCGACACGGACCCAAACGGCTGAGGGTGCTCGCCACCAAAGCCCCAACGCAATGGGCTTGGTCTGTATCCATGCGTCGTGGGAGTGCTGCGCATTGCCGTCCCAGCCAAGTCCGCTGCCAGATATCACCAGTTTGGCCGGGTCTGCCCACGTTGCCTTCTCGGAAGCATTGGTCGGGCTCGTGAAGTCCACCTTGAGTTCCGAGTAGCCGTTGATAATGGCATCGGCCTGAGAAGGCGCCAGTATGGCCGCCAAGAATAGGAGCACAGGGACAGAAGCTTTCATGACTGGTTTCGCGCCGAACGCTCAGCATCAGCAGCGGGAGCCAGCCGCCACTGAGCCTCCGACTGTAAATGCGCTGACCGGCTGGCTTCCGTCCGCTGAATGCTGTGGTTAGGGCACGTACTAAGCATTGCTCGCGACCAAGATGGACGACAAGACGTTGTTGGCAACGTGCGCGACTGTCGAAGGCCAGATCGATGCGGTCTTTGAAAACAACCAACAGGCCACGACGCTGAAGACGAACACGCCACCTGCATTTGTCATCATCGCCCGAGTTGCCCCGCCATGTGATAACCAATAGGGAAGATGGACGCCCACGAAAAGCAGCGAAGTCACCGCATTGGCCAGATATGCCGGCAAGAGGGTAAGAAGTTCCTTCATAACCAAGCCCCGAAAGAGAAGCTCCTCGAGCAATGGTGACAGCAAAAGCTGAAGTAGCCAGAGAGCAATGGGCAACGATGACAAGCCGGCTGTGGAGAAGGACTTCTTGCCGACAGCCAACTCAACAAGCGTGACTACGAGCAGAAATACGACCGTCACGCTGAGGCATAGCAACCAGTTTCGCCGACTCGGCCATACGGACAGCCCCAAGTACTTCGCGGGAGGCGCACTCCTCAGCACATAAGCGAAGGCCGCCGCGGGAAAAACCCACACCACCAACTTCAGCAGATTGGAATACGCGGCCCGCGAGGTAGGAGAGATGATTGACTCGTCAACTGCATAGAACAAAGTGGCGCGTAGCGTCCAGAGGACAAAGAACGCGACCAGGAATAAGGACAAGTGCAGCGCGGCTTTGCGTTGATTGACCATGGGAGTGTCGAGCGCCCTAACGTTCCGGCTCACCGACCCCGCGCCAGTGACGCCAGACATGCAACTGCGCCCAATTGCCGACCACAGCGCTGCCCCCGGAATCAGCGGCAGGATTAACGCGACTAAGCCGGAGGCGCGAAACCGCTCCGACAGAATGCCGGCGATGGAACCAAGGAGAGCCATAAAGAGGTAAAATATAGGTTCATTCATAAACGCGAGCACTGAGATGCCGAACAAAAAGCTGAGCGCAGAGAGCACGTTTCAACTTCCACTGAGCGTCGAGCGGAGAGACGAGGCGGCGGTTCGTCTCCAGTGTCTTGTTGAACGAAAATGGTCATTTGACCCTCGCAAACGTCCGCTCGTATTTGTCGCCTTGACCGGGGATGGGATTCCTGTCCTGTCCTTTGATGACCAAGAGCGAATCGCTCAAAGTCCTGATAGTATTCGTTTCGCAACCGCCTGACGGCAGTGTGAAAATCAATCGGCGACCGTCAATGGCCCATTTACCGCTTTGCAAATTGGTCGTCGCGCCCCGAACGGTCATAAGGCATGTATGATCCTGGGCAAATGTGACAGTCATCGTCGTCTGCTTGACGTTGAGCACCCACGAGCCGACGAGCTTGCTCTCCCAGTCCGCACGGCCGCAACCACTAAGAAGGAGAACACTGGTGATACCGACACAGAACGCGCTGTGGATAAGCGTGCTCGCGAATCGAAGACAACTGCTACAAACTGGAGATTGCGTATTCATATTCATCCTTCTGGTCTCGATCAACTGCCGCCGAACGTCCGGCCTCAGGCACGGCGCGCCCACAGCGCAGGATGTGCAACAGAGACGTGCACGCGCCGTTGCCTGCATTCTTGTTAGACTCGCGCTTCATAGTCTGGAAATCTACCACCTCACTGTGGCATGACTGCCTCGCTTACGACAAGCGATGGCCGCCCGTAACGGGAGGAGCGCTTCCCGTTGACCGAGATGTTCGTGCTGGCGGTGAGGCGCCGGGTCTTCAACATCTCGGGTTCACGGAGGGTTGCCGCGACAGTGGCCTCCACACCGGTCAACATCTTTGCGACGTTAGCTCTTGCCCTCCAGACAACATTCGTCGGCGGAGGGATACGCTGCCACAGCATGCTGCCGAGTTGCGCTGCATGAGGAGGAAGCAAGATCCCAGGCATCTGATTATTCGTAAACCAAAGCACGTTGGGAGGGGGAATTCGGTAGTAGTTGGTCCAACCTCGGTCCGATTTGATCTCGATGGCCTCGATCATGATAGTCAAACTATAGTCGGTACGATTTCTTGCCCAGAAGGTCGGCTCTTCAGCCCACGCCCCATTAGTACTTGCCGCGCAGAGGTAACGCAACACGACCGGTGCCCCGGGCACACCCAGAATTGATCCAGGTTGAATAATGTAGACGCCGACCCCAAACGCTACAGCTACAGCGGCCAACTGGAGTAACCGTTTCCCGCTCATGACATCAAGGTTCTAACGACGCACATCACTGGCGGCGGGCCAGGCACATCCGATATGAAACTCAGACGGAATCCCGCCGTCCAGTGCATGTGCCGGGTTGGGCCAAGTCATGCCTTTTCTCATAGACGGTCTCGATGCGGCAAATGGTCGCGATTCCAGCGAACCAAGGCAACATCGTTCGTGTCTTCAAAAAGAAATGTGAGTGCCGGTGATTCGACGTGGCCGTCGCAAAACACCACGTTGGCTTTTCCTTGATGCCGAGAAAGACTCCTTCTTGTGCTGCCCGAGTCACCCCGCGTGTCATAAGTCCGCCACAAAGCACCAACACCGTCCTGAACAACGCCATTACCTCCCTTGAATCCATCGCCAATCGCCATCATTTCACTTGGGCTGGCAATCTCTGATTCATTTATGGGAGGCGCGGATGATGCCTCCACGGAATACTTGTGCCCACCCAGGCCAAGCGTGTCCGCATCCCTTCGCAGACTCAAACCGTAGACGTTGTAGCCATACTTGGTATAGACCGTGTCGGATGGATAATCGGGAGGTCGCTTCGCAGCCGGGCAATCCCACACGCCTTTAGGCTCTATCCAACCTTCGCGAGGAAAATGGGTGGACATTTCATTTTCCAGGGCGGCATTCTAGGAAGTGAAATGTTCGGTGTATTTACCTTTCCAGTAACCACTATTGATCATGAGCGGATAAACGTGAGAATCCCCAATGAACAACTGCATTGCCTGTCCCAACTGGCGGACATTGTTCGCGCATTGAATGCGCCGTGCTTTTTCTTTGGCGCGGGAAAGTCCCAAGAACAACAAAGCCGCCAGAATTCCGATGACGGCAATAACAACCAGCAGTTCAACCAAGGTAAAGCCGTCTCGACCGTCTCTTCGCATATTGATTGGACCGATGCGTTGTTGAGTTGTCACGAACGGCTGATGCCCGAATAGGCGACCAACAAGTGATTATGCAGGTCTGCATATCTCCCCATTTTGGGGTGATATGCGAACGGCTCCTCCCCGCTGATGAAGCCTTTCCGTTCATCGGCAGCCTTTTTACCCGACGTCGGTTCCGCTGTAAAGCCGATTCGAGCGTTCTTTCCGCTTGCTGCCCTCAGACCCCGGTTCCACAGTCGCCAACAGCCCCCCGGAAGCGCGCGGTATCAGCCATAAACGTTGTCATGCAGCAGGTTCTCGCAGAGATAGCGACGGCCCTTGAGCGGCGGCTCGACCGGGGCCGGGTGTCGGCACCTCAGCGCCCTGACTCCCACAGATCGGTGCGCTATTATCTCCACTTTTGCTACAAATACTGCCATTCCCCAGCCTTCCCCAACACCCTGGGCCCCTTCCTCACCAAGCTCGCATCCCTCCGTAGTCTCAGGGGAGCCTCGCCGTAGCACCTCTGATCCCCGATCAGAGGTGCTACGGTGACACTCCGGTGGGGCCCGCGGCACGGTCTGGTGCAGGGTTGGAGGAATAGGGGGCCAGAGAAGCACCCCCCGCCCGAAACGGCCCAAAGAGTGCTCCGGGTTCTGCATTGGCCAGAAACTGTCTTGGACACAGCGACTGCAAGTTCCACAGAGCCGAAGGCTCCGTGCATCCACCGACCAGAGGTCTGCCACGCACCTGAATCGTTCCGCCGCGGCAATGCCGCTGAAAAGCGAGTTGGATAAGCTTGGCTGATCGAAAACGGGGGTTTGAGGGGGTTCTATGGTACCGGGACATGTCCAGGGTATGTCCAGGGTGCCCCCAGACCACCCCGAGGGAAGCGCGGGAGGCGAGCTGTATTCGGAAGGCTTATTATGAACACCCTGGGGCGAGTGCGGAATAACCGGGCAAAGCCACCGCAAAGCAAAAGCAGAAAGCAGAAAGTCCAGGTAGAAGGCCGGATGCAGAAATGGCGGGCAAAGCGGGGTCTGTTGATCATTCGGTGACACCTTTACGCTTTTCCGGACAGACGCGTAGTGACATACCGTGCCCGCACCGAGTAGCTTGGAGAGCGATGGACGAGCCCATCCAACTGCCCATTGACGGCGTGCTGGACTTGCACACGTTCAGCCCGCGTGAGCTCAAGGACCTGGTGCCGGACTACCTGGCGGCCTGCCGCGAGCGCGGCATCTTCCAGGTGCGCATTATTCACGGCAAAGGCATCGGCAACCTGCGGCGCACCGTTCACTCGATCCTGTCCAAACACCCCGAAGTCGCGTCGTTCACCCTGGACCATCCGCAATACGGGGGCTGGGGGGCGACGATCGTCCATTTACGAAAACCGCAGGCTGGGCCATGAGCGAAGAGCCGACAGAGCAATCCGCAGAATTCCTGCGGGCATGGAGATTCGTGCCCCTGCTGGGGTTGTTTGCCGGAAGCGGTTGTGCAGCACTGGTTTATGAGATCGTCTGGTTTCAGATGCTGGAGTTGGTGATTGGGTCGTCGGCGGTTTCGCTCGGGGTGTTGCTGGGCACCTTCATGGGCGGGATGTGCCTGGGGAGCCTGGCGTTGGCGCGCGTGGTCTCGCCGCGGCGGCATCCGTTGCGGGTGTTTGGCTGCATCGAAGCAGCCATTGGCGTGTGCGGCGTGGCGGTGCTGTTGCTGGTGCCACTGGTTGGGCGGCTTTATGTAGCGGTGGCGGGGCATGGGCTGTCGGGGATGCTGCTGCGGGGGGCGGTGTGCGGCGTCTGTTTGCTGCCGCCGACAATACTGATGGGGGCCACGTTGCCGGCGATCTCGCGCTGGGTGGAGACGACGCGTCAAGGGGTCTCCTGGCTGGGGTTCTTTTATGGGGGGAACATCGCCGGGGCGGCGGTGGGTTGTCTGCTGGCGGGTTTTTACCTGTTACGCCTGCATGATATGGGCGTGGCAACGTATGTGGCTGTGACGATCAATGGGGCGGTGGCGGTGACGGCGTTCGGACTGGCGTCGGCGTTTGAAAGCCAGGGGCCGGGGGCCGAGATGCGAAAGAGATGCGAAGCCCAAGATCTGCCAACAAGCCTTGGGGCCGGTGACACGGGGCTCGGGGCGAGGCCGACCACGAGCGGAGTTGGCGCTCTTCGCTCCGACGGGAGGTGGGCGGTGTATGTGGCCATCGCGCTCTCAGGAGCGAGCGCGCTGGGGGCGGAGGTGGTTTGGACGCGGTTCTTATCGCTGATGCTAGGGGCGACGGTTTATACGTTCTCGATTATCCTGGCGGTCTTCCTGGTGGGCCTGGGGCTCGGTAGCGGCATCGGGTCGGCGGCGGGGCGCCGGACAGCGCGTCCGCGGGCGGCGTTGGGCGTTTGCCAAATGCTGCTGGTCGTGGCGATCGCGCTGGCTGCGCATTTGCTGGCCAAGTCGCTGCCGTATTGGCCGATTGATCCCTCGCTGGCGCGGAATCCCTGGGTTAGCTTTCAGCTTGATTTGGTCCGGTGCGCCTGGGCGGTTTTGCCGGCGACATGCTTATGGGGCGCGAGTTTTCCGCTAGCGCTGGCAGCGGCGGCCAAGGCAGGGCAAGACCCAGGGCGATTGGTGGGCCGCGTGTATGCGGCGAATACACTGGGGGCGATTGTGGGAGCGCTGGGGTGCAGCCTCGTGCTGATCCAATGGTTAGGGACACAGCAGGTTCAACGGGTATTGATTGGGGTTTGCGCGCTGGCGGGGTTGGTTACTTGGATCCCGGGATTGCGTGCCGCAGGCGGGCGAGGCATCCGTGGCACCCTGTTCGCCACGGCAACCGTGGCGCTGGCGGCAGGATGGGTGTGGCTCTTGGCTCGGGAGGTACCCAAGGTGCCTTGGGAGTTGGTGGCCTACGGACGGTACTTGCCGACAAAGACGGACTGGGGGACGAACCTGTACGTGGGCGAGGGGATGAACGCGTCGGTCGCGGTCAGCCAAATGAGCAGCGGCGTGCGGAATTTTCACGTAAGCGGCAAGGTGGAAGCTTCCACCGACGCGCGCGACATGCGCGTGCAGCGGATGCTGGGGCATTTGCCCGCGCTACTGCACCCGAACCCGCACGCGGTGCTGGTGGTCGGGTGTGGCGCGGGCGTGACGGCGGGTTCATTCACGGTGCATCCCGGGGTGGAGCGGATTGTGATTTGCGAGATCGAGCCGCTGATTCCCCGGGTGGTGGCTCGGTATTTTACGGCAGAGAATTACGATGTAGTGCACAATCCGAGAGCGGAGGTTGTCTATGACGATGCGCGGCGCTTCGTGCTGACGACGCGCGAGAAGTTCGACATCATCACCTCGGACCCGATCCATCCCTGGGTCAAGGGAGCGGCGACGCTATACACGAAGGAGTATTTCGAGACGGTCAAGGGGCATTTGAACCCGGGCGGGCTGGTGGCGCAGTGGGTGCCGCTCTACGAGAGCAATCCGGCCGCGGTGAAGAGCGAGCTCGCGACGTTTTTTGAGGTGTTCCCAGGCGGGACAGTGTGGGGGAACGAGGTGGCCGGGGGAGGTTATGACGTGGTGTTGCTGGGGCAGGCGGGGCCGTTGCAGATAGATCTGGCGCGGATACAACGGCGGCTGAACGAGGCGAATTACGAGCGCGTGTCACGGTCGCTGCGGGATGCGGGGTTCCGGTCGGCGTACAGCCTGCTGGCCACGTACGCGGGCCAAGCGAGCGATCTACGGCCCTGGCTGGCGCGGGCAGAAATCAACGGCGACCGGAACCTGCGGTTGCAGTACCTGGCGGGGATGGGATTAAACCTGTTCCAGTCGGGGACGATTTACGATGAAATACTGTCCTATCGCCGCTTTCCCGAGGAATTGTTTGTGGGCACGAATGAATGGGTGCAGGCGTTGCGGGTGGGCACAGCGACGCCGCAGAAGGAGCAGGAATCAACGAAGGACAGCGACGGGATTCCTGGCCCAGCGCGCGCCGGGGTGAAGTCCGGAGGTCGTCCTGGAAACCGCTGAGGCGCGAGGCGCGATGAGGCTCGCACGGGCGCTTCTTTGGAGGCCGGGAAGGGTCAGTGCTTTGCGGTCGCGGATTCCACCAACTCCTCCTCGAAGTCCACGATCTCCTTGATCTGGGTCAGAAACCAGCGGTCTATTTTGGTAAGCTGGAAGATTTCTTCGATGGTGAACCCGGCGCGCAGGGCGTGGCGGAGGAAGAAGACGCGCTCGGCGTTGGGGACGCTGAGCTTGGGAGCGATGACTTCGCGCGGGAGAATGTCGCGGTCGCCATAGACCTTCTCGCCGATGCGCCAGGGCCGGCCATCGCCACCGAGGCCGTAGCGCCCGATCTCCAGCGAGCGCAGGGCCTTCTGCAGGGACTCCTTGAAGGTGCGGCCAATGGCCATCGCCTCGCCGACGCTCTTCATCTGGGTGTTGAGCGTGGGGTCGGCTTGAGGGAACTTCTCGAAGGCGAAGCGGGGCACCTTGGTAACGACGTAGTCAATGGTGGGCTCAAAGCTGGCGGGGGTCTCGCGGGTGATGTCGTTCCTGATCTCGTCCAGCAGATAGCCGACGGCGAGCTTGGCGGCGATTTTGGCAATGGGGAAGCCGGTGGCCTTGGACGCCAGTGCCGAGGAGCGCGACACGCGGGGGTTCATCTCGATGATGACCATGCGGCCGTTGTCGGGGTTCACCGCGAACTGGATATTGGATCCGCCGGTCTCGACGCCGACAGCGCGGATGACAGCGAAGGAGGCGTCGCGCATGATCTGGAATTCCTTGTCAGTGAGCGTCTGGATGGGGGCGACGGTGATGGAATCGCCGGTGTGAACGCCCATGGGGTCGAAGTTCTCGATCGAGCAAATGACGACGCAGTTGTCGTTGCGGTCGCGCATGACCTCCATCTCGAACT
>Ga0326728_10009434_pt1 | contig 23518 bp, 19 predicted proteins | sample MB3enrmetagenome_FD_207602 | JGI IMG/M metagenome (GOLD analysis project Ga0326728, IMG submission 207602) | Lab enriched peat soil microbial communities from McLean, Ithaca, NY, United States - MB31MN | ecosystem: Environmental > Terrestrial > Soil > Wetlands > Peat | place: USA: New York... | reverse complement strand
TTGGGCCTTCAGCGGGAGGCCTCGTAATACAGACTTGTATGCATCACTGAAGAACAGAAGCGCCGCTTCGTTGGGCGCGCCTCGCGCCAAGTTCTTCGCGGAGCGCGAAGGCCGACCGCGGAATATAGCCGCCGTGTGCTTTTGGGCCTTCAGCGGGAGGCCTTGCGGGGCTGGCCAAAAAACGGGATGTGTTTGTAATATCCTCTTGCTTTTTCCGTTCCGAGTTGTTAAAGGAAAGGCAAATTTCATCAAAGGTCAAGACTATGAATTACGTACATACCGCGAATTTTTGGTGCTGGTGGCTTAGCTGCGGAGAGGTGCGCCCGACGGGATAGCCATCAGTTCAAAATAGAACGCTAGGGACCGTGGGCCGCGCCAAGGCTCACGGTCCTTTTGTTTTTTCAGGGGGACCGTGGATAAGATCTGCGGTCCCCTTGTCGTTTTTGGGGTGCTAACCCGCGAAAGGAGGCAAAGGCCGTGCTTGTCGTAATGAGAAAAGGGGCGACGCAAATCGAAATTGATGCAGTGGTTTCCAGTATCGAGAAAAGGGGCTGTGCCGCCAGGCCCATCCCCGGTGGAGAAAGGGTAGCAATCTGCGTCCTGCATAATGACGGTCCGGTGGATGCCTCGGCATTCCTGCAAATTCCGGGAGTCAAGGAGGCGATTCCGGTAACGCGTCCCTACAAGCTCGCGAGCCGGGAATCCCAGGCATGGGATACGATTGTCGATGTCGGGGGAGTCCGGGTTGGAAACAGCCACCTTACGATCATTGCCGGGCCGTGCGCGATAGAGAGCGAAACACAGGCGCTTGAGACCGCGCGAATGGTCAGGGAGGCGGGCGCCCAGATTTTCAGGGGCGGGGCATATAAGCCCAGGACTTCTCCCTATGCATTTCAGGGGTTGGGAGAAGAAGGGCTGAAAATCCTCGCTAAAGTTCGCTTGGAAACGGGGATGCCCGTGGTTACCGAGGCAATCGACCATGAAATCTTCGACATGGTCGAACACTACGCCGACATCGTGCAGATAGGCGCCAGGAACATGCAAAATTTCAGCCTTCTGCGGCGTGCCGGAAAATCCGGAAAGCCCGTTTTGCTCAAGCGGGGCCTGGCTGCCACCATAGATGAGTGGCTGATGGCGGCCGAGTACGTGATGGAGGGCGGCAACGACAGGGTAATCCTCTGTGAGCGCGGGGTTCGCACCTTCGCCCATCATAGCCGCAATACCCTCGATCTTTCCGCCGTGCCCGTCGTCAGGCAAGAGAGTCACCTGCCTGTCATCGTGGACCCCAGCCACGCCGCGGGGATCAGAGACCAGGTCATTCCCCTCGGCCGTGCTGCCGTGGCGGTGGGCTGCCACGGTTTAATGGTGGAGGTGCACAATGCGCCGGAAAACGCGCTGAGCGACGGAGCGCAGTCGCTTTATCCAGCCCAGTTCGACGAGATGTGCAGGCAGATAAGGCCGATCTTCGAAGTCTACCAGAGGTCGATCAACGGATGCGGCGAATATCGCCATGGCGCCATGCGAGGCACACTGGCCGACGTCGCCTCGCCAAAGCTCGGCGAAGCAATTGCTTAGAGGTCTGTCATACGAGGAGAATAATGATGGAATTGGGTCTATACCCGGAAAGATCGGAATTCCGCGCCATGGCCGCAAAGGGAAACCTGGTCCCAGTCTGTCTTGAGGTGCTGGCTGACACGGAGACTCCTGTTTCGGCTCTTGCCAAAGTCTACGGCGGACATGGGCCGGTGTTTCTTCTTGAGAGCATGGAAGGTGGTGAGAGGTGGGGAAGATACAGCTTCCTCGGAAATTCGGCGACTACCTCCGTCAGGGTTTTCCGCGATGAAGTCGAGGTGGAAAGCCGGTCCAGGAAAGAACGCATAGCTCACAATGGAGATCCGCTCAAAGTTCTTCGTTCCATAATGGAGCTTTACAAACCGGTAAAGCTGGACAGGCTTCCGCGGTTTTGGGGCGGTATGGTCGGGTTCTTCACCTACGAGTTCGTATCGTTTCTCGAATCGGTGCCGAACCGGCTGCCTCCGGAGACCGCGATAGCGCATTTCATTTTCCCCGGACAGCTTTTCATATTCGATAATGTTCGCCACACCCTCACGCTCGTTGCGTACGGCCATATCGAGGACGGGAACGCCGACGAGGCCTACGACAAGGCGCTCGAAACCCTGCGGGAAATGCAAGGCAAGCTGGCCTTGGCGTCTGAAACCAAGGTCCGCCATAGCGCGGATGGATTCCCCTTGAACCCGGAAACGGGACCCGAGAAATTCCACGGAGGAGTTGCCAGAATAAAGGAATATATAAGAGATGGGGACGTCATCCAGGCGGTATTTTCTCAGCAGTTCATCTGCCGGATTCCCCCGGACCCCTGGTCCCTGTACCGCGCCCAACGCTTCATAAACCCGTCTCCGTACCTCTACTTTCTACACTTTGACGATACAGTCCTGGTCGGCTCGTCACCCGAGACGATGGTGCGCCTTGAAAACGGGGTCGCAACGCTGCGGCCGATAGCCGGTACCCGCCCGCGCGGCAGGACTGAGCAAATGGACCGGGCGCTGGCCGACGAATTGCTCAAGGATGAAAAAGAAAGGGCGGAGCATCTGATGCTTGTGGACCTTGGCAGAAATGACCTCGGCCGAGTGGCGGAGATCGGCACCGTACAGGTCACGGACCTGATGGTCGTGGAAAGATACTCGCACGTGATGCACCTGGTTTCAAACATAAGCTGCGATCTGTCGGAGGGCCTCGACGCCTTCGACCTTTTCGCCGCCGCTTTCCCTGCCGGGACACTCACGGGCGCCCCGAAAGTCAGGGCGATGGAAATCATAGCAGAACTCGAAGACGAGCCTCGCGGACCATATGGCGGCGCAATCGGATATTTTTCCTTCTCCGGCAACATGGACCTGGCGATCACGATTCGTACGGCCTGTATCCAGGACGGGAAGCTGACGGTCAGGGCCGGGGCAGGAATTGTGGCCGATTCCGACCCCGAGCGCGAAAGACAGGAAACGCTCAACAAGGCCGAATCCATCCGCAGGGCCCTCCGGATGCTCGAAGAGAGCAGCATGAAGTTCATACCGGGCACGTCCAAAAAGGAGTGACATATGCTTTTCATGATCGATAACTATGATTCCTTCACTTACAATCTTTTTCAGTATTTCCGTATGCTTGGAGCCGAAGTTAAAGTCGCTAGAAACGACGGGGTCACGATTGGCGATATCGAACGGCTGACGCCTTCCGCCATCGTCATTTCTCCCGGTCCATGCAGGCCGGAGGACGCCGGAGTCTGCATTGACGCCATCCGTGAGTTTTCAGGAAAGGTCCCGATCCTCGGAATTTGCCTCGGCCACCAGGCGATTGCGGCCGCTTTCGGCGGCGATGTCGTTCATGCGAAAAGACTTATGCATGGAAAAATTTCGTCCATAACCGCTGACGGAAAATCCATATATGCCGGAATCTCCAACCCGTTCAATGCGATGCGGTACCATTCCCTTGCGGTCAATCCGGAGAGCCTGCCGCAATGCCTCGAGGCCACGGCTTTTTCTGAAGACGGTGAGGTGATGGGAATCCGCCATCGGCAGCACCTTACGGAAGGGGTGCAGTTTCATCCGGAATCTATCATGACGACTGTCGGAAAGAGGCTTCTGAGGAATTTTCTTACGATTGCGGGCCTTCAATCCGGCCGGGAGGGAAAAACACAATGATACGCGAGAGCCTCAAGATGCTGACGAAAAAGGTGGACTTGAGTGAAGAGGAGATGGCCGGGTTGGTCGGTGAAATCATGTCGGGCAATGCGACGGATGCCCAGATCGGAGCAGTCATGGCCGCCCTGGCCACCAAGGGCGAGACCTTTTCGGAGCTTGCCGGGGCCGCGCGCGCCATGCGCCGCAAAGCAGTAAGGGTCCAGACAAATGCGGACGTGGTAGTGGATACCTGTGGGACCGGCGGAGACATGTCGAATACCTTCAACATTTCGACCACCGCGGCTTTTGTCGTGGCCGGATGCGGCGTCACGGTGGCCAAACACGGGAACCGTTCGGTTTCCAGCAAGTGCGGCAGCGCGGATTTGCTGGAGGCGCTCGGCGTGGACCTGGATGCAGGTCCGGAAATTGCCGAGGAAGCGGTCAGGCAGATCGGCATTGGATTTCTGTTCGCGCCCCTTTATCACGGGGCCATGCGGTATGCGTCCAAGGCACGCAGGGAGCTTGGAGTGCGCTCGATTTTCAATATGCTCGGCCCGTTGACGAACCCCGCGGGAGCAAACTGCCAGTTGATCGGAGTCTATGCGCCGGAGCTTACGGAAATGTTCGCCAGGGCGCTCGATCGTTTAGGGGCGAAGCGGGCCTGGGTGGTTCATGGACACGACGGGCTCGATGAAATCAGCGTGTGCGCTCCGACCAGGGTCTCTGAATTAAACGGTGGAGCTATCCGTACCCATGACATTTTCCCCGAACGGTTTTTCGGCCGCAGGGCTCAAGCGCCGGACATAACTGGCGGAACGCCTTCTGAAAACGCTGAAACAACCTTGAAGATCCTGTCCGGCGAAACCGGGCCCAAGCTGGACGTAGTTTTAATTAACGCTGGAGCGGCTCTCGTTGCCGCCGGCGTGGCTCAAAATTTGGACGATGGTTTAAGAATGGCTGAAACTTCGATTTCCAGCGGCAAGGCGATGGAAAAACTCGAAGCGCTCGTGCGGGTTACCACCGCTAATGCACCCCGCTGACCACCCGATGCATATGACAGACGAGCCGAGAGTGATGCCTTCCGCGCCCGCGAGGTACATCGTTAACAGGTGAGTTATACGAGGAAAACTGTGATGTCCGACTTTCTCTCTAAGATTCTCGAGTCCAAAAGACATGAAATCAAGGCCGCGGCGGAGCGGGTGCCGGAGAGGGTCCTTCGCGAGGAGGCATCGCAGCCGCGCGAGCGAAGATCGTTTATTGAGCGGCTGGCCGCGCCGGGTCCCTCCGGGATCAACGTTATCGCGGAAATAAAGCGGGCTTCTCCATCCAAGGGCAAGATAAAGGAAAGCGTCGCCCCGGCTGAATATGCCCGGAAATACGAACTGGGAGGCGCTGCAGCCGTCTCCGTGCTTACGGACAAAGATTTTTTCGGCGGCGGTCTCGAAGACCTCGTCAAAGTCAGGCAAGCAGCCTCGATGCCCGTGCTTAGAAAAGATTTTATCATAAGTTCCTACCAGGTTTACGAATCTGCCGTGATCGGAGCCGATGCCGTATTGCTGATAGTGAGGGCGCTTTCAGGAGCCCTTTTGAGAGATTTGCTGTCGTTATGCGCGGACGTCGGACTGAGTGCCCTGGTCGAAGCACACGATGAAGACGAATATGAGATTGCTGCAAGCACCGGGGCCCGGCTCATAGGGATAAACAACCGCGACCTGAAGACGTTTAAAACCGACATTTCCACATCTATCGGCATTGCCGGCCGGGTTTCCCCCGGCCAGATTGTGATTTCCGAGAGCGGAATAAGTTCCCGTTCGGATGTCGAGCGGCTGGTCGATGCCGGGATATGGAATTTCCTGGTCGGCGAGAGCGTTGTGCGCGCCGATGATCCCGTAAAATTCCTGAAAGCTTTACATGGGGTGCAATCGTGAAGAAAGACAATCCGGACGCGTTATTGGCATCTCCACAGGTAAAGATCTGCGGCCTTACGGTCGTCGATGAAGCCGTCGCCTGCGCGGAAACGGGCGCCGACGCGATAGGGCTTGTATTTTATCCTCCAAGCAAGCGTTTCGTGAGTGAACAGGTAGCCAGAGAAATCAGCCGAAGTTTGCCGGAGCGGGTCTGGAAAATCGGTGTCTTTGTCGACGCTCCTTTCCTGGAGGTCATGAAGAAAATAGAGTTCTGCCGGTTGAATTGCGTTCAACTCCACGGCGTCGAGCTCCCTGAAATGGTGCAGGCACTTGAGTCCGAGGGGACAAGAGTTATCAAGTCCGTCTTTACGGGGAAAAAACCGTTTCTGTCTGAAGCCGCCCTCTACGGGGCCTCGGCTTATCTTGTCGAAAGCGGCAAAGGGGGTCTTCCCGGCGGCGCCGGGCTCGCGTGGAAGTGGGGTGAGGCTGCAGGCGGGGACAGGCAGTTTCCTTCTATCCTGGCCGGCGGCCTTACCCCCAAAAACGTGGGTAGGGCGATTTTCGATTTCGGTCCGGACGCCGTCGATGTCAGTTCGGGCGTCGAATCGGGAGCGGGGCGTAAAGATATCGGGAAGGTTCGAGCCTTTGTCGATGCGGTTCGAAATGCGAAACTCCGGCATGAACCTGAGAGGATATTCAAATGAAAGTGACTTATAACGGTTTAGCGGGACAATTTTCTTTATCGGATGAAAAATCGGTGCAGCCGGACGCAACCGGTCATTTCGGCATGTACGGCGGGCGCTATGTAGCTGAAACGCTTATGCCGGCACTCATTGAACTTGAGAAGGCTTATCTGTCGACATGCGGCCGACCCGCTTTCCAGGAAGAATTAAAACTGCTTCTCAAAAACTACGCGGGAAGACCGACCGCGCTCTTCCGTGCCGACAGGCTGAGCGCCCGGGCAGGTGGCGCAGTCATATATCTGAAACGGGAGGACCTTGCCCACACGGGAGCGCATAAAATCAACAACACCCTCGGTCAGGCGGTTCTCGCAAAATGGATGGGCAAAACCAAGGTGATCGCCGAGACCGGGGCGGGTCAGCACGGGGTGGCTACGGCCACGGTGGCGGCTCTTTTTGGCATGGAATGCAAGATTTTCATGGGCGTCGAAGATATTTCGAGGCAGGCCCCCAATGTGCAACGGATGAGGCTGCTGGGCGCCGAAGTGGTGCCTGTGGATTCGGGAAGCGGGACCCTCAAGGACGCCATGAACGAAGCGATGCGTTACTGGGTGGGTGCCGTTCGAGACACGTTTTACGTTATCGGCTCCGTTGCCGGCCCTCACCCCTACCCGGCGATGGTTCGCGATTTTCAGAGGGTGATCGGCGATGAGGCGAAAACTCAGATCATGGAGGCCGAAGGAAGGCTGCCGGATATGCTGGTGGCCTGCGTTGGTGGGGGAAGCAACGCGATGGGACTTTTCTATCCCTTCCTGGACGACCCGGTCCAAATGGTGGGAGTTGAAGCCGCGGGCCACGGAATCGGCACGGGCAGCCATGCTGCCACACTCGGGGCCGGTTCGGTCGGAGTTCTCCACGGTTCAAAATCCTATGTCCTGCAGGATGAAAACGGCCAGATCCGGGAAGCATACTCGATTTCCGCCGGTCTTGACTACCCCGGCGTGGGGCCGGAGCATTCCTGGCTGAAGGATACGGCTCGCGTGCGCTATGAGAGTGTTGTTGACAGAGAAGCGCTTCGGGCTTTTCACCTGCTGAGCTCCATAGAGGGTATTATTCCTGCCCTGGAGAGTTCTCACGCCGTTGCCCGAGCCATGGTCGAAGCCGCCGGGCTGCCTCGGAGAGCCGTCATTATCGTCTGTCTCTCCGGTCGCGGCGACAAGGACCTGGGAATAGTGTCGCGTGCAGGAAAGGAGATGCTGTCATGAGCAGAATAGAAGAGACATTCACACGGTTGCGCGCGGAAGGGGTAAAGGCGCTCGTAGGCTTTGTCACGGCCGGAGATCCCGACCTTGATCGATCCCTTGAGATAGTGAGTCAAATGTGCCGTTCGGGCCTGGACCTCCTTGAACTGGGCGTTCCATTTTCCGACCCTACCGCCGACGGCCCGGTCATTCAACGCTCTTCGGCGCGCGCGATAAGCGCAGGGGTAAATTTGAAAAGCGTACTCGCAATGGCGCGGCGGATAAGGGAATTCACTTCCATTCCCATAGTCATCTTCAGCTATTACAACCCCATCCTGGCATACGGGGCCGGGGATTTCTACCGGGATGCGGTCGTGGCGGGGGCCGACGGGGTACTGGTTGTCGATCTTCCGCCGGAAGAATCCGATGAGCTTACCGGAGCCTGGGGAAAAGGCCTCGATTTCATTCGGCTGGTAGCCCCGACCAGTTCTCCGGAGCGCATGGCCAGGATAGCGGCAAAGGCGTCCGGTTTTATTTATCTCGTCTCCATGACGGGTATAACCGGAAGCGACGGGTTGAATCGGCGGGAAATAGCCGACGTGGCCCGGGATTTAAAATCGCACTGCAATGGCCTGCCGATTTGCATCGGGTTCGGAATCTCAACGCCGGAAGATGCGGCGACACTGTCCGGGTTTGCGGACGGAATAGTGGTGGGGAGCGCTTTTGAAAGGTTGATAGAATCCGGTCTGCACGATAAAGATACCGCGAAAAAAATGGGGGAGTTCGTGGCGCGGCTGAAGGAGGCCATTCAGTAGGGAGAAGCAGGAAGCAAGAAGCAGGGAGCAGGAAGCGAGATGATTTACAATGAATCTTCGTGCTCTCTTTCTGGCAAAGGTCCGGGTAATTCGCCGGGGAGATCACCGGGCCGTCAGCCGCTCACTGTTCATCGCTCACCACTCTTACAGCGCCTCGCGGTCTCTCACGCAGCCTCTTGCGCTTCGCGCCCGGTTAACAAGTATCCGGGCCACCCACGGGAATTCCTAACTCCCTCTCACTGCATTTTCACTGTTCACAGCTCACTGCTCACTGTTCACTGTTCACAGAGCTTGGGGAGCGTGAAACCGTGTCATGTCACACGGTTTCGAACCCAATTTCGAATCGTAGCCATCCATTGAAAAACGTGATATAAAAATAAAAAGTTTTTTTGCGGGTAAAAAGATGTTCTTCTTGATCGGGGGGGTTCAGCCCAAGACCATAAGCCTGGACGATACTGGAAGGGTTTGTCCGGCATGTGGACTGGCTCAGGCTAAGCTCAAGCGGATCGACCATTACCTGAGCCTGTTTTTTATTCCCCTTTTCCCGGTTAAAAAAGGTGATCCCATTTTGATCTGTGACAGTTGCGGGGCGATTGCCCCGATCGAAGGCGATTCCCGGGGAGCGGCGCAGAAGGCCGGAGGGGACAGGTGTCCCCGATGCGGTTTTCCCACGGCTCGCGATTTTCGTTATTGCCCTTCGTGCGGAGAGCGAATATAAGAGGTCGAGCAGGTATGGTGGCAAAGATGAGCGAGAGCAAAAAAGTCTTGCACTTCCCGACGGTTGCCAGGCCCAGCGTCGAGGAGGTGTTGACGCTTTTCCTGAAGGATCAGCAGAAACGGTTGAAGCCTCGGACCTTCAACAGGTATGAAGAGGTCATCGACCTCTTGCGCCATTGTTTGAACGGGCATGGCTATCATGACCTTGACACCTCGTCCGAAGTGGCTCTCTACGAAAAACTCTATTTCCAGAAAAACCTCGAATTCTGTTTTATCTTCGGCCCTGAAAAAATAGTCTCCTCTCTGGCCAATTTTCTGAACTATTTCATGATAAGAAAGGTGATGGCGTCCGAGGCGCTGCTCCAGGCGGCGGGAATAGTTACGAAAAAACTGGTGAAATGGCTTGAAGAAGAAAGATACATCCAAAAGGAGATGGCCGACCGGGGGGTGAGGCTGGCTGCCGAGGCGGCAAGAGAGCTGCCGGCCGCCGAGAGGCTTGCGCGACTGATCTATGAATATGCTCAGAGTCATGCCCCAAGATACTGGACCGCCGAGTTGGACGACTATTTTGTGATCGACCAGGTCCATCCCGGTATCCTGATCCTTTCCGGTATTGCGTCCTCGGGGATTGTGGAAGTGCGTGTCCCTAAAGAAATAACCGACCACTGCAGGAAAGGGTGGCAGGTGAATCTGCTCCTGGGCAAGACGCGAAACGGGTGGTGCATCCTGGAGACCGGGAACGTCTACCCCAACTGATGAGCGTACTTACGGAGAAACAGGCTTGCCGCGGGTCCTGACGAACCGCGGAAAGCTGCAAATAGGAAAGAAAGGCGGGCTGTCGGCCCGCCTTTCACTTTTGTGGCGCCTAATGGCTTTTCGAAACCCTTCTTACTTGAGGCGCGAGTTTACAAAATCCCAGTTGATGAGATTGTCTATTACGGCCTGGATGTAGTCGGGCCTCCTGTTCTGGTAATCGAGATAGTAGGCATGCTCCCAGACGTCCACCGTCAACAGCGGCTTTATGCCGTGTGCAACCGGGGTGTCGGCGTTGCCGGTCTTCGTTATCTCCAACTTGCCGTTTTTGAGCACCAGCCAGGCCCACCCGCTCCCGAATTGGGTCATTCCGGCATTCTTCAATTCTTCGGCAAATTTTTGGTAACCTCCGAAGTCGGTGTCAATCCGTTGCGCAACCTCACCTGTGGGGCGTCCCCCGCCTTTGGCTTTCAGACAGTTCCAATAAAAAGAATGGTTCCACGCCTGGGCCACGTTGTTGAAAAGAGCGGCTTTAGAAGAATCGCCGACAATTTTCTTCAGTATGGCCTCGGCGTCCTCATTTTCCAGGCCGGTCCCCGCCAGGAGTTTGTTGCCGGTATCTACATAGGCCTTGTGGTGCTTGTCATGATGGAACTCGAGGGTCTTTGCGCTAAGATAGGGCTCAAGCGCGTTTTTTGCGTACGGTAGGTCGGGCAATGTTAAAGCCATGCTTACACTCCTTCAGATTGGAACGATTAACTGCCTGTATCGATGAACGTTCTGATTGCGGGACTGAACCGTTGCAAAATTAAGCACGCCTTGAACCGTGCTCAAGTGTGAGCGAGAAAGTTATCAGGTGTTGCGCAGGATTGCTCAATCCAGGGGAGGGTTGAAGTAGCCGAGCCTGATATCGGGAAATTCATCGCGAATCCGCGTGATCAGATGCCTTATTCCGATCCTTCTTTCGTTTAGGTCGGGCCTCAAAGTTTCCAGGTACCAATCTGGGTCGATGTTCAAATTTCTCATCTGGATCAAATCCAGGCGGGTTTCGGATATCAGCTTTTTGAGGGCGAGCCATTCGCTTTGCTGGTCGGTGAATCCCGGATGAATAAAATAGTTGATGGATGCAAATCCGCCGTTGGCTTTCACAACGGAGATGGAACTCTTTGCATCCTCGAAGGAATAACCCTTCGGGCGGAAGTACCTGTTATAGTACTCCATGCGCGCACTGTTCATACTGACCCGGATGCTCTGAAGACCTGCGCGACAGAGCTTTTCCACCTCTTTGGGAAGACTTCCGTTTGTGTTCAGGTTTATCGTGCCGCGGCTCGTGGCCTTGCGCATCATGGAGATGGAAGCATCGAGAGTTTTGGCCTGCAGAAGGGGTTCGCCTTCGCAGCCCTGGCCGAAACTCACCACGGCGCGGGAGGCGTTTTGAAGATGGGGGACCGCAACTCCGCATATCTCATCCGGAGTGGGTACGAAAGTGATGCGTTCCTGGGTCGCCTGCAGTCCTGTCCCTTCCTGGCGGCTTATACAGCCGACGCAGCGCGCGTTGCACTCGGGCGAGGTCGGAAGCGGGGCCTCCCAGCGCTTCATGAACAGGTTCCTTGCCGCCGGGCATCCATAGGACAGAGCACATCTGCCCAAGTGCTGCACGAGCCTGTTTCTCGGTTCGGCCCTCATACGTCTGCCCGCATTACGTTCGATTGCTTTCGGGTTGAAATTGCGGAAATCCTGCCGCCGGTCGCTGTCGATTCTCACGGCGGGAACCACGAAGCCGCCGTCCAACCAGCCTACCGCCGTGTAAGCGAAAAGTGGAAGGAGCGGTGCGCCGGAGGTGGTCCTGTAAGCCGCGCAATAGAGGTGCGTATAAGCCGGGGAAATAAATGCAGCCACAGCCCGGACGGATTTTTCGGCGTTGAGGGGATCGGTTAAAAGGGGCTCGAAATCGCCCTTTTCACGGTTAAATCCGACAGGGATGCGGCCGGGGAGCAGGAACAACTCGCTCCCTTCGGGAAGCGGAATCAATTCGGAAGGCGCGGGCCTTTTTAATTCGTTTGCGCTGGCCGCCGCCATTTCCATGGCGGGCCAGTCGAAGATCTGCCCGTTGGCGTCAGCGTAAACGAGCGCCGGCCTGTTTTTCATCGGAACCGTTCAACATCTTTCTGAAATTGCAGAATTGGGCTTTGACAACATGCTTTAGATTGTAAAGCATTCGGTCGAGAAATTGGAAGGCAAAGGAAGTCATTCTCTGGTGACTGATCATGATTCCAGTCGGCCCCTTCGCCTTTGACAAACCTGAAAGCTGATCCATCAACATGGCGAAATCAGCGGTTGCGTCCTTGCCCTGACGGTTATGCAGGTCGAGGCGCACCGGCAGGTATTGCATCCCGTAACGACACCTTGCGGCGGGCTGAAATGGGTCCGTTGCCGAAAAGCCCTTGAAATCAAGTTGCTGTAAAATTTTCAAAGTGGAGGCCGACAGGTGGTTCCAGGGAGGGGCAAAGACGCGGACGAAATTTTTGCCGAACACGCGCTCCATTTTGACCATGCCCTGAATAATGTCTTCTCTCTGCCGTTCCGGGCTCCGCTCGGACCCGAATTCAGATCTCTCGCCGTTTTTTTGCCGGTTTATATGTCTCCAGCCGTGTTGGTGCCAACCCCAGAGTTCCTCATCCATGGGGGCCGCCTTGAACAGCTTTTCCTGCCTCGCCTCGCTCAGGTACGCGGGAATGACCGCCATCGCGAGCGGTGTCCCATGGGATCGAAACAGCCTGGAAAGGGCCTCGAAGGCCTTGCTGGGAGCCCCAATATCATCGGCGCGAAAAAAGACAGGGGGTAAACCCGCCGAAGCCATGTCCACGAACGTGTTATCAAGGATTTGACTCCAGCCCGGCAAAGGCGATTTCCATACCATGGAGTACTGTCTGGGCATACAGGAAATGTTTAAAGCAGAGACGCCGGCGCCTAGGCGGGATGCCCCTTGCATAGGGTCGCTCCTGACAAAAAATGAGTTTATATGGGCATCCAAATTGGAATATAAAGGACGGGCTATGAGCAGTTCGATATCAGCTCAATTACAATCTACAGGAGCCTCTTCGCCCAGTCAAGTCACTAATTGGATCACGGTTTGTAATTCTCTCATGATGTCTCGGTCAATTCTGAAAGCAAAGCAAAAAAACAAATGGCCCGAATTCGATCTTTGGGGTAATGCTGCTGGCATTTACAAACTTTATTGCATGGATAAAGCGCATGGAGGCTTTGGAGAAGGGGTTTGCCCGCCGTATCAAGACCCGCATCCTCGGCCCGCAGCACAGGTTTTGTGTAGTGGCTCCGCCGGAGCTTGGCCCAGTGTGTCTAAAAGAAATTTCCGGGCTCGACATTCCCGGACCCGAGGCGGGCGATGCCGGGGTGGAATTCAGCGGAAGGCTGAAGGACGCTTACATTTGCAACCTCCGGCTCCGGACCGCAGGCCGTGTCCTTTGCAGGCTCGAGCCTTTCAGGGCCGGCGCAGCCGAGGAACTTTTCCACAAGGCTTCACTGATTCCATGGGAGCTTTGGCTAAACCCGGATGTGCCGCTCGATATCGAAGTCCATGTGGAGCGTTCCCGGATAAGCCACGAGGGCAGGGTGGCCGAGGTCGTCTCGGAAAGTATTGAAAAGGGCCTTCGCGGCAGAAGGACAACACTGTTTGAAGATGCGCCGGCCGGAGAGAATGCCAACAGTGCAGCCGGAGATGCGCACCCCGATGACATCGGACTGAAGCAGAAAATTCTGGTTCGCCTGATTGAGAACCATTGCCTGATAAGCCTGGACACCTCGGGCGCACATTTGCACCAGAGGGGGTATCGCCTTCGTCACACCGGGGCCCCGCTTCGCGAGACGCTGGCCGCGGCCGTTCTTTTTAAATCGGATTGGAAATCGAATGAACCGCTCGTCGATGGGATGTGCGGGGCCGGCACTTTCCCTATAGAGGCGGCTTTGATTTCCCGGAAAATAGCTCCGGGGTCCGGCCGTAATTTTTTATTTCAAAAATGGCCTTCGTTTCAAAAAGAAACTTGGGAATACCTGTGCCGCAAGGCAAAGGAAGCCTGTCTTCCAAAGTCGCCCGTTAGAATAATAGGAATGGATGTCGATCCGGAAGCCGTCGGTGTTTCGGCTGAAAATGCGAACAGGGCCGGGGTGGGCGGGGACATCGAATTGGAACGGATGGATTTTTTTGAGTTCGATCCCGCGAAAAAAAAGCTGAAAAACGGCCTGCTCGTATTGAACCCGCCGTACGGCGTAAGGCTGGACTCCGAAGGAGCAAGCCTTTACGAGCGGATAGGCGCTCACTTGAGACTTAACTTCAAGGGATGGAAATTTGCCGTTCTGGCCGGGTCCAGGGGTGAAGCCGCGGCGATGGGGACGGGCCGGTTGCGCTTATGGAAAATCAGGCATGGAGGAATGCCCGTTACGGTTGTCTTCGGCCGTATTGCGCCTTGATGCCGACCCTGTCATGGTTGCCGGCTGCAACGGACCGGGATGATTCGAACCACTCCGCAAAGTGAGAACGATGAAACAGTGCCTATCTGATATACGTGTGCTGGAGTTGGGGCAGGTGCTCGCAGGACCTTACGCCGCTATGATTTTGGGCGATCTCGGGGCCGATGTCATCAAGATAGAGTCTCCCGCCGGCGACAGCGCACGGTTCACCCCTCCTCATTTCTACAGGGGAGAGAGCATCTATTTCATGTCCCTGAACAGAAACAAGAGGAGTGTGGCCATCGATCTGGCCGATCCTGCCGGCCGAAAGGTCTTCTACGACCTGGCGAGCCGCTCCGACGTGGTCTTGGATAACTTGAGATACGGCGTGCTGGAAAAGTTGAAAATCAACTATGAAGTGCTTCGAAAATATAATCCGAAAATCATCTCTTGCTCCATCAACGGGTACGGATCGGGTACCCCCGACAGCGCCAAGCCCTCTTTCGACTTGATGATTCAGGCAAAGGGCGGCGGAATGAGTTTAACGGGTGAACCGGGGGGCTCCCCGCTCCGAATGGGTGTCTCAGTTTCAGACCACGTTGCCGGGATCTATGCGGCGGTAGCGATACTGGCGGCGCTCCATGCGCGCGAAAAAACCGGAAAGGGTCGAAAAATCGAAGTCCCGCTTTATAGCGCAATGATCTCCATGTTGAGCTATGAAGCGGCCCTTTATCTTTACTCCGGGGAAATACCGGGTCCGGTCGGGGCCGGACACCGTTCTCTCATTCCATATAATGCGGTCAGGACCAAAGATGGGCATATTGTTGTAGACGCCCACCTGCCGAAGTTCTGGTTCGCTCTTTGCCGCGCCATGGATATGCCTCGGCTTGCGGACGACCCGAGGTTCAGCACCCTGGCCCTGCGAAACGATAACCGCGAAAAACTGTTGAACATGCTCGATAAGGCATTCGGCGCTCGAACGAGTCGGGAGTGGCTCGAAATCCTCGACGCAAACGGTGTTCCCTGTGCCCCCATTAACGATCTGAAAGCCGCCCTGGAAGACGAAACGACCAGGGCGCTCAATATGGTGGTCGATGTCGAGCATAAAGGGGTCGGCCTCACGTTCAAAGCCGCCGGAAATCCCATTCGAATGTTCGATAAGGAAGAAAAACCGTACGGCTCGCCACCTCTTTTGGGAGAGCACACCGAGAAGATTTTGCAAGACCTTCTGAAGTACGACGACAAAAAAATAGAGCGCCTTGTGAAAAAAAAGGTGCTCCGAAAGGCCGTTTTGCCACAAAACGAGCCATGAGTCTTCAGGGCTGAATGATCACGCGAAGGCCCGAAAAGATCACGCGAAGTCGCGAAGAAAAAACAGACTAAGAAAAGCACTCGCGGACGGATCAGGACGGCAGTTCCGATGGCCGTCAGGATACCATCCTCCGTTCAGCATTGCTTCGCGCCTTCGCGTGCAAAAGCACACGGCCCACACCCCAATGTAGACCTTAACTTCGATCTAGTCTTTGAGATCGAAAGCACCTGAGTGTTCGAGGGCTCGCGTCTTTGCGTGCAGGCGCCGGTTCAATCCAACTCAATTTGCCGGTCCTCCGCGGATTTTCCCTGGTCCGGTATGAATGAAGGTGATTTTTCCTCTTTTTCGAAAAGGCGGGTGTGTTGCTGTTTCATGCACCGGTTCATTACGACGTTCAGGCCGGCCTCCCTCGCTTTTTGCGCCGCCGCTTCGTGTTCCAGGCCCAGTTGCATCCAGACGTTGTCCGCCCCGATTTGGATGGCCTCTTCGACGATGGCCGGAATGGCTTCCGGCTTCCTGAAGATGTCCACAACGTCGATGTGCTCGGGGACGGACCTCAAATCCGGATAGCATTTTTGTCCCAGAACTTCGTCGCAACCCGGATTTACAGGGAAAATCCTGAATCCTTGCTCGATCAGGTATTCTGCAACCTCGTGGCTCGGGCTGTCTTTTTTCGGTGACAGCCCAACGATAGCCACCGTTTTGGCATTGGCCAGAATACATCTCAAGTCGGCGTCCGTTGCCGTAGTTTCCTGCATCTTGCACGCAAAGCTCATTTTGACTCCCTCGGAAATAAAAGTGTTGTTCGTCTGCCTGTTGATAAGAAAATAGCCATGCGCTGCTATGTCAAGGAACGAGAGCACGGCGGCAAAAGGAGTTTGCGAAAATTCGGTCCGCTTCGGATTCTCGGAGTTTTCCGAGTTGAAAACCGGCTGCGCCGATTTTCTAATTCGTTTGACAGCGGTGAGCGCAGGGGATAGTAGAAAAATCGGCCCGGCCGGCACTGGGCAGATTTACAAGAGGCGGAGTGTATGAACAGGGGTGGGTAATGCAGTTTTTATCCGGCAATCCGGGATTTTTTGAGGCAGCCGCCTTAGCGTCCCTGGCGCTCATAATCGTCCTGCTGGGCTTAAGCACTATTTTACTTCTAATTCTGCTTCGGAAAAGGGGCGGCGGCGATTTTGCGGCGCTTATCGCCCGGCTCGATGTGCTGGATAAAGGCCTGGACCGTTGCGAGCGTTCCTTGAGGGATGAAATTGCCAGGAACCGCGAAGAAGCCACACTTGTTGCACGGCAGGGGCGCGAAGAGACGGCAAATGCTCTAAAGTCCTTTGGGGACTCGCTTCAGGCGAACATGGCAAACATTGCCGGTCTTCAGAAAAACCAGCTTGAAGCGTTTGCCGGCAGGCTCTCGATGCTTACTCAGACGAATGAAAAAAGGCTCGATATGATGCGCGAGACCGTCGAGCAACGGCTGGATGCTTTGCGCAATGCAATAGACGGCAAACTGAAGCAGATCCACGAAGATAACGCGCGTCAGCTCGAACGGATGCGGGCGACCGTGGATGAAAAACTTCAGGGCACTCTTGAAAAAAGGCTCGGTGAATCTTTTAAGCAGGTATCTGAAAGACTTGAGCAGGTCCACAAGGGGCTGGGCGAAATGCAGGCCCTTGCGACCGGAGTCGGCGATCTGAAACGGGTGCTGACCAACGTGAAAACCAGGGGCGTATGGGGGGAAATTCAGCTCGAAACGCTTCTCGATCAGATCCTTACGCCCGATCAATTCGAACGGAACGTGCAAACTAAGGAAAACTCCGCAGAAGCTGTCGAATTTGCGGTAAAGCTGCCGGGGCGGGGAGAACATGACGGCCGCGAGGTCGTCTGGCTCCCGATAGACGCAAAATTTCCCATGGAAGATTACCAGAGGCTGGTGGACGCCCAGGAGATCTGCGACCTGGCCGTCGCCGAGCAGGCGGGCAAAATGCTCTCGGCCGCCATAAAGAATTGCGCGAAAACGATTTGTGAAAAATACCTGAATCCGCCTGCGACCACTGATTTTGCCATCATGTTTCTGCCAACCGAGGGTCTGTATGCCGAGGTGATAAGAAAAACATGGCTGGTCGAAATCCTGCAGCGTGAATGCCGCGTGATCGTTGCCGGGCCGACCACTTTGGCCGCAATTCTAAACAGTCTTCAGATGGGGTTTCGTACCCTCGCCATCCAGAAAAGATCGAGCGAGGTCTGGAAGCTCCTCGGGGCGGTCAAAACGGAATTTGCAAAATTCGGAACGACCCTCGACGGGGTAAAGAGAAAATTGGATCAGGCGGCCAACACCATGGATGACGCCGCGAAGCGATCCAGGGCGATTGAGCGAAAACTGCGCAACGTGCAGGAACTTCCATCCGAGGAAGCCCGGGTCCTGTTGGAGGGAGACGACTTGGGGGCCGAACCGGCCGATTAGTCCGGCGCTTTGTGGGCTCCCGCCAGGCTGCGGGCGTCGCGTGTTCGACCGAAATTCCGGGGCGCTTGGTATTTTTCCAGCGAGAAAATATTCTCAGGCACTTTTTTCTTGCCGCGGGTCTGATTAGTTTGTGGGCTGGCCGTGGTGTTGCTTTTCAGGATTTGACCGCTCGAATTAACGAGAATATTGACATCTGCAGAATTTATGGCGATAGTAGAAAATCTGCGTAACGGGTATCGGACTGTCACGATGATTGTTTCCCAGGAACTGAAAGGATGTAAATTAATATTCTAGCCGCAGCTAGGTGTAGTACTCCGGAAATTCGCTTCTGCCTGCTACCGCCAATACTGAAACCGCTTCGTCGATCTCCCGGAAAGATTCGGTCCACCATAGCTGGACAGTGTATGGTTCCAATTCGGTCCTCAAGGACTCCCGAAACCTCGATTTTACAATAACTTAAAGTGCTAAGGTTTTGACGGTCGAGATCGGTTTTAAGATGATATTCGACATGTGCCGTTTCACGGCTTTTGATGTGACACAGTAAGTTTTTCAGACGCCTCGGGTATTGCGGGAAACCCACACCGGTAAGTATTCCCGGTGCGGACTCCGGAGCATGTGCGGCGGATTTCGCCGTTTTGCATCCGGGGTTCTCGACATTGTTTTTCTAAATCAGCTTAGGAGGATAAGCATGGTTGACGCGGTAACGCAGAGTATTCTGGTGGTCGGTGGCGGCATGAGCGGAATCACTGCTGCCATCGAAGCAGCAGAAGCGGGCCACGAGGTCTATCTCGTGGAGAAAAATCCTTACCTCGGAGGTCGAGTAGCTCAGTTTCATCAGTATTTCCCGAAACTGTGCCCCCCATACTGCGGCCTCGAGTTGAATTTCCGCCGTATAAAGAATAACGGCAAGGTCCACTTTCTCACCATGGCCGAGGTGGAATCGGTTTCAGGCCGCCGGGGCGCGTGGGATGTCAAGATCCGAATGAATCCGCGCTATGTCGATGAGAAGTGCACCGCCTGCGGAAAATGTTCGGAGGCGTGCCGGATGGAGATCGATAATCCGTTCAATTATGGAATGGACAAGATCAAGGCCATATATCTTCCCCACGAGATGGCCTTCCCCCAACGGTATGTGATGGCCCCGGCGCTGGCAAGAAGTCCGGAAGGACACAAGGTAAAGGCGGCATGTCCATATGGGGCGATTAACCTCGAAATGTCGGACAAAACGGTCGATCTGCAGGTCGGGGCCATCGTCTGGGCAACCGGATGGAGTCCATATGATGCCACGAAGCTGGATACTCTCGGTTTCGGCACCTATCGCAACGTCATTACCAACGTCATGATGGAGCGTTTAGCGGCTGGAAACGGCCCTACCAAAGGAAAAATCGTTCGACCCTCCGACGGCCTTGAGCCGCAAACAGTCGCTTTTGTGCAGTGTGCCGGTTCCCGGGACGAAAACCATCTCGCTTTCTGCTCTTCGGTGTGCTGTATGGCTTCCATGAAGCAGGCCACCTATGTGCGCGAACAGTACCCCGATGCGAAGATATACATCTTCTTTATCGATATTCGCGCCATGGACCGGCTGGAGACCTTCTACGCAAAGCTGAAAGAAGACGGCAACATCAAATTCTTCAAAGGGAAAGTCGCCAGGATCGAAGAGGACCGGGCAACGAAAAACCTTACTCTCAGGGTCGAGGACACGACCGCCGGCACACTGAATGAAATCGGCGCAGACCTTGTGATTCTCGCCACCGGCATGCAGCCCAACACTTCCCTTTCGCCCGTGCCCGCCTTCGCGCCGCGCGATGACCACGGGTTCATCGCCTCAATGGAAGCCGCGCCGGGGTTTGTGGCCGCGGGTTGCGCCAGAACGCCCGCGGGAGTTTCCGAATCGGTTCAAGACGGCACGGCGGCAGCGCTCAAGGCCATCCAATCAGTTGTGAGGAGGTAGGGTCGATGGACAAAAAGATTGCGGTATATATCTGTACGGGCTGCGGTATCGGGGAGGCCCTGGACATAGAACAGCTCACTAAAGTTGCAACATCCGAGTGCAAAGCGGCCGTTTGCAAAAATCATCCTAACCTTTGCAGTTCCGAAGGCGTGCAGATGATCAGGGACGACATTGCGGCCGAGGGTGTAAACACTCTGATCGTTGCGGGCTGTTCGCAGCGCGTGATGTACGATGTCTTCAACTTCGAAGACACGATCCTGGATCGCGTGAACCTGCGCGAGCAGGTTGTATGGAGCCACCCGGCAAACGATGAAGACACGCAGATGATGGCCGAAGATTACCTTCGGATGAGCGCCGGCAGGATGAAACAGGTGCTGCCGCCCGAGCCGTATAATCCGGAGCGGGAAATGTCGAAGGACATTCTGGTCGTTGGTGGCGGCACCACCGGGATGACTGCTGCTCTCGAGGTCGCCAGGTCCGGGTACAAAGCCGTGCTGGTCGAAAAGGAAAAGGAGCTTGGCGGTTTTCAGAAAGACGTTTCCAAGAACGTTACTTTCCCGTTCAAAGACGTGCAGGCAAACCAGATCGACAAGCTGATCAAGGCCGTCAAAGCCGATGAAGGAATCACAATCCTGACCGGATCGAAACTGGAAAAACTCTCCGGCGGCCCCTGCGTTTTCAACGCCAAAATTGCTCAGAACGGGTCCACGGCGGATTATAATATCGGTGCAGTGGTTCTGGCCGCGGGCTGGGAGCCCTACGATCCGGAAAAGCTCGACAAAAAGCTGGGCTATGGGGCATCCGAAAACGTCATAACAAACGTTCAGTTCGAAGAACGCGCAAAGTCGGGCAGGATTACCAGCCCATCGGACGGCCGGTCGCCCGGGAACGTTGCTTTTATCCAGTGCGCCGGGCAGCGCGACCCGCAACACCTTGCTTATTGCTCTTCGATCTGCTGTTTCACCGCCCTCAAACAGGCTATCCAGGTAAAACAACAGGACCCGAAATCGAACGTGTTCGTCTTCTACCAGGAAATGCGCACCCCGGCCCAGGGCGAGGATTTTTTCAGAAAGGCACAGGCGGAAGGCGTGATTTTCGTCCGTACACAGGCGCCGGAAGTCGTTACCGATGGCGGCGGTCTGGCCGTTAAAGCCTTCGACGAGCTTCTGGGCGAAGATATCCTGATGGATGAGCTGGACATGGTGGTGCTCGCCACCGGGATGGTGCCCCGTGCGGCCTTGGGGGAAGAGTTCAAGGTGAAGAAGGAGGAAGAGGAAGAAGAAAAGAAAAATGAGATGGTTGCCTCCGTCGACGCCGTTTTTGTCTCGGATATATTAAACCTGGAGTACCGCCAGGGTCCGGAGCTTCCGGAGCTTCAATACGGGTTCCCGGACTCACACTTCGTATGCTTTCCGTACGAGAGCCGCCGGACCGGCATCTATGCCGCCGGCCCGATCCGCCGCCCGATGGGCATTGCAAACGCCATGGAAGACGCCGCCGGCGCCGCTATGAAGGCAATTCAGTGCGTCGAACTGACCAGCAAGGGCATGGCGGTTCATCCGCGGGCAGGGGATTTGACCTATCCCGAATTTTTTATGCAACGCTGTACGCAGTGCAAACGGTGTACGGAAGAGTGCCCGTTCGGGGCAATCAACGAGGATGAAAAAGGAAATCCTCTCCCCGAACCCACAAGGTGCCGCCGCTGCTCCGTGTGCATGGGCTCCTGCCCCGAACGCATCATCTCTTTCAAGAACTATTCCGTTGGAATCGTCGGCGATGTCATAAAGTCGATCAACGTCCCGGACGAATTCGAGGAGAAGCCCCGCATCCTCCTGCTCTGCTGTGAAAACGACGCCTATCCGGCCCTGGATATGGCCGGGCTGCGCAGGATAAACTACAACCCGTGGGTCCGCGTCATACCGCTTCGCTGCCTCGGCTCCCTCAACCTGGTCTGGGTCGCCGATACGCTCTCAAAGGGTATCGACGGCATCATGCTGCTCGGGTGCCGCCACGGCGATAACTATCAGTGCCACTTCGTAAAAGGTAGCGAACTGGCTAACATTCGACTGAGCAAGGTCAAGGAAACCCTGGACCGGCTCGTGTTGGAATCGGATCGCGTTCGGTTCGAAACGGTCGCCATTACCGACTATGACAAGATTCCCGCCATGCTCGATGAATTCGCGGACAGACTTGTCGAAATCGGTCCGAACCCATACAAGGGATATTAGATCGGAGGTTTAACGGATGAACAACAAAGTCGATCCCAATTTGATCAGGGAACTGGAGGAATACGGGCTTAAAGACGCCAACAAGTGCTACAACTGCGGCACCTGCACCGCTATCTGCGACCTGGCGACACCCGAGAACCCCTTCCCGAGAAAGATGGTGCGCTACATTCAACTGGGGCAAAAAGAGAAAATCCTGAGATCACCGGAACCCTGGCTCTGCTACTATTGCGGGGACTGCTCGACAAGGTGCCCCCGAGGAGCCGACCCCGGTGAGACAATGATGGTCCTGCGCAGATATCTCACTTCGCTCTATGACTGGACGGGGTTTGCGCGCAAATTCTATACCTCGGAATTGTTCGAGATGGCCGCCGTGGCCATAGTGGGAGTGCTCGTAGGCATCGGGCTGCTCATTTTCCGCAGCGGCCCGATAAATTGGGTGCACACGGACCTGAACTCCGTGTGGCCGTCGGCCGATATCGAAAAAGCCGACCTGGTGATGGCCGCCATATTGTTGTTTTTTTTGCTTACCAATGTCTATCGGTGCATCAGGATCGTCATGGGGGAATATTTCACGAAGGTACCCCCGGGGATGTATCTGAACGAACTGAAGCTGTTTGTAATCAACCTTTTCACCCAGAAACAGTTCGGCAAATGCAAAGACAAGCAGCAGTGGATCGTTCATCTTGCGATCATGACGGGATACTCCGCAATATTCCTGATGGTGGTCGTCCTGGTAAACGGGTTGCCCCTCGGCATCGATTGGCTGAAATTCCAGCGCGGCTGGGCTTCGCTTGGCGGAAAAACCGAGTATTCCTTTTTCCACCCGATCCGGTTGATCGGCTACTACGCAACCTTCGCGATCCTGTATGGGACCACGTACGCGCTGATCGGGCGAATCAAGAAGAGCAAACCTCAGTATAAGAATTCGCATGGGACGGACTGGATGTTCCTGGTCCTGCTCCAGTTGACCACCCTGACCGGAATTCTGATCAACTTTACGCGCCTTATGGATCGGCCTTTTTCAACTTACGCCATCTATGTGATTCACATGATGGTTGCCATCCCGATGCTGGTGTTGGAAGTGCCCTTCGCCAAATGGGCGCACCTGGCATATCGGCCCGTCGTTCTCATGCTGCTGAGCGTAAAACAAAAATATATCGCGCAACACGAGCAGGACGAAGGAACGGTTCTCGAAGCAAAGCCCGCCGTGTGATCCACATTTAAAGCAGTGGAGGGAGCTCTTCCTCCGCGCCCCCGGGAGTTCGGGCACGCGCGCTTGCGCGCGTGCCCGAAC
>Ga0326728_10009432_pt1 | contig 23519 bp, 23 predicted proteins | sample MB3enrmetagenome_FD_207602 | JGI IMG/M metagenome (GOLD analysis project Ga0326728, IMG submission 207602) | Lab enriched peat soil microbial communities from McLean, Ithaca, NY, United States - MB31MN | ecosystem: Environmental > Terrestrial > Soil > Wetlands > Peat | place: USA: New York... | reverse complement strand
TGTTTTCGACCGCCACAAAATGCGGGAAGCGACGAGACTACTCGGGGGTTTTCGAAATCCAGACAGTACTACCCCGACCGCCCCCCTCGTGAATCGTAAAACGCGCGAGCGCATCTTTGTTGTCCGATGGTTCAAGTGTAAGAGAGCGGCCAAGAGTGCGAACTTTTGGTGGAATCTTTTTCCATCCGTCTGGCTGCTGTAGATAGATCACGTCGCTGCCGCGAGGTTGTGGTAACTCTACCTTGCTGACGACGGGCTGATTGAAAACGATTACAGCAAGAACCCGCTTGCCATGGCCGAATCGACCTTGATTATATACCCGGTATTGGCCCGTAATTCCCTCCTCCCGAAGCCAGCCCAGTACGTGATCGATCAGGCGGCCGTCCTCGACGGGAGTGGAGTAGCCATATGCAATTGCATCGCGTTCGTTCGTTGCATCGGGGCTATACGGAACCGCCACCACAACCGTCAGCTCCTGATTCTGAGTGATGAGGTCGAAGGCGGGCGCAGGCACAAGTACGGCGGTTAAGATAAGAATTGCTACGGTCGCGATTACGCGTCGGCTGCGGGCAGTTATAGAGAGCAGTAGCGCGCAGGTGCCAGCCACAACCCCACACACAGAGACTCCAAGATCTATATCCCAGCCTATGGGTCCAAGGACTCCCCAATTCCAAGATCCCATAGAGAGCAGGTACATCGCGAGACCCAGACGAGCCACAACATAGCCGTAGACAAGGCCAACAACAGCTCCTGCCGCTCCCGCCGCGAACGGAGGGCAGCTTCGATGGGGTGAAGGCCACATTTGGGCCACAAGCCCGATGACAAGGGGAAATAATGCAAACATATAGAAAATGTTGTCGCGGGTGAAAGGGTGATCGCCCACCCAGAGGTGGAGACTATAGGTGCCAAAAGTCAGCAGGAGGATGATGGCGGCAGATGATGTCACTGCGTAGGCAAAGCGCATAAAACGTGCCATAGATCCTCCCCAATGCCTATACCGCACGAATCATACCACTGCCGACACATGAAAGACTCGATTTCGGTTTCTCGTGGCCTTTACTATGCGCACATCCTCGGATATCATCGCCAAGGGTGCCTGTATGGCAACCACTTTGAGAGCGTTTGCTTTCGCGTGCTACGCCATTGCAGCGGCACTGCTCTTGTGGCTCCTGCGCGACTTCGTCAAATCATGCATTACGTGGGATTGGGATCCTTGGTGGTGGTTTCCAGCCGGTTTTTACGTCCTCGTCGCCCTCTTCGCGGCCGGTGGAACATTCGGAATGGCCTCCGAAAAATCTTGCCGTAAGAAATAAATGGTTAAAGAGGTATCGTGTCCTACGATTTTGCTGTTCTCTCCTGGAGGGTTCGGCGCGGGATGAGCAGGGCCAGTTTAACCTTTCTTGGGTTCCTCACGCCGCAGCCTCAAAATCGCCCCTACGTTTTCCTGCAAGACTTGCAAGCGCTCCGCCGGGGAAAGAGAAAGCATCCAGCGAATCAACGTCAGATCCACACCATCCTCGCTGTGGGTGCGTGGTCCGTCATGGGGCAAAGCTCCAGCAAGGCGCTGGTTGGCTTTCTCCTGTCTCTTGCTTTCCCGTCGCTTCGGTAGATACCGGTCAGCACCTTTTCGCATCGATTTCCCCCCGTGCACATTCCATTTCTCCCCGGCATGCCGGTAAGGATTTCGGAGTCACCTCAGCATCGATGTCCCCGCGTCGGTTGCGGCTCCGCCGCGCTCCGCTACTTTGCCGCCACTTCAGCCAAGCCTTTGTAAAGCGCAGCGAGTGCGGTGTCCACATCGCTCTTGGAAATATTCAGGGGCGGAGACATGCGCACCACGTTTCCGTATAGCCCGCCTTTGCCTACCAGCAGGCCGTGGACGTGCAGGCGTTCGAGCAATTGATTGGTCAGGTAAAAACGGTACCTGACACGGTACCTGACCGGTACCTGACACTGTTTCCTTCTAGAGAGTTGGTCGTGGCGAGGACTACCGGCCCCTTGTTTGCGCTCAATGCAATCTAAGCGGGTCGCCCGCGGCAACTGGTTCGATTCTGAAACCAGCTTGATTGAAATGCTTGTCAAATGCCAGGGCTGTGTCAATGAATACCGGGCTCATGCTCGCGAGAGATATCGGTCATGATTGTACGACGCATCATCAGCGTGATCTTCTACCGGCGATTTGCCCAATTGGAGGATCGGATCTTCGCCAGAGATCGGCACAATGACAATCTGACGGTCTTCCTTCCGAATCTCCACTTCATCGAAACCGTCGAGTAGTTCGGTGGGGATGACCAGACCTTGCTTAGTCACCTTGGCTTTCATGCGAACCTCCTGCACGGGGCGGAATCACCTCATTATACGCAGGGTGGTAACAACGCCAGAATCTCGGGTTGGCACGATGCCTCACCGGTCCGTATAGCGCCCTTGTCTCAAGTCTTCCCGCGCTTCCTTGGCCAGCGAATCGAGTCGGCCCGCCGCGACATCTTCCTCAATCTGGCGATCCCACGCTTCCGTATTCAACTGAACGAAGCATTCCCGGAATGCCGCCAAATCCTCTGGAGATAGCCGCCGCACAGCGTCCTCAATTTCGGCAATCGTGCTCATGGATAAGTTTACTTTATCTCGCGGTGAGAGGCAACGCAGCGAGTGGCAGGTGCGGGTCCGCCGCCCGGCCGTGCAATACCGTGAATTCTCGTTTTCTTGACAAGGATTTGGGGCGCGCGATAGGGGTCGAGGCGGCGATCCTGTGCCACGGGCGTCCCGCCCGTGCTCCGGCATGGCCAGGATGGCCATGGCACATTTTGGTTGCGGCTCCGCCGCGCGGCGCTACTTTGCCGCTACTTCCGCCAAGCCCCTGTCGAGCGCGGCGAGCGCGGTGTCCACATCGCCCTTGGAAATATTCAGGGGCGGAGACATGCGCACCACGTTGCCGTACAGCCCGCCTTTGCCCACCAGCAGGCCGCGGACGCGCAAGCGCTCGAGCAATTGGTTGGTCAAATCCGTCCCCGGCTCCTTGGTTTTGCGATCCTTCACCAGTTCGATGCCTTGCATCAGGCCCATGCCGCGCACATCGCCGATGATCGCGTGCTTTTCCTTCAGCGCTTCCAGTCCCGCGTGGAAGTGATTGCCCACGGTTTCGGCGTTATCCATCAGGCGATCTTCCTCGATCAAATCAATCGTGGCCTTGGCCGCCACACAGGTTACGGGGTTTCCGCCGAAAGTGGAAATGGTGAGCCCCTTATAAGCGTCGGCGATTTCCGGGCGCGTCAGCGTGAGCCCGATGGGCACGCCGTTGGCCATGCTTTTGGCGCTGGTGATGATGTCGGGCTCCACCTCCCAGTGCTCGATGCCCCACCACTTCTTGCCCGTGCGTCCCCAGGCGGCCTGCACTTCGTCGGCAATGAACAATCCACCGTAGTTGCGCACAATGTTGGCGACAATTTTGAAATAGCCGGGCGGCGGCACGATGAATCCACCCAGTCCCTGGATGGTCTCCGCCAACATGCCGGCAATCTGGCCGCTGGTGGAAGTTTTAATGACTTCATCAACGTCCTTCGCGCAGTGGAGGTCGCAACCCGGATAGGTCAGCCCGTACGGGCAGCGATAGCAATACGGTCCCGGCGCCTGCACGATGCCGTAAGGAATCACTCCGGCCTTGCGCCAGGTGTGCAGTCCGGTGAGCGACTTGGCCAGTTGCGAGTGCCCGCTGTATCCATGCCGCAGCCCCAGGAGCTCGTAATTGCCCGTGTACATGCGCGCCGTGAGGATGGCGACTTCATTGGCTTCCGTGCCGCTGTTGGTGAAGTAGCACTTCTTGAGTTTGCCGGGCGCAATGGACGCCACCTTCTCCGCCAGGTTCACGATGGCTTCGGTGATGAACAGGGTGGACGTGTGCTGAACCTTGTCGATCTGCGCTTTGATCTTCTCCGTCACCCGGGGGTTCGAATGCCCCACGCTGATGGTCACGATGCCGCCCAGGAAGTCGAGAAACTGCTTGCCCTCGCTGTCCCAAACGTACTGGCCCTTGGCGTGGTCAATCACCATCGGGTCTTTGAAGTACGTGGTGACACAGTTGAAAAGGTATTCCTGCTTTTTGCGAATGATTTCGTCTTTGGTCATCTTTCCTCCGTGAACTTGTTGCGCTCACATTGCGACCGTGTGGCGGACTTAAATCCTTGTGTGGTACACCGACTGTCCAAACCATTGCGATGCCGATGGCCTCTTATGCACGGCCACCCGCTGCGAATACGTCCTCCATTCAGGCATATCCATTTGACATGAAATGTAGACACTTCCCTGTGCCCGGATCAAAATCAATCTGCCAGAACCAGTAACCTCCGTCATATACCACGATTTTCGAATGCTTCCAATTCTCAAATTCGTCTTCTTCACCGGTCCGAGGTGCTGGGAAGAAGTTGCACCAGATGACTCTTCTGTTCTGCTGGGTAAATCCGACGAACTGAACTCGGTACCTCTTGGTGTTCGCGAGAATCTTTTTTATCTCGCCCTTGCTCCACTGGTCCCCCGAAGTGGGCCGTTCGAGAAAAGACTGAATGGCTATGAGTGCCTTCTGAGTTTCCTCTGGAGAAGGTGTCCAGGCCCCTGTTGTCAGAATCACCCGATTCGCCTGTGGAATGTCAGTTTCTATACCCCCAAGAGCTGAAACTTGGAGAGCCAAGAGGAAAGCCACGGACGCGAAAATAATTTTCATGGTCGAACTCCTGATGTGGCTAGCCAGGATGAGACCGCGAATTGGCCTGATCATGGTTCATAGCTCTGCGGATGACCGGTGGTAAGTCGATGGGAAGGAAGAAACCTTTGGGATACAGGTAATCCTCTCCCGATTCGTCGATGACCTTTAGCAATTGGTGTCGCGCCGCAGAAGTGTCAGGAGCAGTTCGGTATATCTTGCGAAGCTCGAGGGAGGTTTCGTAACCCTCATTGCGAACGCACACGGCGAAGGACGTTCCACGGTGTTTTCTTTTCATGATTTCATCGCGGGGGCACGCGGTGCCGGGGCACCGCGCAGTAACCCTTCGGTGCTCAAGTCCTCATCGATGTCAGGCCAGTGAATGCCGTAACCGGCGGCGCACGTTTCCCAGTTCTTTCGTTGCTTCTTGGTTGCGTGCAGGAGCCTGGGATACCACGTCAGAGGAACGCTGATGGTGCGGCCGTCCATCAACGCGACGCAGAGTTCGTCTTTGGCAAACCGAATGTCCGCAACTCGTTCGTCAGCCCTTGGGGTGGCGCGGTGTCTGGGCAATCGCTGGTCCTCCGACTCAGTGCGTCCTTTATTCACGAGACAGCCAGAAGGGCCTTTTCCACAGGTGCGGGCAATCCGACGGAAAGGAAAAAATCTTCCGGGTAGAGATAATCTTCACCCGACTCGTCGATGACTCTGAGCAAACTGTGCTTGGCCGCTGCGGGGTCTGGAAGGACCTCATACAATTTCCGACGCTCCAGGGATACTTCGTAACCCGCATTCCGAAGACAAATGACAAAGCGTTTCTCTTTGGAGTTCTTTTTCATAGTCTTATTCGAGCAGACGCTTGATTCTCAGTTCCTTTTTGCCCACCCCATGCGCCTCGTACCAATGGAGTTCTGCCTCGCATATCGTACCATCAACAAGGCGAACTGTTCCAATGCCCTTTCTCTTTCGCCATCGCCCCCGTCCGAAGCGCCGCCGCAAGCGGGCAATCTCATGGATGGATGTACCCACTGCGATGGTCTCGGTTTCTGTAATGGAGCTAAGAAGTTCAAACCACATCTCGATTATGCCGTCAAGTGCAGGAACTCAATCCCTGGATAACGATGGAAATCGCCGTCAAACGCCACCAAACGGCAACCGCTCGCCGCCGCAAAGGCGGCAAGGTACGCGTCGGTCCACTGCCCGCCGCGCAGGTCGAGCTTTACGGCCCATTGCGCTAATAATTCGTCCAAGCCCGGCGGTTCAGCGAGCAAGGTTACGTGCGGGAGGGCAAGCCAGGTTTCCAGCGCCTGCCAAGCCGCACGGCCGTCCAGGGCCACATCGCCGAGAATCCTGGGGTTGGTCAGATGGCGGAGTAGGGCCAGTGCCGTTACGCGGCAAAACGCCAGCTCGCTCGCGGACTCATCATCCCAATAACGCCGCGCTCGTGGGTAGTGCGCGTGATCGGGGACGCTCAACGGAAGCCAAACGCTCGCATCAAGCAGGTCCCGCATGCTTGGCCTCGTCTTCCTGTTCTTCAATCCGCCTGACCTCCTCGCGCGACAGTGCGGGAATGCCCACTCCGCGCGGGGGTATTATAACCGGAGGAGGTGCGCGCCTGCTTCCGCCCGGTTCGTTCCTAGGGGCCCGCAGTCCTTGCTCGATGAGTTGGTGAACCAGTTGGCGCATGGAGATGCCACTTAGTCCCGCGCGAGCTTTCAGAGTTCGGTAGAGATCTTCCGGAAGGTCAATGGTGGTTCGCATAAATACATCTTGATGCATTTGTGCATCGATGTCAATAAATGAGTTGGAACTGCCTCGGAAAATTCGCCCCAATGGCCCTTACTTGCGGAATAGCCACAATCATCTTACTGGGCACGGTCCCCGAATTACTTTACATGTTCGTCCAGCCAACCCAGCACCGTCTTGTACCACAACTGACTATTCTGCGGCTTCAGCACCCAGTGACCTTCATCGGGAAAATAGAGCAGCTTGGATTTGATGCCGCGCCGTTGCAGGGCCGTGAAGAATTGGAATGCCTGACCCTCCGGCACGCGGAAATCTTTTGCGCCTTCCACAAGCAACATCGGCGTCTTGACGTTCTGAACGAAGTTGGAAGGCGACCACTTCTCGCGCAGCGCAAGGGATTCCTTATCCCAGGGCACTCCCTTGAATTCCCATTCGTCGAACCACAGTTCTTCAGTTTCGCCAGCCATGCTGTGATTGTCATAGTCGCCGTCGTGCGAAACCAATGCCTTAAAGCGGTCGGTGTGCGTGGCGATCCAGTTGATCATGAATCCGCCAAAGGACGCGCCCGCCGCCACGATGCGGGACTTATCGACGAAGTCCAACTTTTCCAGAAAGTCCGTCGCGAACATCAAGTCCTGGAAGGGTGCGCCGCCCCAATCGCCGGTAATTTCTTCCACAAATTTCTGGCCGTAGCCCGTCGATCCGTGGAAGTTGGTCATCATCACCACGTAGCCGTGCGCGGCGAACATTTGCGCGTTCCAGCGATAGCTCCAGGCGTCTTCCCAAGCGCTCTGCGGGCCGCCGTGCACCAGCAGCAGGCCCGGGTACTTCTTGGTTGCGTCGAAGCCCGGCGGCTTCACCATCAGGTTTTCGATTTCGGCCCCCAGCGCGCCGTGCGTCGTCACGAACTCCGCGGGATTCATGTCAAGGTCCGCCAGCAGCGCATCGTTTTCGTGGGTCAGCAACGTGGCCGTGCCACCTGATAAGGCCACGCGATAAACGGCTGTGGGTTGCGTCAGGCTGGTGCGGGTCAGGAGGAGCCACTTGCCATCGGGGCTCACGCTGAGGTCGTCATTCATGCCTTCCAGAACTTTTTCCACCTTCGGTGAGCTGATGGAAGTTTTGAAAACCGGCTGGCGCGCGTGGTCGGCGGCTGTGAAATAGACGGTGTTGTTGTCGGGGGCCCAGGCGAAACCTGATACCCACTGGTCAAATCCCGGTGTGAGGTCGATGGTTTTTGCCGCATCACGGTCGTAAGCGCGCAGGCGGAAGAGGTCGGATTCGTACCCGTTGCGCGCCTGGGAGGTGTAGGCGATGTAGCGGCCGTTAGGAGAGTATTGTGGAGACGCGTCCGAACCCGGATTGTCGGCGGTGATGTTCAGCGGTTCGCCCCCCTGAGCTCCCACGGTGTAAAGATCATTGTTGGTGGTCCACGCGGCCGCGGATTGGCCCGCGGCACCTTTGCTGCGGTTCGAGGTGTAGCAGACTTCCGTGCCGTCGGGCGAAATCGCGTAGCCATCCGGCGCGCCAAGGAAAAACGTGGGCGAATCGTAAGCGCCGGGAGTAAGGTCAACGGGGGTGCCGCCTTTGGCGGGAATGGAGAAAAGGTGCGTGTACCGGCCTTCGCGCCAGGAGTCCCAATGGCGGAAGAGCAGTTCGGTGATAATCTGCGCTTTCACTTTGCTCTCCCCCGCTTCTTTCAGCCGGCGCGCGTTGCAGGCCTCATCCGCGCAGTCGGGATAGACCTGCGAAGTAAAGAGCAACACGTCGCCATGGGCGGCCCAGGTGACGCCGTCAGCTTCCGTCGAAAGGGAAGTGAGGGGCCGGGGATCGCCGCCCTCAAAAGACAGAATCCACACTTGCGAGCTCCCCCCGCGCGTGGAAATGAACGCCAGAGATTTTCCGTCAGGGGACCACCGCGGGCGCATGTCGGAGCCCTCACCGCGGGTCAATTGCCGCGATTCGCCGCCCTCGGCGGAAACCACCCAGATGTGGCTGGCCTTCTTGTTGGCAGCGAGATCGACTACTGCGACCTCGTAAGCGACCCACTTGCCATCCGGTGATAACTGCGGATCGGCGATGCGCTGCACCTTTGCCAGATCTTCATAGGTAATCGGGTGCTTGGCTTGGGCCACAGAACACATCGCCAGCAGCAAAAGGCTAATTCCTAATCGAAGAAATATATGCATGGGTGCTCCCCGGAATGCGATTTATCCACTCGTGTATTACTGCACCAACTTATCACAAGGTGAGATGTCCTATCAGCGTTTAATGCGCGCCGAGCCGCCCTTCATGACGTGGTTCACCTCTTCCAAGGTTATCATGCTGGTGTCGCCGCGGGTGGATTGCAGCAGCGCACCATGCGCCGCGCCCATGTCCACGGCCTCCTGCGGACCCCGGCCGTCAAGCAGGGCGTAGATGGAGCCACTGCAAAAGCCGTCGCCGCCCCCCACGCGATCTTCAATCTCCAGGCCTTCGTAGCGCCGGGATTGGTAGAACTCACCTTGGAAGTAGAGAATCGCCGACCAGTTGTTCACGAGCCCGCTTACCACCTCGCGCAGCGTGGTGCCCACGGCCTGAATGTGCGGGAATCTGTTCACCACCTGCTCCACCATTTTCTTATAACCTTCCACTGGTAGCTTTTTCAGAGATTCGTCCACGCCTTCCACCTTGAATCCCAGGACTTTTTGGAAATCTTCTTCATTTCCGATTAGCACATCGATGAACGGCACCAACTCCTTGGTGACTTCGATGGCTTTAGCGCTGGACCACAGTTTGCTGCGGAAATTCAGGTCATAGCTTACAATCGCGCCCGCCGCGTGCGCTGCTTGCATGGCCTCTTTCACCGCCGCAGCGCTGGAATCGCTGAGCGCCGTGCAGATCCCGCCGGTGTGGAACCAGCGCACGCCTCGCGCGAAAATCCTTTTCCAATCGACCTCGCCGGGCTGGATGTGCGCAGCGGCGGAATGGCCGCGGTCGTACATGGTCAAGCTGCCGCGCACGCCGATGCCGACTTCGGTAAAGTTCAGGCCAATGCGGTCCGCCTTGCCCACGCCGTCGTAGGGCACCCAGACGACATGACTGATGTCCATTCCCGAGGCGCGGGCGTGGTTGCGAATGAAGGCTCCGAGGGGATTCTCCACCAGGCGCGAGACCCACGAGGTTCGCAGTCCCAGACGGCTGAGCGCGTAACTGACGTTGTACTCACCGCCGCCCACCCAAGCCTCGAAATAAGGCGCAAATTCGATGCGCTGGTGGCCCGGCGGGCTCAGGCGGATCATGCACTCGCCAAAGGTCAGAACGTCCAGTTGGCATTCGTTGGCAGCTTTAAGTTTCAGGGGCATGAGAAAATCTCCCGATAAGAATTAAGGCGCTCGGACGGCCCGCATTTTATGCTGAAGTTGGGAGTGCCACAAGGTGGAATGCGACTTGCTTCCACTCTTAAATCGCAGCGCCTACTCTGGCCCGGCACCGGTGGAAATGTCTTCCAGTCCTTCGATATATGGTCCATACGGAAGAGCGACAAGCCGTCTATGCTGCTCCCCGCGCTTAAAACTTAACAATACAAAACCGGCAAGTTTGGATAAAATGTTTAGCCCCGAGTGGACGTACGAATATTGATGACGCGCCCACGTTAGATGTGCAATCGACGTCTGGAAGGGCAAACACGGGATGGTTTTGCACGGGAACCCTGCATTTCGCAAGGGTCGGAGCGTCCCAGGCGGGCATGGGCAAGGCGCCCATGCCACGAAATTTGGTGGGAGGTAACATGTCAAACGCAAGTTGCGATATAGGGCTGATTGGTCTGGCGGTCATGGGCCAGAACCTGATTCTGAACATGAACGACCACGGTTACAAGGTGGCGGTGTTCAATCGCACGGTCTCCAAGGTGGATGATTTCCTCAAGAACGAGGCTGCCGGCACCCAGGTGGTGGGCGCGCATTCGATGGCTGAATTTATTCAGTTACTTAAACCGCCCCGACGCGTCATGCTGATGGTGAAGGCGGGCGACGCCGTCGACCACATGATCGAGGAGATCCTGCCGTACCTCGAGAAGGGCGACATCCTCATTGACGGGGGCAATTCACACTGGCCGGATTCCAGCCGCCGCACGAAATACCTTGCCGAGAAAGGTTTCTTGTTCATCGGGACCGGCGTGTCCGGAGGCGAGGAAGGCGCGCGCCATGGGCCCTCGATCATGCCGGGTGGCAACCCCGCTGCGTGGCCGCATGTGAAGGAAATCTTCCAGGCCATCGCCGCCAAAGTCGAAGACGGCACGCCCTGTTGCGATTGGGTGGGTGAAGACGGCGCTGGCCATTACGTCAAGATGGTGCACAACGGCATCGAGTACGGCGACATGCAACTGATTTGCGAGGCCTACCAGTTGATGAAGGACGTGCTGGGCCTCAACGCCGACGAATTGCACGATGTGTTTGCCGAGTGGAACAAAGGTGAGCTCGATAGCTACCTCATCGATATCACCAGCCAGATTTTTGCCAAGAAAGATGACGACGGCACGCCCATCGTCGATAAAATCCTCGACACTGCCGGCCAGAAAGGCACGGGCAAGTGGACCTGCCTCAGCGCTCTGGATCTGGGCATGCCGGTGACGCTGATCGGGGAAGCCGTGTTTTCGCGCTGCCTGTCGGCGATCAAGGAGGAGCGCGTGGCAGCCTCGGCGATCCTCAAGGGGCCCCGGCGCTCCAAGAAATTGCCCGACCGCGCAAAATTTGTGGAAGACGTTCGCTGCGCGCTGTACTGTTCCAAGATTATTTCTTACGCGCAGGGTTACATGCTCCTGCGCGAAGCCGCCAAGGATCAAAAATGGAATCTGAATTTTGGTGGCATCGCCCTGATGTGGCGCGGTGGATGCATTATCCGCAGCCGCTTCCTCGGCGAAATCAAGAAAGCCTACGACAAGAATTCGAAACTCAGCAACCTGCTTCTGGATAAGTTTTTCAAGAAAGCCTTGACCCGTTACCAAGCGGCCTGGCGGCGCGCCATCATCCATGGAGTGAAGGGGGGTGTGCCCACGCCCGCGTTCACGACGGCGCTGGGGTTTTATGACGGCTACCGCACCGGACGCCTGCCCGCCAACCTGCTCCAGGCACAGCGCGATTTCTTCGGCGCGCACACCTATGAGCGTGTGGACAAGCCGCGCGGCCAATTCTTCCACACCAACTGGACGGGGCATGGAGGCAAGGTGGCGTCGGGGCAGTATAACGTTTAGGAATTGTCGATTGCCGATTGACGATTGCCGATTGAACCAATTGGAAACCAGCCAGCGCATGGTTCTTCGGCAATCGTTAATCATTTGAGGAAACCCATGAAATACGGACTTAATATTCTTCCCAGCGGTGCGCTCGATTTATTATCCCTGGGCGCCCTCGTGCACCGGATCGATCCCGGAATTATTCCGTTCCGCAAGGCCACCGAATGCCAAATCCACGTTAGCGGTGGCGAGTTCAACTGTGCCGCCAACCTGGCGGATTGCTTTCGCCTGCAAACGGGCATCGCGTCGGCGATGGTGGATTATCCCGTTGGCGATCTCATCGCCGAACGGGTGCGCGCCATGGGCGTGAAGCCTTTCTACAAGCATTTCAAGCACAATGGCGTGAACGGTCCCAACATGGCCGCCGTTTACAGTGATCGCGGCTTCGGCGTGCGCGCCCCCGTGGTTTTCTATAATCGCTGCAACGAAGCCGGGGCCATGCTCAAGCCCGGGGACTTCGATTGGCAGACGATCTTTGGCGCGGGCGTCCGCTGGTTTCACAGTGGCGGAATCTTTGCGGCGTTGTCGGAAACCACCGGGCAGCTCATCGCCGAGGGCATGAAGGCGGCCAAGGCGGCGGGCGCCGTCACTTCCTTCGATTTGAACTACCGCGCCAAGCTCTGGAATATTTGGGGCGGTCACGAGCGAGCCTTGGCGGTGATCGCCAAGATTGTCGAACACGTGGACGTCCTGGTGGGAAACGAAGAGGACCTGCAAATGGGCTTGGGCATTTCCGGCCCGGAGGTCGCGGCGAAATCCAAGCTAGACCCCAGCGCCTTCTTCGCCATGATTGGCAAGGTGGTGGCGAAATACCCCCACGTCAAAATCGTGGCCACCACTCTCCGCGAGGTGCACTCAAGCAGCCGGCACAGTTGGAGCGCGGTGGCTTGGATCGACGGTAAGACCTACTTGGCCCCCACCGCCGAGCTGGACGTTCTCGATCGCGTGGGCGGCGGCGATGGATTTGCCTCCGGGTTCTTCTATGGGTTGTTGACGGGTGAAGAGCCGGAAGAGGCGGTAAAGCTGGGTTGGGCCCACGGCGCGTTGTTGACGACCTACCCGGGCGACACCACCATGGCCACCGTGGAGCAGGTTCGGGCCTTCGCCAAAGGAGGTTCAGCGCGCATTCAGCGCTAACTCCTTCCATCCCAGTTGTAAGGAAGCCCAAAATCTGCAAACTTTCGGCGTATCGGTATATAATAATCGGAATCCTTGGTTGGCTTCTTTCCGGCCTCGGCGGCATCTAAATCTAATGGGGCTCCAAAGTGCTGAGCAGGGGAGTGCCATAACAAGTTTGTTGGGCGTTCTCAACCGATCTCATTCCTGGGGAGGACTAATCGCTTGGAAGGTCAAACCGCAACTCCCGCCTCGAATTCCACTTTAAGTTCGTCGCAGCTTGACCAGCTTTGCATCAACACCATTCGCTTCCTGGCCGTCGATGGCGTGCAGAAAGCTAACTCCGGCCATCCGGGCATGCCCATGGGGGCCGCGCCAATGGCGTACGTGCTTTGGACTCGCTTCTTGAAACATAATCCAGCCCAGCCTGCCTGGCCGAACCGCGACCGCTTTGTGCTTTCCGCGGGGCATGGCTCGATGCTGCTGTACAGCCTGTTGCACCTGACGGGGTACGACATGCCGATTTCGGAGTTGCAACAGTTCCGGCAGTGGGGAAGCAAGACCCCGGGCCATCCCGAGCATTGGCTGGTCCCCGGGATCGAAACCACCACGGGTCCTTTGGGACAGGGTTTCGGCAATGGCGTGGGCATGGGGATTGCCCAGAAATATCTGGCCGCGCACTTCAATCGCCCGGGCCATGAAATTGTCGATTACAAGATTTACGCCATCGCGGGTGACGGCTGTTTGATGGAAGGCGTATCGTCAGAAGCTGCCTCCCTGGCGGGCCACTTGCAGCTCGACAACCTGATTTATTTCTACGACGACAACCACATTTCCATTGAGGGCGACACCAAACTGGCTTTCACGGAGGACCGCGCCAAGCGTTTCGAAGCCTACGGGTGGTTCGTGCAAAAGCTTGCGGACGGAAACGATCTGGAAGCCATCGACGCCGCGATTCGCGCCGCCCAGGCGGAGCGCGGACGGCCGTCGATTATCATGATTCGCACGCACATCGGGTACGGCAGCCCCAACAAACACGATACCGCGGAGGCGCACGGCACGGCACTCGGTGTCGAGGAAGTAAAGCTCACCAAGCAGAATCTCGGCTGGCCGCTCGATCCGGCGTTCCTGGTGCCCGACGAAGCGCGCGCGCATTTCCGCTTGTCCCTGGAAAAAGGTGCGAAAGCGGAGGCCGAGTGGCAAGCCAAACTCGCGGCCTACCGCCAGGCGTTTCCGGATCTCGCCGCAGAGTGGGATCGGTACACTCGGGGCGAATTGACGCCCGGTTGGCAAGCGAAGATCCCCACTTTCAGCCACACCGAAAAGCCCATGGCAACGCGGCAAGCCTCAGGCAAAGTCTTGAACGCCATTTCTCCTATTCTCCCCACCTTGCTGGGCGGCTCCGCAGACCTGGCGCCTTCCACCGACACTTTGATCAAAGGTGAAACGGACTTCCAGGCCGGCAACTACGGCGGGCGCAATTTCCACTTCGGCGTTCGCGAACACGGCATGGCCTCAGCGATGAACGGCATGGCACTGAGCGGATTGATTCCCTATGGCGCCACCTTCTTCGTCTTCTCGGACTACCTCCGGCCGTCGCTGCGCCTCGCGGCGGTGATGGGGGCCCACGCGATTTTCGTTTTCACTCATGACAGCGTTTTCCTGGGCGAGGACGGCCCCACGCACGAGCCGATTGAACACCTGGCGGCTTGCCGGGTTATCCCCCATCTTTGCTCCATCCGGCCCGCCGACGCCAATGAAACCGCCGTGGCGTGGCGCGTGGCGCTCGAACACAAAGAAGGCCCCATGGCTTTGATGCTGACCCGCCAGGTCCTGCCGATTATCGATCGCTCCAAGTACGCCTCGGCGGAGGGTCTGGAAAAGGGCGCTTATATTCTTGCCGATGCGCACGGCAAGACGCCGGAACTCATTTTGATTGCCACCGGATCGGAAGTGACGCCGACCCTCGATGCTTACGAGAAGTTGAGCGCGGAAGGCATTGCCGCGCGCCTGGTGAGCATGCCTTCCTGGGATCTATTCGAAAAACAGCCGCAGTCTTACCGGGATGAGGTGCTGCCGCCGAACGTAACGGCGCGCCTCGCCGTGGAGGCCGCGGTGCCGTTCGGTTGGGAACGTTATGTGGGACCCAAGGGCGCGGTGCACGGAATTAACCGCTTTGGCTGGTCTGCTCCGTATAAAATCATTGCGGAGAAACTGGGCTATACCGGGGCGCATATTACCGAACTCGCGCACAAGCTTTTGGGTCGTTGATCGGTTCAGGGTGTACGGGCTGAAAAATTATTAGATGCTTGACGTGGCACAGGCACTCCTGCCTGTGCGCGTGGAGTGGCGCAGGCACTCTTGCCTGCGCACGCGGCAAAGGCCCTTTTACCTTTGCGCCAGGGGGGGCCGTGCATTGGGCACAGGCAGGAGTGCCTGTGCCACCGCGCCCTGGGCACAGGCAGGAGTGCCTGTGCCACCGCGCCCAGAGCACAGGCAGGAGTGCCTGTGCCACGGTACGAAGATACAGAGGAGGATTCTCTTATGAGCACCAATCCACTGCGGGTACTGAACAGCTTGGGGCAAAGCGTTTGGTTCGACTACATCCGCCGCCTGGACCTGAATTCCGGACACATCAAGGGGTTGATCGATAACGATGGGGTCTCAGGAATCACCTCCAATCCCAGCATATTCGAGAAGGCCATCGCCCATAGCAACGACTACGACGAGGCGATCCGGAAATTGGTGGAGGCCGGCCACGAGACGCCGGAGATTTTCGAAGCCCTGGAAGTCGAGGACATTCGCGTCGCCGCCGATCTCTTCCGCCCGGTTTATGACTCCACCCAAGGGCGCGATGGTTTTGTCAGCATCGAAGTAGCGCCCACCCTGGCGCGGGACACGCAGGGCACGATTGCCGAAGCGCATCGCCTGTGGCAGGAGGTTGACCGCCCGAACATCCTGGTGAAGGTTCCGGGAACGGCGGAAGGCTTGCCCGCCATCGAGCAGCTTTTGGGCGAGGGCATCAACATCAACATCACCCTGCTCTTTGCGATCGAGCGTTATGAGGAAGTTGCTTGGGCCTATATTGCCGCGCTGGAGAAACGGGCGCGGGAGGGCAAGCCGCTTGACCGCATCGCCTCCGTGGCCAGCTTTTTTGTGAGCCGCATCGATACCATGACTGACCAGCAACTCGAAGCGAAATTGACGGTGGCGAGGAGCGCGGAAGAGAATCAGTTGCTCGAATCGCTGCGCGGCAAGACGGCCGTTGCCAATGCCCAACTCGCCTATCTGAAATTTAAGGAGATCTGTTCCGGCGCGCGGTTCCAAGCCCTGGCGCAGAAGGGTGCGCGAGTGCAGCGCATGCTGTGGGCTTCCACCGGCACCAAGAACCCCCAGTACAGCGATACGCTTTACGTGGATACGCTCGTCGGCCCCGACTCCATCAATACCATGCCGGCGGCCACCCTGGAGGCTTACCGCGATCACGGCAAGCCGGCCCCACGGATTGAAGAAGATTTGGATGATGCCCGGGCCGTGATGCAAAACTTGGCGAAAGCAGGAATTGACCTGGCGGCCATTACCCGGAAGTTGGAAGACCAGGGGGTGGAGTCCTTTGCCAAGGACTACCAAAAGTTGCTCGCCGCCCTCGCCGAAAAGCGCAAGCAGTATTCCCCGGCGCAACGCCAGGCAACGCCGGCTTGAGAGGCCGCAGCCTTGGAAATAGACGTCGGTTCTCTGTACCCTGCGGGGATCCAGGGTGGGACGTTTCTAAATTGACCTACTACTTGATGCGAAGAGAGGTTCCATGCCGGAAATAGCCGAGATGGTCAATCCTTTGCGTGAAGGAATCCGCTTGCGGCGGACGCCCGATCCGTGTGCGATGGTGATCTTTGGCGCCTCCGGAGACCTCACCGAACGCAAGCTGATTCCGGCGCTCTTCTATCTCACGCGCGAGCGCATGTTGCCGCCGGGATTCTCCGTGGTCGGCTGCGCGCGCACGCCCCGCACTGATGAACAGTTCCGCCAGGAAATGTCGGCTGCGGTGAAGAGATTCCTGCACCTGACGCCGGAGAGTGACGCCTTTGTGGAGGGATTTGCGAACGGACTGTTCTACATCGCCAACAATTTCAGCGAGCCCCAATCCTACCAACAACTCAAAACCACATTGGATCGCCTTGACCAGGAGCGGGGAACCGCCGGCAATCGGTTGTTTTACCTCTCCACGCCGCCGAGTTTCTTCCCTGTCATCGTCGAGCAACTGGGCAAAGCGGGATTGGCCAAACCCGTTGACGCGGGAAAAACCTGGACCCGCATCATCCTGGAGAAACCCTTCGGGCGAAGCCTGGATAGCGCGCGCGAATTGAATCAGCAGGTCACCAGCGTCTTTGAGGAAGATCAGGTTTATCGCATCGATCACTACCTGGGGAAAGAGACGGTGCAAAACCTGTTGGTGTTCCGGTTCGCCAACGGAATTTTCGAACCTTTCTGGAACCGCCGCTACATTGATCACGTGCAAATCTCCGTGGCGGAAGAACTGGGAGTGGAGAATCGCGGCGCTTACTACGAAGAGGCCGGCCTGCTGCGCGACATGATCCAGAATCACGTGCTCCAGTTGCTGAGCCTGGTAGCCATGGAGCCTCCCACCACCTTTCAAGCCACGGCGGTGCGCGATGAGAAGGCCAAAGTCATGGGCGCGCTGCGCCCCATCCGGTCGGAGCGGGTATCGGAATTCGTGGTGCGGGGCCAGTACGCGGAAGGATACGTGGGCGGCAAGAAGGTGCCCGCCTACCGGACGGAGCCCAAGGTTTCGCCCACCTCGTGCACGGAGACCTACGCGGCCTTCAAATTCTTCGTCGATAACTGGCGCTGGGCGGACGTCCCCTTCTACCTGCGCTCCGGCAAGCGCTTGGCCAAGCGCGTTTCCGAAATCTCCATCCAGTTTCGCCGCGTGCCCCATCTGCTATTCAAAGGCGCCGGCGCGGAGGGAATTGAGCCCAACATTCTCTCGATTCGCATCCAGCCCAACGAGGGAATCTCCCTGAAGTTTTGCGCCAAGCTGCCCGGAACCACCATGCAGATTCGCCCCGTGGATATGGAGTTCCTTTACGGAGAATCGTTCGGCGCCGCGCCCCCCACCGCTTATGAAACGCTCCTGCTCGACTGCATGTTGGGTGATGCCACGCTGTTCAATCGCGCCGATGCCGTGGACCTTTCGTGGGAGTTCGTGGATCCCATTCTGGACCGCTGGAAGGCGGACGGGCCCCAAAGTCTGGCGCAATACGCGGCGGGCAGTTGGGGACCGAAAGAGGCGGATGACTTTATCGAGCGCGACGGCCGGCAGTGGCGAAGACTGTGAAGAGTAGTAGGCAGTGGGCAGAAAGTAGAAGGCAGTAGGCGGAAAGCAGAAGGCAGAACGCGGAATTCGGTGTGACTCGCGTGCTGGAAACCACCCCGGCGCGACCGCGCTTCCCCTCCTGATTCAGGAGGGGAGTTCTTAAAAGCTTCCCTCCTCAGATGAGGAGGGACGGCGCCCTGGGCGACGAGGTGGTGCTGAGCAGGAAAGGTAGATACTCGAGTCCCACGGCTTGCGCCGTGGGCCACACGATGGCGCCGCGGGGCGGCTTCTGACGGTCCCGCCACTTTCAAGAGTTTGGGGATGGCTAGGGGGAGATGACATTTTGTCTGGCTTATAGGCTTTTTGAAGTAGGCTCATTTTGTTCTTGACACCGATATTGACTGCATGTATAATGGGCCATGTGGGGTCAGTTCCGTCTGGCCGCTGAACTCGTTTCCGCTTCTGCCTGATTCTTCGGGCAGGCCCCTTCCGGGAAAACTCAGGGAGCAAGATTCCCATGTCGCTGTTGGAAGGTCCGCAAATCAGAGAATCAGGCGAGCCTCAGTGCAACGCGCAGGAGGAGTTTCTCTGTGCCCTCCGTGATTGGAAAAGCGTTCCCAAAGCGACCACAGAGAGACTCTGTGACCCCTGTGTTGGAGGCTCTGCCCTGAGAAAATCCCCCCGGAGGCCAGAATGTATATGAAAACACGATCCCTTAGCGACAAATCGGGGTGCGCGTGATGACTGGAGTATTGACTCAAGTCTATGAAAATAAATAAGTTAAAAAACAGTTCATTGCCTAGCAGGGAAAAAAGGGGGAATTTTTAAATTGAAGGTTTATGCATAATTAATTGAAAATACACGAGTTACAAATTTGACTTGAGTCAAGTTCGCCCCATAGGCCAGAATGTTTATGATAAATAAGCTACTTATTTCATCTAGGCCAGAATGTGTATGAAACGAAAGGAGATATCCATTGGGTGGGACGCTTCAGGAATTTGCCTTAGGGGAGCCTCGGCCCGCTAGTGTGGCGGAGATTGAGGCCGGGCTTACGGCCATGTGGAGAAGCGCGGCAGAAGGCGCGAGCGCTGAGTCCGCGGTGACGCGAGCTTCCGCGCTGACCTTGCTGGTTTACGTGGACTGCCCGGAAGCGGCGCGCGAGGTGAGCAACCTGCTTGCCGACGTGACCCGGCAGAATCCTTGCCGCTCCGTGCTGATGGTGGTGGACCCGAAGGGAACACCGCCGGGGTTAATGGCTTCCGTTTCCGCGCACTGCCATGTGCTGGAGGGCGAAAGGCAGATTTGCAGCGAGCAGATCACCTTGAATGCGCGCGGCGAGACCAGCCCCGAGCTCGTCAGCGTGGTGCTTCCGCTCACGGTCTCCGGGCTGCCGATTTACCTTTGGTGGCGGGGGGAAGACTTCGCCATGCCTGCCTATTTTGACCAGATTCTGCGCGTGACCCAACATGTGATAGTGGACTCGGCGCGCTTTGCCGCCACCGGGGCTGACCTGCGAGCACTGGCCGCGTGGCTTGAGAAGTATTCCGGCCGCATTCGCCTTTCGGACCTGAACTGGGCGCGCACCACGCCGTGGCGCGAGGTGATGGCGCAGTGCTTTGATTCCTCCGACCGCCGGCCTTACCTCCAGCGGATCCGGGAAATTCGCATTGAGTACGAAATGGAATCGGCGCGGCTGACCACGCAACGCGCGCAGAGCCTGCTGCTGACGGCATGGCTCGCCACTCGCCTGCGATGGAAATTCCAGCGCGCGGAATCGCGGGGGGAGAATATGCCTCGCGCCTTCTTTTTTCAATCCGGCGGCGGCGATGTGAAGGTTGAGAGAGTGCTGAGAAAAGTCGAGGGCGGAGGGAGCGGAGTTTGTTTTTCCTTCGTGATCGAGGCCGACGGCGCGCGCTTTTCCTTCTCGCGTGGACTGGATGGCAAAGTGGTGCAGACTCTTGCCGAAGTCCCGGGCGTGCCTCCCATCGGCCGGACGGTGCGCATTGAAGTAGGAGACGAGGTTGAGATTCTGAACAATGAGCTGATGCTGACCGGGCACGACCGCGTTTATGAAGAAGTCCTGGGCCTTGTTGCGCGAATGACAGGAAAGTGAAGGAATTGCCGATTGCCGATTGTCGATTGATGATGATCGATTTGGGCTTTGTCAATTCGCGTTTCGGGACCTCTTCCTGAGTTAAGCAAAGGACGTACACCTAGCTAGACCCTATACAATCGGCAATCGTCAATCGGCAGTAGGCAGTTTTGGAGGACAGACAATCGACAATCTACGATCGGCAATCGGCAATCCCGAAGTCCGCATCTTCGACGACCTTGAACAACTAAGCTGGGCGGCCGCTACGCGCTTTGAAGAGCAGGCCCGGGTGAAGGTCATCGAGAAGAAGCCTTTCTCCGTGGCGCTCTCCGGCGGCTCGACGCCCAAGCCTCTTTACGATCTCCTCGGCAGCGAGACGTTCGCGGGCCGCGTGCGCTGGCCGAACGTTCACTTGTTTCAGGTGGATGAACGCTGCGTTCCGCCCGACGATTCGCAGAGCAATTACCGCATGATTTGCCGGGCCTTGCTGGTGTCAACGCCGCTCCCTCATGAAAATTTTCACCGCCTGGCAGCCGAGCGCCCGGACCGCGAGCAAGCGGCACGCGATTACGCGGAAGATTTAGCGCGCGTATTGCATCCCGCCCCGGGGGAGTTGCCCCGCCTGGATCTGATCTTCCTCGGCATGGGCCCGGACGGACACACGGCATCGCTTTTTCCGGGCAGTCCGGCACTGAACGAACGCACGGCTTGGGTGGCGCCCAATTTTGCCGCCCAGCTCAGCTCCTTCCGCCTGACCCTGACTTTGCCGGTGCTCAACGCCGCCGCTCATGTTATCTTCTTGGTGGCCGGAGCGGATAAGGCGGAGATGTTGCGCCAGGTGCTGGAGGGTCCGGAAGGACATTTTCCCGCGCAGCTTATCCAGCCCGCAAGCGGCCGCCTGAGCTGGTTCCTAGATAAGAGCGCAGCACATTTGTTGAAAGGGAAATGAATTATGAATAGTAAATAGTGAATTGTAAATACCGAATTTATCATTCATAGTTTACTATTCACAATTCACTATTTACTATTCACCATTCACCATTTTTGGAGGTGACCTCTGCAAGTTAAGATAGCCCCATCCATCCTTTCGGCGGATTTCACACGGCTCGGCGAACAAGTGCAAATGGTGGAGGCGGCGGGTGTGGACCGCTTCCAGGTGGACGTGATGGATGGCCGCTTCGTCCCCAACATTACTTTTGGAACCATCGCCATCCGCAGCCTGCGCCCGTTGACGCGCCTGACCATCGAAGCCCACCTGATGGTTACTCCGCCCGAAGACTTCATTGAGGCATTTGCCGACGCGGGCGCCGATACCATTATCGTGCATCAGGAAGCCACACCCCATTTGCACCGTGCTCTCGAGCAGATTCGCAGCCTGGGAAAGAAAGCCGCTGTGGCGCTGAATCCCTCCACGCCGGCCGCCACCCTCTCGGAAGTTCTCGATATGGTGCAGATGGTTTTGGTGATGACGGTAAATCCGGGATTTGGCGGCCAGAAATTTATCCGGGCCACGCTGCCGAAAATCCGCCAGGTGCGCAACACCGTAAGGGGCCGCGGTCTGGAATGCGAAGTGGAAGTGGATGGCGGCATCAACGAACAGACAATAAGCTGGGCGGCGGAGGCCGGCGCGGATGTCATGGTGGCGGGGTCCTCCGTGTACGACGCGCCCGACGGCGTGGGGCCGGCCATCGCGCGATTGATTTCCCGGGCTGGGGGAAAGAATTAGAGAAGTTATCAGTCATCAGATTTCAGTTGTCAGTAAAGGCGGCCCAGCGCTTAGGCGATTATTGACGACTGAAAACTGACGACTGACGACTGTTAGTAAGAGGCTGTAACTTCACGAAAATTGCCGCATCACATGTGTTGGGTGCGCGCGGATCGAGCTCCTAACTCCGATGACTGAACCACCTCAAGCTACTTTGGCGCGCGACGAGGGGCATCTCGTCAGCGAAGCGAAGGCGGGGAACTATGCCGCCTTTGAAGAGCTCGTGAACCGCTATGAGAAGAAGATCTATCGGCTGGGGATGAACATCACGGGGAACCGTGAGGACGCCGAGGACGTGCTTCAGGACGCTTTTCTGAAGGCTTTCGAGCACCTGCCGGATTTCCGCGAGGACTCGCGCTTTTACACCTGGATCGTGCGCATCGCCGTGAACGAAGCGCTGATGAAACTGCGCAAACGCCGGAGCAGCCGTGAAGTCCCCATGGACGACTCCGAAGATGAAAACGGGGAAGTGGTGGTGCGGGAGTTCGCCGATTGGAAGCCCAACCCCGAGCAGCAATATGCCCGGGCGGAGCTGGAGCGGATCCTGCAGGGGGCGGTGAATTCGCTGTCGCCGGGTTTTCGCACCGTCTTTTATCTGCGCGACGTGGAAGGACTGTCCACGGAGGAAACCGCCGAACTGCTGAATTTGTCGGTGGGCGCGGTCAAGGCCCGGCTTTTTCGCGCCCGCCTTCGATTGCGCGAGGAATTGAGCAAAATCTTCAAACGAGGTTGAAATTCGTGAATTGCAATAAGGCGATCAAAGAGATTTCCGGATATCTGGACGGCGAGTTGGACGAGGGATTAAAGCACACCCTCGAGGCGCACTTGACTTATTGCAATCACTGCCACGCGGTGTATGACAGTACCCGGAAGACCATCGACCTTTACTGCGACGGCAAGCTCTTTTCGCTTCCCGACGAGGTTCACACCCGCTTGCACGAGGCCCTGAAACGCAAGCTGCAGGGACACACATAGGTTTTTCCGGCCGGTCTGGAATTCAGGCCGGGCGCTCCCGCCGCCGGGAGGAGCGGTGGGGGAGGGAGGTTGGGCGATCAGAGACCGCGCGGGCAAACGGCTGAGCTACTACCTTACGCTTGACAGTTCCGACTAACCACCCATACAATTTTTGGTTTGGGTTACGCTGGTGGAGGAAATAAGGTAGAGCATGGACAAAAAGAAAGTTGAATATTACAGGAAGCGCCTCCTGACCAAACAGGAAGAACTGTTGCGTCTGGTGACCAAGTCGGAGAAAGATGGGCGCGAGGCTGACGAAGAGGCCACGCAAGACATCGTCGACAAGGCCGCGAACTCGTACACCAAAGAGTTCCTGTTCCACCAGAGCGACGAGAATCGCCGGGTGCTGCAACTGGTGGGCGAGGCGCTGGAGCGCATGAAAGGGGGCACGTATGGAGAATGCGTGGCGTGCCAGGAAGAGGTCCAGCAAAAGCGGCTGGAGGCGGTGCCCTGGGCCCGCCACTGCATCGAGTGCCAGGAAAAGCAGGA
>Ga0326728_10009430_pt1 | contig 23523 bp, 20 predicted proteins | sample MB3enrmetagenome_FD_207602 | JGI IMG/M metagenome (GOLD analysis project Ga0326728, IMG submission 207602) | Lab enriched peat soil microbial communities from McLean, Ithaca, NY, United States - MB31MN | ecosystem: Environmental > Terrestrial > Soil > Wetlands > Peat | place: USA: New York... | reverse complement strand
GACTGCGCCCGTCGTAATCCGTATCCAGCAACCACATCGCGATTTTCGATGTGTCGCCAGAATCGATGGTGCCCGTGCGCGTGTTGTAGTAATCGAAGCCTTGTACTTCGACTTCCCACTTGCCTTTGTGGTCTCCCTTTGCAATTTGCCGCAGATCGACATCGGGGCGTCCGACCAGCCAGAAGCTCTGATTGGAGGCTCGCTTCTTTTTCAGGTCTTCCGTGAGCATGTCGGCGTTCATTTGGGCGCTTAAGAACGTCATGCCCGTTTTCTCTTTGGTTAGCTCATCAATTTCTTTGGCCGCCTGAGGATCAAACTCAAACGCGGCGAAGACAATCATTGCCGGCCTTGGAATTAACGTTCGAGCTTCCTGCCATGCACTCTCGACCTGCCGGGGATCGAGCAAGCTGTGCTCTGGCCCGAATGAGATTACGACGCGTTCTGGCTTCGCGCCCTTTGTCTCTGCGTCGGCGTGCAACCAGCGGGTGCCTGCAAGTGGCTCTACGCGGGAAAAATCAATGTGGTGTCCGCCTTTTCCACGAAGACCTGTCTTCAGTAGTTCGTCGCGCCATTCGGTATGACGCAGCGTGGCTCCAGATCGTGCGACGGAGGCGTCCAATAGCGGCGTCGCGGCATGGCGGAAATCAGCTAACGATTGCTGGGCCTTGCCTGATACCGATTGAGCTTCGGGGGATCCTACTTCAATGTCATCCAGCGATCTGACTGTGGGAGCCGGAACGGCTTCAACCGTGAACGGCCCGCTAACGCGGGCCCGCTTGTGATCGAGGAACGGTTCGTCATATAAAGTCTCTTCGGTCGTCGGCTCTTGGTTCGCGATTGCACCCAAGGTTAAGTGCGGAACTTTTCGATACTTGAATCCGCTTCCTACTCCCTCGTCGGGGTATGACAGTTCGTAGTAATCGTACGACCGGGCCATTAGCTTTTGCTTTGCTAATGTAATTGCGACTCGTGATGTGTCACAGGTGATCCATCTCCTTCCCCATTTCTCAGCTACAAATGCTGTCGTGCCAGAGCCGCACGTCGGATCAAATACAAGATCGCCGGGGTCGGTACTCATCAGGATGCACCGTTGAACGACTAACGGGCTGGTCTCGACAACGTATGCCATATCGGTTGCAGGCGCAGTATCAGACCACAAGCCAGTGAGACGAACCACCGGATAGTCTTCGTGAAAAAGGACATATCGAAACGTATCTCCGGAAATTTGTAATCGTCTGGAATCAGCCAAGCGTTGCATACCCTCACGAGTTGTAGACCAGCAATGTTTCCCGTCAGGAGTGGTGTCTAGCTTTCCCCCAGGGGGAGGGTAAGAATTGCCTTCAAATTCAAAGTTGAAGTCTTGATTTTCACGGTACTCACGCGGTTTCATTGATATTGTCGAATAGATCCTGCTCCCCTTTGGCAGGAGTCCGTTGTCGTTTATTTCTGTTCGCTCTAGAGCGCGCCTATTGCCATCGGGGAGTTCTACGAAATTCCAACTGGGATCGCCTTCCGTCACCTGATCCAAGAATAGCTGCCGCATCTTCTTCTCCGCGTCGGCCTTTGACTTGACATACCACAGAATGTAGTCGGTCATGGATTCCGCGCCGGGCTTCTTGCTCAGAGGCATCATTTTCTTGCGAAAGATGATTTGGCCCTTGAAATTGTCGCTGCCAAAAACATCGTCCAATATGTTCCGAACCAAATGAACGTTGCCATCACCTATTTGTATGAATATCGATCCTGAGGCGTGAAGAAGATCTCTTGCCAGATAGACGCGGTCGCGCAAATAGGTCAAGTACGAATTGATTCCCAACTTCCAAGTGTCGCGAAATGCGGTGATCATTTCTGGCTCTTGAGTCAGATCCGTGTCTCGTTCGCGCACCGTCCGATTCCCAACAAAGGGTTGGAAATTGCTCGCGTAGTCGATCCCATACGGTGGGTCAAGGTAAACCATCTGTACCTGTCCCGCCATGCCCTCTTTTTCCAGCAGCGAGTTCATAACCAGCAGCGAATCTCCCGCGATCAGCCGATTCGACCAGCCGTGAGCGTGGCGGTAGAAGTCGATAGCTTCGCGTAAGGGAGGATTCTCTTCGCGGCTCTCGAAAAGCGATGGCTGAACCGGCAAAGCGGTGCCATTGCGCTTACGCACGGCCTCGATGATGGTATGGGGGTCGATCCGTTCATGCACGTGCAAGGAAACCGTTGGCACTTCAAACGAGCTGTGCTCCTTCTTGCCCGCCCACACCAACTGCGGATCAAGATGCGGATCGTAGTCCAATTCCTGGCGAGGTTTGACCGATGGTACGGGCGCAACGTAATCGTAAATCTTGTGCGTTGGCAAGAGCGGATCGGTTTCCGGCGTCACTAATCCAACCGGAGGGTTATTGATACGCTTTTTGCCCGTGTGTTCATAGCGCTCAATCGGGCGCTTCGGCGGCTTCCCGCCGCTCGTCTTCCCTCGTGGCATCCGCTTGTTACCTCTTCGCGTGAACAGTGTTTGGGGGAACGCTGAATTCTAAGCTCCAAGAACGCCAAAAGCCAGTGCCGAGCATTGTTCTGGAATGGTTTGAAAGGCAAAATCGCCGTCGTTCATCATCATTCCTTAGTGAGTGATCGCGGAGCCGGAGGAATTGTCCGCCTTGGTTTCGCTCCAATGCCGATTCGGGGTCCAAGTGCGGATTTCGGCCTGGGTCAGCGGGTCCCATGAGATACACGGCATGAGAAAAGTACGCAGGATTCCCCCTACTTCCTCAAGAGATGGGACTTTGCCTCCGGGATCTAGTCGGCTGACGAAGGCGTTCCATTGCTGCTTCTTCTGCGGATCATTCAGGAAGTCGTCCGTTAGGGCAAAGGGGATTCCCGTGGGAATGGTTGAACGGCGGCGTTCAAACGACGCAAGGATTGCTTTCCGCAAGGACGCCATGTCGAAGGTCCAAGTGTTTGCCATAAACCAGATGTCGTAGAAATCCTTCATGCGGCTGTTGCGGATATCGAGCACGACCATGGCTTGGAGTTTTTCAGCGATGGATGCCTCTCGGGGATAGGCACGAATGAGAGGCGCATCCATAGGCAAGAGGGCGGGAAAAGAGGCCAATTCTGGTTCCGGATAAACGGCATCGCCAAATCCGATGTCAATCTGCATTGGAATGCGCGCTCCGTCCAACTCGGCGTGCAGCTTGATGCGCACGCCATCGTACTCGTCATCCTCTTTGATTTTTGTGCCCTCGACCGATTTGCTATTGAATACGATACCGTCTTCTTCGGGAATTTCGCAGATTGCCCGAATAGTTGTTTCAACTTCGCCGATGTCGGAGGATGAGGCGCGTCCCAGCAGGTCCAGATCCTTTGTGGGCCGGTGAGTGTGGCCTGTCCAGAGCGTGAAGAGTGTGGCGCCTTTGATGGCGAATTTGTCGCGGTATGGCGACCGACCCAGGCGATATAAGAAGCGTTCAATGGCGTATCTACCCAGCACCCGTTGGTAGTCCTCGCCGTTGCTCTGCGCGAGAGCAAGCAGGCGGGCGCGAATGGATGCTGATGTGTTCTTGCCTTTCTGGCGTGTCACAGCACCTCCATGTAGGGGCGAATGACATTGCTGACCCGACAGACTTTGGCGTAGCGGTAGATTTCATTCACGGTAGCCTTTTTTTGACGAAGACAGTCCTTTAGAGCTTCAATTGCGACATCGAGTCCGATTTTGTTCCGAAACTTGAAACAGTCAGCAACGGTCTTCGCAGCCGAATAAACGCGGACGGGGACGCCTTCGATCTGGTGATGTTCGATTCCCTGGGTCAGCGATGGCCCGGACAGCCGAACGATCCTGAGTGAGGGCGAAGTAAGGACAGGCTTTCTTGCTCCTTTACGGAGGGCAATCCAAACGGAAGCAGGACTCTGGGTCGTGATCTCGTGGAAGGCAAGCGCCGAGAGCAGGCAAACAATTGCTTCCGGCACACGCTTCGCCGCTTCAGCGTAAGAGTGGCGTTCCGTAACGCTGGCATCTGGCAGGGTGTAAATTCCGCGTCCGGAGCGATTGAGCTTGCCCTGCCGATGGAGACGAAGGAGGTACTCCCGCGGAAAGCCGAGGGCCTCGATGTCGCGTGGCCTAACCATCCCGCGTTGTCCGACGTACCCCATAATCTTCTGAAAAGGCTGTGCCATAGGCATATCTCAATACGTCATTACTTAACCACATCTAATGACGTATTGCAACATTCCATCGGCTACTACCTCAAAGGCCGTGTCCCTGGGCCAAATCTGTCATCCCTTTCCCTGTTGACTGAGAGAACTCAATAGCGGAACTTTTGGAAACATCACCACTCAGTTTTTGGCCAAGAGCTGCCGCGTCATTTGTATAGATCTTGGTGTCGAAGCTGGCGCGGGAGATGGAGACGTAGCCGAAACGGTTGTTCAGCAGGTTGGGGTGGACGCTGGTATCGGCGTGGACAAGGACGCGCTCGGCGGTGAGGCCCTGCGAGCTGTGACTGGTGACGGCATAGCCGTGGTCGAAATGGCGATGCTCGTTTGGGTCGAACTTGATCTGGTGGTTATTTTCGAGGCGGGCGGAGAGGCGTCCATCGGGATGGACAGCGTCGATGACAGCTAACTCGCGATTGGCGACGCCGAGCGATTTATCGGGCGCGGTGAACTGGATGCGGTCGCCTACGGAGAACTCGCGTTCGATCTTCCGGTAAACGCTAACGCCAGTCAGGCGGCGGGGATCGTAGGTGGCGCGTTCTCCGTTAGCTTTCTCGACCGTAAGTTGGTTGGCGGATGTGTTGATGGCGGCAACCGACGCGTAACTGGCAGCTTCGATTCCGATGGCTTTACTGCCGCGTGTGTAGCGGACCACATCGTCGATTTCATAGTGGCTCGCCCAGGAGCGTTCGGCTCCGGTCATATCCTGACGTTGAACCAAGACGCGGAGAGTATGATCCTCCGGGGCAAGGATACCAGTGGCCTTCAACTCCTGGCGAACGGCGGCGTTTAGTTCACGGCGGGAAGCGTTGTCGGGGGAGACGATGAGTGTGTTGTCGGGCGATTCGACGTAGTTTTTGGCGATGGTGCGGACGCGCTCTTCGCGGTCGGGAATTTCCTGCACACGGCCCTGCTGCCCGAGCGCGTCGAGCGCAGCGGAGACTTGTCCCGTTGCCAGCATTTCGACGGCGGATTTCAGCGCCGGGTCTTTCTGACGCACGATTTCATCGAGCTTGGCCGTGCGCATTCCGGCTTCCTGCAGTTGCTCGAACGGACGACCGGCTTCGACGCCTTGGTGCTGGTGCGTGTCGCCGATCAAAAGCACGCGGTCTTGAGAACCGAGACGTTGCAGAAACTCGCGCATCTGGTTGGTGCTGGCAAGGCTGGATTCGTCAATAAAGAAGAGCCGTTTTTGTTCTGGATTCTGTTCTGTGTTTTGCCCACGGGCAAGGAAGCCTTGCAGGGTTCCAGCGTGAACCCCCGCCTGCTCCAGTTGCTTTGCGGCGCGTGATGTTGGGGCGAAACCCTCAACCTGATAGCCCTGCGATTCCGCCGCGCTGCGGATGACGGTAAGCGTTGTTGTCTTGCCGGTGCCGGTCATCCCGAGAATTAGCGTGTGGGCGACCTCGCCGTTATGCAGGTTGAGGAAGTACGGCGTGCTGTTGTCGGTTTCGAGCACGGCCAGGTACTCGGTGCCGAGATGCGCGTTCGTCTTTTCGCCGGGAAGGATCGTAAACAGAAACGACAGGTCGGCGTAGTTCGTGTTCAACAGATACAGCTTGCGAAGGTTCAAGGCATAGTTGCCGGGTACGGTGGCGAAATATGCGTTGAGCTGGTTGTAGGTCTCCGCGAACAGATTGCCGTCGGCGTTGGTGAAGATGCCAGTGAACTCGGCCCCGAGCTGCTCCAGCTCGGCTTTTGAGTGCCCGTACAGAACAATCGTGAGTGAGAAATCGCCGAGCGATTGACCGTCACCCAGGGCGCGCAGACAGTCGCCGAGGTTCTCGATGTCGGCCTGCTTCGACTCGTCCACCAGCACGTCGCGCGGGTTCGTCTTTGTCGCGTCGTTGCCCATCTGTGAAACAAACCCGGTCTTCGACATGTTGAAGTGGCGGCGTCGCTTGTTGACTTCCTTGCGCGCTTTGTCCACCGCGAGCGGCGTCCACTCCGTGACCACGCGGAAGTTGGCCGGGATCTTCAGCAACGCATCGAGCGCCAAGGGCCGCGTCTCGGTGACGGCCTCTTTCATCGTCAGTACACGGACAATGTGATCGCCCACGCGCAGATGGTCGCGTTCGGCTTCGATGTTCGAGTTGACGACCTGGTAGTCGAGAAACTGCGTGGACTGCGGCCGACCCGCAATGCGCCAGTCGTCGAAATTTAGCAATCGGCGAAAGAACGTGAACTGCCCCTGCCGATTCAAGACCTCGATCTGCATGAAATCCGCGAGCTGCCGAGCGAATGCCTGCGCGCACTGATCGAGCCGCCGAACGTCGTGCTCGATATGCGAGCGCAAAAGCGTCTTCATGCTGTCGCTCGTAAACTGCGCCTTTAACTCAGAAACCGCGCCAGCGGGATCGCGGGAAAGACGACCGAGCGCCGCGCCTATACCGCTCTTCGACCGTGTGCCTTCGAGCAAAATGCAGTAGAAGATTTCAACCTGATAAAGATGGTCTCGCTTCGCCTCAAAGAACTTACACCGTTGTTCGATGGCCGCTTCCACAATCGGGTCGTCATATCGTGCGAACGGTATGTCGGGCCGGTTCGACTTGAAGAGATATTGGTAAACGTGGAAACCTGGGCCAAACGCCTTCAGCGCCGCCTCCAATCGCTTCACCGCATACTCCTGCTCCGAGCGGTCCAGGCTTTCGTAGTCCACGCCTGGAACACTGAGCACCATGCCCACATCGCCGCTCTTGGTAAGAAAGGCCGTCTCATTCCAGAAGCCATACAGATTGATGTGATCGTTGAGCGCCGCACTCTCCTTCCACGGCTTGATGACCTTATCGAGGCGCAGCATCACAGCACCTCCACGCGGGGAACTTGCTGTTTAGCGGCGTCATAGCGCAGCTTGTAGCGTTCCGATCTCGCCAGGATGCGCAGGAACGCCGGATCGCTCGTCGTCACCCAATGCCCGAAGGCAAAGCCGCCAATAAAGACGGCGATGCCCGCGAGAATGGAATTGAAGAGATTGAACGCTCCAACCGCGCCTACGCAGACGAAGTAAAACAAAGTCCGCTCCACGCCCAGATAGGTGAGAGGCTTATGCAGGCTCTTAAACACCCGGTTTGTGCGATGTTGTCGTGTTTTGTCTGTCATAAGCCCCTCGCCTAGCTAAACGTGTTGAATGAAAAAATCTGGGATGTTGGGACGGTCGCTAAACGCCCCACAACCAGCTCAGGACATTGACGGCGAGAACGGCAATGCCCGTTCCGGCGGCAACCCCGGCGAGCGCCTTCTTGGCGCCGGGTTCGCCGTGGGCGAAACTGTACCCGCCAATCACAATCGCAACCAGACTGGCAACCTTGGCAATTGTCCCGGTGAAGAGGTTTTGAATGGCGGTGAATCCGGTGTCGAACGGTGACCCGCTCTGCGCCAATGCCGCAACGGGCACGACAAGAATCAGGGTGACAAGAGTTGCGATTGGACGTGCCCACTTCAACCGCAGAAGGGTTTGAACTGGGCGGATAACATGAACTAGAAACCAACGTGATGACATTTGCGCCTCCAGGCAGCAGTTAAAAATCTGCTGCGTGTGGCGCAAACCTAACCGCACTCGATTTCGCTGTCCAATGAAAATTTGGAATAACGTTATTCCTTTTTGGAATAACTGGGGGCTATCAGAGTAATTCGACCGTAAAAGTTTGCGTCGAAAATGAGATGAGAAATTTTCATACGCCTAGTAATAAACGACATAAGCGGAATAAATTCGCTATTTCTTCACGTACCCGTATACCCTCTGGACGACCCACTACAAGAGTCTGATAGGCCTCGGTACAAGGTCGTAACGGGGTTAAAGCCATTGCATTTTTAGGGTTTTTCCACAGGCTCGTCTAGCATTGGTAGTTTTCGTAAGTCTTTACAGTTCAATACACTACAAACCAACAAAGCCGCCTGTCCAAGAAATTTTGAGAGAACGAATTGGTTTCGTGTGCTCAGTTATTCCTCCAGGGAATAACGTTATTCCTAAATTTCATTGGACACGGCGGCAGAGATGAATCAAGTTGGAAAAGATTGTCGGTCCCGTGCGGACTCGGTCCGCCGAGGACGGCAGAGGTGGGCTCCGAAACACCGTGCCCCGCTTTGATAATGGTTATCTCAGCATCGTCACGGACGAAGGACTCTAATTCGAGGCACTCGGGAAGAGAAGATTACGACTTTGATACAAGCTGTTGTTCAAAATTGCGACCGGTGGCAGGGCCGAAAGTGAACTGTTATGAAAGGATTCGAAAAGATTCAGGGTGCGGGATGTAGCGAGGGTTAAGGCGATGGAAATCTTAACCGTGCATGAACTGGCGACACTTCTGAAAATGAGCAAGCGGCAAGTGTACGAGATGACTTCGACACGCACACGCACCGGTGCAATGAAGAAGAATCCATTGCCGGTAGTGCGCATCAATGGCAACCTGCGTTTTCGGAAAGTTGATGTCGAGGCGTGGCTGGCGAAGTTGGCCCAGGACGCGGCATGAAGTCGGCTCACATTTTGCAGACCGCCGTGCGCTCAAGGCGAGATTGCCAAAGAGGTGCTATTAGTAAAGAATCAGATTCTACGCAATTCGAGATGATGTAGGGGCAATAAATCCAAATGCACAGACCCGAGTCCATTCGCCGCGTTGATCAAATCTTCGTCGGTCGGTCCATTGACCTACCGGAGCGCCCCGGCGTTTACGTCTTCTGGTGGGTCGGCCCGCGAGCCGATCTATTGGCTGCTAACAGACACATCGTTCTCAAAGGACCAGGCGAGCGCCCGGTCGACGTTGAATACCGAGACTGGTGGCCTGAAGAGCTTGCCTACCCATGCCTCTACGCGGGAAAAACGACGAACGTCAGAAAGCGGTTCTCTCTACACATAAAGCGCGACTGTCCAGGCCGCCTTCACCAAGCGCATCCAGAGAACATTAAAGCCAAGCCCAACACAACGTCGTGTCAGCTTCGGTTTGGCATCGAGCATGTGTTCCCGAATGAAGTGAACCCGCTTAAAGTAATCTTCAACTGCGTCGGGTTCTCCCACCGGACGGATTTTCCAGACAACGCGATAGCTGAACGCTTCTTTGAAGAGGACCGTCTCGTTGGAATCTGGCGACCGTGGTTTAACATCGACTCGGAGCGCTGACGGTGGCCGGGCACTCTAACCCAAAGAACTGGCAACTCAATGAGCATCGACCTCGCCGTACTGAAACGAAAGCGTGCGGGGTTTGACCTATTAGCTGCGCGATCACATCGGCTTTTTCATCTGCTATTCGGGCGGAATACGCCGAAACAAGACGTAAAAGACGATGTTTAACGTAATGTAAGTGACTGAAAACAAATACACCGGACTAGATCAGACCCGTTATGAGACCGTCGCTCTAACCACCTGAGCTACACCGCCAATCCGGAAATACGCGGAAGGGAAACGAGGGACAGCCCGGAAATGGGCACAGAATCCCGCAGACGCGGGTGGACGCGTCCCTGACACATTCTAAAAGTGCATGGAATGCAGTGTCAAACCGTACGGCTCCGTGCGAAACTGGGCGGATGAGAATCGTTGCTGTGATTCCGGCGCGGCTGGCTTCGACGCGGCTGCCGCGCAAGATGCTGCGCGAGATTGCTGGCGAACCGTTGCTGGCGCTGACCTACCAGGCCGTGCGCCGCTGCCCACAACTCGACGAAGTTGTGGTGGCCACCGACTCCGATGAAATTTTCCAACTCTGCCAGCGGCGCGGCTTTAGCGTGCGGATGACTTCGGCGGCGCATCGCTCGGGCACGGAGCGTACACACGAAATCTCCACCGTCATTCCTGCCGATATCTATATCGACGTCCAAGGCGACGAGCCGCTGACTCGGCCCGAGCACATCGCCAAACTGATCGAAGTCATGCTGCCGCCCGAGGTCGAAGTCGGTACGCTGAAGACGCCGGCGGCTGACGTCGACATCGACAATCCGGGGGCCGTGAAGGTGGTGACAGACGCCGCCGGCCGCGCTCTCTACTTTTCTCGCGCCACGATTCCGTTCGATCGCGACGGCGCGCACCCCCGTTACTACAAGCACCTCGGAATCTATGGACATCGCAAGGACGCGCTGGACAAGTTCGTGCGCTGGCCGGAATCGCCGCTGGAGCAGAGCGAGCGCCTGGAGCAGTTGCGCTTTCTGGAAAACGGAGTTTCGATCCACGTAGCGGAAACGCCCTTCGATACGGTGGGCGTAGACACGGAAGAGGACCTGCGGCGGGTCGAGGAAATCCTGCGGAGCGGACGCTGCGCGGGTAGATAGCAGTAGCGACCTGAACGCAGACTGACAGAACCTTCACCACGGAGACACGGAGTCACGGAGAAAGAACGAATGAGATTTACTCCGTGTCCGTCAGTGCGATTTCTCCCAAGCTTCGGCGGCGGCGATTCTTTTTGCGATCGCGGGATGCGAGTGCAGCAGCCACTCGACCCAGCGGGCAGGCGTTTTTTCGGCGAGATTCTGCTCGGCCAACTTGTTCATCGACGAAATGAAAGGCCCGACGCCGGCCACCGATTGGAAGCAATAGCGGTCGGCCTGGCGCTCGTTGAAGCGCGAGTAGGCGTTGAGCGCGGGCATCAGCAAGAACGAGAGCACGGTCGAGACCAGAATCAGCAGCGGCAGGTTGGCGAAATCGTTCATGGTCTCGAACATGTGGCGGCGATACACGGCGTATGTGAGCACAGTGTCGGCCAGCCAAAAGCCGAACAAGGTGATTCCCGCCTGCACGAAAATACTTTTCAGAATGTGCCGCTGCACGTGGTGCCCGAGTTCGTGCGCCAGCACAGCTTCGATTTCATCGTCGGAATAATTGTCGAGTAAGGTGTCGGCGAGAATGATGCGCCGAGTCGCGCCGAGGCCGGTCAGCGCGGCGTTGGCCTTTTTGCTTTTCTCGGAGAGATGCCATTTGTAAACTCCGCGCACGCGCGTGCCGGCGCGTTCGCTCAGGATGATCAAGCGGCGCTTGAGTTCCTCGTTTTCGAGCGGCTCGAATTTATAGAAAATCGGCAACAGCACCACCGGCGCGAGTTGCGCGAGCAGCACAAAGAGTCCGAGGAAGACAATCCACGCCACCAGCCACCAGTGCTGCGGCGTCTGGCGTATGAGCATGTAGAGCAGTTCCGCCACAATCGTGGCCATGAGCAAGCCGATCAGCAGGCCCTTGAACTCATCCCAAAGCCAGGAGCGGAGCCGCTGGTTGGAAAGGTTATAGCGGTGTTCGAGGCGGAAGCCGCAGTAATCGAGCGGAGTCCCAATCGCTTTGGCGATCAGCATCAGCAGCAGGACGTAGAGGAAAACGGCGAAAGGATAATTCTGCGAAGCGCCGCGTTCCGCGAAATCGCGGAGGGTCCGCGTCCAGCCTGTGGCCAGGAGCACGACGAGCAGGCCAAAGCCAATGGCGAAATCGGCGACGCCCAGCCAGCGCTGGATGCGGTTGTAGCGCCGCGATTCCGGGGAATCGGCGAGGACCGGCGTGCTTTCCTTGGCGGCCATCATGCTGAGTGTCATTATCCTATCGCGTTCCGCGGTTGACCAGACCCATTGCAGGCTGGATGTGCAAAGTCCTTCGAGTTACTGCGCCGCGGAATGCGGCTCTTGGGCCTCAGCCGTTCGCTCTCTCCGCCACCAGCATCGACTGCAGAATCTGATCCGAGACTTCCTTGACAGCCGCGGGCGAATGACTTAAGAACAGCGTGTTGGTCTTGTCGCTCTCGCCAATGGACTTCAGAGTATCGAAATATTGTGTGACCATCACCAATTGCATGACTTCTTTGGCGGACGCCCCCTCCACAACCTTCTGGAACTGTTCGATCGAAGCCTGTAGGCCTTCGATGATGGCCTTCCTTTGATTTGCGATGCCCTGTCCCTGGAGAGCCTTGCTTTCCGCTTCAGCCTCGGCCTTCTTGACCACCAGAATCTTCTCCGCCTCACCCCTGGCGTTCGCGGCCACCTGTTCGCGCTGTGCCGCGTTGATATCGTTCATGGCCGACTTCACCTTGGCGTCGGGAACAATGTCGGTCACCAGCACATTGACAATTTCATATCCGAATGTCGCCATGTCCGCATCCAGCTCCTGCTTGACCGCCGCGGCGATACTGGATTGCGAGGCAAACACTTCGTCCAGCGTCATTCCCGGAACATGGCCCAGGATCACCTGTTCGACATAGGATTTAATCTGCGCCACGGGATCGGACAACTTGTAGTAAGCGTCGTAAACTTTTTCCGGACGAACACGATTCTGCACCGAGATAGGAATGGTGACGAACACGTTGTCTTTGGTCTTCGTCTCCATGGTCAGAGTGATCTGATTTACACGCAGACTCACTGTGCCTGTGACGGAATCGAAGAACGGCCGCTTCCAGTTCAATCCCGGCTGGGCGACGCGAAGGAATTTGCCGAAGCGCGTGATCACGGCGACCTCGGCCGTGCGCACGGTGAAAAAGCTTCCCAGAATCAGGTAGAGCGCAATGAAAGCTACGATTGCTAACGGAATCCAGTACAGTTGATCCATCTTGGTTCCCTCCGCTGCTTCTTAGTTGAAGCACGCCAGATTATACCCTTCATTTCTTTATTGCTGCCCGTGTAAGTGGCCGTATAGCCGGTCAACTCCAGGAGTCATTGGAGACGACACGCGTCTAACCCTGCCTTACAAATCTTTCCCCACTTGCAAGAATTTCTTCAACCAGCTCGGGCGTGGCGGCTTCAACGTAGCACCGCAGCATAGGTTCGGTGCCGGAGGCGCGGAACAATACCCAGGCATCGCCGCCGTTGCCATGCTTGGGAGCGTCGAGATAGAATTTCACGCCGTCGCGGCCCTCTTTGCGCAATATGGGATAAGCGCCGAGTTTCGCCGTTTGCGGATTGGCGGCGCGGCGGATGGCGCCGTTCTTGAGATCGTCGGAAATGTGCAGATCGCGCCGACCATAGTAGTGCGCGCCGAATTCTCGTTGCAGATCGGCGACCAGCTCACCAAGCGGCTTGCCTTCTTCCGCCATGACATTCGCCAGCAGGAGCGAGTTGAGGATGCCATCGCGCTCCGGCAGAAAGCGGCCGTATCCGATGCCTCCGGATTCTTCTCCGCCGATCAGAATTTCATGCTCCATCATGAGATCGGCAATGTATTTGAAGCCGATGTTGCACTCGTACAGCTTGCGTCCGAATTTGGCGGCGATGCGGTCCATCATGCCGGTGGTGTTGAAAGCGCGCACCACATCGCCCGGCCACTTCTTGCGCGCCAGCAGCCAGTGCAGCAGAACGCACATGCACTTGTGCGAATCGACGAAGGTCCCGTCTTCCGCCACCGCTCCGATGCGGTCGGCGTCGCCATCGGTCGCGAGGCCCGCGTGGCATTTTTCTTTGACCACCGTTTGCTGCAGCAGCGCGATGTGCGGCAGGATCGGTTCGGGATTGATGCCCGGGAATAGCGGGTCCGCTGCCTGCCGGATCGCGACGTAACGAATGCCGTGGGCCTCGAATATTTTCGCCAGAACGCCGCGTCCGGAGCCGTACATCGAATCGATGGCAAACTTGAAATTCGCGCGCCGGATGAGATCGAGGTCGGCGAACTGGGCGATCGCTTCGACATAGGCCGGTTTCAGATCCACCTCTTCGATTCTTGCGGGTGCTCCACTCATTCGCGTGGGTGCCCCATCCATGCGCATTCTGTGCGCAAGGGTGGGAGACGAATCTGGGTGCATGGTTTTGGCATCCATTTCCTCTTCGATCGACTTCATGATGGCGGGCGTAGCCGAGCCTCCAAACTTGGCTTTGAACTTCACCCCATTCCAATTCCATGGATTGTGGCTCGAGGTGACCATGACGCCGCCCGCCGCGCCCAGTTTCTTGACGTTGTAGGAAACCGTGGGCGTGGGCACGCAGTCGTTGGCCAGCAGCACGGGGACCCCCGCGCCCGCGATGGCTTCAGCAACGGCACGCGCCGCGCGTCCGGACAAGAAACGCGTGTCGTAGCCTACAATGACGCCGCGAGTGGGGTCTTCATTTTTGAGGACGTAGCTGGCAATCGCTCGCGCCACGCGCCGCACATTGTAAAAAGTAAAATCGTCGGCGATAATTCCGCGCCAACCGTCGGTACCGAATTTGATTTGGGTCATGGGGTCTGTCGTTCGTTGTTCGTCGTTTGTCGTCCGCTTCACGCTGTTCGTCGTTGGCTGTTCGCAAATACAGACCCTTTGCTTCACTCGGGAGGACTATCCAAAAGGGGTGTTGCGAACGGCCAACGTCGAACAGCGAACGGCTCTCACACCAATTTCTTCAGCTTCTTCTCATCCAGATGCTTCACCACTTTGCCAACGTCCTGCGACTGGTCGAGCGTGGTGACGAGCAGCGCGTCTTCGGTCTCGACAATCACCAGGTTGCTCACACCGACCAGAGCTACAAATTTTCCGGGGGCGTGAACGTAGTTGTTTTTCGCATTGAGCGCAAAACCGCGGGACGCCGAAACCAGGCTTCCATCGCCGGGTTTCGCCTTCGCCATTTGGTGCTCATGCAGCGCGGTCCAGGAGCCGAGGTCGTTCCATCCGAAATCGGAGGGCAGACAGAAGATGCGCGACTGGCCTTCGCCTTTGGCCGAGCGCGGTTCGAGGACCGCGTAGTCGATGCTGATGTTTTCGCATTTCGGGTAGAGCTTGCAAAAAGTGCTTACGAACTTTTTCGTGCCATAAGCGGCGGCAATTTTTTCGAGGAGGGGAGCGGTGTTAGGAAGATGCTCGCGCAGCGCGTTTGCCAGCGTGGCGGCGCGCCAGAGAAACATGCCGCTGTTCCAGAAATAATTGCCTGCGTCGAGAAACTGCCGGGCCGTGGCCAAATCCGGTTTTTCAGTGAAGCGGCGCACGCGCAAGGACGATGCTCCTTCGCGCTCGGGCGCGTCGTTATTGGTCGAATCGGTCTCGATATAGCCGTAGCCGGTTTCAGCGCGAGTCGGGCGGATGCCGAGCACAACGATGTTTTCTCCGGCGGCGGCGATCTCGATTCCCCGGCTGAGAGTTGCGCGATATTGGGCAAGGTTGGCGATGACGTGGTCGGCGGGAAACAAGCCGAGCACCGCATCGGGATCGTGACGAAGCAAAAGAAATGCCGCCAATCCAATCGCGGGAGCTGTGTTGCGTCCAGTGGGCTCGGCGACGATCTGCTTCGGAGCGAGCTTCGGAAGCTGACGCAGAATGGCGGAGCGCAGATCGCCATTGGTGACGATCCAGAAACGGCTCGGCGCGGCCATGGGTGCGAGGCGCGCGACGGTCTGCTGGATCATGGTCTGATTGCCGTCGAGCGCAAGCAGTTGCTTGGCGCGGCGTTTGCGGCTCAACGGCCAGAAGCGCGTGCCTCGGCCACCGGCGAGAATCACGGGATAGAAGTGCAGGTTTTTGATCACAGTGTTGAATCTAGATTGTAGATTTTGAATGGAATATTGGAAAGCGCCGGAATTGCCAGGTGACGGGCTGGTTGAACCTTTTGTGATCTAGTCAGTAAGCTCACAGCCTGTTACGCTGGAGCGGTTCAGGTATCTTGACTTGGATACAATTACAACACGGACGAGTGGGCAGCGAACAATCTTGGCCTTCTTAGGTGCGCCTCTAGTCGTTCCCTTTATATTCTACATACCTTTTCCCGGGGAAGAGAGCATAGGCACGGCTCACTTATCCTGGTTAGCTTTATTAAGTCCCCTCATGTTTGCCCCCTATGCACTGGCAATTTCATATATTGCCGAATTCCTGTTGGGGGTACCTGCCTGGATAGTCTTCCGCCATTACGGCGTTCGTTCGCTATCTGCATTCACGGCCGCCGGTGCGTTTATGGGATGGCTCGTCAACGTAGGGATGCAAGCTCCAACGGGAAATCTGGCGACGAAGCCTTTAACAGTTCTGTTCAACCCCTTCGACGACCCCTACATTTCCATTTGTATTATGGCAGGGGCTTGCTCTGCAGTTTTGTTCCGAATCATTTTATTTTGGGGCAGCAAAGGCGCGAAAGATCCAAAGTAGCGAGCTTCCGATTGCCGAATTCTGGCTTACAACCTCGTCTTCGGCTCAGGCACAGTCTCGCTGGGCACGTGGGCTTTCAAGAACTCGACCGTCCACTGCGGACGAACATGGAACGCGCCCAGGCTGGCTGGAATCACGACCGCATCGCCTTTGGCCAGCGTCACCGGATCGCAGCCTTGCGCCTCGACAACTCCGCAGCCTTCAACTGCGACCAGAATCTGCACGGAATTCTTGCCTGAATCGCTTCCTGCAAGCTCGGTGGTTGAGAATACATGCGGCTCCTTCAATTCAAACATGTCTATCGTGAAGTAAGGCGCGGCGATCATGGAAGAGCGCCGGCTCTTGCCACCGTCGATAGCAGCCGGCGCGGGGCGGATCACTTTACCAGCGGCAGTATGCTCCTTGATCGAGGCGAGGCCGCGCTCCAGATGCAGCGGCCGCGGCCGTCCGTAGTCATAGAGACGATAAGTGGTGTCGGATTGCTGCTGCGTCTCCACAATGACGGACCCTGGCCCCAGCGTATGCACCGTGCCGCCCGCCACGTAAATCATTTCGCCCTGATAAACATTGATCCAATTGAGCAACTCTTCCGCGCGATTTTCGTGGATGCTTTGCTCGAATTGGGCCACCGTTACGCCGGGTTTCAATCCCAGCGCGATCTGCGATCCTGGTTTGGCGTGGGCCACATACCAGCATTCGGTCTTGCCCCAAGGCTCGCCAAAGCGCTGCGCGGTCGCGTCGTCGGGATGAACCTGAACCGAAAGTTTTTCCTCGGGAAACAAAAACTTCAGCAGCAACGGAAAACGCCGCGGATCGCGCGCGGCTGTGCCTACGAGTTCGGAGCCGAATTCTTTGCTCAGATCGGCGAGCGATCGTTTCGCAAGTGGGCCGTTCGTGACGATGCAATCGTCGCCGGTGAGCCAGGCTTCTCCAATGCGTTCGTTGAATTTGTGATTGGGATAAATGGCAGAAAGATCAAGCGTCCCCCAGGGGCGCGGGTCGAAGGCAGGCTGCATCAGGAGTGGGTAGAGTTGGGTCATACTGCAAAATGCGCTCTCTTTAGCATGGTAACCTAGGGGTTGGTCAGGTTGCGCACACATGGCTAACTATTCGGAACACTGGAAACGGTACAAGCGGACTCGCCTTCTGTCGCTGCTGCTTTTTGCTGGATACGTCCCGGTAATCGCATTTGCTGCGTACACATGCCAGAAACTAATCAACACCGCGACGCCAGCTTTCGTGTTCGCATTTGTGTGGATGGTGTTTATTGCGATCACTGCAAATCGAGCTCTTGCCTGGCGTTGCCCGCGCTGTGGCGAACGCTTCAGAGATCGGTGGAACCGGACGCTTGCTCACCAGTGCGTCCACTGTGGATTAGCGAGATATCAGAATTCAGAAAAGTTATGACGGGCGGGGACGCCCGTCGCTCCACTTCCACATCAATCTGGGCGGGCAGGAATGCCAGCCCCACACAAGTTTTACAACTCCGCAAAGAACTTCCGCATCCGTTCCAGCGCTTTGTCGAGATTTTCCATCGTAGTCGCGTAGGAAATGCGGACGTGCTCGGTTGTGCCAAATCCTTCTCCTGCAACGGTGGCAACGTGCGCCTGGTGCAATAAACCGTTCGCGATGTCGGCACCGCACTTCATCCCGCTCTTGCCAAAAAACGCCGAAACATTTGGATACACATAGAACGCGCCTTCCGGCATGGTGCATTTCACGCCCGGAATCGTGCGCAGTCCGCCGACGATGTGGTCGCGCAGCTTGATATATTCCGCGCGCATTTCTTGGACGCACTGCTGCGAGCCGCTCAGCGCCGCAACCGCTGCCTTCTGCACAATCGACGTTGGATTCGAAGTCGATTGGCCCTGAAGTTTCTGCACCGCGCCGACCACCGCCGCTGGGCCCAGCGTGAATCCCAAGCGCCAGCCGGTCATAGCATAGGTTTTCGAAAGCGATCCGACGACCAGAAAGCGGTCGCGATATTCGTTCAACGATCCGACGGAAAAATTCTTGCCCGTGTAATTCAGATACACGTAGCACTCGTCGGAGATGACCCAGATGCCGCGCTCATGCGCCAGCCGCACCACGGCAGTCATATCGTCCGGACTCATCACCGCGCCCGAAGGGTTCGATGGCGAATTCAAAATAATGAGCTTCGTCTTGGGCGTGATCAGGCGCTCGACCATTGGCGCGGTCACGCGGAAGCCCTGCGACTCGTCGGCGTGCAGGAGCACGCACTTACCGCCGACGTAGTTCACCATGTCTTTGAACGAAACCCAGTAGGGCACGGGCAGAACCACTTCGTCGCCGTGGTCGACCAGCACCGAGATGACGTTGAAGAGGGCGTGCTTGCCGCCCACCGAGGCGCAAGTTTCCTCGCGCTTGTAGGCCGAACCGAAATCGGCGGCGTGGCGGCGGAGGATGGCGTCCTTGAGCTCGACGGTGCCGCCCACCGGCGTGTACTTCGAGAAATTGTTCTGAATGGCCGCAATGGCCGCGTCTTTAATGTGCTGCGGCGTGGCGAAGTGGGGCTCGCCGGCGGTCGCATCGACCACGTCGATCCCCTGCTGGCGCAGCTTCTCCGCCTCGGCCACAGCGGCCAAGGTGGCGGAGGGCTCAATGCGGTTGATGCGATCCGTCAGGCGGACGGGGTGAGTGACGGGCGACACGACTGTACTCATATTGCGATCTCAAGCTTTCTTTTTCCTGGATTTACTCTTGCCTTCGGGCGGCGTCTTGTCCGGGAGGTGCTCGGCGCTTTCGAATTTGTGGGCCACATCCATTTTTTCACGGAGCTTGTGCTCAACCAGTTCCGGCACCAAGCAGGCGATCGAACCGCCGAGCTGCGCGACTTCGCGCACCAGACGCGAACTCACGTACGAATACTTTTCCGCGGGCATCATGAAGACGGTCTCCAGGCCGGGCTGGAGTTTGCGATTCATGAGCGCCATCTGGAGCTCGTATTCGTAGTCGCTGATGGCGCGAATGCCGCGCAGAATGGCCGTCGCCTCCACGCGCAACGCGTAGTCCACGGTCAGGCCCTCGAAAGTGTCCACTGAAACGTTGTCAAAATCCGCGGTCATTGCCTCCAGCATCCGGCGGCGGTCGGTCACGCTGAACAACGGGTCTTTCTCGGGATTCTGAAGAATGGCGACGACCAGCTCGTCAAAGAGCTTGCTGCCGCGCTCGATCAGGTCGAGATGACCGTTGGTGGGAGGGTCGAACGATCCGGGATAAATGGCCTTAATACGCTTCACGGAACCTCGCTGGGAAACCTTGATTGTATGCGGGGGTAAGCGGGAATGGCAATCGGCGGATCGAACTTCGGCGGATCGAACTTGGGCATGACTCGATACGTGCGCTGGACGCCACTCAATGGCGGCTGTAGGATTTGACCGTGTCAGCTATACCAAAATCAGCACTAAAGGGGAAACGCGGTATGCAAATGCTACGACTGCCAGCATTGAGTCTAGTGTTGTGTGCGGTTGCTGCTTTTGGAGCCAATGATACTGGTGATGGTAACAAGCTGTTAAGCAAGTGCACCTCGGCGGTCAAGCTCCAAGATAGCGAAGCGTTGTCCCCCTCCGAGATGCGGGACGCTGAGTGGTGTTTAGGCTATGTCAGTGGGATTGACGATGGCATCGAGATGGCTTTCGGAACGAGCAACACAGCGCGGTTGTATTGCATTCCAGAGGGCGTGACGAGCGGACAAGGCGTCAGAGTTGTGGTCAAGTGGCTGAGGAACCATCCGGACAAGCTCCATAACAGCGCGCGGGTTCTTGTCGTGGCTTCTTTGGCGGATGCATTTCCCTGCAAGTGAAAAGGGGAGGCGTGTCCGAGTCGTCAAGTCTCTGTCGGCGAATTAGGACATTACCAGGCCGCGAATCGCTCCGCGGAGATCCGGAATGGCTACGACCTATCCGGCTGCCTTCATCGACTCGTGCTGGACAGGAAAGAGCCTCATCATGTCGGCATCCGAGAGCGTCACCTCTCCAGTAACATGCTCTCCTCTCGTCACCAGTTCTGCCTCAGCAGCAGCCGCAGCGTCCTTGTGAACGTGCATCGCGGTCCGCAAAAAGTTGCCCACAGCCTTCTCACCGACGAACTTTCGGCTTTCAAGAACGCCCCCTCCCTGCGCTGGCTCGTAAGTCAGACTGTAGATAGCATGTCCCTGAGCGGTCGGACCCGACATGCGAAGGATTGCAACTACGCCATGGTGCATAGAAACCTCTCGTGAGTAATAGCTTACCGTCTCGCTGCTGGCACCTTCGTGGCTTCCGCTGGCGTCGGCATCGTCGTGACGCGTCCCTGCGTGCCGGCAGCTTGCGCCGGAGTTGCAGTTGGCGATCCTGTGGCCGAGGGCATCCCTAAAGCTTTGCGCACTTCGGCATCGAGCTTCGCCATGGTGTCTTTATTTTCTTTCAGGAAGGCGCGGGCGTTCTCGCGTCCCTGGCCGATGCGCTCGCCTTTATAGCTGAACCACGAACCCGATTTCTCGAGGATATTGTTGTTCACCGCCAGATCGATCAAGTCGCCTTCGCGCGAGATGCCTTCGCCATAAAGAATGTCGAACTCGGCTTCGCGGAAAGGCGCGGCCACTTTGTTCTTCACGATCTTGACCCGGGTGCGCGAGCCGGTGACAGCGTCGCCTTCTTTGATGGCCGCAATGCGCCGGATGTCGATGCGCACCGACGAATAGAACTTCAACGCGCGGCCGCCCGTCGTGGTTTCCGGGTTGCCGAACATCACGCCGATTTTTTCGCGAATCTGGTTGATGAAAATCAGGCAGGTGCGCGACTTGGACACCGTTCCGGTCAGCTTGCGCAGCGCCTGCGACATCAGGCGCGCTTGCAGGCCCATGTGACTGTCGCCCATTTCGCCGTCGAGTTCGGCTTTGGGGACGAGCGCCGCCACCGAATCCACCACCAGCACGTCTATGGCGTTCGAGCGCACCAGCGCCTCCGTGATTTCCAGCGCCTGCTCGCCGTAGTCGGGCTGCGAGACCAGCAGGTTGTCGACGTCCACGCCCAGCTTTTTGGCGTAAGCCGGATCGAGCGCATGTTCGGCATCGACGAACGCTGCCATGCCTCCCGCCTTTTGCGCCTCGGCAATCACCTGCAAAGCGATGGTGGTTTTGCCGGAGGATTCCGGGCCGAAGATTTCAACGACGCGCCCGCGCGGCACGCCGCCCACGCCCAGCGCGGCATCGAACGAAATCGCGCCCGTCGAAATCACCGCGATGGGGACGATGGCTTCCTTCGATCCCAGCCGCATGATGGAACCTTTGCCAAACTGTTTTTCAATCTGCGCGAATGCGAGATCGATTGCCTTGACACGTTCGTTGTTGCGATCTTCTAGTCTGCTGCGCTCGTCGGCCATAATGGCTGCTCCTAATTTGTGAATCTGGAATCTGAGCCTACACCCTCGGGCTGGGACGGGAAGTGTTGGCGGTCACATCGCTTTTGGTCAGTTTAGCATGAAGCGAATAAAAGGCGAAGTTGAATCTGTTGCTAGGGATGATTCCGGGGAGGGTAGAAGTCAGAAGTCAAATTGCGGAAGTTAGAATCCTGCTGACACTTCTTCAATTTTACTTCTGACTTCTGACTTTCCTTTTTCTTGCTAGACTCCCTTCATGGACGAAGACACACAAAATGACAGCACCACCGAACGCAGCGCCACCATCGGCGGCCCGTTGCTCTATCTCGTCGCCACGCCCATCGGCAACCTCGAAGACATCACACTGCGCGCCCTGCGCGTGCTCAAGGAAGTCGACCTGATCGCCTGCGAAGACACGCGCCAGACGCTGAAGCTCCTTAGCCATTACGGCATCAAGACGCGCACCGTCAGCTACCACGAGCACAACGAGATGACCAAAGCCGCCGAGCTCGTAGTCGATCTCGAAGGCGGAGCCAAGATCGCCCTCGTCACCGACGCTGGCATGCCCGGCATCTCCGACCCCGGATTCCGCCTGATTGCGCTGGCCATCCGGCATCATGTGCCGGTGGTGCCGATTCCCGGAGCATCGGCATTCCTAGCAGCGCTGGTCGCCAGCGGCCTGCCCACCGATTCCTTCCGCTTCAGCGGCTTCCTCCCTGCAAAATCCGGCCAGCGCCGCAAGCTGCTGGAGAGCATCAAAGATTCTCCGCGCACGCAAGTCTTCTACGAAGCCCCTCACCGGTTGCTGGAGACGCTGGCGGATGTGGTCGAAGTTCTAGGGAAAGACCGCCACGTAGTCGTAGCCCGCGAAGTGACGAAGATTCACGAAGAATTTCTGCGCGGACGCGTGCCCGACATTCTTCAGCAACTCAAATCCCGTGGAGACGTCAAGGGCGAAATCACACTGCTGATCGCCAAAGCCGAAGAGGGAACAGCCCCGTCCGCAACCGAGGCCGTAAGCCTCGCCCAGCGCGTGCGCGAGATCATGGCCGAAGAGAAGGCGGACGAAAAGGCGGCGCTGAAGAAAGTGGCGAAAGAGCGGGGGATTGGCAAGAGCGAAGCGTACCGGGAGTGGCAGCAAAGCAAGTAGTTGCGAGACCCACGTAGGCCCGGACGCATTCGTCCGGGCCGCCGAGCGCAACGAGGCGTGTCCCTAAAATCTCACAGTTCCAATGTCCACGCATCACCGACAGTGTGCGGGCGATCCTCCTAATCTTGACTAGGTTTCACGACCGACTTTTGTCGAGCTTCACTCGACGGGGCGGACGAATGCGTCCGCCCCTACGTAAATCCTATTTCCCCGCCAGTTCCTTCTTCACCGCCTCGCTGACCACCTTGCCGTCCACGCGCATGCCGGCGGCGGCGAAGCGGGCCATGGCGGCCTTCATTACCATCCCCATATCTTTCATGGCGGGAGGGGGCGTCATCTCGGCGATCGCGGCGCGGACTCCGGCTGCGATTTCTTCTTCGCCAGCGGCCTTCGGCAAATAAGCTTCGATCAGCTTGATTTCGGCCGCTTCCTTGTCGGCCATCTCCTGGCGTCCGCCCTTGGTGAACTGCTCGACCGAATCTTTGCGCTGCTTGATCAGCGTGGAGAGCACCTGCTGCGATTCCTTGTCGTCGAGCGGCGCCATCTTTTCGATTTCTTTGTTCTTGAGCGCAGTCTTCACCATGCGCAGCGTCGAGAGCCGCTGCTCTTCGCGGGCCTTCATGGCCGCGACAATGTCTTTCTGGATCTGATCGATGAGGGGCATGGGAGAATTATAGAACGAGGACAGAGGGCAGTCTGCCGAAGTCAAAAGGCAGAAGTAAGATCAAGAGCTTTCGATGCCAACAGCGATACTGCGTGAGAGGGGTCACTTTTTCAATTTGCCTTCTGACTTCTAACTTTCGCAATCGCTTC
>Ga0326728_10009428_pt1 | contig 23523 bp, 18 predicted proteins | sample MB3enrmetagenome_FD_207602 | JGI IMG/M metagenome (GOLD analysis project Ga0326728, IMG submission 207602) | Lab enriched peat soil microbial communities from McLean, Ithaca, NY, United States - MB31MN | ecosystem: Environmental > Terrestrial > Soil > Wetlands > Peat | place: USA: New York... | reverse complement strand
CATTCTCGCCTTTTCCGCAACCGCGGGAGTGCTGGTCGAGTTCTACGACTTCTTCATCTACGGATACGCCGCCGCCAGCGCCTTTCCTCACGTATTTTTTCCCACCTTGTCGCCCACCGTGGCCCTGGTGCTTTCGTATCTGGCCTTTGGCGCCGGATTTCCTGCCAGGATTCTGGGGGCCTTTATCTTCGGCCATTACGGCGACCGGACGGGCCGTAAGTTCGCATTCCTGATCAACATTATGATCGTAGGCGCCTCCACTTGTCTGGTAGGGTTGCTTCCCGGCTACGCTACCCTTGGCATAGCGGCCCCGCTCCTGCTGTTGCTATTGCGCGTAGTCCAGGGCATCGGGTTGGGGGGTGAGTTTGGCGGTGCCTCATCGCTGCTGGCCGAGTTCGGCTCGCACCGCAAGCACCGGGCCTTCTGGATGTCGTTGGCCAACCTGGGTATACCTCTGGGCGCCGTGGCTGCCAGTGCGGCCATGTTCATGCTGAGCAAGAGCTTCAGAACGGGCGGCTGGCGCGTTGCCATGCTGCTATCGCTGGTGATCGTAATTCCGGCGCTGCTGGCGCGCTACAAGCTGGCGGATTCGCCCTTGTTCGAGCGGCTCAAGCAGAAAGAGCAGCTTGCCAAGATGCCCAGCTTCACGGTTTTCAAGAAGTACTCCCGCCCCATCTTTCTTCTTGCCCTGGTATCGGCCTTCCAGCAGATGGACGGGTACGTGAGCGGAACCTACATCATTACCTTCCATCGCCTGGCCGGCATCCCCTTGGCAACCACTGCGGTCATCATTATGTGCAGTCGCATCGGAGACGTTCTGGGCGTCGGACTGTCGGGGCCGCTCTCCGACCTGCTCAAACGCCGAAAGGCCGCACTCCTGGCCATTATCGGCACTTTCGGCATCTCCTATCCGCTGGTGCTGGCGATTTTGGCCCGCAATATTCCCATGTGCATCCTTACCCAGTTCCTGATCACCTTGTTCGGCATCGGGATACTGCATGGGCTGGCTCCCATCCTTACGGCAGAGAGCTTCCCGACCAAGTTCCGCTACTCAGGCACGGGCATCTCCTATAGCATCTCCGCGGTTATGGGAGGCATGATTGCGCCGCCTGTTCTGGCGGGGTTGATCGGGCAGGATGCGCTGCATAACTGGCATTACGTGATCATTGTCTATGGAATCTATGCTGCCATTGCCATGGTGGCACTTGTATTCATTCGTGAAACACGGGATTTGGATTTGGGGGAACTAGATCGGAGCGAGGAAAAGAGTGCCGTAACCGGAGCCTGACACTTCTTCTTCAACGAATTTACGATTTACCACAGTAGTTGGGTGTTGCCGCAGCCGAGCGGCTGAGGAGCTGAGCTAATTGGGGACCGCCCCATGGCACGACTGAGGACAAAGATTCATGCCGGCTATCGAACAGATCGCCATAACTGCCGCGGAGTCGGCAGAAGACCTCTCCCGCGCACGGGAGCTGTTTAAGGAGTATGCTGCCTGGCTGGGTTTTTCCCTCGATTTTCAGGATTTCGAAGAAGAACTGGCCACTCTTCCCGGTAAGTATGCCCCGCCCTCCGGCCGCCTCCTGCTTGCCCGCTGCGATAACGCGCTCGCCGGATCCGCGGCCCTCCGTCAACTCGCGCCGGAAATCTGCGAGATGAAGCGTCTGTACGTCCGGCCGCAGTTTCGCGGCTGCGGTCTCGGCCGCAAACTGGCTGAGCGGCTTATCCGCGAGGCGCGAAGCATCGGTTACGGCTATATGCGGTTGGACACTGTCCCCAGCCGCATGGCAGAAGCTAACCTCCTCTACCGCGCACTTGGGTTCTATGAGATTCCCGCCTATTGCTACAACCCTCAGCCCGATACGATCTATTTCGAATACCGGTTGAAGTAACCCTGAGGCATGGCCAGGATCGCCACCCACTCTCCTCCGCGTTGCTCAAAGTAAATGGTCTTTGCGCCTAGAATTTCAGTTGCGGCCTGCGGAGATAGGTCTTGATGGTAGGTGAAATAGCGCGCCTGCACGTGTTCCCACCAGCCAACCACCCGGCGCGCTGGTGGCTCGTATTTTCTCGAGAACAACAACACGTAGTCGAATCGGCCGGGATGAGTCTGGGCGTGAGACAGCTCGGCTACACCGAAGTTTTGGGCCGGCACCACCTTGAGAGCATGACCCACGTAACCAAGGGCAGGATTCTGCAGCTCGTCAGTGGCCGGCCAAGCCGTCAGTACAGGCCCGGACGGCAGCTCCGCCAGGCGGGCAATGGCCGCCTGATGCAATCTCACATCGTCGGCGTAGGCAAGGTTGTCCTCCGGCGCGAATCGATAGAGCGGATAGACGAACCACCCGGCCACAAAGGCCAAGGCAATCGCTGCCACCGCGATTTTCCACCAACTCACCCGCCGCCAGAGCGTGGCCACGCCCTCAATCACCACCAGCGGATAGACCGGCAGCAAATATCGCGCCAACACCGCGCCACCCACAAAGGACAGGGCCAATACATACGCAGTTATCACAGCGGCAAACACCAATTGTGTGGCCGGCGCAATCCGGGGGCGTTCCGGGTTCGAGGCCGTTTTTGGCGCACCCGGAATCGACGGCAGTGGCGAATACCCCATCGCCAAGACCATCGCTCCCGTCAAGACAAACATGTTCAGGTAGCCAAGCAACTGCCACAGACGATCTACCAGGGCCAGGATGATACGCGCCGGATGCAAGGTCGCGTCAAAGTTGTAGCGAACATACTCCGGATTGCCGAGAAACAGGCCGGTACGCGCATAGTAATAGCTCAGCCAGGCTGCCAGCGGCAACATACTTAGCGCTAACGTCAAGGTCTTCAAAAAATCGGGCGAAGAATGGGGCAGCCGCCCGCCACCGCGCCCGGCCTTCAATTCCACAACGTTCGCGCGAGGGCTGTTCTTCATGACGAAAGGCGCCAACACTTCCCAAAGCAGCAGCGCGCCCGGCACCAGCAATGCAGTTTCTTTCGCCAAGCCTGCGAAGCCGAACCAGACGATGGCGCCCGTGCGCTTCCCCTCGAGGTAGTAAAGCAGTCCCCACATCGTCAAACCGGCGGCCATCATGTCCAGATGCGCCAGGGAACTCTGGGCAAAAAACACGGGATAGACGGCCGTCAACAAGGTCGAGGCCGCTGCGACGGAACTATTGCTTACCGCACGCGCCAGGCGAAAGACCCCCAGCAACGTAAAGGCGGAAACCAACAGCATTGCGGTTCGCGTCACCACCGGCGTATAAACCACAAGCTTCCACCAGAAGGCGAGCCAGAGCATCACCAGCGGCGGGTGCGAATTGCTCAACGTACTACGAGGGATGGGATCGCCCGTTAGCAATAGATCGCGGGCTGCGGGCACGAAATAGCCCGCTTCGTCCCAGAAATAGGGGAGCGGCAGCAAACGCAGGTGCAATATCCAGAGCAGGGAGAAGATTAAGACGAACAGCAATGGCGCCGAAAGCGGAAAACCGGCAGCGGGCGCTTGCTCCCGCGGCGGCGCCTCCGTCCGCTTTGGCATGCGAATCAGATTCAATTGACTGCGCCGGGGGCAAGCTGCGGATCCAGCTTAATTTCGCCGAAGGTCTTTTCGTAATTGGCGACGTTTTGCTGCAGGATCATCATGAGCGCCTTCGCCTGCTGCGGGCTGGCATAGATACCTTGAAAATTCTTGATATCGACCGCTTCTTCCGTCTGTTGCTGGAAGGTGCCGAACACCAGAAAAAAATCCCATACACTCCAGCGCACCTGGATGCTGTTGGAGTAGTTCTCGCGATAGTCCGGGCTATTCGTTACATTGATTCTCGAGGGCGTAGTCATGGCCATATCCAGAGAAAAAACTTCTCCACCTTTCAATATTAAATTTGAGCCAGTACCCGGTAGCTGAGACGTTACTTCGGGGACAAGCAATGGATGTAGTGGCCAACAGGGCCCCAGAACGCCTGCTACGCAGCCAAACCAATTGCGAAGCCGGACGATCAGGGGGTTCGCTCACATCCCATCGTAGTTCGGGCCACCGCCCCCTTCGGGCGGAACCCAGGTGATTATTTCGTACGGATCCATGATGTCGCACGTCTTGCAGTGAACGCAGTTGGACGGATTCAGATGGATCTGTTTGCCGCCGGGAACATCACTGGCATCCACCATCTCATATACGTTCGCCGGACAGAAGAACTGGCAAGGGTTACCGTACTCCTTGCGGCAGCGCGTATTGCAGAGATTAGTATCGCTGATTACCAGGTGGGCCGGCTGATCTTCCTCGTGGCGGGTACCGGAATGATAGAGGTCGGTTAGCTTGTCGAAAGTAAGCTTGCCATCCCCTTTGGCCCAGCCGGTCAACTGTTCCGGCTCGGTGTACCCACGCGCGTCTATCAGCGTGCGCATACGCTTGTGCCCGGCATGGGCCGGGTAGCGTTCCCAGAGGCCGCGGCCGCCGGTGACCTGCTGCAACCCGGCGTGTAGAAATCCTTCCAGCAGGCCGCCTTCAAAGCCCTGATGAAAATTGCGCACCCGATAAAGTTCTTCTTTTACCCAACTGGAATCGACCCGGGACTTGAATTGCAGCAACTGAGCTGCGCTGAATTTGCCGGCCAGCAAAGCCTCAAAGGCAGTCTCGCCCGCCAGCATGCCGCTCTTGATCGCCAGGTGTAGTCCTTTCAGGCGCTGGGAATTCAGAAATCCGGCGGCATCGCCGATAATCATCCAGCCGTCGCCGGCCAAAGGAGGCATGGCCCACCAGCCGCCGTAGGGCAACGATTTGGCCCCGTAGCGGATCATTTTTCCACCCTCGAGCAGGCCGCGGATAAAAGCATGCTGCTTAAAAGACTGCAGCACATGTTGCGGGTCGGTCCGTGGATCCGGGTAGTCGAGTCCGGTGACGAACCCGAGCGAGACGACGTTATCTTTCCCGCCATAAAGCCAAGCGCCGCCATATTCCTTGGCGGTAAGCGGCCAGCCCATGGTGTAGATGACCTCGCCGCGCGCGATGCGCCCGGGAGAAAGTTCCCAAAGTTCCTTGGCGCCCACCCCGTAGGTCATGGGATTGCGGTCGCGGTCCAGTTGGAAGCGGCCCATGAGCTGTTTCGTCAGCGAACCGCGCGAGCCTTCGGCCAGAATCAGGATCTTCGACTTGAGATCGTAGCCGGGCTCAAAGTTTGCCTTCTTCTCGCCCAGCTTGTCGACTCCTTTGTCGTCGGTGCGAACCCCGACCACCTGTCCGTCTTCCACCAGCAACTCGGAGCCCGCAAAACCCGCAAATACGGTGATTCCGGTCTCTTCCACCTTCGTGCCGAGCCATTTGGCAAATTGGTTGAGCGAGATGACATAGTTGCCATGGTCGCGCAACGGGGGCGGGGTGACCGGAGCTTTGAACTTCCACTTTCGGGTGAGAAAATAGACCGCTTCCCGGCTTACTTCTGCCTCGATGGGCGCTTCGCCTTTCCAGTCCGGAAGCAGCTCGTTCATGGACCGGGGATCCAGGAGCGCGCCACTCAACGAATGTTGGCCGATTTCCCGCGCCTTTTCGAGAACGTAGATGTTCTCTTTCGACAACGACGCGTTGGGGTGGGCGGTATTGTGCGCATCGATGAGCTGTGCCAGCCGCAACGCACAGGCCAAGCCGGCAGGGCCACCCCCGACGATGGTAACGTCGGATTCCATCACCGGATGCTCGACTCCGGGGATCGGCTTGCGGAAGATAATCATGCCTTGCCCTTCTTGATCTCCTCAATTAGCGGCGGCACAACCTCAAACAGGTTGCCGACTACGGCGATGTCGGCAATTTCAAAAATCGGCGCCTCTGCATCCTTGTTAATGGCAATGATGCTGCGCGAGCCTTTCATGCCCACGGTATGCTGGATGGCTCCGCTGATACCCAGCGCCAAATAAAGTTTCGGCGCCACCGTTTGCCCGGAAGAACCCACCTGCCGCTCCGGCGGCAGCCAGCCGGAATCGCAGATGGGACGCGAAGCCGCAATTTCTCCGCCCAGCGAATCGGCCAGCTGCTTGGCCATCTCGACGTGTTTCTGCTCCTTAATGCCGCGCCCTACGGCAACAATCACCTGCGCCTGGGTCAGGTCGACCGCCTGTTTGGCCTCCTTGAACGGCTGCTCGGGCCGGGTACGGATGTCCGTGTCGGCAATCTGCGCCTCCGCCTTCTGTACCGGCGCGGGGGAGGCGCCCGCTTCCACCTGATCCGCACGGAAGGCTCCCGTCTGCAAGCTGGCGAACCAGGGTCCGTTGCCGGCCAGGGAAACGTCGGCAGCGAACTTGCCCTGAAACATCAAGCGCGTGAACAACAATTTTCCCGCTTCGTATTTGAACCCGACGCAATCGGAAATTAAAGCCGAGTGAAACGATGCGGCCAGCTTGGGCGCAAAGTCGCGCACCTGATAGGTGTGCGGCATGAGCACCAGCTTCGGCTGGATCCGCTGAATCAACTGCTTGAGCGCGGTTACAAACCCGTCCGGCGTATAAACGGCGAGTTTTTCGCTGTCCACGGCATAAACCTGCGCCACCTTCTTGGCCGCGACTTCGCCGGCTATGGCGCCGATGTTGTGGCCGGCCACCGCGGCTTCCAACTTCCAGCCGGTCTTCTTGCCCATATCCTGGGCGCCGGCGAGCGTCTCCCAGGAGACGCCGCTAAGCTTGCCTTCCCGCTGCTCCACCACCACCAGAATCGTGTCCGCCATATCGTCTTTTCCTTCCCAATTGGTATTCCCGAAACCGGCAGTCGGCAATCAGCAGTCAGCCAAAACCTTTGCGCACAGCGAGGGGTTTGCAGTTCGCTTCTCTTGCAAACAGGGGGAACTGCAGATCCCTCGCTGCGCTCGGGATGACAAGGCCGTTTTGCCGCTCTGCGCTGGAGATCTTTGAATTCTTCGCACGCTCTCACCCCTGGCAGCCGGTCATGGGGCAATTACAGGATCCGGATTTCGTTGCGGAATTTATCCACCAGCTTCTTCGCCACCTCGGCGGGCGCGCCTTCGAGGTACTCGGTCTTCTTGGTTTTTTGAGGGACGTAGAGTTTTTCGATCTTCAAACCGTTCTCGCCCAAGGCGGGACTCACTTCCTCCCACGTAACCTTGCGAAGCGGCTTGTTCTTGGCCTGCTTGATCCCGATCAGCGTGGCATAACGCAGTTTGTTGATGCCCGACTGAATCGTGAGCACGGCGGGCAGCGGCAGGTCGACAAACTGGAAGAAGCCGCCTTCCAGTTCACGCTTGACGCGGATGCCACCCGCGTTCTTTTCGATCTGCATGATGATGGTAGCATGCGGCCAGCCAAGCAATTCCGCCAGCAGCACTCCCGTCTGGGCGTAGCCGTAATCATCCGACTGCAGGCCGGTAAAGATAAGCTCGAAGGATTCGTTCTGGATCGCGGCGGCCAGCGCTTTCGCCGTATTCAAGGCATCCAGGGCAAGGAAACGATTGTCTTCCAGATGAATGGCGCGATCCGCGCCCTTGGCCAGGGCTTCCCGCAATACCTGCTGGGCCCGCGCCGGTCCGGCGGCGATCACCACGACCTCGCCCTCGTGCTTTTCCCGCTGGCGCAACGCTTCCTCCAGCGCATACGCGTCGGGTTCGTTGACCTCGTAGGAAATCTCCTCGCGAATCCACGTGGCTGTTTCGTTCAGTTTCAGAGCTACGTCTTTCTGTGGCACCTGCTTCATGCATACCAGTATTTTCACGAGCACCTCGCTCAACCCTATGGGCAATCCGCACACTCACTCGCCAGTTTGTCAGGCTGTGTGCCGACTGCCGTTTGTTCCGTACAGGAGGGACCTTTTGGAAACCATAGACCTGATGCGACACGGGGACTCGCCCCTGCGGGTTTCCACGCCAAGTCTACAAATTCATTACACACCACAAATCAACGACTTACAAAGACTGTGACCCAATGCCACCAAACGCTCCAACATCTTACGTTGGTTGGGCTTGTGCCTGCAACTCTGGCGCCGGGTCACTCTTAATATGGCCGCAAATAATTAAGGCCGCCTCGTGGGCGGCCTTCAACAGACCTGATCCTGTTCGGTGGTGATTTACTCAGCAGCCGAGCTTACGCCGCAGAGCACCCGCCAGGCCAAAAAGCCCAGTGCCAAACAGGATCATGCTGCCAGGTTCGGGAACGGCGAAAAATGCGAAGTGGCTCCTACCGTCGGTGTAATTGCTGTTATTGGGGTCAATAAAAGGCGAATCCGAGTTGAATATCTGGCCTAAACCATTTTCCCCAATGAGATCGAACGTGGTGACACCGGTGGGGAGAGTGATGGAATAGTTACCGAGTCCCGGGGCAAACCACACATCGGTGGGAGTGGTGCCAGCCATATACTGGTATCCGAGTTTATCGTTCGGATCCCCAGTAACCATGATGCTGATGTTGATGCCGAAGCTACCCGTCGATGCCGTAAACGCCACATCGTTGACGGAAGTCTGCTGGGCGTTGGGCATAGCAAGATACATCGCATTCGGGGCAAGTCCGGGATAGCCGCTGGTCGGTTTATTGTATCCCGGCCCGCAGGCTCCGCCGCCGTAGATGCAGTAGCCCACGTTATAGATGGCGCCGGGCGAGTCTTGCGAATAGTTATTCCAGAAAGGGATTCCGGAATTGTTAAGTGCCGGTGGCCCGGGAAACCATTGGCCCTGGCTCTGGGTAAGGATTAACTTCACGCCGGTGATGGTGAAAACAAGATCGTTGTAGTCGTAGTCAGAACTTCCCCAGTTGTCGCCGGTCGCTCTGTCTTCGAAACCACCGTAATACGTGTCCGCCCAGCCTGAGGACACCAACAGTAACAACGTGGCCAGAACGCACAAAAGAATTCTTTTCATATTACCCTTTCCAATCCGCTTGAAGGTCTTACAGCGCACCAATCTGGCCTCGAATCCTGCCCTGCAAGTCCACAGCAGATGAATCGCTTGTTACACGAAGGTGTATCTCACGCGCCAAACTCACTCCGTAATGACTTGTCCTAATCAGCCTACAGATTCAGGAACTTACAATTCATGGCCATATTGCGTTAACCCCGAAAACCTGAAGTGTGCAAACGTTTGCATCGCCGCAGGCAAAAGCTTTGCCGCGTTAGAAGGAGAGATTGGGGACGGCTAGGTTACGAAGTAACGCGAAGATAGCGTAATTACGGTTCAGCGAACAGGGATGGACTTGACGGAACCGGCATTCCCGGCTGTCGCAGCTACAGTAAAAGCCATCGGCGAGGAGTCGGAAAGAACCCAGGTGGGCACTGAATCGGGCACGGGAAGAAAAACCGCAGACTAGCAGGCCTGAAAACTGTTGGTGCGAAAGGGGGGACTCGAACCCCCATGGGTTTCCCCGCCAGATCCTAAGTCTGGTGCGTCTGCCAATTCCGCCACTTTCGCATTTGCCTTTTCAATTATATACGGGCTCCTCTTCCACTTGCACCGCTCGTGGATTCAAGCCTCCGCTCGCATCCGGCGGCGCTCCCTCTCCCGGCTTCCCTCTGATCATTCGCCCAGACAGGTTGTAACCGAATTGCGGCCATCACCGACTGTACGCCTCGGCAAGACGACGGCCGTACTATGCGAAACGTTCTCTGTAGTACGCAATCAAATCGTTGCGCGGCGGCTCGTAGCCAAGCGCCCGCACAAAACCCGACACCTGACCACGATGGTGGGTGCCGTGATTGACCACTTGCATCACGATCTGCCAGATCGGGCTCACAAAGGGATTACCCTTCGAATCTTTATATGCCAGCTCGTTGCGGATGGAGCTTTCGGTAAGCGTGGCGCCCCATTCTTTCCAGCGCGTCAGCAGAGGCGGCCAGTCGTTCTGCAGCACCGCGAGATGCAGGTCGCGCTCGGGATCCAGGAAGCGGGCCGGCGGATTTCCTTGTATGCGGCCCAGCCACGCGCGATCGGCGGCGTAGATATGTACCAAGGTGCCGAGAATGCTGTGGTCGGCGGTACCGAAATCTTTCGTTAACTCCGCCGGGCCAAGCCGGCCGGCGGCATCGATCAATCTCTTGCTGGCCCAGTCGGTGTAATCGAGGTGGTAGCGGAGCAAGTCGGCGGTGGTTTCCATAGCACCACAAGTCTACACCGGCAACTTAAAACAAGTTCCCAGTTCGAGTTTCCGGTTTCCAGCTTGGCCTCTGCAGTGCCCATCTGGAAACCGGAAACTGGAAACTGATTTTTGCTAGCTGGCGCGATCCAGCAGCGCCCGCTCCTCTTCCAGCACGCCCGGAAAGATGTCATGGACGTAGTCGTAGGCGTCCAGAACCCTTTCATTCAGGGCGCCAGCGCGAACACGTTTGACCATCTCCTCGCGGGACAAATCGAAGATGGTTTGCAAAATCTGCTCGCGCTCCTGCGGGTTCGCCTGCCCTACCACGAAAAGGACGCGGGCGCTGTGCTGGACGTAGTTGGGCGAAAGCAATTGCCGTTTCAACAGGTCCATGATGACGGCCGCCTTGCTGCGGTCGAAGCGGCCCGGATCGCCACGGCGGTCGAGTTCGGCAAAGAAGGCTGCCGTCCATTCGTTATGGTATTGCCAGACCTTTTCGAACAGCTCCGAGGTAAACCGCGTGCCGGCCTTGACTTCTAAGGCGTTGTCCGCCGGGACCACCCCATCGTCCGTCAGCGCCGGGCGTTTGAGATAGCCGTCCTTGGTGATGACCGCCTGGTGACGGGCCAGGGTCCAAAGCCAGGACACGTCGATCCGGTAGGTGGCGAGGTCATTCATGAAGCGCAGGGAAAGCTCGTAGTCGTCGATGGCCGCGGCAAAGTTTCCGTTGAGGATCTGGAAACCGTAGTTCGCCGCCATATAGAACGCATGCTGGATGTGTTCGATGGTGATTTCGCCCTGAGGCACACCATTGATGGCTTCCCAAAGTTCTGGCGTGAGCAACTTCTCGGGGGTCGCCAGCGCGTCCTGGGTAATAACCCAGGGAGTGATTTTGTTCTCGGAGTTCAACAAGCCGCGGGAGCGGAGTACCAGCCGTTCCGCTTCGGTAAGACCGCTGGCCACCGTGGGCACCGCCTTGCCGTTTACATCGACCGTCTTCTGGGGCGCATCGATGATGGCCTGAAGCTGCGCCGCCGGGACCTGCAAAGGCGTATTGCCGGCGGCCACATAGGCCGGTTCCGGGCTGGCGACCCAGCTTTGCCGGTAAGTGTCATAGAGCTTGCCCTTCACCCGTCCGGCCAGGATGTCTTCCAGCCCAGGCTGCTGACCTGCCGCCAAGAGCGATTCGGGCACAAAAATGAGACCCAGCAGGCGCTCGCGCAGCTTATCGACCACCATGGCACGCAGGGCGAGCGGATTGTATCGCGAACGGCCATAGGGATCGTTGGGCTGATAAATCATGACGGCCGCCATGCCGCCAATGGGGGCGCCCTGCGTGAGCTCGCCTTCCTTCATACCTGCCATGAGCATCATCAGGGCGTTGTAGCGCTGGTAGGCAATCATGTTCGGGGCGGCCATGCCGATGGTCTGCGGATCGGGAAAGATACCGTGCGGATCGTCCTTCCACATCTCGATGAGACTGCCGAGGTAATCCCAGCGGCCTACGTTCGTGCCCAGCAGGCGGCGCCGCAGGACCCAGGCGAGGGCGGGTAGGAAGCGGCCCGCATTCCCTTCCTCGTAAAGAACCTTGATTTTGATGGTGCCCGCCGGGACGCCGATGATCTCCTCCAGCCGCGCCAGGAGCTTCTCCACAATGAGCGCTTCCTGGGGAGTCTGCAGCTTGGGAATGTACATGTAAACGCCGGTGCCCGAGCGGGTGAGTGAATCGTAGTTATTGAGCACCCACAGCACCGCGATGGGAATCACGCCAGGCACCGGTTGGCCCTTGACCTGGATGTGGTCATACTGCACGTGAATACTGGGAGGACGCACGAACCGCGTGGGCCATCTTGCCGGTGGATTATTGATCTTGTAGCTACGCCTCTTGCCCTTCTTGGCCACCTCGTAAGGACGGTCAGTCCACTGCCCGGCAAGAATCTCTTTGGCGTTCTGCAAGGCCGCGAATACTCCGATTGGCTCATCGGCAGGGGCGCCTTCGGGCCGGAAATGCGGCGGGGAGGCGTCTTCAAAATCGGGCATATTCATGGGCGCAGGACTGTTCAACGCGTTGAACGCCATGTCCAGCGGATGCCACGGACCGGTAAGTTCCAGCCCCGGGTTGGTCAACGGATGGGCGTCTTTCGGAATGGGGGCTTCGTCATTGAGCCGCCAGCGCCACTTGCTCTCCCGGCCCTGAAAATTGTCGATCAGGCCTTGGACGATCTGACGAAATGTCCAATGCTGCCCGGTGACGGGATCTTCGAATTTTTCGTTCCACTCCGGCCACGAATATTTTGTTCTGACTACCTCAGGAGACTGCAGCAAAGACCGGCGTGCGGTTAAGACGGCAGCAATTTCCGGACTCAGCTCTTCGGTTAGCAGGGCAATGGTCTTTTCAACATCGATTTCGCGGCCATTCACCTTTTTGGTCCCAAAAAGGTCCGGGAACTTCTGAAGAATGTCTTTACGGATCACGTCCTCACCCCTTTGAAGTTGATTTTCGATCCGGCGCGGCGAACATGCCGGTGATACGCATCGCGGTTTGGCAAGAAATCCAGGTAACGCAGGCGCCGCTCCCGATCAATACCGATATGAGGCCCCAATACCAGCTTAGATGCTGAAAAGAACCAATCGATTGAAGAAGTTGATGGGCTGACGCGGGAACGATAAAGGCCGCTGCAAGCAGCGGCCTTTATGGGGTTTGGTGCTGAATGTGTAAAACTTTGCAGCTTCCCGACGTACACTGTTGGCCATGCTTGAGCTGGCACTGACCGTGGCGGGCGGCATTGCCGTTCTGATCTGGTGTTACTTGCTGCTGGGCCGCGGTGGATTCTGGAGAGTCCGTCAACTGTTGCCGGGAGCTGCAAAGATTGAGGCCGCCGGCGGGAACGCTGGCGCTACAGGCAATCCCCGGAGTGCTGCCGGGAACTTCGACCGCCGGCTCGCAGTAATCATCCCGGCACGGAACGAGGCGGAAACCGCAGCGCGCAGCATCGAGTCGTGGCTGAAGCAGAGCGGCAGTCACCCCATCCACATCTTCCTGGTCGACGATGGCAGCAGCGATGGAACTGCGAATATCGCCCGCGCCGCAGCAGCAGGCCTTGGCATGGGCAACAAATTTACCGTGATAAGCGGAAAGCTGTTGCCGCCAGGATGGCTGGGAAAGCCTTGGGCGCTGTTCCAGGGAGTGGAGCGGGCACGCGAGCTGCGGCCCCGCTTCTTCTTGCTGACCGACGCCGACGTCGCGCATGCGCCGGAAGATGTGGTCCGGCTGCTCGCAATCGCTACCGCCGGCGGCTATGATTTGGCCTCGCTCATGGTCAGATTGCACTGCCGGAGTTTAGCGGAGCGGCTGCTGATCCCTCCTTTTGTGTTCTTTTTCTTTATGTTGTACCCGCCAGGCTGGACGGCAGACGCGAAGCGGGCAAGCGCCGCCGCGGCCGGAGGCTGCGTGCTGGTCCGCCCCGAGGCCCTGGATCGCGCGGGAGGCGTGGCCGCGATCCGCGACCGGGTCATCGATGATTGCTCTTTGGCCCAGGCGGTTAAGCGCAGCAGAGGAAGGGTTTGGCTGGGATTGGCCGGCAGCAGCGCCAGCCTGCGGCCTTATCCTTCGTTCGGCGAGATCGAGCGCATGATTGCCCGCACCGCCTTCAATCAGCTCCGGCATTCTTTCTGGGCTCTGCTACTGGCGGTCGTGGGAATGGCGCTTACCTATGTCTTGCCCATAGCCTTGCTGTTCACGGGGCATACGATGCCGCTCGTGCTCGGGCTGGCCAGTTGGGCGCTCATGACGATCGCCTATCTGCCTATGGTGCGGTACTACAGGCTGCAACCGATCTGGGCGCTCTCGTTGCCCCTTGCAGCCTTGTTCTATACTGGCGCCACCGTCCATTCCGCACTGAAATACTGGCTGGGACACGGAGGCGAGTGGAAAGGCCGGGTGCAAGACCCGCGGTAAGGCATTTCCAAAATCCCAAATGATTTTCCTACCGAGTAAAAATCTCCTGTGACAAAGAAACTTGTACCCGGAATTGCGCGCGCTGGTGGAATCAATCAGTTTTATTCTCAGCACGTTACCATGGCGCGGCAGTGGCAGAGTAGTTGCATCGTTACGTTCTCGAGAGGTTGTTGTAACCATGGAAGACCAATCGATGTCCAACGAGATCGCACCCGCCTCCACGCCAACGCCCCTGTTCCGCGCTCTTCTCTTGAGCCTGCTGATAGCCCTGGCAGTCGTGACCGGTTTCGCTTTCTACCAGCGTAATGCGGCGAAGCAATTGGCCGCACAAAACCAACAGATTGCCGCAACCCTGAGCCAGACCCGCACGCAAATTGACGAGCTGAACGCAAAACTCAACAGCGTGGCGACAACCCTCAGCGAGGCGGCGCAGGCGGCCAAACCGGTGGCCCACCCCGCCAAGGCCGCCGGCCACTCATCGGCGAACCTGCGCCGCGACGACCCGCGCTGGAAGAAGCTGCAGGCGCAACTGGACGAGCAAGGACGGGCCATTGACTCCAACCGTCAGGAAATCGATTCCACGCGCCAGGACCTGGCCGGCACGCGCACGGAATTACAGGGCTCTATCGCCCGCACCCATGACGAGCTTGTTGTGCTGCAAAAGAAGGGTGAAAGGAACTACTACGAATTCGATCTAGGCAAAGCCAAGCAGTTCCAACGCGAAGGCCCCTTGGGAGTCCGCCTGAAGAAGGCCAACCCGAAACGGCAATATGCTGACCTGGAATTGTTGGTTGACGACGCCGATGTCTCCCAAAAACACGTGAACCTCTTCCAGCCGGTCATATTTTATGCGGGAGACAATGGACGTTCCGTGGAAGTGGTAATCAATAAGATCACTAGCAACCATATCCACGGCTACGTCAGCGAACCGAAGTATCGGCAATCAGAGCTGGCATCGATGACCAATACCGGCGCCAACGCCAGCGCTTCACCGGAAGCGGCCAGCGGAGAAACTACCGCGCCCGCTTCCGCCCCCAGGCGCAAGCTGCCGATGCCTAAGTAGAACGAGTTTCCAGTTTCCGGTTTCCAGATCGGCACTGCCGAGGCCAAGCTGGAAACCGGAAACTCGAAACTGGAAACTGGCTTTCAGGTTCCGGTCCAACGTTCTTCCTTTGCCCCTCTGCGGTCACCCTGGAGAAGCGTGGCCGGAGGATAATTCCGCACGCGCTGCTCCAGATGACAGGGCCAGCACACGGGCCGGTAGGATTCCAAAGCCGTGGACAGCTTGCGCAGCGGCAGTTCGCTGCCGCAAAGAAAACGCCCAGACGCATCGAGCGCGGAAAAACGTCCCAAGCTCCAATCCTGTTCCTGCAACTCCCGGTTGCAGAGGGCACAGTTTTTGCCCGCATACCAGGTCCGCAGCACACCTTCCAGAATGGCGGGACTCGAATCCACCTGCAGCAGACATTCCTGCGTGCACCCCTCGCGTTCCGGCCAACGGGAACACGATTTCAGCTGCAGTTGTTCCCGCCCCCCGAACAGGGTACGCAGGCGATGACCGATATCGAGTTTGACCGCCACCGGCTGCCGGGTTTCCGGGCAGGTCAGGACACGCTGGCTGCTCAGATACCCATCAGGCTGACGAAGAAACCAGATACAGAGGAGCAAGAAGCCGACGATCAGCAGGAGGACGAAAACCGTCATGCCAAGCATGGGAGGCCCCCTTATACCCACTTTTTGGCACAATTGCCATGATCGTGCAGTGACAAACTACACCATTGCTTGTGACCGAAGCGCCACCGATTGCCCGCCGCGAGCGTGTGGCTTACAATTCTGAAGTTCTGGAAGATGCGCGCTGAGATGCACGTCCCCTTGGCATTCCGGTTTCATCAACTTCAAGATCGGCCTCCCGCCCGGCGAAGCGCCTCGCGGCGACGCGAAGCGTGTCGCATGCCGGGCTGCGGCAGGCCTAACCTGGCGGACTACGGGCCGCCCGCACATAGCCAGCAATGAAAATTCACGAATATCAAGCAAAGCAGATCTTGTCGAAGTACGGGGTGGCCGTGCCCCGGGGTGAAATGGTCCAGAGTCCGGAGCAGGCCGAGCAGGCCGCGCGCCGGCTTCTTTCCGGCGGCGCGAGCGGCGTCGTAGTAAAAGCGCAAATCCACGCGGGCGGCCGGGGCAAGGGGGGCGGCGTCAAGGTGGCCCGTTCGGTCGAGGAGGCGCTCCAACTGGCGCGCAAGATGCTCGGCATGACGCTGGTTACGCACCAGACCGGTCCGGAAGGCCGCATTGTCCGCCGTTTGCTGATCGAAGAAACCTTGCCCATTGAGAAGGAGTATTACCTGGGGATCGTGCTGGATCGCCAGGCGGCCAGCAACGTCTTCATGGCTTCTGCGGCTGGGGGCATGGAAATCGAACAGGTGGCGGCAGAAAATCCCGAGGCCATAGTTAAGGAACGCATTCTGCCCGGCTTTGGCGTCGAACCCTATCAAGGGCGCAAACTGGCGTTTGCCTTGGGCTTGAAGCCAGGACAGATCCAGGAGGCGGAAAAGTTCATGCGCGCGCTCTACCGCGCGGCGGAAGAAACGGATGCCTCCCTGGTCGAGATCAATCCTTTTATCTCCACCACCGATGGGCGGCTGTTCGCCCTCGACGCCAAAATCAATTTCGACGATAACGCGCTCTACCGCCATCCCGAGATCAAAGAACTCCGCGACCTCGATGAAGAGGACCCTCTGGAAGTGGAAGCCAGCAAGTACGGCTTGAACTACATCAAGCTCGACGGCAACGTGGGCTGCATGGTGAATGGCGCCGGATTGGCCATGGCCACCATGGACATCATCAAGTACGCCGGCGGCATGCCCGCCAATTTCCTGGATGTAGGCGGAGGCGCCAGCGAAAGCCAGGTAACGCATGCCTTCGAAATTCTGCTCAGCGACAAAAATGTCCGGGCCGTGCTGATCAACATCTTCGGCGGCATCCTGCGCGTCGACACCCTGGCCAATGGCGTGGTCGCGGCGGCCAGGAAGACCAATATTCAACTGCCGATCGTGCTGCGTCTGGAAGGAACTAACGTCGAAGCCGGCCGCGAGATTCTGAAGAACTCCGGCTTGAACTTTATCGTCGCGGAAACCATGAAGGACGCGGCGGAGAAGGTAGTGGCAGCGGCAAAAAAGTAAAATTTGCAATTTGTAATTTGCAAAGGGAAAACATTCGCGTCGAATTTTTACTTTGCAAATTACAAATCGCACTTGGCAAATTCCATGAGAGGGTTCGATGAGCATTCTCGTTGATAAATCGACCAGGGTAGTGGTACAGGGGTTAACGGGGCGCGAAGGCACTTTCCATGCCAAGGCCTGCGCCGAGTACGGAACCCAAATTGTCGGCGGCGTAACCCCCGGAAAAGGCGGAAGCACGCACGAAGGCTGGCCGATCTTCGACAGCGTGGAGCGGGCCGTTCGCGGCACCGGCGCCAACGCGACGATCATCTTTGTGCCGCCGCCGTTCGCCAGCGACGCCATTATGGAGGCGGCCGATGCCGGCGTGCCCCTGATCGTCTGTATCACCGAGGGCATCCCCACCCTGGACATGGTGAAGGCCTGGGACTTTCTCAAGAAGACGAAGTCCCGGCTCATCGGCCCCAATTGTCCCGGAATCATCTCCCCCGGCAAGTGCAAGTTGGGAATCATGCCGGGGCGGATCCATCGCGAAGGCCGGGTCGGCATCGTTTCCCGCTCGGGCACCCTGACGTATGAGGCGGTCCACCAGTTGACGCTGCGCGGCATCGGGCAATCCACCGCCATCGGTATCGGCGGCGATCCCATTATCGGCACGAATTTCGTTGACGCGTTGAAGCTGTTTCAGGCCGATCCGCAAACCGAAGCGGTGGTCATGATCGGCGAGATCGGCGGCAACGCGGAAGAAACGGCCGCGGAATTTATTCGCAAGCATTTGACCAAGCCCGTGGTGGCCTTTATTGCCGGACAAACCGCGCCCCCTGGACGCCGCATGGGCCATGCCGGCGCCATCATCAGCGGCGGCAAAGGCACCGCCGCGGAGAAGATTCGCGCGCTCGAGGCGGCAAATATTCGCGTCGCCAGCTCCCCGGCCACCATTGGCGAGACCCTGGCCCAGGTGCTGAACGCGAAAGCGGGAAGAAGCGCAGTAAAGTCAAAAGTCGCAAGTCCCAAGTTAAAAGTAAAAAGTAAGAAGAAGGCAAAAGTAAGTAAGAAGGCAAAAGTAAAAAGTAAGAAGTAAAAACCGGAAGTCAGGAGTCAGAAGTCAGAAGACAGTAGTCAGAATACAGAAGTCGGAACTTGGCAAATTACAAATTCCATATTGTCTTAATTACTACATTTCAAAAGCCGAAGTTAAAGGATAGAGATAGGGGTAGTGCAGCAGCGGTCCGGAGTTTTGCTTCTGACTCCTGACTCCTGGCTTCTGTCTTCTATCTCGCGCTTCGAGTCCAGGAGCCAGAAGAATGAAGACGTTGCAAAGAACCTTCAGTATCGTCAAGCCTGACGCGGTCGAAAAGGACGCCACCGGCGAAATTATTGCCGCCATCCAAAAGAAGGGCTTCCGCATTTTAGGCATGAAGATGCTGCACATCACCAAGCACCAGGCCGAAGGTTTTTACGCCGTGCATGCGGGCAAGCCGTTTTTCGAATCGCTGACGAATTTCATGTCGAGCGGGCCGATTGTGGTGCTGGCGCTGGAGAAGGACAACGCGATCGCCGACTTGCGCGAGCTGATGGGCGCCACCGATCCCGCCAAAGCGGCTGCGGGCACCATTCGCAAGCTGTATGCCACCAACATCGAGCGCAATGCCATTCACGGCAGCGATGCCGACGACACCGCGCGCTTCGAATTGAGCTATTTCTTTGCCGGCTACGAGCTGGCGAAATAAGACAGTGGCCAGTGGTCAGTGGCCAGTCTGAACGGTGGGCGCAGCAATCAGCACTCAGCCAAACACCTAGCGCAGAGACACAGCGCCGCAGAAAACAATTTGGATTTGGGAATGTGGATTTGAATTTTAACCGCCTCCTCGCATTCAGGTGCTCAAGGATTCTTGAAATCCCAAGTCCGACTGCCCAAATCTCCTCTGCGGCTCTGCGTCTCTGCGCTAGGTGTTGGTTGGGTTGAGTGCGGAGTGCCGAATGCTAGGTGCCGTGCTGAGTGCTGCTCCGTAACGTAAACACCGTCAGCTCGGGCGGGCACAGGAAGCGCACGGGAAGCCCAATCATCCCCACCCCGCGATTGGTATACAACTGCAAATCTCCCAGCCGGTAATACCCCATGGGATATTTTCGCGCGCCTCGCGGCAAATACACGGCGCCGACTCCCGGCAGCCGCACTTGTCCGCCATGCGAGTGCCCGGAGACGACAAAGTCTACGGGATACTTGCGCAGCTCGTCGGCATAGTCGGGTTCATGCACCGCGGTGACGATGCATTCGCCGGGCGGGACCGGGCGAAACGCGGCCTCCGGGTCGGGGTACTGACTTAAGACGTCCGCCAGCCCCGCAAACCAGACACGAGCGCCATTCGCCTCAATCGGGATGGCCTGGTTGCGTAAGACGGCGTTTCCCTTCTCGCGCAGGGCCTCGCTTATGATTGCCGGATTGGTGTGGCAATCGTGGTTGCCCAGGATGGCGAGCCGTCCGCAGCGGGCTTGCAGGTTGGTTAACACTTCCACACAAGGCCAGATTTGCAGCGCATACTGGTTGTGTTCCCGGCGGTGGGAGTAACTGGGGGCGGTCACGTAGTCGCCGGTAAGCAATACCAGATCGGGTTTTTGCGCGTTGGCCGCGGCCACGATTTTCCGCAGATAGTCCGCGCCCATGTATTCGCCGAAGTGGATGTCGCTAAGCTGCGCTACCCGGAAGCCGTCCAAGGCGGGAGGCAGGCGGGAGAGGTGGATTTCGACGTGCTCTACCTGTAATTCATGCGGCTCATGAAGCGCGAGACCGAACGAACCCAAGACGGCGCCCCCAGCCAGACCAGTGGCGGCTTTGAAGAAGGTTCGTCGCGAGATTTCGTTCGACCAGATCACCCTACGTACATCCTATTCGATGCAGGTTCCAGTCCCCAAGCAGCACTCCGCATTCAGCAATCAGGCAACCGGAAACCCCGAGCCAACACCCAGCACAGAGACGCAGAGCCGCAGAGGAAATTTCAGATTTAGGAATGTGGATTTGGGATTTAACCACCTCCTCGCACTCCGGGCACGCGAGAATTTTTGAAATCCAAAATCCGAATTCCCAACTTTCCTCTGTGTCTCTGCGTCTCTGCGCTGGGTGTTTGGCTGATTACCACAACCCCATCTGCTCCGCTTCCGGCGGATGCTTGGGGCCCTGGTTGGCGGCAACGGGATCGCGGCGTCCGGGTGGGGCGGGGGCGGGAAATCCGTACTCTTGTGCGAATTTGGCCATGAGCGCCGCCAGGCGCTTGCGGTAACTGGCGGAGAGGAAGGCGCGCCCTTCGTAACGCTTGCGGTAGCCGGCCACCAGTTGGGGAAATTCCGCTTCCAGAAAGGGCAGGAAGACGCTGGCCGAACACGGTTTCAGAAACAGCGGGTTCGCGTAAACGTGCCTTCCGCCGGCCTCGGCCGTGGCGCGCACTATCGCCTTAAGCGCCTCCGGTGCATCGGTAATGCCCGGCATGACCGGCGCAATAATCACTCCGGCGGGTATGCCGGCTTGCGCCAACTGGCTCGTCGCATGCAGCCGCAAATCCGGCGGCGGCGCCCGCGGTTCCAGGATGCGCGCCAGGGCGGCGTCTACGGTGGTAACCGTGAGATTCACATATAGCTGGTTCCGTGCCGCGATACGCTGCAGCAGCTCCAGGTCGCGCAGCACCAGATCGGATTTGCTGACGATTCCCAGGTAAAATCCGCGCTGTTCGGCGAATACCTCTAGAATGGAGCGGGTCACTTCATATCTCTTTTCCGCCGGCTGATAAGGGTCGGTGGCCGTGCCGATGGCAATCTCTTCGTGCGGTTTGACTCGCTTCAGTTCCTGGCGGAGTAACCAGGCGGCCTGCTGCTTTACGTAGATCTTCTGCTCAAATTCCAGGTCGCCTAATTCCATGAATTCGTGGGTGTAGCGCGCGTAGCAGTACTTGCAGGCAAATTCGCAACCGCGATAGGGATTGATGGTCCAGGTGAACGGCACGCGGCTTGAAGTACAGCGATTGAGCAAGGACCGCGTAGGGAGAGTGAGATATTCAACTTTATGTCCCTCGCGGATGCGTTCGCCGGCCGCCGCCAGCTTGGCAATACCAACCAGCCGGGTACCATTGGCGCCCTGCGTGGAAGAGCAAACCGGAGCAGCGGTGTCGAACAGGGGAAAGGCGGACATGAGAGCCTCGTACGAAGCCAGAGTATATTCGCTTTTTCTTCGCTCCAGCTTAACGAAGATTGGAAGTCCCGTCAATACGCAGCAAGAAGGCGGATGGCCCACCAGGCGCCCCACCCTCCGGACCCGGGCGAAAGATCGGCAACCCGCCCTGTAACCGCAGCGTGAGCGGCTGAACAAGCGGCTGCGCTCCGGGGCGGTTGGGACACAGAGCACATTTTTTCTTTTTTTTCATCGCCGGAGGCGGGATGTGGCGGGATGCGGCGGGATGTAACGGGATGCCGCGCTTCATCGCCGGATATCTCAGTTCGCCCCAAAGCTCTGCTCCTGCTGGCTAGAGGCCGGTAACTTCCTGGCGGGCATCTTAGGGCAAGGTCAGCCGCGGTTACCATAATCTGACCTCTACTCAGCATTCAGCCAGAGTAAGAACCTTCCAACCGACAGCAGGCTATCGCACCCCGGACTCCGAGCGTGGACGGTTTGGACGAGTTGGACGGATTTTTTTTTGACCCAGTGGCCAGTGGGCAGTGGCCAGCGGCACTCAGCACTCAGTATTCAGCAGGTTACTGAGGTTGCTCAGGGTACCGACAGGGCCGTAGCAGCAGAGTAGCTGCTTTCCCCCGCCGCGCCGGTGTACGGTTTGGACGGACTTTTGACCCAGTGGCCAGTGGTTAGTGGTCAGTGGTCAGCGGCACCCAGCATTCAGCATTCAGCCAAGGCAAAAACCTTGCAACCAGTATCAGGCCATCGCACCCCGGAAAGGCCTCCGGAATCTACCCCGCAAGTGGCTGTACTATAACCGCCGTGAGCTGGGCGGCGTCACCACTGCCATTCCCAGGTATGCGCCGAAGCGCTGTTGAGTTTGTCATGTGCATTGAAGGCGCATACCTGGGCCACCGACCAATCACTGGGAACAGCTTACACCGGGGCCTAAAGAGCTTGTGTGAGAACCCCTCTGCCGTCCCTCCAACCCCAGCACGCGAAAGGAACGCGTGCCGGGGGTCCCTGCGGGACTCGTGGATTTTCCACTTCGCCTTCCCACCGCTCGCGGTGGGCTGTTTTCTACCGCGCCTGCGGCGCTTCCGCCAAGCGGCTGAATCATCTGCCGGCGGCGACTTGCGCGGCGCGTCCGGCGGCGGCATACAGGTTCAGGCGCGAGTACACTCCGAACGACGAGCCATCATCCAGGAAACCGCCGCCCGGCCCTTCGGTTTCGGTCAGGATTTTATTCGCTTGCTCTAAGGTTAGCGACGGGAAAGCCGCCTTCAGCAGATAGCCGGCTTCGGGAGCGAGTTTGCCGACATCTTCCAGCACACCGGCATTGGCCGGATAGACGACCGGCAAGTTATAAGTTTGCGTCGCGGCATAGAAGGCGTCGTTCGCCGCGGGATTGCTCAGGCGCCCAGTGTCCTCACGCGCGCAAACTGCAATCGTCTTGCCGCACGCTGTCTGCAACGCCGCAGTCATGTCGGCACGCGCCCTTCTCACCGCCTCCCGGAAATCTTTGATGACCGGAGCTCCCTTCAACGGCTGGCCCACATAGTCGTGACTGTTGGCCAGAAGGTGCGCCATATCGTAGAGGGCCAGGGTCCGCCCAGCCAGGACATCCATCGCATAGTGCGCGCCTACGATGATGCGGCTGTTGCCATACTCCGCGCCGCGAACGATCATCTGCTGATACCGGTCCGGCACCAGGATCGCCAGCAGCACCGCACCCGTATAGCCGTACGTCGTATGACCGCTCGGATACGAAGGACTATCGATCAAGTTCATGATCGGCCCACGGTTGTACACCCAGTTGTCCGCGGGAGCGTTGAAATAGTCCGGGCCAACAATCCGGGTAACGCTTGGTTCCGTCTGGAACGGGCGGGAATTGCCATAAACATCGGCGCCAGACTTCCCTGCGGTAAGCCCGTAGCCCCTGCCGAACATATCCGGAGCGCCGCCCGTCTTCTGCAGGATCGCCGTCGCCTCGGCCGAGACCGGCGTTTTTCCATCGGTCGTGGCGTTGGCGAAAAAATACTTGCCGGAAGTTGCATTCAAAGAAGTGGTGGCATTGGCGTAGGCGATGACCTCCGCCACCGCGGGAGACAGTTGCGTGAAAGATGTTCGATCAATGTAGTGAGCACGCGCCAGGTAAGCGGCGCCCAGCGTGGTCCCTAGCC
>Ga0326728_10009427_pt1 | contig 23524 bp, 17 predicted proteins | sample MB3enrmetagenome_FD_207602 | JGI IMG/M metagenome (GOLD analysis project Ga0326728, IMG submission 207602) | Lab enriched peat soil microbial communities from McLean, Ithaca, NY, United States - MB31MN | ecosystem: Environmental > Terrestrial > Soil > Wetlands > Peat | place: USA: New York... | reverse complement strand
AGCTGAAACTGGATGGGGCCGATGGCACGGCGCTCTGCCCGGAGAGCGGCTACCGCTACGGGAAGTCGCCGGAAGGCCGGCTGCATTGCCTGGATTTGGATGAAGAGGCGCCCTTGCCGGCTGGCCGTTAAAATGCGCCACAGGTTGTATTACCGCATCAAACCGCTAGTGCCGGGGCGGATCAGGGTGGCCATTCGAGGCTGGCTGACGCGGCGAATGCGGGAACAGTTCCGCGAGGTCTGGCCGATTCTTCCGGGGTCGGAACGGCGGCCCAAAGACTGGCCTGGCTGGCCGGGCGGCAAGAAATTTGCCTTTGTCTTGACCCATGATGTGGAAGGCCAGTCCGGCGTGGACAAATGCCGGCAATTGATGGAGGTGGAAAAGAAATACGGCTTCCGCTCCTCTTTCAATTTCATTCCTGAAGGAAGTTATTGGGTGCCGGATGAACTGCGGAAGGAAATCGTCCGTGAGGGCTTCGAAGTGGGTGTCCATGACCTCCACCACGATGGCAGGCTCTATGACAGCCGGAAACAGTTTGCCCGAAATGCGGCCCGGATCAATCATTATGTCAAGGAGTGGGGCGCGGCGGGATTTCGCTCCGGCTTCATGTTTCACAACTTGGAATGGCTGCATGATCTGGACATTCAGTATGACGCATCCACGTTTGACACCGATCCTTTCGAGCCGCAGCCCGGCGCCGGGGGAACCATCTTTCCGTTTTGGCGGGAAGGCGTTTTTGGGGAAGGCTATGTGGAATTACCCTACACCTTGCCGCAAGACTCGACGCTCTTCCTGTTACTGCGCGAACGCACACCGGCAATCTGGCGGCAAAAAACGGATTGGTTGGCGGAAAAGGGAGGCATGGTGTTGCTCACCGTTCATCCCGACTACGTCGCCTTCCCCGGCGAATCCCCCCGATCTCTCACCTTCCCGGTCAGTCTCTACGAACAATTCCTGGAGTTTATCTGTGAGAAATACGGCCAGGCTGCCTGGAATTGCCTGGCAAGGGAAATGGCGGACTGGTACAAAGAAACATGCGTAATCCGGGGGAAACCGCCAATGCCGGGCCGGACAGTTCCTGCGCTTGGAGCCGCGCCGACGGCGGTTTCAACAACGCGCCGCGCCCGCAAACCAAGACGAGCCGCCGTCATCCTGTATTCCTACTACGCCAACGATCCCCGGCCCAGGCGCGAGGCCGAGGCATTGGTCCGGTTGGGCATGGAAGTTGACGTCCTCTGTCTTCGGGAAGCCCCAGGCATGGGGTGGCGCGAGAAGCTTGACGGAGTTAATGTCTTTCACGCGCCGTTGCGGCGGCGGCGCGCCAGCAAGGCGACCTATATTCTCCAGTACGGAGGGTTTTTTTTCTACTCCATGTTTTTCTGGTCTGCCCGCAGCCTGTGGGTTCGCTACGACGTGGTGCATGTTCATAACATGCCGGATTTTTTGGTCTTTAGCGCTGTGGCGCCCTGGCTCCTGGGCGCCAAGATCATCCTGGATCTGCACGACCCGATGCCGGAGCTGTTCCAGGGCATTTATGGATGGTCGGAAAAAACCTTCGCTGTCCGGCTTTTGAAGTGGGTTGAAAAGGCCAGCATCGCCGCCGCGGATCTGGTGTTGACCCCCAATATCGCGTTCCAAGAGCTGTTCTCCTCGCGCGGCGCTCCGCCTGGCAAGATTAAAATTGTGATGAATTCGCCGCGGGAGGATATATTTGACAGCAGCAAGTTTCCGTCCGGCGGCCAAAGCGCCGGCCCATGGCGTCCGTTCTTGCTGATGTATCACGGCCTGCTGGTGGAGCGCCACGGGCTGGACCTGGCCTTGAAGGCGGTGGCACAGTTGCACCCGCGAATTCCCGGTTTGACTTTGCGTTTTTACGGGGAAAACACCGAATACATGGAAATGATCCTGGGCCAGATTCGGGAACTTGGGATGGAGAAGGTGGTGCAATATGGCGGATTCAAAAATCAGCGGGAGATTGCGCAAATCATTTCGACGATTGACCTGGGATTGATTCCCAACCGGCGGAACCAGTTTACGAGCATCAACTTTCCCACGCGCATTTTTGAATATCTGGCGATGAACAAACCGGTGCTGATGACGCGAACCAAAGGGGTGCAGGATTATTTTGCGGAGGACGAGATCTTGTATTTTGGGGTTGAAAATCCGGAGGAACTGGCGCAGAAGATCGAGTGGGCTTATGAACATCCGGCGGAATTGCGCGGGCTGGTGGAGAAGGGGCGGAAGGTTTTTGAGAAGCACCGCTGGCTTTCGGAAGAGGCGCGCTTTGGCCGCCTGGTAAATAATACAATTGACAATTACCAATGAGCGAAAACAAAGCCGGGACGGCGGAATTGACGGAAAGCATCGCGCGGGCCGCAAAATGGGTGGAAGACCACCACTACAAGGGCTACGAGCCGTTCGACGGTTTGTCGTCTTGGGCGCGTTCGTTGACGTTCGGAAATCTGCTGGCGGAGCGGCTGTTGCAACAGTTAATCCGCCAGTCTCCGGTGAATCTGCGCCCGATCCTGGGGGTGAGCGTGCAGGATTCGACCAAGGGCCGGGGCTACATGGCGTCGGGATACCTGATTCTGCACCGCTTGACGGGGCGGCAGGACTACCTGGACAAAGCCGCGGCCTGCCTGGACTGGCTGGACAAACATAAAGCCCCGAAATTTGCCAGGCATAGTTGGAGCAACTGCTTTGATTTTTCCAGCCGCGGAGGAAAATATACCAAGGACGATCCGATCATTGTGTGGACCAGCCTCATTGGCCAGACCTGCGTGGAAGCATACGAATGGACCGGGGAAAAACGCTGGCTGAACATTGCGGACAGCGCCTGCCAATGGATTGCGGCTTTGCCGCGCGAACGGACAGAGCATGGCGACTGCCTGAGCTATCTGGCGTTTGTCCAGGAGAGCATCCACAACGCCAACATGCTGGGCGCGGCCTTGCTGGCCCGCACCGCCAAACACACCGCCAACGCCGATTACGTCAAAATTGCCCGGTCCGCCATGCAATACAGTTGCACCCGCCAATTGCCGGACGGGTCTTGGTGGTACGCCGAGCCTGCCAAATACCACTGGATAGATAACTTCCACACCGGCTACAACCTGGACAGCTTGAAACATTACATTGATAGCACGGGCGACCGGACGTGGGCCGAAAACCTGCGGCGGGGATTGCAATTCTACAAAGACCATTTTTTTGAGCCGGACGGTTGTCCCAAGTATTATCACAACCGCCGTTACCCCGTGGACAGCCAGTGCGCCGGGCAATCCCTCGATACCCTGGCTCTTTTTTCCGATGCGGATCCCTCCTGTCTGGCGCTGGGCCTCCAAGTGGCGCGCTGGACCATCGAAAACATGCAAGACCGCGACGGCCATTTCTACTATCGGCTCTATCCCTTGTGCAAGGCAAAGGCGCCGATGCTGCACTGGGCTCAGGCCACGATTTTCAAAGGAATGGCGCATTTGCTGCTAAAGTTGAGCGAGCCGAATCCGCCCCTTTCCGCACAATCGGCGGCGGCCGGGAATTCCCAACACTCGCCTGCCCCGGGCGTTTCGCAGCTTCGGTGCGTCTTGGTGACGCCGGCTCGAAACGAAGAAGCTTTCATTGAAGGCACAATTGGTTCGGTGATCCGCCAGACGGTGCGCCCCATCAAGTGGGTCATTGTTAGCGACGGCTCGACGGACCGCACCGATGAGATCGTGCGGCGCTACGCCGCCGAGCAGCCTTGGATCGAACTGGTCCGGCTGCCCGAGCACCGGGACCGCCAGTTCGCAGCCAAGGCGCGGGCCTTTAATGCCGGCTGCGAGCGTTTGGCCAGCCTCGATTACGATATCATCGGCAATCTCGACGCGGACATTACCTTCGAGCCTGAGTACCTCCAGTTTCTCCTGGAGAAATTCGCCGCCCTGCCCGGTTTGGGAGTTGCCGGAACCCCTTTCTCGGAAGACACGGAGGATCCGCATGACCACACGTATGCACACCAATTCGCCAGCTTGGCGCATGTCTCGGGCGCTTGCCAGCTCTTTCGCAAGCGGTGTTTCGACGACGTTGGCGGTTACGTCCCGGTGAAGGCCGGCGCCATTGACTGGATCGCCGTCACCACCGCGCGCATGAAAGGCTGGCAGACGCGCACGTTCACCGAAAAAGTCTGCTTCCATCATCGCAAGCTGGGCGTCGGCTCTGGCTCCCCTGGCAAACTGCGGATGCGTTTTCATTACGGCCGCAAAGCCTACTATGTCGGCGGCCATCCCCTCTGGGAATGCCTGCGCGGCCTGTTTCAGATGCGGCAGGAACCCTTCATTCTGGGCGGCCTTTGGTTCATCGCCGGTTTTTTCTGGGCCGCAATGCGCCGCAGCGAGCGGGCGGTTTCGCATGAATTGATGCGTTTCCATCGGGCCGAACAGATGGCGCGATTGCGGCGCGTGTTCGCGCGTTCCGCGCGCGCAACGGAGGTTTAGCAACCTCTTATAACCATGACTGAAACGCAGACTCAGGTCAGCATTCGGGGAAAGCAAACCAAAGTGCCCTCTGTTAAGGTGGGCAATGCCGAACTCATTACCACCGGAAGCTGGCTCAAGATCGCCAGCATCAAGGACGAGGACCTCCGCGAGGACAATCCGGCTGGCGACCCGGAAGGGATCATCCAACGATTCAAGAATGCACATGGCAAAGCGGACATCTTTTCCTTTTCTCAATGGCTTCCAGACGTTACTCCCAGATATGAATACCCCATGCACTGGGACAACCTTGCGGTCTTGCCCATCCAAAGCTATTCCGACTGGTGGGGAAACCTTTCGCAGGAAACGCGCCGCAATGTTCGCCTGGCCGGCAAACGCGGATTGGTCGTAACAGGAGTTCCGTTTGGCGACGATTTTGTCCGCGGGATCATGGGAATTTACAACGAAACTCCGTTCCGCCAAGGCCGGCGGTTCTGGCATTACGGAAAAGATTTTGCAACGGTAAAAAGTGAAAACTCCACCTATGTCGAAAGAAGCCAGTTTATCGGCGCTTATTGCGGGTCTGAACTGATCGGTTTTATCAAAGTGGTTTACGTGAACAGGATCGCCAGCATCATGCAAATCCTTTCGAGGACTGATCACCAGGACAAGCGGCCCACTAATGCCTTGATTGCAAAGACCGTGGAAATTTGCGCGGAAAAGGGTGTTTCACACCTTGTTTATTGCAAATACGTATACTACAAGAATCATCAGGATGCCTTGACCGAATTCAAACGGAGGAACGGATTCCAACAGATCAACCATCCGCGGTACTTTGTGCCACTGACGCTCAAGGGACGTCTGGCGATTGCGCTCAAACTGCAATTGGGTCTGGTGGAAATGCTGCCGGAAGGCGTGGTGGTTGCTTTTTTGAAAGCCAGGGCCAGATATAACTCAATGTTGCAGCAGTCGTCACTCTTTCAGCGGGTGTAGCTCAATGTTAGAGCGGCTGGCTTCCAGCCAGCAGATGGAGTGTTCAATTCCTTCCACCCGCTCCAAATTCCAATTAAAGGAAACTCTTTGCCTGGCATCACTGGGATTCTGGGATTGGCCGCAGGGGATGTGAACGCCCCGGTGCTAAATCGGATGTTGCAGCCGATGTTGCACGAGGATTTTTATTCCTCCGGCACGCACCTCAATCCCGAACTGGGAATTGTTTCCGCCTTCGTCAGCGGCGATGCGCCGGGTTCTCCCAACCTGGTCTGGAACCAAGCGCGGACGATTGGTGGCTTTGTCTCCGGCGAGGCCTTCATCGGTTCCGGGACGGCCGGTGACGCCGGCGCGGCTCTGATCCGCCTCTACGAAGAACTGGGGCTGCCTGCGTTGGAAAAACTCAATGGCTGGTTCCGCGGATTGCTGGTGGACCTGCGCCAGCGTCAGGCGGTTCTGTTTAACGACCGCTACGGCCTGAATCGGGTTTATATCCACGAAGAGGGTGATCGCCTCTTTTTTTCTTCCGAGGCCAAGTCCCTGCTCGCCGTGCTTCCCGCTCTGCGGGAGTTGGATGCGCGCGGCCTGGCGGAATGGTTCAGTTGCGGCTGCGCATTGGGAAACCGAACGCTGTTTCGCGGGGTTTCGCTGCTGCCGCCAGGCTCGGCCTGGGTTTTCTCCGCGGACGGCCGGTTGAAAAAGCAAACCTATTTCAATCCATCCGCATGGGAGAACCAGCGGGAGTTGTCGCCGGCGGAATATTCCGGGCAACTTCAGCAAACATTCCCGCGCCTGTTGAGCCGATATCTCAACGGCAGCCGGCCAGTCGCCATGTCGCTCACCGGCGGTCTGGATGGCCGGATGATCATGGCCTGGGCGCGCCCCGGCCGCGGAGAACTGCCCTGCTACACCTTCAATGGCACTTATCGCGAATGCGCGGACGCGCGCATCGCGCGAAAAGTCGCCGCCGCTTGCGGCCAGCCGCACCAGACCATATTGGTGGGCAATGATTTCCTTGCGCAATTCCCGCGGCTGGCGGAACAGTGCGTCCGCATCACCGACGGGGCGATGGATGTGACCGGGGCCGCTGAATTGTATGTCAACCGTCTGGCCCGCCAGATCGCGCCGGTGCGGCTGACCGGCAATTACGGCTCGGAAATTCTCCGCCGCTACGTGGCCTTCAGACCGCACGCCCTGCCGCCGGAAATGTTTTCATCGGATTTCTTGCCGCAGCTTGCTGCCGCTGCCGGAACCTATGCCGAAGAATCCGCCGGCAACCGGCTCTCATTTATCGCATTCAAGCAGGTGCCCTGGCATCACTACGCCCGCCTGGCCGTTGAACAATCGCAGATCAGTGTCCGTTCGCCTTTCCTGGACAATGACCTGGTCGCCCTGGCGTTCCGGACGCCGGGCGAAGCGGCGACGAGCCTGGCGCCTGCATTGCGTCTGATTGCGGAAGGCAATCCATTGCTAGGCCAGATTCCCACCGACCGGGGCATCACCTATCCTGCGGATCGAATAACCAACCGCATGAATCGCTCCGTCCAGGAATTTCTGGCCAAAGCGGAATACGCTTACGACTACGGAATGCCCAACTGGCTTGCGCGAATGGACACCTATTTGGCTCCATTCCATTTTGAAAGACTTTTCCTGGGCCGCCAGAAATTTGTTCATTTCCGAAGTTGGTACCGCCATGAGCTTGCGGATTATGTGAAACAGGTTTTGTTGGACCCGCGTTCCAGGTCCCGCGCTTATTTAAACGGACCGGCCTTGGAACGATTGGTGGGTTCCCATGTCAGCGGCCTGCGCAACTGCACCGTCGAAATCCATAAATTGCTCACCGCGGAAATCATGCAGCGGCAACTGACCGACAGCGCCAATTGATCGAACCAGGTTCAAACGCCCCTGGCCGGCAGCCCATGCTCATCGTCAATGCCGACGACTGGGGCCGCTCCGCCGGGGAAACCGACCGCGCCCTGTCTTGTGTTCAGAACGGTCGTGTCACGTCAGTCACGGCCATGGTATTCATGCAGGATTCCCATCGGGCGGCGGCGATCGCCAAAGAGGCATCTCTGGATGTCGGCCTGCATCTCAATCTCACCCAGCCGTTTACCGCCGAGGTTTCCGACGCGCGCCTTCTCCAGGTCCATCGGCGCATTGTCCGTTTTCTTCGCGCGAGCAAATACGCTCTTTTGTTCTATCATCCGCTCCTGCGGGATGCGTTCGGATTCGCTTACCGCGCGCAGGCGGCGGAATTTGAACGGCTTTATGGCCGGCCTCCATCTCACATAGATGGCCATCAGCACATGCATCTCTGTTCCAACATGCTGATGGACGAAATAATCCCGTCGGGAACCAAGGTGCGCAGGAGTTTTAGCTTTTTCCCGGGCGAGAAAGATTTCATCAACCGTTTCTATCGGCGCTGGGTGGACCGAAAGCTGGCGCGCCGGCATCGCTTGACCGATTATTTCTTTGCCCTATCCCAGAACTTGGCGCCACAGAAACTGGCTCGCGTGGCCCGCCTGGCCTCCAGCGCCTCGGTCGAACTGATGACGCATCCAGTCGCCCCAGCGGAGTATGAACTGTTGCTCGGTGACGTTTTTCAAAATCTCATGGAAAGCGTCCAAAAGTCAGGTTACGCCTCCCTTTAGCAAGGTTTCTTTGCTCTCCCAAAACTCAAACCTGAAACCCGGACACCCTTTTCGACACAGTTTATGCAGGCCAAGCGCGTTGCCCACCCGGACTGTGCCGCTGACTGCGATTCCGATTGCTTTTCCGATCTCATTCACACGAACGTCCGTGGCGACCAGGAATTCGCTATGAGAATGGCGGAGCAACCCAAGTCCGTTTGGAACTGAGTGCCTTGTTTACGGCTCTGAATATCGGAGCCGCATTGTTGTCCGGCAAGAATTATAACGCCAGGACCCTGGCGGTCGGTGACTTGCTGGATGATGCGGTTGCCGTCTATCTTGCTGGCAATGGAAGATGGGCGATTTTGCTTTTCGCCGACATTCTGCAGATTGCGGTGCTGCAGGTTTTGATCAGGGTTTTGCCGCGGGCAGGTCTTGGACAAGGGGAATTTGCTTTGTCGGTGGTTGCGACGTGCGCAGCTATCGTGCTCGCGGTGGAACTGTTGCGGTTCATTCGGTCGAGGTCGAGGACCGCTGATTTCTGCCACCGCGTCGTATGTGGGTGAGCCAGTTGGCGGAAAAAGCCTGGCCTGTGCCACGATGGAGAAGGGAATACAGCATATTTGCGTTTGCGTCTGCACGCACAAGCGTCCTCACCTGCTCCAGCGGGCCTTGGACGGTATTGCCCGCCAGGAAACCGGCGGGCTTTTCACGCATTCCATTGTCGTGGCCGATAATGACCGGCTGGAGTCGGCCAAACCGGCGGTATCGGATTTCATGGCCACTTGTCCTGTCCCGGTGGAATACTGTGTCGAGCCTGACCAGAACATCGCCAAAGCCCGGAACAAAGCTTTGGAAAAGGCCGGGGGGAACTTCATTGCATTCATTGATGACGACGAATTCCCGGCGTCAGACTGGCTCCTGACGATGTTCAGGTTCTGCCTGGAATCGGGCGCTGATGGGGTGCTGGGGCCGGTGAAGCCGTTTTTTGACGAGCCGCCTCCGAAATGGATCCTTCAGGGCAAGTTCTGTGATCGGAACGAGCACGCGACGGGTTTTGAGTTGGATTGGCGCCAGGCGCGGACGGGGAACGTGCTTTTCCAACGCAAAATGATTGAAGGCGTGGCAGGTCCGTTTCGGCCGGAGTTTGGAACCGGCGGCGAGGACCAGGATTTTTTCCGAAGAATGATGCAGAAGGGACACCGGTTCGTCTGGTGCAACGAAGCGGTGGTTTACGAAGTGGTTCCACCGCAGCGCTGGCGGCGGGCCTACATGCTCCGGAGGGCGTTGCAGCGCGGCCAAAATGAAAAGCATCTGCTGACCTTGGGCAGTCTGGGCAAGTCCGTTGTGGCAGTGCCGTGTTATGCTCTCTTGGCGCCGGTGCTATTGATTGTGCGGCATGACTTTTTCATGAAATGCCTCATTCGGCTTTTTGATCACGCCGGCAAGTTGCTGGCCGCAGCCGGTTTTAAGCCGGTGGGCGAGCGCTATATCAGCCATTAATATGAGCGCCTTAGTCGCTTTCGTGGCATGCCTTTGCTTCATCCTCTGGCTGTTCGCCGGAGACGTGAAGTCGCGCCCAAAAGTGTCGGCGGCGCTGTGGATCCCGTTGATCTGGGCTCTCATCATGGCGTCAAGACCGGTTTCGGACTGGTTCGGCTACAACGGCCGGGAAGGAGATTTGGCGTCGAATTACGATGCCGGCAACCCTGTGCAGCGGAACTTCTATTTGGTTGTGATGGCAGCCAGCTTCATGGTTCTTTGGCGAAGGCGCGTCAGCCTGCGAGCGGTGATCCGGGATAACCGATGGCTGTTTGTCTTTTATTTGTATTGGGCGTTGAGCGTCTTATGGTCGGATGCCCCATTCATCACGTTCAAGCGATGGTTTAAGGACCTTGGCAATGTCCTGATCGTTCTGGTCATTCTCACCGAAACCGACCCCATCGAGGCGGCCAGGACCGTGTTCGTCAGGTGTGCCTATGTGCTGGTTCCCCTGTCGCTGCTCTTCATCCGCTATATTCCGGAGTTGGGCCGGCGTTACGATTACGCAGGCAATGTGATGTACGCGGGAGCATGCGCGAACAAGAACGGGCTGGGCAGCCTGGTGCTGGTCAGCGGCCTGTTTCTCTTCTGGGATCTGTTTAGCGAGTTTGGCAAAGAGGCTGGCAGCCGGCAGCACGGGGGCGTTCTTTCTCGCATCCTCCTGCTTGCGATGATGGTGTGGATTGTGCGGCTCGCCGATTGCGCCACAGCGTTGGTCTGTATCTTGACAGGCATGAGCATTTTTTTCTGCCTGAGAATGCCCTTTGTTAAGAGGAACCTGAGGTTCATGGAGGTTTACCTGGCCCTTGGCGCGTTGGTGTTCGTGGGGCTGAATTCCATGTTGGACCTGCGGGGGATGCTGCTGCACAGCCTGGGGCGTAATGAGACGCTCACCACCAGAACGGATCTTTGGGACTTTTTGCCGCATCACCAGTCCAACATGCTGTTTGGGGCTGGCTTTAACACCTTCTGGTCGGGCGAAAGGCTGCGGGACATCTGGCAGACCTTTCCAGGCATCCTTCAGGCGCATAATGGCTACTTGGAAACCTATCTTGACGGCGGGGTCCTCGGCGTGGGCTTCCTTCTGGCCTGGCTCTGGTCCGCCTCCAGGAGAATTAAGAAATCCGTCATGGAGGATGCCGACTTTGCCAGCGTGAGGATGATGTTCCTGTGCATCGCCGTGATCTACAACTGGACGGAAGCCGCCTTCAATGAAATCTCTCTGGTTTGGCTGGTTCTGCTATTGGTCGCAATCGAACCTCCCGGCAGCTACCGGGTGCCGGCGGAAATCCCTGTTTCCGGGATCCAGGAGGACGAAGCGGCAGCCGAGCTGGCGGGGGGCGCTCCGCGTCGGTCCGGCTTTGGAGCATGAAAATGGACAATGCAGTGGCAAATGACGCAACGGCCGGGGGCCAAAGCGCCCGGAACGACGCCGCAACGCCCTGGCGTATCCCCAAACGCCTGATTCAAACGGGCAAAAGCGCGCAGTTGCCGGTGAAGCTTAAGGCGGCGGCCGCCAACCTGAAGCTGCTCCATCCCACCTTTGAGTATCTGTTTTTTGATGACCAGGGCGTCAGGCGCTTCCTGCGTCAGGAATTTCCGGAGTATTGCCAGGCCTTCGATTCGTTTCGGTTTCCGATTCAGCGCTACGATTTTTTCCGTTACCTTGCGGTGTACCGCCTCGGCGGGTTTTATTTTGACCTCGACGTGTTTCTTTGCTCGGCAGTGTCCGGTTTGTTGTCTGCCGGGTGCGTGTTCCCGTTTGAGGACTTGAACATGAACCGGCACTTGCGAACCTGTCATGGGATGGATTGGCACATCGGCAATTATGCTTTTGGCGCCGCGCCCGGGCATCCCTTTTTGCGGGCGGTAATCGAGAACTGTGTGAAAGCGCAGGAGGATCCGGCTTGGGCGGAGCCTATGATGAAGCATACGACCCCGTTGCTGCGCGAGGATTATTGGGTTTTGAACACGACGGGGCCTGGCTTGATTTCGCGGACGTTGGCGGAAAACCCGCAACTGGCACAAACGGTCCTGGTCCTTTTCCCCGACGACGTTTGTGACCGGCGGACCTGGCACCATTTTGGCGGATTCGGCGTTCATCTGATGGACGGAACCTGGAGAAAGCGACGGGGATTCCTGGTGAATCGGCTGCTTCTGTTCTGGGAAGACTGGAAAATGAATTCATTCTCCCGGGAGAGTGCCAAGCGCGGGAAAACCCGGCAGTTCCAGCACCAAAGGACTGCGGAGGACGCCGCGCCTGCCAATGTCTTGGAAACCAAGTAGTGGCTTCCCTTGTACCGATTTGAGACATCTTCCCAGCCGCTCGTCATGCGCCGGACAGCAGCAAGGTTAAATTTGACGGACGGCACAATTTCTGCTAAAGTGAAGACATGAAAAAGATTGCTTTCAACCCGTTTTTCAGGCTGGCTCGGACGTGGGCCTGTGTTCTTATAGTTCCCGCCGCAATGCTTCAGAACGCCGCTGCCCAGGTTATCCCTGCCGGCAGAACGATAGACTGGACACAAGCAGGGGTGCCGGGCGGAATTCCAACGAGTCGAACTGTCTTTACGACCGTTTCGGGACTGGACACGAATGGAGTGAATGATTGCAGCGCGGCAATACAAGCAGCGATCAATGCCTGCCCCGCCAACCAGGTTGTGATGCTGCCTGCGGGCAAATTGCTCATTTCCAGGACCTTGACTATAGGAGCCAACACGCTTAACTTTCAACCTGGCAACATCACCTTGAGAGGCGCAGGGAATACCAACACGATGCTTCTCAATAATACCTCCGGGGCCGCCATACTGACCGGAAACCAAAACTACGGACAAAGCAACAACATCATAATTTCGACGTTGCAGCAAGGCGCCAGCACCATGGCCATTACGACCACTCCTGATTTTACAGTCGGCGATGTGCTCCTGTTGCAGCGACAAGACGAGCCTGCCACTAATTTTGCCTTGGTGTATAACAATTATGGATTAACCAATTCGGCTATTGTGAATGGTCCGCCTCTTACCGGGCAAGGTCTTTGGTTCAGGACCGCTTCGGGTGACGTGCTTGCGCAGCTAGTCCGCTGCACTGCTGTCAGCGGCACGAATATAACATTCTGGCCGCCCCTTTACTTGACATGGAACAATCCTCCCGGTCTGTACGCCTATTGCCGGAAAGTATGGGGGGCCTCGGCATCCGTGGGCATCGAGTCGCTCGCCATCACAAACACCGCCGTCAATGGCAATACAGTGGATTTCATCGGCACTTACGGTTCATGGATAAAGGGCTGCAGATTGCTTGGATATGGGGGCGCGTTTCTTTGGCTCAATGTTGCCTTGAACTGCGAGGTGCGAGATTGTGATTTTTCATTCAATAACTCCAATCCGCCGCCCGGAGATATTGAAGCGGTGCAAATTTTCCAATCCAGCGCATGCAAGGTGGAAAACAACACATTTTCCGGTTATTGGGAACAGCTTCTCATGGAGAATTCCGCGAGTGGAAATGTGATTGCCTACAACTACTTTACCAACGGGTTTTTCGGCGGGGTGGCTTCCACTCATTATATTGAAGCCGACATTTACGCCAATCACGAAGCATTTGACGCGATGAATCTTTTTGAGGGCAACATCATGGGCCAGTTTCAGGCGGACAATTACCACGGCGGGAGCGGATACAACACATTGTTCAGAAACTGGATTCACGGCATGGATTGTCCTTATGGCATTCCACTGACTAACAACATCAAGTGCATAGACCTTAATCGTTACAGCTACTATTTTAATATTGTCGGCAACGTCATCGGCAGCCCGGCTGTCGCCAGTGTGCCGGGATCTGTTTATGTTGCTCCCACCAATGGAACGTTTAACACTCCCATCAATGCGATGTACCGCCTCGGTTTTCCTGATATGGGCAACAATAGCGTAACTGTCAACGACGTGTTCATACTTTATCAAGGAGCCGAGGGAAGTGACGTTTTCGGCTACCCGATTGGTTATGATAACAATGTCACTGCCACGCTTCTTCGCGAGGACAACTACGACTATGTGACGGGCGGCGTGCCCGACGGGACGGCGACCCTGCCGCCGTCTCTGGTTTACGGAACAAGCCCGCCGGCCTGGTGGCCAAGCGCCAACGCGCCGCCTTGGCCGCCCATCGGCCCTGACCTCAGCCCAATGACAAGTGTTATTCCGGCGGAAATCCGCTACTACAGCTATCCCGGATCGCTCGCGGCTCCACCGGCCATTGCGGCCCCGACAGGCCTTCACATCGTTGCGCCGACAATTCCCAGCGGCCCCATAACCAACATCACGGCCGGACTTGTGTATTGGGGGCTGATTTACACGACTAATGGCACTACCGCCCGCGACTCCAGCGGCACCGGGAATGATTGCACCCTCTACAACTGGCCGGCCGGCAATTCGCAATGGGTGACTGGCCAGGTCGGAACGGCGTTGGCGTTCAATCCAACTTCCTCTGAATACGTTGACAATAGCAGTGCAAACAGCCTTCCTACGGCTTCTTCCGCGCCCTGGACAATCGCAGGCTGGGTCAATTCATCCTCGTTCGCCAACGGAATGGTTATGTTTGGATTCGGAGCCATCAACAGCGGCGGATCGGGGAACGAGCGCTACATCATCCAATATGATAACCATGTTTATTTTTGGGGTGGGAGCGCCGATTACGACACCGGCGTGGCCTTCAACAGCGGCGCATGGAATTTTGTGGCCGCCACCTATGATGGCGCCAACCTGAGCATGTATCTCAATGGTTCTCAGATCGGTTCGACCGCAGCCGTTACTTTTTCTTCCAACGCGGCGGCCGAAATAGACATGGGCAAGGCCGGCTCGGGTCAATCTTGGCAGACTGGTTTTAACGGGGAGATGAACGACGTGAGAATTTACAATGTCGCATTGTCCGCGGCACAAGTGAAATATCTTTATTTGGATGGAACCTATTAGATTTAAGCCATCGCACAGATTGTGCCTGGCTCATGACATTGGAAGCGCAGCCTTCCCCTGAGCCTTTTTCAGCGCCGGCGACCGCGGCCCCAATTCAACCGGTTTCACCGCTTTTTCAAACTCATTTCACGCTTTTCCTGCGCCCTTATTTGCCTGCCTGGTGCTCTCTAAATGGACTGCGCTGAATATCATTTTGAGACCGCTGCAATAGACCAGGCCCAGTGGTCAACTTTGCTTGACCTTTTCGCCGATGGAAACATTTACCAGACGTGGTCATACGGCGCCATCTGCTGGGGAGTCGGGAATCTGAGCCATTTGGTTCTAAGACATGGCGGCAACATCGTTGGCATTGCGCAACTGCGGCTGGCGCGTCCGGGTTGGCCCCGGTGCGGGCTGGCTTATTTGCGCTGGGGCCCGTTATGCCATCTCAAAGGCAAGGAACTGGACCCGGAAATCGTCCGGCAGATGGCCGCGGCCCTCCACGCGGAGTACGTCCGGAAGCGGGGCTTGTTTCTGCGAATTCTTCCCAATGCGCTTCAGGGCACGGCAAGAGCCGGCGCGTTTCAAGCCGCCTTTTCGACATACGCTGCCGAGCCGTTCCGCCCCGGCCAGACGCATCGCACCTTGGTGCTGGATTTGAGTCCTCCGCTGGAGGAGTTGCGTCGAGAATTCGACCAGAAGTGGCGCAACCAGCTTAACCGCGCCGAGAAAAACGGCCTTGATTTGATCGAGGGTGATGGGGCTGCGGAATTTGACGGCTTCCTCCAGATGTACGACCAGATGGTGGCGCGCAAGAAATTCGACACCTCCACCAATGTTCGCCAGTTCGCGGATATCCAGCGGGAACTCCCCAAGAACCAGCGCATGAGAATCTTCCTTTGCTGTCACCACGGTGTGCCGGTGGCCGGGCTGGTGGGTTCAGCGATGGGCGATTCCGGGATTTATCTGCACGGCGCGACCAGCGGCGAGGGCTTGAATCTAAAGGGAGCGTATCTGCTGCAGTGGAGAATGATCCACTGGCTCAAGGAGAGTGGCGCGCGCCATTACAATCTGGGCGGCATCAATCCGGAAACCAATCCAGGAGTGTACCATTTCAAAAAAGGTCTTTCCGGACAGGACATGCTCTACCTGCCGCCCTTGGCGGCTTGCGAGAATCCGTTAAGCTCGCTTCTCGCCAGAGCGGCGGATTTTGGACAATCTGGATTGCGCCGCGCTTGGCGCCACTTGGTGGCTAAGGCCGGGAGGCAAAGCAGAGCCATTCCCAGTCCTTTGTGATGTGCGTTCCGCAGTTCGCAGGAAGACGCCAAACCCCGGCCCGGCAGAGACGCTCGCCGGGGTCCAGGCGGCGCGGCTCGTCCGCCACAAATGCGGACAAACAGTGCTCCAGATATTAGCAGTCGCATCCAATGCTTTTTAATTCCCTTCAATTTGCGGTGTTCTTCCCGGTGGTGGCGGCGCTTTATTTTGCGCTGCCCAGCCGGTGGCGGACGGCGATGTTGCTGGCGGCCAGTTGCGTCTTTTACATGGCCTTCATTCCAGCTTACATCCTGATTCTATTCGTCACGATTGGCATAGATTATGTGGCGGGAATTTACATTGAAAAAAAAGAGGGGCGCGCCCGCAAGGCGTTCCTGGTGTTGAGCATCGTGTCCACCTGCGCGGTGCTGTTTGTCTTTAAATACTTCAATTTCTTCACGAGCAATTTTGTCGCGGTGGCGGATCTGTGCGGCTGGAATTTGTCCAAGCCGATGATCAACATTATTTTGCCCATCGGGCTGTCTTTTCACACGTTCCAAAGCCTGAGCTATGTCATCGAGGTTTACCGCGGAAAGCAAAAGGCGGAGCCGGATTGGGTGACCTACGCGACCTACGTCATGTTCTTTCCCCAGTTGGTCGCGGGGCCGATTGAGCGTCCGCAGAACCTGCTGCACCAGTTCGGCGAGGCGCATCAGTTCGACTACGGGCGGATCACCAGCGGGCTGAAGCGGATGGCTTGGGGCTATTTTAAGAAGGTGGTGGTGGCGGACCGCCTTGCTCTTTACGTCAACGACGTTTACGGATCGCCGCGGAGCCACAACGGTTTGCAGTTGACCCTGGGAACCTTCTTCTTCGCCTACCAGATTTACTGCGACTTTTCCGGTTATTCCGACATCGCCATCGGAACGGCGCGCATACTCGGCTTCACTTTGATAGAGAATTTCAACACGCCTTACTATTCGAGGTCGATCACCGAATTCTGGCACCGGTGGCACATTTCCCTTTCCACATGGTTTCGGGACTACCTCTATTACCCGATGGGAGGCAACCGGGTGGATCGGGGGCGCTGGTGTTTCAACATTATTGTGACCTTCGCCGTCAGCGGCCTCTGGCATGGCGCCAATTGGACGTACTTGGTCTGGGGTCTTCTCAACGGCGTTTATCTGCTGGCGGGGCGGGCGACCGCGCGCAGCCGAGATTTCCTTTTTGGCCTGCTCGCTCTGGAACAAGGCACCCCGCTGCGGGCAGCCATCAGCCTGGTTTCCACGTTTGTCCTGACCTGCGCGGCCTGGGTGGTGTTTCGCGCCCGAAATCTCGGGGACGCGGGCTACGTCCTCACTCATTTTTTCCGGGATTGGGACTTCGGCGCGATTAAGACGGAGCATTTCCTGCTCAGGCAACTGCCCGTGGCCTTCGGCTCCATTGTCCTTCTGGAATTGATTCAACTCTTGAACCGCGGAGTGGGGCTCGCGGCGTGGGTTGCGAAGGCGCCCCTGGTGCCTCGCTGGGCCTTCTACATGGCCTTCCTTTTCGTGGTGATCATGTTGGGAATTTACAAAAACACATTCTTTATTTATTTTCAGTTCTGAGAGGTTCCGGGCGGCCAGTCGTGTGCCCGATCAGAACTTTATCGAACTCCCGTTTTCGTTGATTAGTGAACACCGTGGAACCAAGACTTGAAGCCGGCACGCCTCAGCATGAGGCTGTGCTCAAAGCCGTGCCGCGCCCGGGTTGGGCGGCGGGAATCATGAAACTTCTGGCCTTTTTTGGCCTGGCGCTGGCGCTGGCCTTTGCCTTGGACCTTTCAATCAAGCACGGCATGAGAAGTGTGACAACCTCCGAACTGGGCGCGCTGAACCAGGAAATGTCCGGTCGCGTCAATAGCGAGATCATTGTCAGCGGCTCCTCGCGGGCCTTGTGCAGCTATGATCCGCAAGTCATCCACGATGTCACCGGGAAAACCGTCTTTAACATTGGCCAAAACGGCACGCGGACCGACTTCCAACTGGCTTTCTTAAAAACCTATCTTAAACACAACGTCAAACCCCGCATCCTGGTGCAGAACCTGGATCCCCACACCTTCGGCCTCAGTCGCGAAATCGCCTTCCCCGGCACTTATGCTGCGTATCTGAACGAAGGGGAGATATACGCCGCCTTTCGCAAGGTGGATCCAGGGGTATGGAAGTGGAAATGTCTGCCGCTCTACTGCTTTGCAGTCGAAGATGACAGGTTTACATGGGCGGTCGGCGCCGCCCGGCTCTTCGGACTGAACCCCCGCGAAGACCTTTTCAAGGGATATGCCCCCAGAAACGATACCATGTCCGGCGAGTTTGATGCCTGGAAACAGCAACATCCGGAGGGGGAGACGATTGATTTTGACCCTGGTGGCGTTGAAGTCGTCGCAGAACTCATGACTCTTTGTCAGAAGGAGGGCATCACGCCGGTCTTGGTTTTTGCTCCCATTTATAATAAACTGAATCCACTGATTCGGAACAGAAACCAAATCTTTGCCCAGTTCGTGAAAACGGCCGGGCGTTTCAACGCGCCGTTTTGGGATTATAGCGAGTCGCCCCTGACGCAAAGGAAGGAATTGTTCGCCAACACCTATCACCTGAACCAGTTCGGCGCCGCGTTGTTTTCACGCGACCTGTCGGAGCGGCTGGCGGCGTTGATTGCAACGATGAATTGGCCCGGCGCGACTAATCGCCCCGTCGTGACAGGGGTCAATCCGGCTCCCGAGCGGCGGAATCAGAATTGATAAAGAATGGTGCGCGCCTTCATGGCGCGCGAGGCATGGCGGATCTTGGATGGACCGGGTCGTGGCGATTCCGAAAAACTCCTCCTGTTGGCGCGTTTGGCCCGCAATAAACCTCTATGCTGAATTGTTCGCCGGCAATTGCGGTTATTGCGATAAGGCACTGACGTCGAACTGGAAGGGAGTTCAAAAGAATCCCGCTTCCTTGCTTCATCCCGGCGGCCCGCCCTCATGGCGGGGCGCCATTATTTCTTGTCAAAACGCCACATGAATCGGGCCGAAAAATTTGAACGGCGGATCTGTAATCAAACGATCCGGCAGGACCTGCGCGGCAAATCGGTCCGCGCCGCCGTGTTTAGCGGCACTGCGGCCGCCGGTGACTTCATCCTTCGCTTCGGCTCCGGCGCAATTCTCGCCCGGCTGGTCCTCCCGGAGCATTTCGGTTTGGTCATGATGGTCACGGCGGTCACTGGCATCGCGGATCACCTTCGGGAACTGGGCCTCTCCGCTGCGACCGTTCAGGAGAGGGACATTACCTATGGACAGGTCACTAATCTCTTTTGGATCAACGCGCTCGCTGGCCTTGGCATTGCCGGAATCATCTGCGCGCTTTCACCGCTCGTTTCAGGCTACTATCGCGACTCGAGGCTCACCGCGATCACCTGCCTGTTGGCCACAAACTTCATCTTCGGCGGCTTGATGGTGCAGCACGAGGCCCTGCTGACGCGCCAGTTAAAGTTCGGTCACACTTCCATGGTCCGTTTGCTTTCCAGCGCGGTGAGCGCTGTATTGGCGATCGTGCTCGCCTGGAGGGGTTTCGGATATTGGGCGCTGGTCTGGCGGGAAGTGGTGCGGAGCGTTCTGCTGGCGGCGGGAATGTGGCTTTGCTTTCCGTGGATTCCTGGGCTTCCCTCACGAAAAGCCAGTGTTCGGAGGCTGATCGGGTTTGGCACCAATCTCACGATCGCCAATCTTCTGGCCACCTTGAGCGAAGGGGTGGATCGTCTCATTATCGGACGCTTTTGGGGCGCCGCGCCCATCGGGATCTACCGGCAAGCCTTCCAATTGATAGCGGTGCCCACCGACCAGGTGCCCACTATGATTTATTGCACAGCGCAACCTGGTCTTTGCATGTTACAGGCGGACGGCTCCCGGTATCAGCGGTATTATCAAAGAGCGCTTGCCGCCGTGTGCATCATCGTAATGCCCATCAGTCTGTTTGTGGCCCTTTACTCCACAGAAGTCACTCGAGTCATGCTCGGCCGGAGGTGGACGGCATCGGCCCCCATCCTGATGATTCTTAGTTTCGGGACATTGATCAAGCAGCCGGTCACCTCGGCGACATGGGCATTGATAAGCTGCGGCCGCGCGAAAACATATCTGGCGCTCACGATAATACAGAATCTGACGCTCATTGCCTTCATGTTCGTCGGAGTGCGGTGGGGCATCAATGGCGTGGCGATGGCGTATGTGGCGGCCACTTATTTTCTCGTCTGGCCCAAGCTTCATTATAGCCTGAAGGGCTCGCCCATTTCAATGGGCGTATTCCTTGCCCCCCTGGTGCGTCCTGCGGTGGCAAGCGCCGTCATGGCATTAGCCCTGGTCATTCTCCGGTTCGCGGCTCCGGGCCTGCCCGCCATTCCCAGTCTGGCCATCGGCACTTTGACGGGCTTCGTCGTTTTCTGCGTCACCTGGTTGCTAATGCCTGGTGGCAAAGCAGAAGTTCTTTCAGCCATTTGTGATTTGCGCTCGGCCCTTCGCAGGAAGACGCCAGAACTCAGCCCGGCAGAGATTCTCGCCGGGGGCTAGCCGGCGATGCGCGTCCGCCAAGAACGCGGCCGACTGCCTTTAAAGTCATCAGCAGTTGGATCATTCGCAGAATGCATTTGCATCCTGTTCATTTATGACACGCCGCAACGCAGTGAAACGTTGACGTTAATGGGCGCTAATCCGCCCTTTGAAGACACACCCTATGCATTTGAAAGACTTAAAAACATTCGTTCAGACTCGATTCCCGCGCCTCTACCGGCTTGCGCGGAAGGCGTATTTTTTGCCGCGGGACTACTGGAAACCCCGTTCGGGAAGCGTCGTGCAAATTCTTGAGGGATTCTGTTTTAATAGCGGGAATTCGGACATGCGCTTTATTCAGGTTGGCGCCAACAACGGCAACGATGAATTCGCGCATTTGCGCAAACGATATTGTTGGAAAGGAGTAATGGTTGAACCGCAAAAAGATGTATTCGACGAGCTTGTTCAATCCAATCAAGCGCCCGGGATCGCGTTCGAGATGGTTGCCATCGCTGATCAAGAATGTGAAAAAACGCTCTACAAGATTTCCTTCAGCAAAGCCGCATGGGCAACAGGCATGGCTTCGTTCGATAAATCGGTAATGGAAACGTATATAAAGAACGGATGGATTGCAAAATGTGCCGCGCAGGAGGGGGTCGCCCTCCCGGCTAAGGTGGAGGATTACTACACTTCAGAAACGGTTCGTTGCGTAAGTTTGAAAACACTGCTTGAAAAACATCGCATTACTTCTCTCGACGTGTTTATCGTGGACACCGAAGGGCATGATTACTTTGTGGTGAAGCAGATAGAACACCTCTCCTTCCGCCCTCGTGTCGTATTATTTGAACACAAGAATCTTCCCGATCGGGACTTCAAAGCCTGTGTTGGGCTGCTGCGATCCTGGGGATATCGGCTGTCCTCGGACGACAGCAACACGATTGGCGTACGCCAGGGGAATTGACGGTGGTGACAAAGCTCCAAAAGCCAATTCAATGAAGCTGTCCAAGGACGGAATAGGATACAAAGCAAAATCCCCCGCCCAGGTCCTCAATCCCGCAACCCCGGCCTGGGGTCTTGCCGCCCGGCGCATGGCCTGGCGGCTGACCTGGCGCGGCTGGCTGCTTCTCCTGACGATCCTTTTTGCTTTGCTGCTGATTTTGCAGTTGCGCATTTATTCCTTTCTGGCGCCCAACCAGCCCCTGCCCTCCAGCGTGCTCATTTTCGAGGGCTGGTCGCCAGCTTATACCACCAAACAAATCGCCGATGTCTTCCGCTCCGGCCACTTTCAAAAAGTCCTGGTCCTTCGTCCGATTGACGAGTCCACCAACGAATATGAATCCGGCCGCTTATCCGGCGATTACATGGTAAATCTCCTCGTCCAGCGCGGCGTTCCCCAGAATTGCGTCAGCGCCATCTTTCCGCCCGTGGCCAGGAAAGATCGAACCTACCACTCGGCTTTGGCCGCCAAAGAGTGGCTTGGCCAGGAGGGGATCTCCACCGGGACCATAGATGTCGCAACTCTCGGTCCTCACGCGCGTCGCTCGCGTCTTCTGTTCGAAAAAGCCTTTGGCAATGATATGAAAGTCGGCATCATAACACTCGATGATGTCGAATACGATCCAGCCCATTGGTGGCGCACCAGTGAAGGGGTCCGCGAGGTCGTCGGCGAGGCGATCGCCTACGTGTATGCGAGAATTCTCTTCCATCCGTAGCGCGCTGCCCGGGAAACCGTTCATGGGTTCCCTGTGGTCCTGTCGTCTTGGCTGCGCTTGGCCGCGCCCATGATTTATGAATAGTGAACAAGCGTTGAGGCGCGTCACCGCGGCATTTGAGGAGGGCGCGGAACTGCGCCGGAGCGTCGCGCGGGACTGCGGTCCGGCCATCGTGGCAGCGGCGCAAGCCATATCCATCTGCCTGCGTTCGGGTGGCAAGTTGCTCTTCTTTGGCAACGGCGGCAGCGCGGCGGACGCGCAGCATCTGGCGGCCGAATTCGTCGGCCGGTTCGTCCTGGAACGCCGGGCCTTGCCGGCGGTGGCCTTGACAACCGATTCCTCCGTTCTGACGGCGGTGGGAAATGATTATGGATTCGACCGGGTTTTTTCCCGGCAGATCGAAGCTTTGGGCCGGGCCGGGGACGTGGCCGTAGGCATCAGCACCAGCGGCAATTCTCCCAATGTCATCGCCGCGCTCAAACAGGCCAGGATGCAGAATCTCAAGACCATTGGCTTGGCCGGCCAAGATGGCGGGCTGCTCCGCCTCTGCTCCGATATTCCGTTGATCGTGGGTTCGCCGAATACGGCGCGCGTGCAGGAGTGCCACATTGCCATCGGGCATTTGCTGTGCGAATTAGTGGAAAGCGACCTGTTCCAAAGCAAGTCCGCCGGCCCATGAGAACAGCCTGATCTGTTGTGCTAAAAAACATCCCCAAAACATGGTGTGTAACCGGCGTCGCCGGGTTTATCGGCTCGAACCTTCTCGAAGCGCTGCTCAAATCCAACCAGCGCGTGACCGGCTTGGATAACTTCGCCACGGGCCACCACAAGAACCTCGATCAGGTCCGGGAGGCGGTTTCGCCCGGGCAATGGAGGCGCTTCAAGTTCCTGGAGGGCGACATACGGCTTCTGGAAGACTGCCGGCGCGCAGTCAAAGGGGCGGCGGTGGTGTTGCATCAGGCGGCTTTGGGGTCGGTGCCCCGCTCGGTGGACGATCCGCCGGCGTCCAACGCCAGCAATGTCACCGGATTTCTCAACATGCTGGTGGCGGCCCGGGATGCCGGGGTTGGCCGGTTTGTCTATGCCTCCAGCAGTTCGGTTTACGGCGATGACAGACGGCTGCCCAAGATCGAAAAGCGCGCCGGCCACCCGCTCTCCCCCTACGCCGCGACCAAGGCGATGAATGAAATCTATGCGGATGTGTTTGCGCGCTGCTACAAGATGGAAACCATCGGGCTGCGCTATTTCAATGTGTTCGGCCCGCGGCAGGACCCGGACGGCGCTTACGCGGCGGTGATTCCCGCCTGGATTTCGGCGCTGCTCCGTCAGGATCCAGTGCGCGTCAATGGCGACGGCAAAACCAGCCGCGATTTTTGTTATGTTGCCAATGTCGTTCAGGCCAATCTGGCCGCCGGTACGACGACGAACGCCAGCGCCGTGAACCAGGTTT
>Ga0326728_10009425_pt1 | contig 23526 bp, 17 predicted proteins | sample MB3enrmetagenome_FD_207602 | JGI IMG/M metagenome (GOLD analysis project Ga0326728, IMG submission 207602) | Lab enriched peat soil microbial communities from McLean, Ithaca, NY, United States - MB31MN | ecosystem: Environmental > Terrestrial > Soil > Wetlands > Peat | place: USA: New York... | reverse complement strand
GAGATTCCAGTCACTCCGACCAACACTTTAGCGTTGCAAATCGAGGACTTCGCGGACCGGGTCGTACGCGGAGACCGCGCCAGTGACCTTAGAGGGCCTCGAATCCTAGAAACCCTTGAAGCCGCTGCCAGATCTCTGTCGGAGAAGAAGTTAACCGCACCCGAGAATGCGAAATACGTGGAAGAAACCCTAGAGAACGTCCTTAAGAAACGGCTTAACTCAAGACGCGAGATGAACGTCAGCCAGGAACTGAATGCTGACAACAAAAAACCGCTAGGCCGCTGAATCCTCTTATCAAGGATGATCTAGCCGGACATTAAGTGGTAGGTCGAAGACATACTTGCGGTGCACTTCCTGAACTAAACGCCCACTCTAGCATGTAGTTCTTTAGATTACTAGCGCAAAGACTCGACCTGTTTTATCCGTTTGGTGATCCTCGCTTCCGAACGTTTGATGAGGAGTGAGATCGATCCGACGGTGAAGGCTTCGCCTGCGCCGAGTAACAGAATCGCCGCCATCAGCGCCCAACCGCTATAGAAGATACCTCGCAGCAACCAATTGATTCCTACCCAAATCAAAATCGTCATAGCGGGCACAAATGCGAGGGCAGCAATCACCGAAAAAATGAAGACCGGGTTATAGATTCTAGTCCAGACTAGGACTGAATAGACAATCTCGCTGCCGTTCTTCCAAGTGGATAACTTCGGTTTTCCTACCCTAGCACGATAGTCTATCGGTACCTCTGCGATCTCCCCACGCACGGCTGTTTGAGCAATGATTTCCACGTCAACATTAAAACCACCACTATGCAGGTCGAGTTCTTTTGCAGCCGCCGTATTTAACAAATACATGCCGGAGCAGACGTCGGACAGGTAAGTATCAAACATCAGATTGAAAAATTTCGAAATAATCCCGTTTCCTATTCTGTGAAGACGACTAATGTTCTCTCTGCTACGGACTCCCACTATCTGCTCGTAGTTCTGGGCGTGATCAAGAAATTTGTCGATGTCCGCGGCGGCGTATGTACAATCGCCGTCCATTACCAGCATGTAGGGTGTCGGAACAAGATCTATCGCAGTCTTGATCGCGCCCGTCTTACCCATACCGTGCTGTTGAACAACATTCGCGCCTTTGCTTTCCGCTATCTGAACGGTATTATCCTTTGAATATCCGTCGACCACTAAGATGTGCCGATATCCGTTACTGAACAATTCATCCAGCACCATCCCTATCGCCCCTTCCTCATTCAGAACAGGCACGACTATGGTAACATCGTCCTTCCTAACTGGCCTTGATGACAGTAATCTCGAGATTACACGGTCTTTTGGCGGACTAGGTCTTGGGGCGTCTGCTTCAAGCAATTTTCTCACTTCAGTCTTTACGATTTATGCTATAGGATTTATGGACACGCTATTCACAAAACTAATTTCTCAACAGATGAGCAAAGACAAGATGCTTGCTACTAAAACTGCGCTTGGACCAGTCAGAGAAATAACTAACCAAGTTCTCCTACTCAGACCTCTGAGCAAGTGTAATCTTCGACTGACCGCGTCTACGGGTAGTCCAATGTAGACCCCTCCGATTAGCACGTCGGCCAGCAGACTTGATAGTACGGTCAAATCCAATAAGTATGTTGGGAGGGGACATTGAGTTTTCGACTGGGTACTACTGTAGGGGCTCGTGCTATTTGTGATCGTAAGAATGATGCCAATCGTGTGGGCAATTGTACCATCACTGCCGCGGATAACGACCAGACTAGTTCCCGGGATGGCGGTAGGCGCGATATTGATTGCGAAATTTGACGAAGCGTTGCCGCTAGCTGGAATGTGGAGTGGGTTCGGGTCGAAGCCTGATACCGTCACGCCGGGAGGCAAGTTAAGAGCAGTCAACGTCACGTCCCCCGTATACCCTACCAGTGAAGTGCCAGTTACGGTGAGGGGGACTGATGTTACCTGCGCTGAAGACACGGAGGAGGAAGAGACGCTAAGAGCATAATCCGAACTCGAAATGGAAAGTCTGGCGATCTTATTCGCGCCAGGCTCACTTACCCACACGTTGCCAGAAGAATCGACAATCACATCACTCGGCAACGTGGACCCTAACAGGTATTGGGCAAATGGCCCCACTTCGGAAGCGGCGATCGAACGCGTTGTAGAAGCTACTGTATGAATTGATTCGTTAGCGTTACTTATCGTCGGCGAAAGAACAGTCGCGGTTCCTCCGGAAGGTACAGTGATAGGTGATGATGAAAAAAGTGTCCCGTTCCCAAAGTCGTTCAGATTAGCGACAGTTCCGTTACCCTCCAGCGTTGATTGCTCCGCAATCCAAGGTTGCTGGGTCAGCGGGTTGATGCTGATCACTCTTGGGTTTGAACCCGCACCGGGAAGCCGCCACTCTTGAATCAAATTCCCGTGTAGGACCCCAACAAAGTTGTCGTTACTAGTCCCATCGGACGTGCCCTGAGTATACCATGGTTCCCCGCGAGAGTCGAAGGTCATAAAGCGCGCCACGGCCGAGTTATTGTTTGGCAATGGCCAGATCTCATACTGCGCTGACGCGCGAACCCACCTAACCAGCGCAGAGAAACCAGCAAACCAGACAAAACCTAAACCTGCATGCAGATCATAAGCTCCACCCCCTACCGCTGCTGGAAATGTGTCCTCATAAAACGTAACATTCCCGGACGATGAACCATAGATAAATTCACCGTTACCGTTTCTAGTTGTCTCGGTGAACCAAATCCTGGCCGTCGCCCCAGCCTGGGGCTCAATAGAAACATAGCCGGGTCCTCCACCGTATGGAAGTGAATATTCGCTGAATTTCCCTGAAGCCGGCGAGAACGCGAAGATCTTGTTCGAGGAAAATTCCGTTCCCCACACCATCGGCGCGCCGCCGAACGATGTAACGGCGATACCGTAAGGATTGGAGTCGGAAGTGGGAATCGTCCATTCCTCGAAAGAACCCGCCCGTGAATCAAAATGAGCGACCTTATTCCCATAATACTCAACGAACCAACAGCAAGTACCCGACTGATCAAGAGCCAATCCCCATGGGCCGCTTCCAGGGGTCGGCACAGTCCACTCAGTAAGCGAAGCTCCTTGAAGGGTTGCTGGATTCGAGGCGCTAACCTGAAGCCCCTGAAAAGTGAACATGAGAATGATCGCCAGGACGAACCATGGTCGCACGTTCCCGTTAGATGCAGTAAGCAAGCCCAGAACCGCTACGAGATCAACAAGGATCCGGTATTTCTTCATTTCCCGACATCCGGACAACATTCATCATTGAAGCACATATCGTCCGAACCCGGGAACATGCACGAGATGCACGTAGACAGAAGCATACCCAATCGGACTCGGTCCGCCAGTCGAATACTGCGTGTTTGCTCTTCTTGAAGTCTGCAGGTTTCAACCAACTTTCTTCGAAAACTTCTCAAGACGTACAACCAGACCGCTACACGTTTCGATGAATCACCGATAACCTACCCGCTTAGACGAGTAAAATTTTCATTCTGCTACCCGCCTGCTCCGTAGTGGGTTAACTTCGAACTTGACTTCAACTTTTTGACCCATGTAATGGCAGCTCCGACTAAGACTACTGATGAAAACGCTCATGTTCTGCGTTTAGAACATTGATATGCCGTACGCTTTGATGGAAGAAAACCGGTTGAAAACCGGTTCAGGATAATCCTTGGTGTTTACACCTCATCTGCGAGATAGGCGGTTAAGGTTTAGTTTTCTTCTTGTCTCAATAATTCTTTTGGCAACCGCTAATTCTAATTTGGGGTTCGCTGGAGCTAGCAGAACGACGACGAGTCAACGCACAATCACTTCAACAATCACGGAAACCGCTACGGCCACTTCCACACTAACGACTACGAGTACCTCTACGACATCAAGTCTAGCACCTTCCACAACTACAATCACGTCGGTTTCAACTACTATCTCGACAACTAGTCCAACTCAAAACAGTACGAACGAAGAGGCTTGTTCGTACCAAGTTTTCACGAACGGAACGGCGACTTACGCGCAGAACTGTGATACCGGCTCTATAGAGTACTCCAGCACAAATCCGACTACCGCAATTAACAGTGCTATTTCGGCGCTGACTTCGGGCGGTAAAATTTTCATCAAAGCAGGAACCTACACTTTCACAACTACGCCAATCACCTTGAACGGAAACAACGCCGCATCTATTGGAACAACGACCGTTAGCGGCATTGAACTGTACGGGGAAGGCACTTCAACGATCTTGACAGCAGGACCAAACACAAACGGAATCGTACTTGGAGTAATGAACGTGAACGGCTGGTATATTCACGATTTACAGATCAACGGAAACAGAGCACAGCAAAGTGCAAGCGGAAACGGAAGCGGCGCAACCAGTGGACTAGTGGGCATTGACCTTTTCAATAGCAACAACGATACGATTCAGCACTGTTACGTGCACGACGACAAAACCTACGGAATCTACGTTTTCGGCACCCACGACTCGATTCTAAACAACTACGTGGAGTACGGTGTCTCTAATGGCATAATGGTTGCTGGTGGCTCAAATTATCTGATTCAGGGCAACATCGAATCCGGCTCAAGCGACGTAGGCATAGACGTCTGGGGAGCCCCCCTCACATCAGGCAGTTGGCCTCTCGGACCAGCCTCGAACGTAATCGTCATTGGGAATACTGTTCTTAACTCAAACTATGGGCAAGACCCTTGGGATCAGAATACCGGAATTGGAATATGTCTTGGAGATGGCGGAGCCGCTAACCATGTTGTTGTATCTGATAACGTCGTCTATAATGCAGTAATAGGCATCGACACCGAACCCGGCAGCAGCCAAACTAACTACGACGTGCAAATACTGAACAATAACATCAACGACACTTCAAGCTACGGCATTCAAGCGTACGGCCCAACGGCTTCTTTAGCTATCGAAAACAACGTGATAGACAATAGCGCCAGTTCCGGAATCTTCCTCTACCAGGCCACTGACGTTACTGTTTCAGGAAATCACTTCATTAACATCATAAATTACGGAATCTACGATACCACTCCAAACGTCCTAATTCAAGACAACCATTTCGACGGAGGATTGGGTAGCGGTAATTATGGGGTTTCATCTGAAGGCGTCTACACGAACGCGGCGTACACGAGTATAATTGGCAATACGTTTGTGGGTGCTTATCGTTCATACGCAGCTATCGAGTTTGACTCTGACGCAAACTACGGTCACATATCCGGTAACACAATTTCCCCGACTAGCAATAGAGGTTGCATAATGCTTGCAGGTACGAACAATGAAGCATCTGATAACCAAGTCTATGGTGCTACCGTTGGAGTAGAAGTTTCAAGTACGGCATCAGGAAGTATCGTGTCCGGCAACGACCTAGTGGGCGACACCTATCCAGTCAGTGGAGCAGGCAATTGCTACAGTTCTGGTGCCGTCACGGCGGCCAGTGTTGTACTTGAGAATAATGTGGGTTACAACCCCGTGAAACGAATTACTACGCCAATCAGCGGCTCGACGCTTGTGGATTCAGGAAGCTCCTCGACTTGGGTGAGCGCCACGGTCTACACGAACTGGCAATCACCTAAAATTCTGTATGTTTCAGGAGGCACCGTGACCGTAATAGCGGCTGACGGCGTGACCCTCTACACGGCCGCAACGACCTGCACGATAACGCTTCAACCCGGAGATACTTTCGAGGTAACGTTCACCGTTGCGCCAACCATCATTGTCTTCGGACAGTGACGGGCGCGACCCCCCTCCGAACGGAATGGATGTGACGCTGGGGTTTTTGCAATATTGCACCACTAACGCCATATAAGCCTAAACGGAATTCAGTTCCATCCTAGTCTAATCCTAAGGAAGAGATACCTTAGCGAGAATAGCTGCAGCGCAGGTCCGGCCGAGCTTGGAGGCTCGACCCTATACAATCTTCCACCCGAAAGCTTTTTCATATTTCCTTGGCAGCTCGCTGCATGAAACAGTTAGGCGATGGATTAGGTGAGCGCGAAAGCCGCGTTTTTAGACCGCGACGGGATCATCAATGAACTAGTCTACTTCCCAGAGCATGGAATCGTTGATAGCCCATTCATTCCCGAACAGGTACGTTTGACACCTTTCGCTATCCAAGCGGTCAACCGTTTCAACGAGATGGGATTCAAGGTTATTGTGATCTCGAATCAGCCCGGAATGGCGAAGGGACACTTCGATGAAACCACCTTTGATGCAATTAGTAGCAAGATACACGACTTACTTAGAAGAGGCAACGCAACCTTAGACGGTGAGTACTACTGCTTCCACCACCCAAACGGAATTCGAAAGGAGTATAGTAAGGAGTGTGACTGCAGGAAACCTAAACCTGGCCTAATACTCAAAGCTGCAAAAGATCATGATATTTCATTGGCCAACTCCTTCATGCTGGGTGACGGATTAATGGATGTGAAAGCTGGACATGACGCTGGTTGTGCAACGATCCTAGTCGCGGCAGCTAACAATTTTTTGCTGAAACTATTAAGCGAACAAGATGCACAACCCGACCACTTAGCGAGAACTGTAAAAGACGCCATAGGGATCGTCCAGAACTTTAGTCACTCTCCCATTACGAGATAGATACGAAGTGACTAAATGCGAAATGAAAACGAACGTTGTGGGCAACTCAATGCAAGCAGTGATTCCCCCTCGATTGTGATTCTTACTGCCGGAACCTCAGTCGCCTGAGTCCTGAAATCTTATCGAATACCGCGTCCGTGGGAATCATTGTGTGATCTGGATTTAGCTGAGCGCCGTGGCAGCGTAGTATGCATCGAAGATTGAGTTCAATCCAAATTGTTTCATGAGAGTGACCGCCAGAAGGTCTATTTCAAAGGCCGTATCGAGGTATGCTGGGTTAGGCTAAGAGAATCGTGTATATCATCGAAAAGGCGCGCAACTGGTGAACAGAATGGTAAAAGAACGGTAATGTGAAGGTGACGAGTGCGAGGGACATCGGGATTATTGGTCTAGGCAAGATGGGCGTGCTTCACGCCGGCGTGGCTCATTCTCTATCGGGCGTTCAAGTGAAGGCGATTTGCGAGAAGAACACTCTATTGACTAAGCTCGCAAAAGAGCTACTGCCAAAATCTGTGGTCTTTTATGATGATCACATCACAATGGTCGAGGACGAAGAACTTGATGCTGTCTTTGTGACTACCCCGATAGAAAGCCACGTACCGATAGTAACTGACATTGCCCAGACTCGAAAGGGCTTGAGTCTATTCGTAGAGAAACCCCTGGCAGTAACTCATAATCAGGCACAAGCGGCATGCGAGGCTGTAAGGGGAATGAAGGGTATTCACATGGTAGGATACCAAAAACGGTTCTCGCCAATATTCCAGCGGGCAAAGGAACTCGTAATGGGTCACCGGATCGGAGATTTAATGTTCTTCCGCGCGCACTCATTTTCGTCTGATGTTCTTCGGCAAGGGAGATCGTGGAGGTTCGCGAAGGGGGCAGGGGGTGTCCTGCTCGATCTCGCTCCACACGTCCTAGATATGGTGATGTGGTTTTTTGGTGAACCGGAAACGGTGGTCGCTACAAGGCGACGTATCTATTCGCGTGAAGTAGATGACTATGCACATGCCGCTATGTCATTCAGGGATGGACTGCAAGGATACGTCGATGTGTGTTGGAGTATGCGTGACTTCAGACTTCCAGACACGTTAATCGAAGTTCAGGGAACGAATGGGAATATTACTGTGACAGACGACTATGTGAAGCTAGAAATCAACGGACAAGATCCGCTCGAAACCTCAGTAGAAATGGACTACAAACAATCATTCGATACATCGGTATCGTTTCTACTTGCTGACCCAGAGTATACGAAAGAAGATGAAACATTTCTTAGCGCAATTAGAACTGAGCATTTGCCGGAGCTAAACTTTTTCGAGGCATCCAAAGTGAATGCGCTCATAGATCGGATAATGGAGTTTCCTGAAGGTAATCGTTCTACATGAAGGACTTCTTGATAGGTGACAATGCGTTCATTGGCGTTAGTCATCTTTCGCATGACCACGCAAGACAAAGACTGAAAGAATTGCACCTTGAAACGATAAACCGATTATTCGAAACGGCACTCTCATGCGGAGCTACCGGCTTCTCCTTCACGGTGCATCCTACAAATTTGCGAATACTAGACACTCTTGAAAACGTCGGAACGACGAGTAACTTGGAGTTGTATCCAATCCTGCCGTATGCAGCAGGATACGTGCGGACAGTTAATGAGAAAGGCGTTGGTGGTCTCATCAATGATTTTATGTCAAGATATTCACTCGCCGATAAAGCGAAGCTGTCGCTAAGAGTAGGATTCTCGACGCTCACCCTCGATCCGACTGGAATGATGAGGACGTACATAGATGCTGAGCTGCTACCTATTGTGCGGGTGGGAGGCAAACTATCGACAATCTTGTTACATGAAGTCGTTACTGACGTCGCTGTCAGCTTTCAATCCCGGAATCTTATTGATTCTTACATGCAGCACGTGCGTGATAAGTATCATGTGAAGCCTGGTTTCGTTACTCGCAATTTTGCCAGGTTTGTTAAGTTCTTTCGCGACGTGAATCTTCCATTAGAAGACACAATAATTATGACGCCTGTCAACAAAATAGGATTCCAGATGAATCCATCGCGAGAAGCCTGTGAAGCATGCCTTTCGGAGATTCATGGTGTTAGTGTGATAGCGATGAGTATCCTTGCAGGGGGATATCTCACCCTTGAAGAAGCAGTCGGATACATCCGGCAGCAGAACCTGTCAGGGACTGTAGTCGGTGTGTCATCAGAAGACCATGCACAGCGTGTCTTCACAAAGCTTCGGGGGATTGCTGAGTCAGCTAAGGAAAAGACATAGGTCTGGGAAATGAAGGTGCTCATGGTTACTCGCGAATTCCCACCTTATGTCGTCGGAGGAGTAGGTACACACACATTGCACTTATCACAGGCTGTGCAGAGGGCAGGAGTTGACGTAAACGTAATTTCGTTTGGCAGTCCGAAAGCATCATCGGGGCTCGTCAGGTTTGTCCACCCGAAGAGTTCGATAATTTCCAGATCCGCGTATGGTACGGGCCACGACCTTGCTATTATCTACGATATAGTTAGATACGGTAAGATATTGAGGAGCGTGGTAGCCAAAAATGACTATAACATCGTTCATGTGCAAGAGCCTTATGTTGGCGGCTTTCTGAGGGCTGAGAACAAAATCACAACGGTTCATGATACGAGCTATGGGGAGCTTCGTTCCATGGCTACGGGCCCATCCGGTGTTAGGGAAATTGGGAAAATAGCATTCTATTCGACTCTAGGTTTCATTGAGGAATACGCATCATTAGCAAGCAGCAAGGCGATAATCACGCCCGCTCCCAATATTCGGAGTGAATTGGTGGAGAAATATCGCATCGGTGCAGACAAAGTAATCACTGTAATGAACGGCGCATCAGAGAACACTTTTTCAGCGATTTCGAAACAAGAGGCCAAGCGCTCAGTGAATATAGATCCCGCGAAAGCGCTTGTATTTACTACCGCGCGTCACATCACACGTAAGAGATTGGACGTTCTGCTCGTGGCACTCTCACGCCTAAACGACGAGGGGATGCTGAACGGTGTCGAAGTCAGAATAGGCGGGGATGGCCCACTTAGGTCATACCTTGAGCGATTAGCTGAGTCGCTAGGGATAGCCTCTAAGGTGCACTTTACAGGTTGGCTTTCTGATGATCAGCTTAGCTTACACCTTAGGGCAAGTGACATTTTCGTTGTTTGTTCCGAATATGAGGCCAGTCCGATAGCAGTTCTGGAAGCCATGATAAGTGGGGCAGCCGTTGTCTGCACGAACATCCAAGGCTTTCCAGCTCCATCGTTGGCAAAAGCAGGCGTTGAGATACTTCTCGTGCCGCCACGTCATGCTCATGCACTCGCGACCGCTATTCGTCGACTTTTAACTGATCGAGGATTAAGAGACGGAATCTCCACGAACGGGGCGAGATTCGCCGCCCAGTACACTTGGGACAAGGTGGCCAAGAGAACTATCGGAGTCTACGAAGCTTGTCTGGCACAGTAGAGGACCGCCATCTGTTGATAAACTGCTCTAGAAGAGCCAAACGGGAATGGAATCGATTATCCTAATTCATCGAGGTACGCTGGATGAATTGGGGCACCATGAAGTCCACATTACTTCAATCTTTACTGTCCCGAAACAATGACAGTTACTTTACCAGACTGATATTGGCAGTAGAATGTTTCTCTTGGTTGAAGCGTGAAAATATACGGGATGCTTTGCGCTGCTGGATTGCTGAGGTTGACGATTGTTGCTCCATCTATCTCTAGGATGAATGTGTGTCCAGTGGCGAACGTGGAACTGATGAGAATAGAGACTGTCTTCGGAGATTGATAATTGGTTATGGTAGTAGCGTTCGGCATTGAAGCGGTTGTTCCTGAATCAACAAGTGTATTTGATGTGGTGAAGGGGGTTGCGATCTTTCCGATTGGATTGTAGCCAGTGTTGTTCTCAATCACGACTCCGGTTGCCGTAATGGGACCGGAACCATATGGAGTACTTGACCCGCTGATAGGGTAAGTATTGCCCGCTACATTGTTGCCAACCACAAAAGTTCGGGATGCTGTGCTAGAAACGCCTATGCCAACGGTGGAACCGTAAACCCTGTTGCCTGATACTGTGTTGTCCGTACTGACGACGTATATGCATCCTCTGTTGCTAGTCGGGTAAATTGTGTTAGCGGACACAAGACCGAAATTTGAACCCGAATCAAGCATGATGGCAGCATACGTGAGGTAGGCACCCACAAACGTATTGCCAATTATGCTCGTGTACGCCGCGTTCGTATAGACTCCGTAATGCGTTGTTCCATAGTTAGAGCCACCGTCAAAATGATTATCCTCAATCAACGCGTATGGAGCAGAATTATCGATTCCATATTGACCTGCACTGCTGATATGGTTTCCTGATAGGCTGATGTCGACATCGGTAGGGTCCGTTATTATGCCCATCGATGTTGGAGTATCTACTATGTTACCTTGAACAACTACGGATGTTGTGTATATGACCTGAACACCATAAGATGTTGGGGAGTAGAGTTGGTTATCCGATATTTGCACATCGATATCACGCATCGACGCAGACAATCCAGAGCAGAAAACAGCTATTTTGGCTCCGTAAACCTGATTCTCGGAAACAGTGATCTGAGTGGCTGGTCCTTGGTCTCCGATAGCTATGCCAACGCCGCTATTCTGTCCCCAAGGATCAACGCCCAAGTTCGCGTTTTGAATGATGTTTCCTATGCAAGTGACCCTAGAGATTGCTGGGGTTGCCCAAGAGTGTTCACCCGAGATGCTTATGCCGACATCGCTTGAACCATCCACGACGTTTCCTCGAATTGAATAATCCGAACCACCGAAGATGGTTATGCCATTAGACCAGCTGTTCACAATCCAGTTGTTTAGGATGCTGTCTTCGGTGCCGTACACAGCGACTCCGTAGGTCTTGTTATCATGCACATAGCAATGCTCAATCACACTATCCTTGCTGTTGTAGAGCTCTATACCGATTAAGCCCGGCGCACTGGCTCCACTTGCACTTTGATGTGCGCCGTTTCCGTTGATCTGTAAATCGTGAATATACCAGCCATTCGCGTTCGCTATGCCGATTATGACTCCGTTCAGGTTTGTTCCTGCGCTTAGAATTGTTGAGTTACCTTCTCCGTAGAGTTCTATGTTGCTAACGCTGGTGCTTCCAATGGCGGCAAAATCACCCTGCCCCATATTAATTGGAAGAGTTGTGAAAGTGTAAGTCCCAGCCTCGATGAACAGTTTACCTCCTGATGTTAGCGCTGCAATAGCATCATTGATTACGGCTTCGCTGGCGGTTGATTGAACTAACATTGCTCCCGTCACGCAGTTCTGAGCGTAGGTGACACCTGCATTCCAAAAGATCATGTACGTACAAGGTATGATACCAACATGAACTGACGTACCGGTTGGCATATTCCTCATGGGACCAATTGAGGAGAATAGGCCACCGATAACAATCCCTAAAACTAGAAAAAGTACGCTTGCAGCCAGAAGCTTTCGGTTATGTATGTTCATTTACTAATTCTCCTGCACCCTGTCTGGAGCAATAGGTACGGAGTCCATTGGATTCCGGCCATTCTCGTAAAGCTAAGAAGATATTTGGGGGAATTTGAACAAATCATTGGCAAGATTGAATGGCGGCCTTGGTAAATAGTTGTTCCATTATGGCACTATCCGCTTAGAGTTTACGCTGGCTAGTGAAAACTGAACTGAAGAGGCACGCTTTACGGCTTAACTCTCAGGACCGACAAAGGACCATCCGAAGTTCGAGGTTTACCGCGACAAGGCAAACGGTGCAACCACTGCTAGGATAAGGAAGTGCTCTACGGTTTCGATTTATATTCTCGGAACATAAATCGACAAAAGCTGACAAAAGCTGTGATGCAAGAACAATGAGGCCCACGCGAATCTTCTGCTGTCACGCATGGCTGGTGGATTCTAGAGTGCGGCTCTTCCAGTTGCTAAGTAATAGATTCGAGATCAGGTTCTTTTTCAGGGATTTGAACGCAAGCAAATCAAGAGTTGTAGGCTCAGCTCTCTCGCTCACCCTGCCGAGCGACCTCGATTCCATCTATGCAAGTGCGCTAGGAAGAATCGAGATTCGTAGCTTGGGGCTGACGTTTCTAGGGTTTCATGACCTACGTGCATTGTATTCCGGCGTAAGATGGTCAGATGTCTTCGTCAGTTCCAACATCTGGAACACGTACTCACTCATCGGGCTAGTTCTGTGCAAGCTCTTCAATCGAAGAATCATTATTTGGGAAGAGTGGAATGTGTTTTTCCCCGAATTCGGATACAAAATTCTGTATACACTACTTCGACTGCTTTGTGTGCGTGTTGATGCATTCTTCGTGTTAGGTGAGGCCCAGAAGAATTTTCTGATGAAACTCGGTGTCGAGGCGGAGCGAGTGTTTGTCGCGGACGAATACCCCGGCTACATCTATTCGGAAGTGGATCCGCGCGAGATTGCACTTCCCTTTGACAAAAATACTTCCATAGTTCTGTACATGGGTAGATTCGTGGAAATGAAAGGCGTGGAATACCTAATCAGAGCTTTCGGCATAGTAGAAGGGAAACGCGATGATGCTGCTTTGCTGATCGTCGGGTATGGACCATTGAAAGAGCATCTAGAAGCCGTGTCGAGAAGGCTTGGAATCAAAAGGGTCTACTTTGCAGGAGACATAGCCGACATGCGCGTGCGAGCCTATCTGCTGAGGAAGAGTAGCATGCTAGTTGTCCCCTCGATTATCGCAAAGACATCGCCAAGGCACGAAGGCGGTCCGAGTATTGTACTCGAGGGACTGTCAGCAGGGACGCCGGTTATTACCACTAATGCGAGTGGTGCCTCCTTTGCTTACATAAAAGATGGAGTAAATGGATACCAGGTACCCCAGAGAGATGTTGTTGACCTAGCTGACAAGATAATGCGTCTCTTGGATGTGCCGATAATGCCGGCACAAGTTCTATCGACCTTCCGCGAAATCAAGGGACATGACTATCAAGCTGAACAGCTCCAAAAAGCGGTTAGTTATAGCCTAAGGCGAAAAGTGTCTCAAGCGATGTTCATGCGGCTTGCGGAGGATCACGAGGAAAAAAGGGGCCGCGGAAGACTTGGTGGTCACTAGCGCTCGTAGTTGCTCCATTTTCTCCGCGTCCGTGACTCCGAAGGAAACTCAAATGAGCCAATGGTAACAAAAACAGCTTGAGAAACGCTGACTTGCGAATGATTGATTTCATCGGTTACTGGGTAAAGATCGAAGACCCGGCTTGGAGTGTTGCCTTGTGACCCAGATTCTCACGCTTTCAAACTGCGTCGGAGGGTTTCTTCAAATATCGAAAGTATCCTCGGTCCGACCTCTTCCGGCGAGTGCTCCCGAAAACTCTCGAAACCCTTCTGTCGCAGTTCCTGACGGAGCATATTATCGGTGTACAGCAGCTCAACAGTGCTCGGAAGGTCAGAGATGCTATTGCTCACCAGCGCATTGGACATTGGGGTAACATAACCATCATTATGTGTCATCACTAATGGCGTTCCCACGGCCCAACAATCAAGAATGAACCCCCAACCACCTTTTCTCGCCGGTGTGTAACCATAGTCGCTACTCGAGATCAATTCGAGCGCCTTGCTCCTAGGCAAACCATTCGGTTCGAAACGGATACGTTCTCTGTACTTCTTCTGTAATCTTCTCACTAATGCAACGTGGCGTGGCGCGCCTCCCCCGACTATCACAAACTCTTTAGTACGTGTCTGATCAAGAAGCATGGGAATGGTAACTTCAAATTCCAGGGTGTTCTTGAAATCATATAGCGACCCGCAATAAATGCCTCGTCCTGCAACCTTCGGTCTTGCATGGTAGTCGGAAGGAATTTGACTGCACCAAGGCACGAAATAGCATGGCGTGTCTCTGCTGCCAAGTTCTGACAATTTACCTTGATCACGAGGGTGGTGGGTTATGATGCACTGCGCTCTCTTGACTAGCCACTTCCAATAATTGCGTCCAGATGGCAATCCAACAGCTGCAAATGCAACGCGATATTTGAGAGAACTGTTTGATTCTCCGCTTGCAATTCTACCTGCGTCTTCCACTTGTAGGACGATGGGTACTCTGTAGAATCGTCTTATCAGGCTCGCAATACGCATGTCCATCTCTTGACAACAGTAGAGCAGGTCAGGCTTGAATTGCCGCGTTATTCGGAGCAGTGCAGCTAAGTGACTATACGGGAAAAAGAAGGCATGCATCAAGTTTCTGTAGAGTCTTAGAATGAGAACTCCGTTCATGTTTTCCTCCGCAGCCAGCATGCCCCGACCTTTCAATCCGATCGCTCTTCCAGCAACCACGCACATCTGGTTTCCGTTGTTCCCGAGATACTCAAGCAGGTACGCATTATCATTGTATGTCTTACTCATAGCCGGGAATATGCAAAGGACTCTCACGTTCTCCCCCGCCTCATCACAACGCAGTTGGGATAGTTCGGACCGTCATTGACGATCAACCTGCCACTCTCACATTCGAAAATCTCGCTTCTGCTGAGCGCCAGCAGAACTTGCTCTTAGTGAATCCGGAAGCGCGCACCGGGTAGCCGAGCATCACCTGCAACCGATTGCTCAATATCCAAGCGAGCACGCCTCGTGTTTTTCCATCCTTTTTCTTCATTCGCCTTCGAGTCACTGCTCTGACCCCTGAATCGGAATCATCCAGTCATTCCTTGATCGTCGGTGCTGGTGCGTTTGAGGACCTGTGCGAACGATCGCGCCTCAGGATATCATCAAGCTGGCAAAGTACGATGATCATTCTCCGACACAAGCTTCATCTTATGTTGACGCGTATACGGCCCCGTCTCCGTAGTTGAATATGATATCGTATCTCGATGTTAGATTAGCCTTCGCAGCAAGGTACGTGTTTCCTGCAAACGCAGGCGTTGCCGTTGGCGCAAGAACGTAGTCCATTGAAGTCGGATCAACCTTATAGAAGTTGAAAAATACTCTGATGGACGCGTTACCATTGTCGGATAGGCCAAAGAATCCTCTCACGATGTAGGGTGTAAAGACCCTAAGAGGCTGAGGCGCGTCTTTGTCCAATTCCATTGTAGCGGACAGGAACATAGCGGCCTGCGCGTCCTCCTGAGACTGGTACAGTTGAGGTTGATAATTGATGTGGATGACACAGAAAATTGACGAAATTGAGAGGAACAGAAGCAAGGCCGCACCCACTTTGCGCGTACGCAGCAATTCGGGGAATTGGCCACTTGCAAGCGCGGCTGCCACTAACGTCAATTGTATCGCCCTCGAGCCAAAGACTTCGACTGCTACACCTACGCCTAAAGCGAATGTGGACGCTGATACGAGTGCGATATCTTGAGGAAGGCTCCTCCGTTTTTTTATTAAATAAGCCAGCCCAAAGCCGGAAACAGCCGTCGCACTTAGCACTGTAACTCTGGCGAACGTTACGAATGGTGACGTGTGCGTAAGGGCACTGGTTATCCTACTTCCGTAGTCAAGGAAGCCAAGCAGCGAATGGATCGAGCTGAACGTACCCAGAATCAGCCCAGATAGAACAGAAGACGTGATGAACATATCCGATACCAGTGCCAATGTGATCGCGAAGATTCCCACGATCCAGTAGCGTCGATCTTGCAAGATCCTAACGAATAGGTAGACAACAAAATAGGCCAGCATGAATGCATGCGAGAGTGCAGTCGCCACCACGAGAGTGAGTACCGTTACTATTCCAGCCAAGCTTTTTTTCCACGAATAATCAATATAGACCAAGATCATTACAAAGGCTAGCGCAAGCGTCTGCGGTGCAAACTGATAGTCTAGAAAGAAAAATCCGATGATCGAAAAAGTGACAACACTCCAAAATCCGTCAAGTCCGTGTCTTGTTACTATGAAGAAAAGCATGGATACCATAACGAACCCGGTGCCGAAATAGTAGACCGACACAATGAGATTCAGTGGCAATGTGGTTATTTCGCTTAACATGTGGATCAAGAGGAAGAAGAGGGGCCAAGGGTAGACTCCGAAGCCTTGTGAATTTATGAAACCACCAGAAAAGTACGCGGGTGCGAGGTTTAGGAAGAACGTGTCGGGACCAGGTATGTAGTAATAGAAATAAGCTAGGGAATTCATCAGCGTAAAGAAACCAACTGCGGCGCCCCACTTGACGGGCACAGAGTGAGATGTTGTGGCTAACCGCCAAAACGAAATCGCGAAAATGAGATACGAAACCCAATAGGTCCAATAAACGGAACTCAGAAAAGGCAGATCCGTTGACTCCTGATGCAGCGGATAACTCTTGGCCCAAGATAGCAGCAGTAGCACAATCGCCGCTAGTAGAATAGTCGTCCAGACGTATGCTGGGGCCTTGGAGTCGAGAGTCACACGGCTCAATGAGTACTCCTCCAATTCTCTCTGACCTCTCTGCCGATTCTGTACCGCCTTCCCACTCCCACTCCAGCCAGTCCGAGTGTGAAGATGGTCAGTGAGATCACGATCGGCGTAAGTCTGATCCCCAACGGCGTATAGTTCAACATCAGACCAACCAGCGGAACCAGGGCCAAGCTTAGCCCAACGCTCAACGCGAAGCGTTCGATCGGATTCAGTTCGCGGAGTCGCGGAAAGAGCGCCTCGACTGTTACGTAGCCCGGCAGGAATAGAACGAAGACGCTACCCAAGATCCATCGCACTACCACTAGGGGAAACTCGGTCGGAAGTGCGTAAATTACGGGCAGCGTGATCAGCGATACGGTCACCGACGCGTAGAACCATAGGTTCCTTTCCCATAACCCAAGATACTCCCTCAGAGATCTCACCTGCGGCGGGACATCTTCAACGTCAACCAGACCCCGCTCGGCAAGACGCCACACCAAGTCCGCGACCTCAGTGTCAGTTACCGTTGGGTTCTTTGCTCTAAGCGCATCCAATAACGCGGGAACGGCCGTTGTGCCGTTCTCTCTCAGATAGTCAAGCGCCTGATCGTCCAGGCTTTTCGTTTGGGACAAAGCGAGGTCCGGCTCACCGTTCTTCCTATTCATGCCGACGACGCTGGGCTGTCGCCACTGTTATATGGAATGGGGAATAACGGTGCAGAGGGATTGATCCACGAATGCGCAGTCCGCCGAGAATTCTCGTCTTCACGATCGCCGTGATGCTTATTCTTGTCGCTGTGCACTCGAACACTTCGACATATCTTCGCGCAGATGAGATTCAACCCCAATTCAACCAGGCGATCACGCAAGTCCGCTTGGCCGAGTCGGCGGGCGCAACGCAGAGCGAGATCACTGAACTTGTCACAACGCTGAACAAGGCGCTCGAACTGGACGGGCAGGCAGTCAAGCTGAGATCGCCCAACGACACACAACAACGCGCTGATCTTCTCGCCCGGGTTAATGTGATGCTGAACGAAGTGCAAACGAATGCCAGTGTACTGGAGACTGTGGCCTCGCAGAGAACTCGCACTAATACTGTGCTCGCGTACGTCTACGGCGGCGTCGCGGCTGCAGTTGGAACGTTCGCCTACGCCGTCCTCTTCGCCTTCTATCGACGGTACAGGATCAAACGCACATTTCAAATGAAGGTCACCGTAAAATGAGCCTAATATCATCACAGAACAAACGCACCCTCATAATGGTCTTCATTACACTTATAGTCGTTTTTGAGATGATCGCGTACGTGGCCACGACGCCACGTCCATCTGAACAGTTCTTTCAGCTATATGTTCTTGGCTCGAATGGAAGGGCGGCTGGTTACTATCCAAACAACGACACCTACATTTCGCCCAACGAAACGGTCAGCTGGTACTTGGGCACGACGAACTTCATGGGCAACGTGCAGCTCGTCGACGTTCGCGTAAAGCTAGGCAACCAGACCATCAACCCGCCTAATGACACACAGGGACTGCCGTCTCCCGCGCCACTCATCACAGAATTCCAACGCTTCACGCAAGACAATGAAACGTGGGAATTCCCGTTTGTGTGGCGCGTCACCAACGCCGGACTTGTGAACAACACGATGCACATCTTAACAGTTGAGATCAACGGTGAAACGTTTCAGGTGGTTGACTGCTCCGCCCGCAGCGGTTACAACTTTCGGTTGATCTTCGAGCTTTGGACGTGGGATACAAACACGGACGCCTTCCAGTTCGGTTGGGAAACCAGCGGCGAGCACCCTGTGGCCTGGCTGCAAATCTGGTTCAACATGACCACGTCCACGCCGTTCCAGTACGCGTGAGTCGATGTCAGTTCGAGCTCGAACGAGAGTGGGGTGCTGTAGTCCCAGATGATCACATCGATCTTTGGCGTTAGTCCAAGACTGACATACTCTTCTGAGTCTTGGAAAGGCAAGATCAATAACGACCGCCGATATCAGTCGAATCCGAGGATTGGGGTATTGGGGTCGCACCGAAATACTAGGTCAAAGACGGATTAGAAGAAGGGATCAAATGATTCAACGGAGTTAGGCTGGGGTGAGATCTCTGCGAATGACAAAGCCCTTAAAATCATCGTGACACCTGACATATTCGAATGAGAGGCGTTCACGACTACTTCCAATTGAACAAATCGTCACGTAGGAAATGGCCGGTTGCGAATCTTGACTCATCGAGGTCCCAGAGGGCCAAGGATACTTTTCGTTCGAGATGCAATTCTTGGTTATCAATCTTGGGTGGAATGGGAATTGGATGAGATGACTGCGCTCGCTAGAAGAGGCCACGATGTGACCGTGGTAATTGCGAGAACTCCGAATGCCCGGAAGCCAAGGAGTTGTGTGACAGGTGGATTTACGATGGACGACATAGTGCTAGCGCGCGGCAGGTCTCTGTTATCGAAGGGCCAGTTCATTTTGTTCGCGATCTTCCACGTAGCTCTGATGGGAGGGAATGCTGATTGCATAATCATGGACCCTCACCTTGTTCCGTTCTTGTTGCCCATTGTCCTAATGCGTCGATTGACTACTAACTCGCCTGTCTTAATCTTACGAGTATCCACTAATCCTGTTGAAACCGGCGGACCGATGACGACTATGATCATGAAATTCTTGTATCAACTCTCAATTAGGCTTGCCAATGTTTTCTTCGACAAGCTCCTATTCATATCCCCAATGCTACGCGATTACTATTGTGATCTCTCACATGTGCCTAGGCAGAAGACAGGTATTTGGCCATCGTCGGTGGATATTCGCGTATTCGATCCCAAGTTATCTTCGGACCAGAGAGTGAAGACGCTCAAGAAGAAACTTGGAATAGGAAACAAGCCCTGTCTGATTTATCATGGGTCTCTTAGCCGTGGGAGAGGCGTAATGGAGCTACTAAGGGCTATGAGCTTGCTTAAACAAGAGGAGCGGGGGAACTTGATGCTTATTATCTTGGGGCACGGCGAAATTAGAGAAGAGGTAAAGCGATACGTTCGGTTGAAAGGTTTGGAAGACGTAGTTATTGTTCCCGACCCAGTGGAGAGGGATGAAGTGGCTGAATACATTGCTGTATCTGACGTTGAGGTTCTTCCGATGCCCGATCATGAATGGTGGCGGTATCAGTGCTTCCTCAAAGTCCTGGAATGTCTTGCTATGAATAAGCCCATGATTTCTTATCGCCTGCCAGCAGTAACGGCTATTGTTGGAGATACGCCGGTTGTGTACTGGCTAACGGGAACCGAGGCGAGCGATATTGCAGAAGGAATTCTTGGTTACTTACGGAATCGCGACTCGTTACATCCAGCTTTGGGACGGGCCATTGCCGAACGTTATTCAGTCGAAGCAATAGCAGAGAATCTGGAGGCAAATATCACGAAGCGAAACTGAGTTGAACACCTGGGTCAAAAGTCCACCTTCAAAGCATTGGGTGGATAGTCGTACGGTGTCGATGCTCACTGCCTGATCGGTAGCGATGCCTTCGTCTCCTAGCCCCATATTCGGTAGCTTCGCTCACTGGTTCCGTTTCTTTGGTGTCGCGAAAAATTGAACCCGTTTATCCCGAACGTGCACCTCAACAGGTCATTTTGGAGAATGTCGGCAGTGATTCCGTATGTAGCTGTGAAGGTTAGTCAGACCTTTCCCTTTGCGCGTACCATTGGACGGCTTTCTGTATGCCTAACTCAATGTGAGTTTTCGGCTTGAAGGCCAGCTTACGTTTGGCTTTCGTAATGTCAGCTACGAATCTAACCACTTCACCCGTTCTTTTATCTTCTAAGAGTATGTTGTTGTGAGTTCCCATGTACTTCTTGATTAGTCTAGCAACGCGAATGATGGAAACAGCTTCCCCGGAGGCGATGTTGAAAACGTCATTTCTAGCACTTTCGAGGTGCTCGATGGCTCTGATGATTCCGTGGACTGCGTCATCGATGTAAGTGAAGTCCATGAATTTTCGTTTTCCATAGACGACTAGGTCTTTATTCGTTCTGGCTGATTTTATGAACAGTGGAACCACTCTATCACTATCATCATATCTACCATATACATTGGAGAACCTGAGTATAATGTAATTCAGTTCGTAGCAACGATGGTATGCGTGGATCAGAGCTTCTCCGCCTAACTTCGACGCTGCGTACGGACTCTCACAATCCTCAACACGCACAGCGTTCTCACTACGCTTGATTCGGTAGGTGTTTCCGTAGACCTCTCTGCTGGACGCGAAAATGATATTGGGAATCTTACGGCGTCTCATGAACTCGAGGGTATTCACAGTCATTTCCAAGTTGTCTCGGGCAAGAAGAGGGTTCACGACAAGGTTGTAGACTCTAGCGTTCGCTGCCAGATGCACTACTGCGTCCCAGTTACCAGACATCGCGCTTAACCCAGACGGATTCGTGAGGTCGCCGATTACCGTCCGTTCATTGATGCTACTGTTCCACTTGTTCGGTTTCAGATCGAAACCGGTCACATGGTAATTCCGCGTCAGTAGTTCTTCACACAGTCTTGTGCCTATGGTGCCGCTGCTTCCGGTGACAAGAATCTTCTTGGTATTCATCTTTGTCCCAAACCGGCGGCATGATATTCGACGGACCTCGAGGACGGGTCAGGGTCATAGAGGCGTCTTCCGTCAATCAAGAGGCGACTTCGCATGTTCGTGAACTCTTTTGGTCGTAGTTGCCTGAACTCGTTCCGTTTCATAGCCTTCCTGCAGCAATCTGCGCCTACCACGAACGGATTTCGCAAACGCGACCGAATCTCCAAGAACTCGCGCCGCGTTCTTATCGGTCGCGGGGGTCATATACGCATATCTTCATCTTTGTCCGTCTTAGTTCATCGACCCGTTTCAGTGAGGTGGCTTCGTGAATATCATTTCTCCTTGCGTTATTCGGTCGAAGCAACAGGACAGAATCTGGCGACCGATATCAGCGGGCGAAACTGAGGTTCATAGGGCGGATTCGGCCGGTGCGATAGCGAATGGAGGCCTCGGCAGCACTTCCCAGTAAGCGATTCTATACGCCTGCGTAATTGAAGTACTTTTATGAAGCGGTACGAGGAGTACTTGGTTAGGACGTTCGTAGCTTATTGGGGGCGGTTGTGAAGATTGCAGGAATTCAAGTGCAGGGTTTGCGGAGCACGGCCGCCGATGAACGGAGATATTCTGTGCGATGAATGCTCCAAGACGTATTCTGCTCGTCTACGGGCTGCGAGAAGTAAGACAAGGGACATGGATCGGCGTTTGAGTGGATTAGCTGATCAAAGCGCAATTTCCGAAAAGACTCGGGATGCTGGTCAAACTGACTCGGTGCTCGAACGTCCTGTAGCTGAGGCTATCCCACCACTCGGTCATGAAACACAACTGCCCGTAACAAGTGCGATGAGAAGATCGCGCCCTGCCTCTCAGTTGGCCGGGTATCTTCTCTTAGGAATTGGTCTCGTGGTTCTGACCGCTTCAGTATTGTTTGCTTCAACGATCCTTACCTTCATCGGCCTCGGTTTAGCATTCTGGGGGGTGATGGCATTCTTCGTTCAACCGCAGAAGTATGTGAGGTCGGATTTGATGAATGCAACTGCACAGTCGTCGTTGAAGACGATTGACAGTATGATGGTGGGAATGGGTTACCGCGAGAAGGGCGTATATATTCCGACGGAGAACGAGAGCGTCCTCGTGTTCATTCCTTCAGAACCATTTTCAATGCTACCTGAGAGCAGTGCGATTGAAGGCAAGAGCTTCCTCAAAGACCCTCAAGGCATGCTAGTGATCCCTCCCGGTCTCGCCTTGGCGAGCTTGATTGAGAAGAAACTGGGTTTCAGATTGAAGAACTGCGGAGTGGAGACGGTGATTAGCACTCTCCCGAAGGTATTGGTGGAGGATCTTGAGATCGTACGCGATGTCGAGATTGAAGTAAAGGATGACCGAATAGGCTTCAAACTCGTAGATTCGATTTATGCCGATTTCTGCAGAGAGATGCGGGATACCAGTAGGCGATGTGGGCTTGGTTGTCCGATGTGTAGTGCGTTGGCATGCATTCTAGCGGTTGCTTCGGGGAAGCCTGTGCTTTTCGATGAGGATGAACTATCGGAGGACAAGAGAACGACCTATTCCTCCTACGAGCTGCTGAACCGACGAAGGCTATAGGCAAGTTTGCCATGGCCTCGCGGCTAGTTCTCCCAACAAAGTGCTTATTGGCAATTCTGCTTTCACTGTTGGCTGTCACGTTACCAGTGGGTAGCCGCGCCGGCGCAACTCCCGCGACAGCCATAGTGGTGTATGATCACGGTTTAACCAACAAGCCCCTCACCTGGACTAAGCAGGGGCACTTTATTCCAGGCAATAAGACCTCAGTTTTCACCCAAGATAATCCCTGGGTCTACGCATATTTCACTGCGACTTTAGCTAACGCGAGTGTAACTTGGCTCTGGATCGATCCGGATGGGCAAGTGTATCTTAATGAGACCAACCAAATCCAGTGTGATGTTTCACCTTGTTCTTTCGTCTACTCCTTCAG
>Ga0326728_10009423_pt1 | contig 23527 bp, 19 predicted proteins | sample MB3enrmetagenome_FD_207602 | JGI IMG/M metagenome (GOLD analysis project Ga0326728, IMG submission 207602) | Lab enriched peat soil microbial communities from McLean, Ithaca, NY, United States - MB31MN | ecosystem: Environmental > Terrestrial > Soil > Wetlands > Peat | place: USA: New York... | reverse complement strand
TACCTCGAACGAAGACGCGTCTACCTCGAACGAAGACGCGTCTACCTCGAACGAAGACGCGTCTACCTCGAACGAAGACGCGTCTACCTCGAACGAAGACGCGTCTACCTCGAACGAAGACGCGTCTGGCACTATCCCAAGATGCGGAGCACCCCCACGGGGACGCATGCCCCGGGGTTGGTCCTTGTTGTCGTGGCGGCCTGCCGAGCCGCCAGTGGGTGCAGCCCACCGGTTCCCCCCGGACGCATCCGACGCCCCGAGCAGCGAACGACAACAAGATGACTGCGTGGCGCATGGGCGATTCTTCCTCTCACGTTCCTCGACCTCTGGATTGGGCATCAATCGGATCGCATCCACCGCCGCTGCTCGCACGGTCTCGTCCTGATCGTCGACGAGAGGTCTCACGCGTGTGAACGCCCGACCGTCGCCCGCGTTGGCGATGCCGCGCAGTACCCGCCCACGATGGAACGCAATCGCTCTGGCCACTGTTGATCGAGCACCACGAGCCGCCGGGACACACGCCGGCACACCCAACGATCGTACACGCACCGCCTGGCCAGCTCGTCATGCACGTGGCGCCGTAGGCGCAATCGCTGTCGTGCGCGCAGGGGGCACCGATCTGGGCTGCCACATTGCCACTAGAGTCCGACAATCCAGCCGAGCTACTGTCCTGGAAACCACCTTCGGGAACACTCGTTGAAGCATCTTTCGCACCTCGGTGTCCGCTCGAGCGACGCCCCCCCCGGGGCGACAACGATAACTTTATAATAGTACCAGCTCGCGACCTGGCCAGCGTCCGCAGGGGAGAAGACTTCCTCCTCGTCCCATTGACTGCCACAAATGATTATCGCTCCAACCAAAACGGGGCGTTCGGAGGCAGAGCGCCCGCTTCTACGCATGTGCACAGGCAGTCGTAGAAGAGCGTCTCGACTTGGCCTACGTCGGAGCCGACGAGCTGAGCCAGGCCACCGTCGGCCGTCGTCGCGATCGGAGATGCGGGGAAAAGCGATCACACACTCGAGCGGCGAAGCGATCGCACCATGCGCGATCGTTCGTCGAGCCTTGCGCCACCGTTGCCGAATGATCACAACGACCCCGCACGCGCTCGATGTGGTCGCGACGCTGCGTTGTCCGACGATCGCATCCACACATCAGTAATGTATAGATTGAGGCCATCGGGCGGATTGGCGCACATGCCCGGGAAGTCGGAGTTCGTCGCGTCGAACGCCTGGCTCATTCCGATGGCATGCAGGGCCAGGGCAAGTGAAACGCTCGGCGACGTGAATGTCGCTTTGCGCAGTGCGAGCGCGACATGCGGCGCTGAATGCATAAGTTTACGTTGGCGGCGGCATAGCCTGACCAATGTAGTTTTAGATATTCACCCGAAGTGTGACTCCCCGTGAGTAGTGTCAAACAAGAGCAAGTGGCAAGGAATTCTGGCGCTAGGATGTTGCCGAGTGATCGAAGCTTGTCCACAGTCTTATTCAAACGGAGAAGAACCATGGGGCGACCGCATAAAAGGCAACATTCCGTAACTCTGCCCTGGGCGCCATGGCTGTTCCCAATCAGCGCTGTCATCATGGTCCCCGGCTGTGGCAATTCGGGCGGCGGGCAAGCGAACCAGACGGTCGACGCCGGCTCCGGTGGATCGAGCGGCGGCAGCGGATCGGGCGCTGACGCGTCGACCACCAGCGGCGGGGCGAGCAGCAGTGGCGCGTCGAGCGGCAGCAGCGGGGCCAGCGGTGGCGGCCTAAGCAGCAGTGGCGGCCTAAGCAGCAGTGGCGGCCTAAGCAGCAGTGGCGGGCCAAGCAGCAGTGGCGGCCTAAGCAGCAGTGGCGGCCTAAGCAGCAGTGGCGGTCTGAGCAGCACTGGTGGGTCGAACAGCAGTGGTGGCACGAGCAGCGGCGGCCTGGCCGACGGGGGGGGTGGCACCTCCAGCGGAGGCTCCGACGGCGGAGGCATTGTGGATGGCGGCGCGCCTGCGACAGGCTGGGGGACAATCCATAACGATTTCTTTTGGTATGATGAAGACGGGAACTTGATCAATACGCGGAGCGGGAAACTTCGTCAGTTTGGCGATCTTTACTACTGGTATGGCGGAGCCAACGCAGCCCGTGATCAGACGTGCTACTCATCGCCCGACCTAGTCCATTGGACCTATAAGGGTGTCGTACTGCATACGGACGTAGAAACCAACCGGATGGACATCCTCTACAATGCCCTGACCCAAACCTACGTGATGTTCCTCAAATACGACGGGGACTCCGCCTACTTGGGTATAGCGACCTCTTCGACCCCGGATGGTCAATTTACATTCCTAAGCCAGACTCTCGTAGACGGCTACACCATCGGCGACATGTCCATGTTCGAGGATGACGACGGACAAGCCTACCTGGCGTATGTGTGGTGGGAAACCGGCCCCAATCGAGAGCACGGAATCTACCGAATGTCGGCGGACTATCTGACTCTCGCGGAGCGAGTCTATCTGTGGAACATCCCCAGTCGAGAGGCTCCGCACATCTTCAAACGCGACGGCATCTACTACTACGGGACTTCCCGCACGGCCGAGATCGACCCGACCGCCACTGAGTACTACATGGCAACAAATCTCGCGGGGCCGTGGTCTGATCCGATCACGATGAGCACGCCGGGATCAACCGTTTCGTACCAAACGCAGTGCGATTTTGTGTTGCCGTTTACGGGTACGCAAGGAACGTACTACATGTACGATGGCGATCGTTGGCTACCTGAGGGAGGCAGCGAGGGGGACTACGTGTGGCTGCCGATGGAGTTCGACGATGCCGGCGTACCCAGCATGGACTATTATCAGGATTGGGATTTCAATCTTGCTGCTGGTACGTGGAGGGATTTCGATCGTACGTCACGCGATCTGGCACTGGGCAAGACGGCGACTGCCTCCTCGCAGACCAGCGCCAACGTCGCGTCGAGCGTGACGACTGCCACGACGTATCAGAATTACGCCGCTACGCGATGGGAGAGTGCGTCGAGCGATCCGCAATGGATCATGGTGGACCTTGGCACACCTATGGAGATCGATAGGGTCATTCTCAAATGGTATTCGGACTATGCAGTGGCGTTTGAGATTGATGTGTCGAACGACGCCACGGCCTGGACGTCTGTATACACTACGGCAACTGGGGCGTCGTACTCCGTGACCGACGTTACCTTCAACAAGACTACGGCGCGGTATGTGCGAATGAACGGTACGAAACGAGGAAATGCGTACGGATATTCTCTATTCGCTTTCATGGTCCTTGATGACCCCTAGCCTGGAGGTCCGCGGACACCCAGTCGCCTGACCTGCATTTGTCAACGACCGGGAGGCGACACGCAGGTCCCCGCCACGTGCCGATACTCGCCGTGTGGTGTCATGCAGCCTTGCGCTCATCGAAGTGAGCGTTCAGTATGCACGCGGAAAGGGGTCGAAATTCGCACTGCGTTCTTGGCGAGCGCGATGGGCGAGCGCGCTTGACAGCGCCGCCCTCGCGGGACGCGCGCGGCTGGCACCGCCGCGTCATCGGGGCTCGATGCCGCAGCCCATGCACTCGCGGCAGCCGACTCGAAGCCGGTTGATTGGCCAGGTAACGGGGAAGCGCCTCGGAAGACAAAGCGGACCCTCTGCTGAATGGGGACGCCTCCCCCTCGACACGAAAGGCCTCCACCTGGAACGAAGACGCCACTCCTTCGGCGTCATCCCGACCGTCTCCGAAAATCGACGTCGTCCACCAACTATTTTTCGGAAAATCCGTCCTCCAACGCCCATACCTATTTGAGGACGACGAAGCGAAGCGTGGTGCTTCGCGGAGGGCGTCCTCGTGTCCAACCGCATGGAGACGATCATGAATGCGACCAACAAGACCACGACACTGGCTCGCGATGCGCAGGTCATCGCAGGCATACAAAAGCACCTTCAGAACACGTCGAGCCTGCCCCTCGTGGGCTCGACCTACACGCCGGCCGATCTCGTGAAGCTCGTCCAGAGCCGCATCGACGCGAGCGGGCAGTCGGATGCGACGAAGGCCACGTGGCATTCGTCCGTGCTCGCCGGGGAAACGCTGAACACCAAACTGACGCCGGTCCTTCGGGCCCTTCGCCAATACGTGATCAACGTCTTCGGCGCGACGAGCCCCGTGCTCGCCGACTTTGGCTTCGTACCGCCCAAGTCGGCGACGCGAACGCCTGAGCAGAAGGCCGCGTCAGCCGCCAAGGCCAAGGCGACGCGAAAGGCGCGCGGCACGATGGGGAAGAAGCAAAAGAAGGCCGTGAAGGGCGACGTGACGGGAATCATCGTCACGCCGACGACGAGCGTCTCCGGTGTCGTCGCGGCTCCGACGGCGAGCGCTCCACCTGCGACGGCTCCGGTCAACGGCGCCGCCGCTTCGGCAACGGCGACGGCTTCAACGCCACACGCCGCATGATCGGACGCGTGAGCCCCTAGGACACGCAGTCTGCACACCCGAAAACGCAGTTGAACGACGGCAACAACAAGGGACAGGGGAGCCAGCCCTTGGGGCTTCGCTCCCCGTCCCGCTTCCCTTGCTTCTCGATCTGCATTCCTGTGTTCTCTCGAACCCGCATCTTAATAGAGGCCCAGCCGCGGTCGCATATCCGTAAGGACCCCATGTCGCTGCGCCCGAACGTGATCGTCGGAACCCCGTGCTACGGCGGGCTGGTGACGCACGTCTACCTGCACTCCCTTGTGAAGCTCATGGCCTATGCGATGGCGCGCAATGTCGGCCTGGGGCTGTGGACGGCCGCCCACGATTCGCTCATCCCTCGGAGTCGAAACAGCATCCTCGCCGGCTTTCTCGACACGCCGGACGCAACCCACCTGATGTTCATCGACGCGGACACGGGGTTCGAACCGGAGCACTTCGGTCGCCTCCTCGCCTTGGACGAGGACATCGTCGCGGGGATGTACCCCGTAAAGAATCTGGACTGGTCGAAGGCGGCCAGGAGATGCACGAACGGCAACGTCACGATTGAAGAAATGCGAGAGGCCGGGCTTCACTACGTGGGAGTGCCGTGCACGGGCGGTGACCGCGAGGAACGCGACGGCTTCGTCACCGCCACCTATGCGGGTACCGGCTTCATGCTGATCCGTCGCTCCGCGGCCGAGCGGTTGGTCACCGCATACCCCGAGACGAAATACACGACCGCGCACACGTTCCCTTCTCCCCCCGTTCAGAGCGATCATCAGTACAACCTGTTCGACTGCTTGGTCGAACCCGAGAGCCGCACGCTCCTCAGCGAAGATTACGCCTTCTGCTACCGCTGGCGCCGTCTGGGCGGCAAGGTCTGGCTCGATACGCGAAGCAGTCTACGACACGTCGGGGCGTACGAGTTCTGCGGAACGCCGCTCGTCGACGCGACGTGAATCGACCTCGCCGACACATCGGCGAAAAGAACGTAGCCCCTTCGTCGGTCTCCCGAGTAACAAGGGAGGCGTGAAGATCCATCGGTTCATTCCCCTCGCGATCGCGGTCGCAATGGCGGTCGCATGCGACGACGGCGACGCCCATTTCACGACGAAGTTCGCGTCGAATTTCGCACGAGCTCAGCGATCGGCATCGATACTCGGCGTCTACAAGGACGGTCGCATGGCTGCCGACGCTTGGGGAGCGTACGCCCCGTTCGTCGCACGCGCGTTCGGGTCGGCGCCGTGCGAGATTGGCTACGAGGCCCTCGCCTCAGCGAATTCCCCACTCGCGAGCGCGATCGACGAATACGCGCGCGCCGAGGGACCATCGGACGACTTGCTCGCGCAGATCGCCGGCGCCGCAAAGGGGGACCTGATCGTCGTGCTGACGGTGGCTGGCCACGTGCCGCAGTCCGGTGCGAGTGACGCGGGTGGAGCCGCGATGGCTCCGAGCTTTCAGGGTGGAGGCTCTCGCGGCGGGGGAATGGGAATGCGCGGGGGCGGAATGGGAGCGGGAGGAGGCCGCGGGTCGTCCATGTCGGAGCCGCGGGTCGTCAAGGACTCGAGCGTGCTCGACCTCGCGGCGACGGTCTACTCCGTCGCCGAAAAGGAGTCGGTTGCCGTCGTCTCGCTGCAATTCTCAGGGTCGAGCACGAACGACGCGCTCACTCAGTTCGGAACGAAGCTCTCGCTGTCGCTCCCGCAGATGCGTTGCGCAGGCTGGAACTGGGACGTGTCCATCGATCCAGAAAAGATTCGCAGGGCCGCTTCCGAATGAGGACTCGGGTCAACGTCTCGAGCGCCACTATCGGACGAGCCGTGCGTCTTGCCCGACGAGCCGACCGCTGACAGTTCAGCCGATGCGCGCGTCCATCCGAGGGGTTGTCGAGAGCGCCACGCGGGATGATATCCGTTGTCATGGACTCCCGTCTCCGCACGTCCCCAGCCCGCGCCCTCCCCGAGCGTCGGCGTCGGAGGGGTTGGCGGCGATGGATTCTCCGCACACTGGCGCTTATGGCCGGACTCATCGGGTTCGCTGCCATTGCGCTCTGCGTGCTCGTGCGTTCCCTCAATCAGCCGTGGCTGAAGAATCGACTCTTGGGGCTCGCGCGGACCTCCGCGGGGCTCGAGATCGACTATCGCAGCGCGCGCGTCGACTTGCTTTCGGGGGTGCAAATCGAGGGACTCGTCGTCCGGTCCCCTCTGGAGGTTCGACCCTTTGCGTCCGAGCTGTCGCGCGTCGGGCGCGTCGACGTGCGCTGGTCGGTGGCGTCGCTGCTCCGCGGTGGCGGCCCCGTCATTCGCCGAATTTCAGTATCGAACGCCGTGTTGACTGCCGTGGTGGACGAACACGGTCGGACATCCTTCGACGCCCTCTCTCCGGCGAGTTCGGCCCCCAAGTCCAGCGCGGTACCCACTTCTCATCTCGCCGAGAAGTTCCTGGGGACTGCACCGCCCATCGGCGAGCTCGAGATCGATCACGTCACGCTCGCGGTCGTCCGAACCGAGCGCGGGGAGGTGGCTGAGCGTACGCAGCTCGGAGGCCTCGCCGTCACGGTCGCGTCGCAGCCGGTGGCCACCGGCACGAATGGTTGGCGCCTCCAAGCACATCTCGGTTCACCCGAAATGCCGCTTGATATGCAGCTGACGCGCTCGCAGCGAGGTGCGCCCACCGCGTCGGCCAGGGCAAAGCTTTGGCTGGCCGTCGACGCGACATCGACGGGGCTGACGGCGGCCGTCGACCTGCGCATGCTCGACCAGACGCTCGATGCGCGCCTGCCGACGGACCACTGGCTCCACGCCGAGGCCAACCTTCGATTCGACCGCACCGGCGGGCGGACCGAAATCACCCTCCGACCCGTCGAGACGGGCGACGGCGCTGCGTCGTTCGAGGCGTCGATCGACATCCCCGACACGGGCGACGCGATCGTGCACCGCGCCCGAGGAGACATCGACATCGCTCGACTGCTTCGGTGGCTGCCCGCCGATCTGGTCCCGGCTACCGCAGAGCGTGCGACGATGCACGTCCAGGTCGATTCCCTCGTTGGAGGCGCGAACGCAAGGCTGATCGATGGCGGAGCGATCGCCGTCGAGATCGACGCATCCAACGCGATGGTCTCCACTCCCGGCTCCATGATTCACGTCGCGGCGGCGACGCTCTCGGCGCACGCACAGCCTGACCACGGGGGCATCACGGTTCGAGGGTCGGCGACTCTGGGTGGCGTCCGATTCGAGTCGGGCGCGAATCGTTTGGTCGCCAGCGGTCTCGTTGTCGATGTTGATGGACAGCGCGGGAGCGATGGCGGGATCGGCGGTCGCGTCGGACTGACGCTTACTCGGTTCGAGAGTGGGTCCGGGGCGCCGATTGTCTGCCGCGACGGGCACGTCGAGCTCCGCGTAGAGGGACTGCACGCCGACGCACCCGACCTGCTCGCCGCGCGAGGCGATGTCGCCGTGTCGCTGCAGTTGGCCTCGCTCGACGCCCGCATTTCCGGGATGCATGCGACGGTCGCCGATTTGGCCGCTCAGGCCCATGCGAATCTGACTGGCCATGCGCCGTACGACATCGAGATGGGAGTGCGCACGCCCCGAGTTCGTGTGGTCCACGACGCGGGCGTTTGGGTCGACGCTCCCGCGCACTTCGAAGGCCGCGCCCGCAATGTCGAGCCGGACTTCGCGTCTCCGATGGCGAGCCGTGGAGTCGTCAAGACTTCGGTCGACGTGGGTGCACTGCGGGCCTCGCTCGAAGCGACGAAGCAAGTCGACGCGATCGACTTCACCTTCGGAGCGGCTGCACCAGACCTCCGAGCTGCCCGGCCTTTCCTCGCCGCGCCGCTGAGAGATGCCGCTCCGTGGGATCGAATGGCGCTCGCCTTGCGCTCGAGTGGTCGAGTCGAGGGCCTCGGTCGCGCGCGCACGCTCGCGGTCCGACAGACGACGCATCTCGACGTCGAGCGCCCGGCATTTGCAAACGTCTCCGCGCAGTCGCTCTCTCTGACCCTCAAGTCGGACGGCACCGCGCGCGAGCACGAATTCGATGTGGACTTGCTCGCGCCGGGGCTTTCCGTCGCCGGAGGCAGACCCATCGACGACCACGTTGCGCTCTGGGCCGAGGCAGACCTCGACCGCGCGTCGCTTCGCTTCCGGCTCGCGACCGAGGGGCATGCGGCGACCCAGCTGGCCGGATCGCTGTCATTCGAGTCCGCGAAACGGGCCCTCGTCTACGAGGCAACATGGCATCTGGGCGGACTCGCTCCGGTCGCGCCGATCCTTGCCACAATTCCGGGGCTCGACGCGCTCGATCTCTCTCGGGTCGATGTCGACTTCTCCGCGAACGGGGCGCTCTTCGGTGTGGTCGCGGGGGTCGGACGCGACGGGGCGATCGCCCTCGAGCCGAAGGTCAGCAAAACCGGCGCCATCGAAGGGACGACAGACCTTCGGGTCGACCACTTCCGCTGGGCCCGGGGTGATGTCGAGATCACGTCGCCGGCTCTGGCGTGGCACGGAGACATGCACGTCTCCGGACCGCGCCGCACGCTCGACAGCCGGCTCGAAATCGGCAGGATCCTCGTCGATCTCGGAGACCACAGCGTCGAACTGGCCGGCATTCGCGACGAGGCCAGCGGCTCCTTGCTCGGCGACCTCGCCAACCCAGAGATCGAGCTCTCCCAGCGCCTCGCTCTCGGCACGATCGTGCAAAATATCGCTCCAGAGTATCCCTTGGGCGATGTGACCTTCTCGCTGACCGGTGAGCGCACGCCCGAGGGGCTCGTGCACTTCTCCGACTTACGACTGGACAACGCATTGGGGGGAACGGCGATCCGAGCCACCGGCAATCTCGATTTCGGCGAGGGGCGCGAGTCGCTGGCAGTCAAGACCTCCGCCACTCAGGATCTCGGACACCTATCGACGAGCCCCGCCCTCTTCAAAGGGCAGGGCAAGGTAACGATCGAAGCCGATGTCGCGTCGCCAAACCTAGCGCGTTACGACGTTCGGTCGGACGTCGCGGGGGAGGACGTCACGGTGATGCTTCCCCCGTCAGGGGTTGCCATCGAACGCGCGAGCGGAAAGGTGCCCGTCAGCGTCGTGCTGGAGGTGGGCCGCGACGGGGTGACTCTTCCACGGACGACCCATCGGAGCCCCTATTCGATGCTTCGTTTCGCCGACCAGCACCCGCTGCTCACGCACAGCGGATTTCTGTCGATCGCCCGACTGAAGACGCCGTTCGTGTCGATCGCCCCGCTCGTCGGCAACCTGGCGATAGAGCAGAACGAGATCTCGCTCCGCCAATTCGAGATGGGGGTCCGCGGCGGGACCATCACCGGCCAGTGCGGCCTCGACTGGGACGGTTTGAAGTCTGCTCTCGAGCTCCATGTTCGCGCGACGGGCGTGAAATCGTCCCACGGTGAGCCGTTCGACGGAAATATCGCCGTGACGGTATCGGCGGCCGACCGCACCATCGAAGGTCGCGCCGAGATCCTTCGCATCGGCGAGCGACACCTCCTGGATCTCCTCGACATGCAGGATCCACTTCACACGGATCCGGGCATGAACCGCGTGCGCAGCGCCATGAACTTTGGCTATCCCGAGAGCCTCCGTTTGACTTTCGACCACGGTTTCGCCAGCGCCCACCTCGAGCTCGGGGGACTCGCACGACTGATCAGCATCGGTGAGCTTCGCGGCATTCCGATGGGACCCATCGTGGACAAGATGATCGCGTCCATGCTCGAAGGACGCGAAACGAAGGAGGCGCCATGAACCGAATCCTCATTGCCGTGACCATCGCACTTCCTCTCGTCGCTGCCTGCTTCAAGCCTCCCGAGATCGTCATGGTCGATCGCGCGACGGCCCTCGAGCAGCAGGCCGCGGGCTCCTTCGACGATCTCGAGCGCAATCTGGATCGCTCCGCGATCGAACCGCGTCCCGTCCCGCTGACGCCCGCGCAGCTCGAAGCCCTGGGCTACAAGCCGGCGCCGCTCGTGGACGAGAGCGACCTGACGGACGCCGATCGATTGGATGGATGGCTCGTGCGTCACTGCGCCGGCGAGGGTCAGGACGGACAGGTCGTCGAAACGCGCGACGCCTGCAAAGGAGCGGTCGACGCCGAAGAGATTCAAACCCTCGTCGACCGGACCAACCGGGCTCGCCAGCAGATTTGGCGTTGGATGCACGAGCAGCGGCCGGACGTGCCTGACGCCCAACTGCGCCGGGCGTGGCACGAGAGCCACCTGCGCAACGTCGCCTGCGGCGCGTGGTTCGAAGGGAGTGACGGGAAGTGGCAGGCGAAGTCGTGTTGAAGCGGCGAGGACTCCGGGCGGCGAGGCTGGCGCTGGGCGCGATGCTCGTCGCGGACCACGCATTCGCCGACAACGTCGACGACGACGATCTCGTGAGGCCTCAACGTCTGACCGTGGACGTGGCCGACGACCTGCTGGGCCAGCTCGGGGGCGACGGCAAGACACTCTACTTCGTATCGAATCGCGATACGACAAATCAGGTCTTTGCCCAGAGCATGGTGGACGGCCGGGCGCACCCGCTCTTCGACGACGGGGCGGATGTCACCTGGCCGCGCGTAAGCCCCGACGGGCGCTCCCTGCTTTACATATCATTCCGAGAGAGCGCCTCCGGGCAGCTTTGCATTCGTCGCCTTCCCCAAGCGGACGGGCGAAGGTGCCTCAGGGACTCTTCCGCCGCGCTTCAAGCCGAGTGGATCGATCCCAATCGCATTGCGCTCGTCGCCCGCCGTTCGATCGAGGGGAATCTCAGCGTCCTCGAGGTGACCACCGGCTCGGATCTCTCGACGCGGCCACTGCTCGATCGAAACGTGACGAGTCCGGCGATTTCGCCCGATGGGCGCTGGCTCGTCTATGTCCCCGTGGCCCGGACGCAGGAGAGCGTCGGGCCCGCATTCGCCGCCCACGCGGCACTGTTCCTGGAGGCGGTTCCAGTGGCGTCGGCTTCGACGACTCCGCCGACCAAGATCGTCCTTCCGCTTCCCGGACAGACCGGTCAACCCGCGTTCGCGAGGGACGGCCGCTCTCTTTACGTCGTGCAGTTCTTCACCGACACGAACCGCGACGGCACCGTCGACGCGAGCGACCACGGGGTCCTCTTTCGGGTACCGATCTCGCTCTCCGAGGGGCCGACGATCGCCGGGTCGCCGGAGCAGCTCACCGAGACGTCGTGGAACTGCGAATACCCGATTCCGTTCGTCGACCGACTGATCGCGACGTGCTCGCAGGAAGGCAGCCTCGATGTGTATTCACTCCCGCTCGACGGGGAAGTCCCGGCCGAGTGGACCATGCCGCAGCTCGCCAACGCGATCGACGACGCGGACACGCGTGTCGAGGAGCAGCTCCTCGTGAGCCGTCGCCTGGCGCGCGAGACCACGCCCAATGGGCGTCGAATGGCCATGCTCGCGCTGGTGATGGTGCACCTCGAGCGCGAAGAATTCGTGGCCGCAATGTACTACGCCGAGCAGATCGATACGCTGCGCGACGCTGCGACGGCGGGGATCTCGCTGCCGCTTCGGTTGCTCGTGGAGCAGCGCAGAGCCGACCGCCGCCGTGACCAGGGGCACATGTCGGAAGGATTTCGCCCCGGCGCACGCTCGCGACTCGAGCAATTGCGCACGGACGCGTTCGAGAGCCCCATGGCGGAGGACCTTACACACCTCGTGAGGAGCGAGATATTCGACGCCCTTGGCGACAAGACGACGGCACGCCGAGAGCTCGAGGCGGTCACGGTCGACGAGACGACCCCGGCTCCGATCGTGGAAGCGTTTTATCGGGAAGCCGACTCCTTCTATCGCCAGATGGACGACCGCGAGTCCCTGGTCGCGACGTGTCGCAGTCTCTCGCTCAACGCCGGGCTGACCCCCGATCAGCAGCTTCGGTATGCCCAGGCCTCGGTGCACGCCATGGTGCGCGGGCTCCCCGAAACGGAAGCCGGCGAGCGCCTCGCTCGCGAACGCGTCGGGGCATCCAAGCGTGAGCTGGAGCTTGTCTTCGCCATCGATCTCGCGCGGGTCGTTCTCGGCATTCGCGACTCGCAAGCGCCCCGAGCGGTGGGGGACGCCCTGCTCGGCCTCTACGCTGCACAGACTCGGCCGGGACGCCGCCGGGCGCTCGTGGTAGAGGCAGTCCAACGCGCGGACGCGGTGGGTGCGGGCGACGTGCTCGATGCGCTGCTCCAGAGAGACATCCGAGACGTGAGACCCGGGACGCACGAGCGCGGGGAGGTCGAGGACATCTACGAGCGAGTGATCCTCGCCCGGGCGTACGAGCGAGCGGGGGCGAAGCGCTACGACGACGCGAGGCAAGACTTCGACGCGGTCGCAGAACAAACCGGGTCCTACGAAGCGGTCGTCGGGGCGATCGACATGCGGCTGAGGAGCGGAGAGGCCGTGTCGTCCATCGAAGACCGATACGCCACTCTCTCGACACCCACGGCGCGCAGGCACTTCGCCAAGGCCTATCTTCTCGCCCGACAACTCCCCAAGCTCGACGGCGACGCCCACGCGCGGGCTGCGACCACGGCGCTTGCGGAGCTCGACGCCTCGTGGGCGGAATTCAAGGTGGAACGCGTGCCGCAAGCCCTCTTCGGCGCGCTCCTCCACGAGCAGTACCTCCACACCGGCGATCTTGCGATGGCCGAACAGGCGAACGCCCACTACCTGATCGCCCTCGAACTCGTCGGGGAGGATCTCCGGTTTCGCGCCATGATCTTGGGTGAGCTCGGACTCTTGCACACCGACGTCGGAAACTACCGAATTGCGCTTAGCTATCTTCTCGAACGGGACAATCTGCCGTACAGCGACAATTCGGAGGGCCTGGACGTGCTGTTGTCGAAGGCGCAGGCGCTCCTGCACGTCGGGCGCGACGCGGACGCAGCAGCCGCCGGCGACGCAGCTCTTGCGATGATCGCTCGCACGCCCGCGCTCGCTCGATATCGACTCCTCGCGCTCGACTGGGCCGCGCTCGACCACCTCGCCGTTGCACACTTCGCTCGTGCGCTCATTCTGTACGACGAGGAGATCCCGTTGCTCGACGCGTCGAGCGGCCCCGTGTCCGGGCGCAACCGTCTCGTGGCCCACCTGGCGCGGGCGGCAGCGGCAAGCGGCGCTAACGAGCCATCTCGCGCGCTTGCCGATCTCGATTACGTCGACAAGCACATCGACGATCCGACGACGATTGCTGCGTTACAGTGGCCTCACGCGACTGCCGATGATGTGGTTCGCGCCTATCGACTCATCACGACCGGGCTGCGCGCGAAAGCCAATCGCACTCTTGGTCGATTGGATGCAGAGGCTCAATCCATGGGCGCGCGACGGCGGATTCTCGACGATGCGTTCCGCGCGACGAGTCGAGTCGAGATCGCTCGGCAGGCGATGCTCGCGGAGGCGATGCTCGCGGTCAACGCAAGCCAACGCCATGACGAGGTGTCGACCGGGGCCTGGCTCGAGCGAGCGCTCACCCGAACGGACTACGTCCGCGCCCAGGCAAACGGGCTCTACGACAAGGAGCAGCTCGACGTCCTCTTGTTGGCGGCCGGGCTCACTGTGTCGGCGAGAACGCCTCTCGTGGTGAATCTCCCAAAGCGGGTCGAGGAGGCCTCTCTTCAGTTGGCCGCCCGGAGGGAGCCCTCGCTGCGCGCCTTTGCACGGTGGCTGGAGGTCTATGGTCCGCTTCTAGTGCCCGCGAACGGAGGCGGGCGCGCAGCTGAACACAGAGAGGATTCCCGCGCGGCTGGGGCCCGACAGTAGTCAGGGCGCCTGGCGCATTCTGACAAGATTCCATCCGAGCGCGGCTACCTAGGCCTCTCGGGCCGCCCGTAGGTCACTCCCTCGATAGGCTCATCGAAGATTGCCTGTTTGAGCGCCCCGAGAACGTCCAGGCAGAGAATCATCGCTTTGCGCTTCTGGTTGAGGGAGAGTGCCAGCGACCGAACATTCGTATTCTCGCGCGACAGAAGCAGAATGCGCGTCTTCAACTCGCGGTACTTGTCGAACCGTGCCAGCGCCACCGCCAGGTCTTCGTCGCCCGCAACCTTGACCAACCCTCCGAGAACATCGAGATTCTTGCGGGCCTTCGTTTCCTCCTCGGCCATTACCGCTTCCATCTGATCCATCTTCGGATCGCTCTCCTCGGCAATGTGCGGCGCAAGCAGCGCTTGGATGCGAAGCATCCCGACGCGGGCGCTGTAGCTCGCGAGCATCACTCGCTTTCCATCCGCCGAATCGGCGTACTTTGCGGTGACGCGATCAAGAGCAGTGTCAAACTCGGCCAGCGTGTCGGCGGCCGGACCAAACAAGAGGCTGTATGCCTTGAGGTTGGTGTTCTTGACGGCCAAGGCCAGCACTTCGCGATCGACGTGCTTGAGATTGTTGAAGGCCTCGGAGAACTGAGACAGCAGGTCCCTCTCGCGCTGGAATGCGTCCGGCGAGAGGAGCGCCCCGAGGTCCTGGCGCTCCCGATCGACCAGGGCCGTCGCCGCCCGGGCCTGATCGGCGAACTTCTCGGACTCCTCATCGGTGATCGCGAGAACGGAACTCTTCTCCGCCTCGGCGGCTGTAACGAGGTCGAGTTGTATCCTCCCAACCAGATCGACCCGGCTGGCCTTGGATGCGAGCTTCCGGGTGGGTCCCCCATCCTGGCGAAAAAGCCACGCCGCGACTACGAGCAGGACCAGAAACGCCACTCCTGCAATGACCCACGGAACGCTTCCCGAGTTGCTCTTGGTGCTCATGGTGCCCTTTCGAGAGCTTGAATCGACGACCGCCTCGAACGGCAGACGCCGGCACTATGCCGCAGGAACGCATCAGAATCGACGCAAATGGGTGCACATCCGTCGCGGACTCGACAACGCGAGCCACCCTTCGTCGAAACTCATGCGATGGCGGCGCCGTTCGAACGACGGGTGACGAGATCACCGAACGGAAACGATTCGGAAACGCCTCCAGACCATGCTGACGCGCATGCATCTTCGACTCCAGCGAGCTCACAGGGTGGCACCCGCCGTGCTCGGGGCGTGCACTCTCGTGTCCGTGGTGTTGCTGCTGGCGGCGGACGCCTGTCGGACTGCGTACGTCGCGAGGTTCCACGACCTGTTCGGCGCCCTGGCGCTGGGCCTGATCGCGTTCGCCTACCTGGCCTATCAGTCTGTTCGACGGCCATCTCGGATGGAGATGCTCAAGGCTCTTCTGCTGTCCGTTGCGTTTCTGCTTTGGGCGGCAAATCAAATGTGCCCGAACACGACGCAGGGGACGTTATTCAACGACTTTGCGATCGCGCTCTTCGTTCTGGACGTGTACTGGATCATCGTCGGGTGGCCGTCGAGCCCTTCCGACTCCCGCCGAACTTCGCTGATAGCCTGACATTCGGCGGGTCCGCTCGGTCACGGTTCGACGCGCCCCCCCGTAGAGTGCTTCGCAATGTCTGCTGGCGTGCGCGCCGTGCACACTCCAGGTTCTGCTGCAGTTGCCGTACACTAAATCAACGATCGCGCGCGGCGACGGTCTGAGACGCCGCCGGCGGCAACGGTAAGGAACAAGGCGATGTCCGATGCAGCGACAGTTTGTTGCCAATGTGGTGCTCCCGCACCCAACGTCAACACGAACTACACGCTCATCAGCCAGACCGGATGGCGCCTTTCGCGCGCGCCCCGCTCCAGCGGTGCGGTCCTCATGGAGTGGCGCTGCCCTGCGTGCTGGGCCAAGTTCAAGGCGAACTCACACGGCGCCTCACCATCCGCCCGTTGACGCCTCGCGGCGTTGCGCGCAGTGGGATCAGCCCGGAAACGATCAAGTCGGAGGCACGCGCGAGATTGGCCGCATGGTTCTCCTTCATTCGGCCGCATCCGCATTACTCTTCACGTGGGACGAGAGAAGGCAGTCGTCCGTCGCGGCCGGTGAGCCGCCACGTTTCCGCCATTGGGCCACATTTGCCAAGCGCTGGATTTCGTCGTAGGCGGCGCGCGTGCACGCGGATAGGTTTGAGATTGTGCGAGTCGCGTGCGGCGTCGCCTTCGTTGTCGTCGGCGTCCTTGCGTGCCCGAGTGTTCGAGCCGCGCCCACGGCGCGTCTGGTCTATTCGCGCACGGCCGATGCCGAATCGTGCCCGGACGAGGCGGATCTGCGGAGAGCAGTCGCTGCGCGAGTCGGCTACGACCCGTTCTTCCCGTGGGCTGCAAAGACCATCGTGGCCCACACCGCCCCGGCACTGCATCAGGGGTTCGTCGTCACCATCGACTTGATCGATGATCGTGGGGTTGCACACGGGGCTCGCGAGCTTCGCACCGACGGGGACTGCCGCGAGCTCCTCGACGCGGCCGCATTGGCCATCGCGATTGCCATCGATCCTCAGAGTTTGACGCGGCCCCGTGCCCCCGCGCCCGCACCCCCTCCGGCGAGCAAAGCCCAGCCCGTTCCAGGCGTGCCGCCGCGGGCACCCTTCGCTACGCCGGCAATCGATTCGGGCGCTCCTGCCTCGCCGGCTTCACATCCACTGCGCATCGAGGCTGGCGCCGGACTCGTGGTTTCGTCCGGGGTCGCGCCGGCTCCAGCGTTCGGTGTGGCCCTGGAGGGAGTGCTTCAGGGGCGGAGGCTGTCGTTGGGCGTCGAGGCCAGGCTCGACCTGCCGTCGGGGCGGCCCGTGGAGATCGGCAACCTGAGCTCGTGGGCGGTGGTTGGCGCCCTCGATCCGTGCGCGCATGCTGGGCCGTTTCAAGTGTGCGGGCTCGCCCAGGTTGGCTCGATTCAGGCTTCGGGTGGGCCGTCGGAGAATCACCGCTCGGCTCTGTGGCTGGCCGCCGGGGGGCGTCTCGCAACTTCGTGGGCGCTCGAAGGGTCCACGCTCCTACGCGTGAGGACCGACATCGTCGGGGACTTGCAGCGACACGAGTACTGGTACAACGGAGTGACCGCGTGGACTCCGCCGCCGGTTGCCTTCTCGTTCGCGGTGGACGTTCTCTCGCGTTTTTGATGACGAAGACGGCCACCTGCGACCAACCATCCTCGGTGGACTCTCGCGACCCGACCCGCACCGAGCCGGCGCAGCCGGGAGCCACGCTCCACGAACTCTTCGCCATGCACGCCCCCTACGTATGGAATTCGCTCCGCCGACTGGGCGTGCCCCCGTCCGACCTCGAGGACGTGACCCACGACGTGTTCATCGAAGTGCACCGGCGTCTCGGCGACTACGATGGGGTCAGACCTGTCCGCCCCTGGCTCTTCGCCTTCGCATTTCGGGTCGCATCGGCGCACAGGCGTCGCGCGCACCGCCGCCACGAGACCGCCGGCGAGCCGGACGACGTGGCGGACGCCCGTGCCCTTCCGGACGAGGCGGCAGCTCTTCAAGACGACAGGCGCCTCGTCATCGCGGCACTCCAGTCGGTTCCGCTCGAACGCCGAGGCGTCTTCGTGCTTCACGAAATCGACGGGGTCGACATGAACGTCATCGGGCGAACGCTCCGCATCCCGGTAAACACCGCATATTCTCGCCTGCGCGTGGCGCGCGCGGAATTCGCTGCGGCCGTCAAGAGGCTCCGCCCACCGAGGCAGCACCCATGACCCGCTCCACTCCGCCGCTCAACCCGGAGCTCGAGGAACTTCTCGGCGCCGAGCGAACGGCGCCTGCGCCCGCTGATGTTCTCGACCGTGTCTGGTCGCGCGTTGCGCATTCGGCGGTCGCGGGGATTCCCAATCGAGTGCCCGCCGGGAGGAACGCACTTCGTTGGGTGGACACGCACGCGCAATGGTCGGCGCTGGTCGCATTCGGCGTCGGTACGGGCGTGGGAGCGTTCATGCACGCGGCGGTTCAGCGCTCACCGCCGCCGCAGATCGTCTACGTCGAAAGGCCCGATCCGCACGTGACTTCGTCACCCACGTCGCGGGCTCTGTCGGAATTCGACATTCCCGCCCCGGCACCTACCGGACTCCCCCCGTCGCAAGCGCCCACGCTGCAGCTTGCGGCCGCCCCGCTCCCGCCTTCGCGCGTCATCGCCTCGCCCACCGCATCGCCGTCCTCGCTGTCTGCGGAACGGGCCGTGCTCGACCGCGCGCGTGATGCGCTCGCAGCGGGCGATGGCCCCGGTGCCCTCACGTGGACCGACGACCATGCGATCCGCTTCTCACGACCTCAGCTCGCAGAGGAGCGCGAAGCGATCGCCATCCAGGCGCTCGTAATTGCAGGGCGCTACGACGAGGCTCGGGGGCGGGCCGCGAGGCTGCGTGCCGCATCGCCGAACAGCCTCTTTCTGCCTGCCGTCGAGGCGAGCCTGGCTTCGATTCCGTGATGAGAATTCCGACGCGCGACCAAGCCAGGTAGCGAGGAGACAACGATGAAGAACACAACGGTGGCAGCGGGGCTCGCTCTCGTCCTCGCGGCCTGCTACGGGCCGCGCATCGACCTGAGCGACGAGGACTCGGGGACCGGCGGTCCGAGCGGCGAAGAGCCGGTCGATGGTGGGACCGGGACTCAAGGCCAGTCGACCGACGACGGCGGCGAGACCGGATCGGTCTTGGGGACCTTGCAGATCGGAGCGTACGACATCACCACGGCGCAGTGGAGCATCACCCTTGACGCCGCCCACGGCGGTTCCTCGGAAAGTGGAGAGGTCTCCATCGACGGAGCCGCATCGACCAACGCCTGGACCGGAACCATCGATGTCGGTGGCTCGAGCGCCTTAGAGTTCGCCGTTGGCCGCCTGCCGGTCAGCCGCGTCGCGAACGACTACACCATTTTGCTCACGGCGTTCACCGTCGACGGCACCTATGCTTGCGCGTCGAGCGCCAACTTCACCATCGTGGCCGCGCAAGTCTCCACGGTAACTTTGGGCCCTCTCGTGTGCCAACCCTACAATCCAGATGCCTCGACGGATGGCGAGGCTTGGACGAGCACCGGTACTTCAACAAGCGTCGGCGACACCGGTTCGCTCAAGTGCGCCTTTTCGATCTTCGCTTATTCGATCGACACGGTGAATTGGACCATGACCAGCAAGGACACATTCGTAGACGACCAGGTCGACGGCAGCGGCGGGCCCTCGATCGGCGGCTCCAATTGGACCGGCACGGTCAACGTCAGCGACACCGGCTACTCCGAGTTTACGGTTGGGCGGCTCCCGGCGAGTCCCGTTCCGAACGACTACAGCGTCACCGTCACGGCGAACACCCGCGACGGCGCCTATGCCTGCTCTGCCGGACCGGTGGACTTCAGCATCACGGCCGAAACGGTGACCACAGTCAATCTTGGCAATCTCTATTGCCAATTCACGTATCTGGACGCCTCGACGAGCATCGAGGAGCGGACCGACAACTAAACGAGCGAATCAGGTCCCTCAGTGGCCGGCCCCCACCGCCATCACACGCGCCTTCGCCTTGGCGTAGAGCGCCATACGATCCGCGAGGCGCGCTTGCACGATCGTCACGAGGAGCGCCTCTTGCTTCTTGATCGTCGCGGCGCACGCCGTGCGCGCCTTTTTCACGTAGTCCTTGTAGTTGGCCTCGGTGAACGTGCGGCTGGCGATGGCGGACTGTGCCCGCGCCCACACGTTGGCCGCACAGACAGTCCACTCTCGGTCGGCCGCAATGAGTTCGTCGGCGCTCTTCTGCGGGACGACACCCACCTTGGCGAGCGAGCTGACGTCAGGGACCGTGAGCAGTGCGTCGCGAGCTGGGGGCGGCCACGCTGTTGGCCGTCCCGCGCCGGCGTCGAGAGTCTGCCCCGTGTCAGCCCTGCTGAGATCCACCCGGTAGCGACCCCCATCGAGAGCGACGAACGTCGCGTGCGTTCCGTCCACTTCCCACACGACGCCCGGCGTGCCGTCGGCAATCTTCGGGGGATAGCCGGCGAGCGTGATCACCTGCATGTGATTGGCCTTGGGCGTGGAGGGGTCGCTGAAACCTTGGTTTCTTCCCCCGAACCTCGCGAGTCCGGGAGCGTTCGTCTTTGGGTCCCACACCTCGTCGGTGGAGTAAGCTACCCCACCGGACGACATGCCGGACAGCGCTCCGGGAGCAATCTCGCGGTTGGGAAGCCAATCGGTCTGCCCGTGCGAGGCATAGTGCACGAACATGTCGGCTGAAGCCCGCGACACGGCACCTCGGACCTTGTCCAGGTTGGCCGAGTCCTCGACCTTGAACTGCGGGAACCGTGTGCGCACCGCGGCGGCGATGAGCCGGTCTGTCGTCGCCTTGATTGCCGCGGGTGAATCCTCGAACGTTCCACGTACGGCCGCCGCCCCGAGCGCGCCCACGTCCTTGTCGATCTCGAGATTCGGCTGCCCCCCAGGGGACGCCGTGGACGACGACGACGCGGACATCGCGTTTGGCGGGGTCGCTGGAGTCGCTCTTCCTCCGCACGTGCACAGCCCGGCGACAACGAATGCATCCAGTCTAAAGCGTGAAGCCATGGCGCCGGTGTGTACCATGACAAAGGACGAGAGACGTCCTCTCAGAAGTCTGCGCTCACGAAGGATGGCGCCGAGGCACAGAGGCACGTCCCTGGGACGCCTCCGTCGACCACCGTGCCGATGCACTCGGCCGGCCTGATGAAGTCATAGTCCGCAGACGGGTCGCAAGATGTCTCACGGACACGTCGAAGTGAGCTGCGGCGAAACGGTCGCCACGTTGGATTGGTAGTCCGAGGGCGCGGCGCTGACGTTGATTCCAACGACACCGTCGGCGATGAGCGAGTTGAGAGTCGCCGCCGGCTGGTTCGACCACGTGTCGGCCGCTTGCGACGCCCCTGCGCTCTCGTCGACGAGGATCGGCCGGCCCGTGTTGGTGTGGAGCCAAGAGTAGGTGCCCGTCTTTCCGTCGTAGTCAGTGGCCTTCTGGTTCGCGTTGAGGAACGGCGGATTGTTTCCCACTCCGGTCGTCCACACGAAGTCGTAGTCGGTTCCGGCCTGCGCGATCCCCTGCCAGTAGAGGGGTCTTTCGGAGTCACTGATCCACGCGGAATCGTCGAAGCCGACGAGCGCATTGGGCATGTTGGTCTTGATGGCCGTCGCGATCAGCGCAGCAAGCTGACCAATCTGAGTATACGACAATGCCGCGGAAGCACCGGTCGTACTGGTCAGGCTCTGGACTTGCGACGAGTCCGTATATTGGATGAAGTCTCCCTCGATGAGCCACAGGAGCGGCTTCGTCGGCCATGCCGCGTACGTCTCCTTCGCGTAGGATGCGTAGGCCTGTATGATCTGATTTTGGGCGCAGAATGTCGTCGTCGAGTTGCACGGGGCGTTGGCGCCCGTGGGATCGCTGAGGAGCAGGTACGACGTTCCCGTCGTGAGGTTCGCCTGGCCCGCGGCTGCGAGGTTCCCGTCGGGAAGATTGTTGGCGTGGCCGTAATATCCGATGATGTACGCATAGTACGCGGGAACGATGTTCGTCCCGGTCAAGCTTTTCAGGAAACCCGAGTTGTCGAACCCCTTGAGCGTGCCGTCCGCCTGGACTTCGTATCCAGCCCAGCTCGTCATGAACTGAAGCCAGCTGTACGACGTGACCGCCCCGCTCGGTTCCGGCTCGCCCCACGCGAACTTGCAGCCTAGTGCACTTGCGACTGACGAGCTGCCTCCGTCCGCCGCGCCTCCCGACGAGCTCGAGCCTCCCGAACTGCTCGAACTTGAGCCGGAGCCGCTGCTCGAACCGGAACCCGAACTGCTCGACGCGCCTCCCGAGCTGCTGGAGCTGGAGCCGGAGCTGCTGCTCGAACTGGTCGACCCACCTCCAACACCACTTGATGCAGAGCCCGATGAGCTACTCGAACTGGCTCCCGAGCTGCTGCTCGAACTGGTCGACCCACCTCCAGCACCACTTGATGCAGAGCCCGATGAGCTACTCGAACTGGCTCCCGAGCTGCTCGACGGACCACCCGAGCTTGCCGAACTTCCCCCTGACGAGCTACTCGACCCCAGCCCCGAGCTGCTCGCGCCGACACCGGAGCTGCTTGAGGCGATTCCCGAGCTGGTCGTGCCCGACGAACTGGTCGAGCCGGAGCTGGAGCCCGGGCCCGACCCACCGTCCAAATTCGTCGCCAAACCGGTGGGACCGCCGTTGCCGCAGCCACACACAAGGGAGGCGACCAAGAACGGGAGAGCACTGCGGATGGAACGAGCGAGCATGAGGCCTCTGCGCATGGGTCGTCGAGTAGACCGGCTCCGAAAATCCGGGCCAGCGTCCCACAGTACCCGGAGTTCCCGCTTTCGGTTCAAACGTCCGGATGTCAGCGAGGCGTTACACCAAGGGTGGACTATTTTAGGTAGGCAGCGAGACCGAGGTTTTGGTCCTTGATCGCTTGCGCGACCACGCCCGCGATCTGAGTCGCACCCGCAGCTTCGAAGTGCGTGTGGTCGTTGCAGAAGAACAAGCCTACGGGCTCGGTCGTCGACGCAAAGTTTCCATCGTTCGGGCACAGCCCAAGGGTCGTGTACAAGTTCGCTGAGAGGGTCATCAGATCGATCACCGGAACGCTGTCGGCAGTGCCTGCCGACTTGGTTTCGGGACCAAACGCCCGGTTGGGAGTGACCGTCGCGCCCGTGCACTGCATCATGCTCGTCGACGTCAGGAATATCGTATTCGCCCCTCGGGTCGTCGCGGCCTGGGCCATCGTCGTAAGATACGTTTGAAAAAGCGCACTGCCGACATGCCTATTGCATGTCGCGTCCGCGTCATTGATTCCGAACTCGATGAGCAGCCAGTCTCCCGCTTTCATCCCCGTATTCGCATCGAGCATCGCTTGCCATCGGGTGGAGTACGTATCGGGACTAATTACGCACTCTCCGTCCGCGCCCATGGTCGTCGTTACGTTGGGATCGTAGAGCCACGTCTGAATGCTCCGTCCGGCTACGGCGGCGTTGTCCACCGTCGCATAGGGGCCGAAGTACTGCTGGAATTCTTCACCCCAGCCGACCGGGCATACTGCGCCGGCGCTCGCATTTGCCATCGTGGAGTCGCCGGACATCCACACGGTGATCTTTGGCAACGGGCCCCCGTCTCCACCGCTGCTCGACCCGCTGCTGCTGCTCGACCCGCTGCTGCTGCTGCTCGACCCGCCGCTGCTGCTGCTCGACCCGCTGCTGCTGCTCGAC
>Ga0326728_10009422_pt1 | contig 23529 bp, 16 predicted proteins | sample MB3enrmetagenome_FD_207602 | JGI IMG/M metagenome (GOLD analysis project Ga0326728, IMG submission 207602) | Lab enriched peat soil microbial communities from McLean, Ithaca, NY, United States - MB31MN | ecosystem: Environmental > Terrestrial > Soil > Wetlands > Peat | place: USA: New York... | reverse complement strand
AGTATGAGAAAAGGCTTTACGATTACTACGCCCGGTCCCCTTATTGGGCGCCAGAATCTGAGCAACCACGTCGCCGTGCGGCGAGCCAAGGTTGATTGACGCAAGAATTATGGTGCAGTGGGAACCCCGCGTTTCAGGCCAGGAAATGGCGGGACAGGACGAATGCGCAGAACGCGGCGAAGCCGAGGAGGATCAGGCCGAAGACGGCGTTGACGAGGCGGAAGAAGGTCGGGCCAATGCGGTGGGGGAGGAAGCGAACCACAACAATCAGCATGGTAAACCAGGTCATCAGGCCGGCGGCGACCATCAGGATCCCCCACCTGGGGGCTTTGGAGCCCAAGATGGTACGGGCAAAGGGAAGCCAGTTGGCGGTGACGCCGACCCAGTAAATCATGGTTAAGGGATTGAAGAGGGTCAGGGCGCAACAGGAGGCGACATCGGTGGCCAGATGCGCGGGGGCGGTGCCTTCATCCCAGTCTTTGCGGGCGCTGGCGTAGGCCCGCAGGGGCTCCTTGACGGCGCGAATGAGGAAGTAGATCCCCAAGGGAAGCAGGACGATTACGCCGATTCCCTCCAGCACGGTCTGGAGAGTCGGGTTGGACAGGTCGGAAAAGAGATAGTGGCCGCCGAGGAGGACCAGGGAGAAGAGGATGAGATCGCCAGTGACGGAGCCGGCTCCGCAGGCGAGCGTATGGCGCCAACCACCGATCAACCCTCGGCGAATGGCCAGCATGTTGACGGGACCCATGGGCGCGGCGACCGCAAATCCCATGAAAAATGCGGCCGAAAGTACGTGGATGTCAGAAACTAACACCATGTTGCGCCAGATCGATACACGCTCGAATTCCCGCTCCGGCATTATGGAAGTTAAAAATATACACCCGGTTGTCTCCTACTGAGCCGTTCCAGCGTATTTTTCTTCCTGTCTCGTTCCAACGCATCGGTGAGTCCTGAAAAGCCGATTCAGAACCAATGAGCCGGAAGGCCGGGTCTTGCGCAAAGCACCTGACGTCGTTCGCTCCACCCACATGAACTGAGGTGAGCAATTTTGACCAGAGGCGTGTGCTTTCCTGTACAGACACGCGAGTCACCCTCGCTATATAAAACACTTGGGGGCCGGTGTTGCTGGCCAGGGTCTGTCGAGGAGAACCGTAGTCGAAAGCTCAGGGCTCGGGTAAAGCGACTCGCGCCCCGCGCGCGACACGTTGACAAGGGTGACGTGACGCGGTGGCGCGGTCGGACCTCGGGAGGCATATAGCATGAGCAGACATACGCTCACTTTTAATTCCCGCAACTTCCTCAGAAAGATCGGCACTCAAAAGACGACTCGGGAGTACCAAGACCAACAGGCCATATATTCGCAAGGGGACGCGGCGGATGCAATGTTCCACATTCAGAATGGCAGCGTGAAGCTGGCGGTTAGATCGCCGCGCGGCAAACAAGCTGTCATCGCTATTTTGGGGCCGGGAGACGTGTTTGGAGAGGGCTGTCTGGCAAATCGATCCCTGCGGATGTCGACCGCAACAGCCATTCAACCCTCCACGATCGCCTGCGTGAAAAAGGCAATCCTGGTTCGCCTCATCCATCAAGAGCCTGCCTTTGCCAAGCTTTTTATCTCCTACCTGCTTTCTCGTATGGTTCGAGTCGAAGAGGATTTCGTGGATCGCCTCTTCAATTTCAGCGAGAAACGCCTGGCCCGGATTCTCCTGCTGCTTACGAATTTGGGCAAGGAAGGTGGAGACGGAACTCGATTTCCCAAAATCAATCAGGAGCAGTTGGCCCAAATGGTGGGCACCACCCGGTCGCGGGTCAGTCATTTCATGAACAAGTTCAGGAAGCTGGGCTTTGTCGATTACAATGGTATTGGCGTGTTGACGGTCCATAGCGACCTCCTCCGCGTGGTCCTGCACGACTAAAATCCTTGTAGAATCCCTTCGAAAGAAACTCTGGGGCAGAAATTCAACCTGACCCGTTACCCGCTGGTGGAAGCTCCGCAAGCAGAAGCCCTTCTGTTTCAGGTCCACCGATGTTAAACTGTCTCACGCGAGGCAGTAGTTATTGTCGAGCCACTTCTAGTCGAGGAGCCACGCGTTGGAACTTTCTGGGGCGCTTGCATACCTAGCGCCCTCCAGTGCGTTCCAATGCTGCGAAATCCCGCTGAGGAACTGACTTGATTGAACGTTCTAACCAACCGTTGGACCGATTGCCTGCAAGTTACCCGAGGTGTTTCCGAGTTGTGCTTGCTGGTTTGTTGAGGCAAACACCCGTCCCGCGGTCTGCTTCCATTATGCTTCCAATAAACGGGCTAAAAATGATGAGTAAAATCAAGCTAAGATGCTTTGAATCAATAGGATAACCTAGGGTGACTCCAGCCCTGAAAAGGCTGGCGTCGGCGGTTCAACTCCGTCCCGCGGCACCATCTTTTCAAAATCTTAGCAAAACTCCTCTCCCTATTTTGTTTCCTGTGGCTTGCCAAAATCCCCTCCGGCCTTGAAAACGGTGGATTGCGGCGAACCAGTTTGGGGAGAGGAAACGGTGTCAGGTACGCCTTTACTTTTCAATAAGCGAAGCAGGCCGCACGGTTCGGAGCCCTCGGTGTTTGGCGGTTGCGCAGTTTGGATTGGGAAATACCATCCGCAACCAATGGCGCCCCCCAAAAGGTTCCTGACACCGTTCTCCTGACCGTTGCGCGCCTCGACGACGTGGTTGTAGCCGCCTCGCGAGGTCAGCATGGCTTCCTTCATGGCGGCATTATATGGATCGCTAGCAGGGTTTCATCGTAAACTGGAACAAGGAGAGAGGGAGCTGGATTCCGTGGCTGATGTCGTTTAAGCTGATCCCACCCAAATCTTAAACAAGTAACGCCGGCGGACTTTCGACCGCGCGGGCATGGAGGAGGAGCGATGGCCATTGGTGACATAGTACTTGATTCACATAAGGCGATATTCGCCAGAGTTGCGAAGGAGCCGCCCACAGGCGTGGGGGTATGGATCCTCGTTCGCGGCACGAATAAGAATTCTCTCAACTACATCGGTCGCTCGGGTTACACGCCTAAGCCCATCGATTGCAAGGCGAAGACGGCAAAGCTCGGTCCCTGTGCCGGCCTCGTGGTCAATCCTTACGAGGCCGCGCAAGCCTTCGACGACCTCCCAGCGCAGAAGCGGTTCTGGGACGAACATGGCAATCCGCTCAAATACAGCAGCCGCGCTGCTCGCTACTCGATCGAGAGCACGGGCCCACTCAAAGGCTGCGTCAAGCTCGACGGCCGTTACATCTACGGTGACTACGACCTGAAAGCCGTGGTGGTGCCGGGACATGAGTCCGCCACCGTGGCGCTGGTCACCGAGCTACAGGGTGTCCAAAACGCCCGCCGCGGACCGAAGTTCTTTGAGGTTCAGCGCCTGGTGAATAATGCCATTGGTGTGGAGATGGTGCAACACGGGGCCGAGGACGAATTCACCGGCCACTCTGACGATTCCATCTTCGTTTTCGGTCCGAAGGGCGAATATGAAGAACTGCACGGCATTGCCCAGATTCAGGGATGGTACAACAAAATCTGCAGAAGAACGCTGGACAAGGATTTCACCGGCGGCGTTCCGTCCGGCTTGTCTCCCGGCATTCGCGGCGTGGTCCAACCCGACGGCAGCATTCGCCCCGTAAACTTCCGGAAACCGTGATCTATCTACATTGCCCTGCCGTTCGACGGTCGCCGCGAGTCTTTTGGCGTATTGCCCATGGTGTTGGACTTAGGGGCGCGGTTGGGCGCCGGCCCCGTCAATCGGCAAGGACCGACCGAAAGAGCGTGCCACATTTATTAGGTCTCATTCTGGAATCCCGTGCCGTTTCCGAAAAGCCGGAATCTGTTCGCTCAAGACTTTGTGAAGAACCTCCAACTTCTTCCTGATCGAGTAGGGAGAGTACAGGTAATCCATCTCCCACTCCCACCCCAACCGCGAATCGCGCTCAGCCGCGGCTAGGGCCTCCTCCGTCCGGGGTATCTCCTCCTTGAGGATCGCAACCATGCGGTCCAGAATCTGGGGGTGAGACGCGTGGCCGTTCGCCTGGGCGAGCTGGAAGCGCAGGTCCTCAAATTCCAGCATGGCTGCGTCCGAACGGAGCATTCGCTCGATCTGCGTGGCCACCTGAACCTCGCGATAAGCATGGGGCTTCTTCGCTGCCGGAGCGGCCAGGGCCGCCTTACGATAGTTCTCCAGTCCCCTCTCCATTTCATCCGCTGCTAGCCGGAGGTATTTCTCAAAGACGGGCAGGGTGAAGGGCTTGGCGTATTTCTCCGCAACATTGGTCCGATTGGTGAAATCGGGATACAGAAGATACCCGTCCCAAATGGAATAGGGCAAGTATGGCCATCGAGGATTTATTCCAGCGTAATCCCACGCCTTCCTGGGATCGAGAAACGAATGCTCCAGGGTGTTCGTAACCGCCGGGGGTTGCTCAAAAAAGAACGGCTGGGCAACAGCGCTGTTTCCTCCCGTGGTATGCCCGGTATCAGGATTCAACTGGATTGCCTGACTGAAGTGCTTCCAGGCATCCAGCACCAGCTCCTCAGAACCACCTCCAAAATTTCGGCGCGCGATGGCGCGGAGGAGCGTGTCCAGCGGAGGCGAATCGCTCCAGCTATACCAGCAGCGTGTCTCCGCCACGAAGTTCGGCTTGAAACCATATGACCAGCTTTCCAGCGTGCCACTGACACCGTATTTCTCCAGAGCTTCGTCGCGGGCATGCCATTGATAAGGGAACGGCAGGTAGGGCATCGTCCCGAATTGCCAACTTGCCCAGGCATCGGACTTGGAGTAGACATCACGGAATCCGCGCTTCTGGGCCTCGGCGATCTGCGCCGCCGTAACCTCCCCAGGCCCTACCTGGCTGATGGCGTAGTCGACTAAGTAGCCCGTCTGCCCGTCCAGGGTGAAATCCTTTCCGATTTCAAAAGTCAGGAAGGGGATGGAATCCTTAGGCAGATAATCGATGACGAGTTTCTTTAGATCGACCTTGTCGGGCTTGGAGTCAATGTTGTATTCCCAAGCCAGTACTTCGATAGCCGGATTGATCTTGTGGCACTCCTCGGTAACTACTCGAACTCCTTCACACCACTGCTTAATCCATTGTCGGAGATCCTTGCTCTGCCAACTTTCGGTCTCAGCATAGAAACCTTCACTCAGCAGAATGTATCCGCGAATCTCGGGGAACTGGGTGACGATGTTCCGCGTTAGTTTTCGCAATCCTTCGATACTCTCTGCGTTGCCTATAAAGTTATACATAATTTGAGAGTACACCTTGATGCCAAACCGGCCAGCGCGACGGGCAAGATCGTGGACAGCCGCGGGATGAGTATCCCGATAAGTCCCTCCGTAGACGCCGGGAGACTGGGAGCCGTCCGCATTAGCATACGGAGCACCATAAATGGAATCAAAGCCATAACGGGCCAGCATCGCCAGGTACTCATCCGGCCAGTCCATCCAGCCTATTCCCGAATGGGTCATACGCATCTTGTAGAGGCTGTGGCGCACGGTGTTGAGATCTCGCGGCAGGAAGGGGGCTTCTCGAAGGCTGAACCGCTCCATGAGATTGTAGACCCCATACATGACCCCCGTTTCGTCGTAGCCACAGACTACGACCCGTTGGGGAGTCGCAATGATCTGGTAGTCCTTGGTTCCTTTCAACTCTGCGCCACAACCCGGCAACTGGTCCCGTGCGCCAGCCACGATCGCCTTGGCGCTTGTTGACCAATCGGCAAGCGACGCACGTTGTTCGATGTTGACCTGGGTGCGCATTGCCTTCTTGAGGTACGATTGCAGCCGGTCGGCGGCTTCCCTCAAGGGGAGGCTGGCCTCGGATGGGATCAGCAGACTCCACGCTTCAGGCGGAATGGCCATTTCCAGTGCGGTGGGCTTGGCGAGGGGGTCAAGTTCCCCCAGTTCCGGATCGATCCCGCTGGCGAGAGCCTTCGCAAACGCGTAGGGCTCTTCCAAGGGCAAGACTCGAGAAGCCTCGGCGTGAAAATCCCTTGAGTGCAGATCAGCAGCACTTCCCTCCACACCCGACGGAAGTAATGGTAAGGCTCGAAACGCTGCCATCCCTGCTGACGATTTCCTGAGAAATGCTCTTCTATCCACGGATTTCCTGCCATCGCTCGTCAGCGCGTAACTCGCGTCCGAATTATTTGCCGAGGAGGCCGTTGGGCGTCGGCCCCGTCCGCGCGGGAAGGCCCAGTATGAGCAGATCCTCGAGCTCGCCTGGCTTCCAGCGCCCCAGCTCCGGACTGAACAACCCTCCGCGACTCACCCCACCGCCCTCGGAAGCATATCCGAGGCGTGAATCGGAGTCCAGGGTAGGGACAATTTTCTCGGCATTTTCGCATTCAGATAGAGCGATTGCTTCCAAGCGGGCTACACCTTCCCTGCGCTCCTCATCGAAGTGGGCGGCGAAGTACTTATCCCTTGTGTTAAGCCAATCGATCAAAATCCCCAGACCAACCTTCACTGTTCTTTCTCGCTCGTCACATGTCACATGTCACTCGTCACTGCCTTTGAAACCGCCGGATGCTCCGCGCCACAGGCTGCCAGGGCGGGCGGACGGACAATAAGTCCAATAAGTCTTGACACCGGCCTCTTGCGATGCTATCTATGTGCCCAGGGACCGCTCAATAACATAGGCTTGGGAGAATCAAGCTAAGGAGTAGAGCCCTGCGCCATTCGCGCAGGGAGTAATTCGATTCCGGTCTCGACGGTTTGGGCTCCTGACCTAGCGTGTCCCTAATCGGCCCAAGGGCAACACCAACCCAATCGATACAAACATACAAAGGAGGATCCCATGAAGATTCGATTACTCTGTGTCGCCATGCTCATGGTGATGCCGATAGCAAGTTCGTTTGCAGATGACTGCTCAGGGCTTCCCAGCGCCACGCAACTTCAGCAATATCTCATGACCGCCCCCAGCACCGGGGGTGAGGCAGGAGGCTTATTTCACGGCACGCTCATGTGGGCGGCGGTCGTCAATCGTGACGGCGTGCTCTGCGCGTACATCACCACCACTTCCGACCCCACGAAGGTCTGGCCCGGCAGCCAAACCATCGCCAAATCCAAAGCCTTCACCGCCAATGCCTTCAGTAACGATTCGTTGCCCCTTTCCACGGCGCGACTCTACACTTTCACTCAGCCCGGCCATTCGTTGTGGAGCTTGGGGCAGTCGAACCCCTTCAATCCCCAATTTCTCGCCCCTCCGGAGGGGCAGTCCGGCGGAAAAGGCCTGATCGCCGGAGGGATGATCTTCTTCGGCGGCGGCGTGCCCCTTTATAGGGGCGGAAGGATCGTGGGTGGGCTCGGCATCAGCGGCGATACTTCCTGCACGGACCATGAGATCGCCAAGCGGGTGCGGAATCTCGCGGGATTGGACCCGCCCGGCGGCTCATTGGTGGATGATATTGTCTACCCGCTCGACGGAGCGTCCGTGTTCATGCACCCTTATTGCCTGAATACTTACCGGAACGGAACCTTTGTCGGCACCGAAACTCCCGTTACCACCTATTGAACGAACCGGCCTCGGGGGCGTCGTTTTGTTGGGAAAGGGCGGATCCGTCTCCGCCCTTTTTCTTTTGCAGCAGGTAGCAAGGAGGTGCGTGCATTTCAGCCCTCCTCCGCGGCTTTTGACACGATGGGCATTTACACGTTTACTGATGCGAATAAACAAAAAACCGAAGAGGAACGTAAAGTACACGTACCTCTGATACCAGCTGTCCCCAGGTTCCCGTCCCCAGGTTCCTTGCCATGGCGGTTGGCGATAACCGGCATTACCGTATCAATAGCATCACACCGAGACATTTTCTTCAGAGGGCACAACGCGCAGGAGTCGGCGAGGAAATCGTGCATTCGATCTTCAGGGAATTGCGCGAGACGGGCCAGGAGGCAATCGCACGAACTCTCGAGCGTCTTCCCGCCCGTTTTCCCTAGCGGGTCTCGGCCTCTATACGGGCCGGGTTTCTTCGCCGTCTCGAGTTGATCGAGCGGACGTGACCACCTCAATCATCAGGCGGTATGGGGTCAGACGGAACGGAGTAGAGATTATTTTTTTCGCTTTCGGATGGCCCCAGGCACGGCATGGACATAATATACCTGTGTATCGTTCCGTCCGTGCCCAGGTTCCCCCAGGTTCCCTTGCTCTCCATTCCATCGGCCTTTTATTGTTTCGGCAGAAGCAACCCCAGGTTTTCCGCCAATTTCTGCACGATGTAATGGGCAGACTCGGGGTGGGAATGGTTGACCGCGCCTTCCGTGCAATACCGAGTGCTCACCGGGTGGAACCCTCAGAGTACCGCGCGACGGCCAGTTGCAAGGCGTTGACGACATCACTGTGCTTGACTGCGGTGAAAAGCATGGGACCGCCCCGTTTCAAGTAAATCTTGAAATCCATAGTGCCGGCCATAGCCTGGCCAGCAGAACGGAAGATACCACCAGTCAGCTTCACGTCCCTGATGTTGCTGAGCGGGATGGAGAACCTGTGACCGTTCTTGGTCGTAGCCGCGTATTCCACCGATGTGCTGGTAATGGTTAACGTCCCGACGCAATTGGCCGTCGGCCCGTGCCAGTGAGTCACCTGAAATTCTGGACTCGGTGGTGGCTGGTGTGGCGGAAGCGGAAGCCTCACTGTGACTCGGGAGGTTGCCGAGACGGTGCCCCCAGGCCCCTTCGCGGTCAGAGTATAGGAGGTAGAGTCCGGGGGCGTCAGAGCCCTGGAGCCCTTCGGCTCGACCTTCCCGACACCCGGCTCCAGATCGAGTTCCGTGGCATTTTCAGACATCCAGGCCAGGGTGATGGATTGGCCTTTCTCGATCGTCGTCGTTTCGGGGATCAGCGTCACGGAAGGGGGCGTGAGCTTCTCCAGGTTGACCGTAACGTTCGCCGTTTGCTCAGCCGCCAAGTCCACTTGCCGCTCGTCATCGTGGTAGCCGTCGTGGGTGAGGCGGAGGCGGTGGCTGCCGGGGATGAGGTTCGGCACCTTCAGGTGGCCCTCTTCGCTCGTCTGTCCCTGACGGGCATCATCGACATAGACCTCCGCGTGGCCGGGGGAGGACTGAATCTCCAACACGGGCGGGGCAGCGGGTGGCTTGGGGGAGAGTTCGCGCAGCTCCGCCAGGAGCTCATCGGTCGCCCCGGCATCGCGTAGGTCCTTCTCTGTCTCCGGCGTGAGGGCAAAATCGATGCCATGCTCGCGCGCCAGTTGTACCACGCGCTCGGGCGGCACATCACCCTTGAGCAAGCGTATGACATTGTCCTTGGTGAGCGGCCTTCTGGGCTCCTGCCCCCGGGCAATCGGTGCCCCGGCGCACACCATCAACGCCACCAGAACGATAGAGTTTTGAACGAGTCTGCCCATCGTCCACCTTGGGTGGCCACGTAGGACCGCCCCTACTGCCGACTGCCTAGTCAGAGGGAAACAGGTACCTTTTCCCTCCCTTAGGATTTCACACCAAGGACAAGCTGAATTCCTTCCCCAAAAATCGCGCCAAAGATATGCCTTGAGATGAGGATGTATGTTCGTGTCAGGTCTAGGAGAATTGAAGAGAAGGAGCGGCTAGTTCGAGCGCGCGTTTTTCGGATTGTCTCAATAACCATCAGAGCAAAGCTCACAATGGACAACTTTAGAAGGGAAAGCCCGGCTAGAGAACAGATGAGCAACAGATAGTTAAGATGTACCAACTTATATAAATAGTAGGAAAGGAATGGAACAAAGACCAGCAATGCGCTAAGAACGAAAAATAGACCCAGAATATACAGACTCGTTGAAGCGACCAAACTCATATTGCCTTGGTTGGGCTGTTGGGGGATTGGCAGGAGATTGATAATTTTTTCCAGTATGAGTAAAGACGTGAGAGGAATGGCTGCGACTACAGCAACCTGATTCTTAGGAACGTTTGTAAAAAAGTATACGAATAATACGCCGGTCGAGGATAGAACGAAAAACGGGAATATGAACCGCAAGATGGTCGTGGACATAGAAAACAGAGAGCGACCAATAATGTATATGCCCGCAATCGTATGTATTACAGACCCGTATACGCCTTTTAATTCGCTCATTCGAGGTCCCGCCAGAAAACCACAACCATTTCTATTGCCAGACGTATGTAAATGCGGACAAAACACACTGAGACTATAGCCTCACCTAGCATCTCCAGACCTTCAAAGCTCGGCGGAATCACCCATTTCAATACCCGCGTCAATCCGTAGTGCACAAGGCATAGGAAAATCAAGGCGAGGACGCGCTGTAGGGCCAACCATACGCGACCCCAAAAACGTTTGCTCTATGCTTACCGTCATTCTGGTGGATGACGAGTAGTTCGCTTTGGTAACCTGCAATTACGGGTGTTGTTTAGCACCCCATGAGTTTAGTTGTCAAGCAATTAGGGGGAGAAAAGGTGCCACGGGGGAAAAGCGGCGTAGCGCAGGGGGAATCCGGGACAGGCACGATATTTCCTGTTTCAGTGGCCATCCTTCAGGTTTCTGAGCTTCACGCGGCGTCGCCCCTGCCTCCCCGGCACCGGGTCACGGCCCTGGCTCGCGGGTGGGGACACCCGCGCTAAAAACGAGGGATGGAAGGTATAATGGACGCGGGTCAATAGCCGGGAGGTGGTTATGAGTTTCGGTCTCAAAGGGAACGGTGGTTCTCCCGCCGGACGCGAATTTGCCGGACGGCACCGAAGTGCGCATTGAGCCGCTACCTGCCAAGCCCCTGTCGAAACGTCTGAGCGACGTAATTGGCATCGTGCACGGAGGCCCTCCCGACCTAGCGGAGAATCACGACCACTACCTTTACGGGACGCCCAAAAAGTGAAGGTCCTTGCGGGGGTGAAGGTGGGCGGGTACAATGAAGGCGATGAGTACGACGATTGAAACGACATATCGAAACGGGCGCATTCAACTGCCGGACGACATTCGTTTGTGAGAGGACACCCCCGTCATCGTCATCGTTCCCGGCAATAGCATTCAAGACTCGACCGCCGACTCCGCTTACTCCATTCCCCAGCTGGCGAGCGACATTGGGCCGGAGGACCTTGCCCGCAACCTCGATCACTATTTGTGCGGCCATCCCAAACAAATCTGACTTGTGCAGAAAAGGCTGGCAGCTTTATAGCCAGCGGCTGGACAAAGACGGGGGAGTCATTGACTGCATCAGCTTTACGATCATGCAGGAGCGTGGCATCGCGGATGCGCTCCCCGGTGATCGCCACTTTGAGCAAGCCGGCTTTGTCACCCTACTCAAGTAGCGTCACCCGACGCAGGCGAGCATCACTACCCCGTATTCAGTGAAGCCGCGAGGCATTGCTTTGCCAGACCACAACAGGCCGTTGCCCCGTCTGCTCACGCGGGCGTTAGGGGCCCAGCTCGGCCCACCAAATTACGCCTCGCTTCACCGGCGATCCTCTGCATCGAGGTTCGCCGGCCAGCCCTCCAAGCCCTGCTCGGCGAGAACCGCTTCATCGGCCGCGGGGCTCTCGGCCAGACGGGACGCGAAGACAGTGACAAGTGGCTGGAGAACCGGGGTACGGGACTCGGGATACGGGAGCAAATCCAGGGCACGGGAAGTGCAGTGACGAGTGGCGAGTGACGGGGCGACAGCCCGAGCCCCGTGTCCCGTTTCCCGTCCTTGGCCCCCTCGCCGTGCCCCCGACACTCCCCCGCTTCGTTGATCGGCGGTTCTTGCGCACGACTTGAACTTGTTTTGCGCGTGCGCGGCGCACGAAGGAACCCCTCATCCGCCCTCGTCCCTCAGCCACCTTCTCCCCCTAGGGAGAGGGAAAACACATCTTCTTCGCAGCGGGGCCGCTCGGGAAGTGACTCCTCATCCCCACGAAAGCAATACGCGGGGCCCCCTGCCCGCGACGGTTGGTGGGAACGCCTGTCGCGGTCAACCTTCGGGAGAAGGAAAACACAGTTTTTACGCGCCTGCGCGCGTAATCGGTTTTCCCTCTCCCCGGGAGAGGGTGGGCAGGTGAGCCCCAAAGAGCCTGCCCCTTCGCTACGCTCAGGGCAAGCTCTGAGCGGAGCGAAGGGGGTGGAACAACCCTTTTCAGTCCCACACGTTCCGCTCATCGTAGGCAATTCCGTGCGTGTCCAACAGCTTCCGGAATTCTTCTTGAAAGCTGACCACGCGGTGGTGGCTTTCTTGTTGCGCGATGTACTTTGAGTTGCGAAAGGGATTGCGGAATGAGGGAACACCTATCTCGCCCCTTCAGGGCTAGCGGTAAAATTGGGGGATAATCTTAATCCAGGCCGTCGACCTGGGCTTCGTTATTTCGCCCCTTTGGGGCTAGAGGGGGAAACGGTGTCAGGTACGCCTTTTCTTTTCAGTAAGCGAAGCAGGCCGTATGGTTCGGAGCCCTCGGTGTTTGGCGGTTGCGCAGTTTGAATTGGAAAAGACCATCCCCAACCCCTGGCGCCCCGAAAGGGGTACCTGACCGTTCAAAAGGGTACATGACACCGTTCCCTCCGGATTTCAGGCCTGGAAGTACATTTCACTTAATACCTCCCTCAAATCCATCTTCGTTCCTTCACGAGAACTTCAAATCCCCTACATGCGCGGTTAATGCTGAGATTATTTGATATCATTGCAAATTTTAAACAGCGGGCGAGACAGGGCATTTAGTCAACTTTCGCCGCGCACGCAAACCATGAGTACAACAGCGGCACAGAGGGTGGTGTGTCAGAAATCATATTTAGCCAACAAAAAGTGGGACGTGCATAAGCCCTTTCAGTTTCATTCGACGTAGCCTGACAGCTCTTGCGGTCGCGTCGGTCAGGATCGACCACCACCCCCGATCTTACATTTTGGAGGCTTCACATGGCGTCATGGATTTCGCGTTTCTGCCCCACCAGCCCTAGGGAACGATCTGGGACACCCAAATTATGGCTATTTGGATTTATGCTCGTCATGACTGCCAATTTATACGGACAAGTTGACCGCGGCGCTTTAACCGGAACCGTAAAGGACTCTTCCGGAGGGGTCGTGCCGGGCGCAACCGTGACGGTATTACGAGATGTCACGGGATTAACTCGTACGACCGTCAGTTCGAGCACTGGCGCATACAGCATCCCGGAGTTGCCGGTCGGCATGTATACCGCTACGGTGGCCTTAACGGGTTTCCAGACTGTGAAGTTCGGGAATGTGGAAATCGCGCTTGAGCACACGGCCACCCTGAATGTAGAGCTGGGGGTTTCCAGCACCGCCCCCGAACGGGTCGAGGTGGTGGGCAGCACGCAGCAGCTTGATGAAAGCTCCAACACGCTGGGCACGAATATTGAACTCAAACAGGTTAAGGAACTTCCCTTAGACGGGCGGGATTGGGCCACCCTGACCACCATGGTTCCGACCGCAGTTGACACCGCCGGCGGACCCGGCGCCGGCAACCAGCGTTCGATTCGCTATGCCGGCAGAGGCCGCGACGATGACAACTATACTTACGACGGCATCGATGCCACCTATGTTATTAATCAGTCCCAGCTATATTTCGTGCGTCTGGCGGTTCCGCTCGATACCATCGACGAGATCCGCGTCGACCCCATGCTGGCGACGGCGCAGGCTGGCGAGACGGCAGGGGCCCAGTTGGCCCTGGCCTCGCCTAGCGGCACGAACCGGTTCTATGGGGACGTCTACGATTACTTGCGCAACGACGTTTTCGATGCCCTGGCTCCGCTTGACGCTTTAGATCCGACGCACCGGCCGCCTTTCCACTTGAATCAGTTCGGAGGGTCTTTTGGCGGACCCATCCAGAAGGATAAGACCTTTTTCTTTGCCGCCTACGAAGGCTACCGGCAAGACCTCGGTCAGACTCTCATCGGTTATGCACCCAGCGCTGCCTTTAGCGCGCAAGTGTTGGCGCAATCGCCAGCGCTTACTCCTGTTATCAACGCCTATCCCCAAGGGCAGATCCCTACCAGTAATCCGGACGTTGCCGAATTCGTGGGGCAAGGCAGACAAGTGGGCCGGGAAGACTCGGAGATGTTGCGCGTGGATCATCGCTTCTCCGAGGCGACCAATCTTTTTGTGCGGGCCAACATCGACAGCGCCGTCTACTTTCTCCCCTATTCCCCAAGCTCCGGGCAATATCTCAATGAACAAGAGGAACTTAAGTCCTATCCGGTTAACAGCGTGATCGCCCTATCGCACGTCTTTTCTCCGACCCTGATCAACGAAACCAAGTTTGGTTTCAACCGCGGCACGACCGACACCATCTACCTCAATCAGACCGGATCGCTCGACGCGATCTCCGTAGCGGGCCTCACGACCTTGAACAACGGTCGTGTCAGCACCGGCGTGGGCAATACGTTTGCCGGAATCGACGATCTGAGCTGGGTTAAGGGGAGACATGTCATCAAGGCTGGAGTCGAGATCCGCCGCGTGCAAATGAACCAGGGGAGCAGTTCCTATGGCACGGTCAGCTTTAACTCCCTTGCCAGCTTTGCGGCCGACCAATCCTACAAGGCCAGCATCACAGGCACATACCCCGTTAACGGCCTGCGCAAGACGGACTTTTTCGGGTACTTCCAGGACGAGTTCAAATGGCGGCCGAATCTCACTCTGAATTTGGGCGTGCGCTACACCATTTTCGGTATTTTTAGTGAAGTCTATGGCCGCGGCAATCCTTTCGATTTTGCCACCTGCGGCGCGGCGGGCTACTGTGGCGTGGGCGCGAGCTTCGGCCCGGGGAATTTTGGTGACGTCGATCCGCGCATTGCCATCGGTTGGGCGCCGGCCGTGTTCGGGGGAAAGACCGTCATTCGCAGCGGCTTTGGCATCTATCACGAGGACGGCCAGTTGGACGATCAGAACATCCCCGATAAGAACGAAGTGTTAAGCTATGCGCTGACGCCAAAGAATTGCCCCGGCCTTAGCTTCCCTATCGCTGTAGGGGCGAGCGGCAGTCCCGCCTGTACGACCGGCACAAATTCACCGAACGCGGAAGAGCGAGACCGCAAAGATACGTATGCAGACCAGTGGGGCCTTTCGGTTCAGCAGGCGCTGCCCAGCAATTTCCTCGCTACGCTCTCTTATGTGGGGAGCCTAGGCCGCCATCTGCTCCAGGAATCCTATGTTAACGTTGAAGACCCTGTCACCGGGCTGCGTCCTTACCCTGCCTTCTCCCAAATCGGTTGGCGAGGCACTGTCGGCGACAGCAATTATGAGGCGCTATCGGTCTCGCTGAAGCGTACCTTCTCTCGCGGTTTGCTGGCATCGGCCAACTACACATGGGCCCACGAGATCGACGACGATTCCAACGGCAGCGGCGACGGCGACTCCATTACGCCGCAAGATGTTTCGTGCCAGCCTACCGGAGCGCCGCAATGCGGTGAGTACTCGAGCGGCGCCTTCGACGTCCGCCACGCGTTCAATGCGAATGCCATCTATGAGCTTCCTTTTGGTCCCGGAAAAGCGTTCCTGAATCAGGCTGGAGCGTTGCGCACCATATTGGGATCGTGGTCGCTCAGTACGACCTTCACCGCCCGCACCGGCTTCCCCGTGAACCTCACAACCAGTGCTACTGGCCCGGACGGAAACACCAACGAGCAGCGTCCCAACCTCGTTCCCGGCCAGCCGCTGTATCTGGCCGGGGGGAATTTGAGCCCCGCGGCTTTTTGCACTCCCGGGACTGCAGACCCGCTTTACCCGGGTGGTGCCTGCCCCCCAGGACTCTGCGTCGCAGGCTTCGGCGATGTCCCCCGCAATTTCTTGCGTGGTCCCGGGGCCTGGCAAATGGATTTGGGGCTTTCCAAACGCATTCCGGTTACGGAACGTTTACAACTTCAGTTCCGGGCCGAAGCGTTCAACATTTTCAACAGGGCGATGTTTGCTAGCCCAGATGGCCTCATTTCGGCTTCCGACTTCGGCATCATATATTCGCCTTTGAATACAACGCCGGTCGGAATGGGAACGCAGCGTCAGTTCCAATTCAGTTTGAAACTGCAGTTTTGAGAAGATAAATGCAAAGACTGCGCGCCTATAGGCGGCCTCTATGAATACCGGGTCGAAGTGAGCTTCGCATTTCAGGGTGGCTGGTCATGAGAATTCTGGTTATCGAAGATGAAGCCAAGACCGCCAAGTTCCTGAAGAAGGGACTGGGGGAGGCAGGGTTCGTCGTCGATGTCGCCGCCGATGGACTGGATGGGTTGCACCTCGCCCAGGAATGGCAGTTCGATCTCGTCATTCTCGACGTGATGCTCCCAGGCCTTGATGGCTGGCAGGTTCTCACTCGCCTGCGCCAAGCAGGCCGAAGCACGCTGGTGCTTATTCTGACCGCTCGCGACGCCGTACACGAGCGGGTACGAGGGTTCGAACTGGGAGCGGACGACTATCTGGTAAAGCCCTTCGCTTTTTCCGAATTACTGGCACGCGTGCGATCGCTACTGCGCCGTGGGCCGGCGCGCGTGCAAGAAACACTGCGCTTGGCTGACCTGGAAATCGACTTAATGCGCCAGCGTGCCACGCGCGCCGGTCAGCGGTTGGATCTGACTTCCAAAGAGTTCCTTCTCTTATCCGTGCTGGCGCGGCGCGCGGGCGAAGTGCTATCGCGCACCCTGATCGCTGAATCGGTCTGGGACATGAACTTCGATAGCGACACCAATGTTGTGGACGTCAGTGTGCGAAGGTTGCGCAGCAAGGTGGACGATCCTTTCCCGCTCAAATTGATCCATACCGTTCGGGGCGCCGGGTATGTCCTGGAATCCGACCAGTAGCCTCGCGCCCCTCTCGCGCTGGTGGGGAGCTTTGGCCTTCCGGTTAACGGCGGGCTATGCGCTGGCAGGCGCGTTTCTGGTGTTCTTCGCCACCGCCAGTCTTTATCTGGTGCTGGTGAACGAACTTGCGAAAAGCACCGATTTGTTCCTCGCGGACAAGGTGCAAGTGCTACGCACCATCCTGCGGGAGAGACCCGGCGACCGGGACGCCTTGCGGGAAGAAATTGAGCTCGAATCGGCCGCGCGGCGATACGAGCAGTTCTATGTTCGCCTGCTGGATGAACGAAACAGACCCCTGTTGATGACGCCCGGCATGGCGGATCAATTGGACCTGGTGCAATTAGCGCGTCAAACCCCAAGCCGCCCTGATCGCACCCTGCGCATGATGGGCCGGGCCGGCAAAGTCTTTCGCGTGACTATCGCGTCGGCGCCGGTCGGTTCCCCGGCAACTCAAACGGACACCGTGCAAATTGCGGTTGATGTGTCCCAAAAAGAAAAGTCACTGGCACGCTATCGGTTTTGGTTCTGGGTCATTTTACTGGCGACCTTCGCCATTTTTCCACTGGTCGGGTACCAGATTGCACGGCAGGGCATTCGCCCCGTGCAGGAAATGGCCACGACGGCGCGCCATATCACTTCGACCAACCTGCGGGAACGCATCCTTCCGGAGGGATATCCGTTCGAGCTAGCCTCCCTGGCCAATACCTTCAACCAAATGCTGGACGGCCTGGAAGAGTCCTTCGAGCGAATTTCCAGATTTTCCGCGGACATTGCGCACGACCTGCGTACGCCGGTGAATAACATTCGCGGCGAGGCCGAAGTTGCCCTGGCCCGCGCGCGCAGCGCCGAAGAGTATCGCGATGTAATCGAGTCCTGCCTCGAAGAGGCCGTGCGACTCTCCGATCTCATCGGAGACCTCCTGTTCCTGGCCCGCGCGGAGAGCCCCTTGAGCGATTTGCGCCGCGAGCGGGTGAACGTGGGCGACTTGTTGGCCGGAGTGCGGGAATACTACGAAGCCTCGGCTGCGGACGGCGGAGTCTCGCTCACCACCACGGTCGCCGACAAACCGGTCATCGCCGAACTGGACCGCGCGCTCTTGCAGCGGGCAGTGGGCAACCTGGTCTCGAATGCCCTGGCACACACGCCGCCCGGCGGAGCCGTCGTGTTGGGGACGAGTGCCGATATTTCCACGATTCGCATCGAGGTTTCCGATACCGGCGTCGGCATTCCTGTGGAAGCCTTGCCGAGGGTCTTTGATCGCTTCTTCCGCGTGGACTCGTCGCGTTCCCAGGGTTCGGGGGGCACGGGCTTGGGTCTGGCGATCGTGCAGAGCATTGCGGTGGTTCACGGCGGTAGGGCGGAGATTTCAAGCCACCCGGGGCAGGGCACATGCGTCACGCTCCTCCTGCCAGCCTTCTACCCAAGATGACAAAAATGTAATCTCCGCGTCATGTTGGCGTTTGCGTTACGTTGCAAGAATGGAAACGCTGGCGTAGTCCTCAAGGTGCGCCAAGCCTCGGTCACAAATCCAAGAAGGAGGAGAACCGTTATATGTCCCGAAAATCGTTTCGAAATTGTTTTCAGATCAACCGTCTCGGTACGCTCGCCGGATTGCTGGCGGCGGGGCTGAGCTTTGCGGCGCTTGCCGCTGCTCAGTCCGTACCGTTCCCGACGTACACCCCCGGCCAGAACCTGAGCGGGATGCAGGGCCCGGACTACCCGTCGACCTTGCCTTATCCGTGGGTCGTCAGCGACGGCACAATCATCACCCCCGCCGGCACGCAGGTCTATCTCGGCATCACCACCCGCGCCAAGGCCGTCGCGCTGAACCCTAATACCAAAACGCACACCGCCGCCGTCCTTCAAATGGGTGCCCCACAGCCCGTCACCATCTTCAACACCCAGAGCGGCGCTGTCCTGCAGAACTTCAAGTACGGCACCTCTAAAACGGGCAGCGCCACCGGCATCGCCTATACGTCGGATGGCCTGCACCTGCTGTTCAGCCAGGACAGCGGCTATGTTGCCTACGTCAACGTCGATCCGGGGACGGGCATGATCACATCCAACGTCGCTCGCATCAGTGTTCCGCTGGACGCCACCACCGTCAACGTCCCCGGATTTGGTCCGGAGCCGGTGCTGAACAGCGCCAATTGCACTCAGACCGTCACCATGCCGGGGACCGGCGTTACGATCTCTAGCCCGGTGGGGACCACGGGCAGCTACGCGATCCCCTGCGGCATTCCCGAAACGGGTTCCTATCTCCTGGGCCTCGCGGTCTCGCCAGATAACTCGACCGCCTACGTGGTGGCGGACGGCAACGACGAGCTGGCCAAGATCAACCTAAACACTCAGACGCTGGTTTCGCAGCTCCGCGTCGGTAACGTCCCCCATAGCGTCGTGGTTTCGGCGGACGGCAAAACTGCCTACGTCTCCAACGAGGGTGGCCGGATTGCTACCCCGAACGACTTCCAGTTATATTCCGACGGCACCAATGTCGTCGCCGAATATCCGACCGGCACCATGGCTCGCGGCACCATTTCCGTGGTCAACCTGTCCACATTTACAGTCACCGACAGCATCGAGACCGGCCACCACCCGACCGGTATGGCGTTCTGGGGCAAGTACCTGCTGGTTGCCAATACCTATGACGACAGCATCTCGGTGATCGATCCGACCGTCAACCAGGTGGTGCGGACTATCGACCTTGGGCTGCCGATCGGCGTGCCCGGCGACCCCCGGCCGGCCTACGGCGCCGGACCGAACTCGATCGCCGTCGATGGCGACACTGCCTATGTCGCGCTTTACAACGCCAACGCGATCGCCGTGGTCGACCTCCGCGATGAAGGGGGAAACGAAGGCTGGGGGCATGATGATGACAGGAACTCGGTCATCGGCATGATCCCGGTCGGCTATGCGCCGAGCTCTGTTGTGCTGGACGCGGCTGACAATGCGTTGCTCGTCGCCAATGACAAGGGCATCGGCACCACGGGCTTCCAGAATACTCCGCCCGAAAATTCAACCACAACCTCACACGGCTCACCAGCTGCCCTGAACACGCACCAGGACCTTGGCATCGTCAGCATCGTGCCTTTGCCGAATGGTTGGACCCTGGCCGTGATGACGCATCAGGTCTACCAGAACAACCACTGGGATCTGAAGCAAAATATCGAGTCGGCCGCCGGAGGCAACCCGTGGGCCGAGCCGGTCGCAATCCCCGCGAAGATCGGCGATCCCTCGAAAATCAAGCACGTGTTCGTGATCATCCGTGAAAACCGCACCTACGATCAGATTCTGGGCGACGTGGCCGCCGGCAATGGCGACTCCTCCCTGGCAGTGTTCGGCTCGACCGGGATCTATGGCAACGTCACGCCCAACGCGCACGCTTTAGTCGAGCGCTTCCCGCTCTTTGACAACTTCTACGACCCGAGCCGGCAGTCGGCCGACGGTCACAACTGGATCGTCCAGGCCATGGCGCCCTACTCCGATGACATCCAGTCGCCGGACTGGGACCGCGACTATCCCTCCAACGGCGGTGATGCGATTGCTTATCAGGTCAAAGGCAACCTGTACAATTTGGCGGCCAAGGCCGGCGTCAAGGTGAAGAACTACGGCGAGTACATCGAGGAGAATACCTTCAACGTGCAGGGTTGCACCGCGACGGAATATACCGGAAGCTGCGAGCCGAGCTGGCAACAGTTCTACCGCGACTCCCAGTGCTTCGATGAAACGATTTTCGGGTCAAACCCAAACTATGCATTGCCACAGCCGAGTGACTGCGCAGCGCCTGGGGTCATGGGCGAGACGACTCTCAACTATCAGAACGCGATCGGTTCGTACTCCCCGCTCCCGGACGTGATGGAGCCCACGGTCCAAAATTACCCGCAGTTCGATCTGGGCATCCCCGATCAGTACCGCTTCGATGTCTGGTATCAGGATTTCCAGAATGACGTCAAGAACGGTTCGGTGCCCCAGTTGGAATTCATGTGGATCAGCTCCGATCACACCGGCGGCCCGCCGGCCGCGCAAGCCATGCAGGCCGATAACGACTTGGCCCTTGGACGGTTTGTCGACGCCATCAGCCACAGCTCCATTTGGTCCTCTTCGGCGATCTTCGTCGAGGAAGACGACGCGCAGGACGGCGTCGACCACGTGGACGGTCATCGCAGCCCGGGCTATATCCTCAGCCCCTACGTCAAGCAACAGGTCAACCCAGATGGCAGCGGTGCTGGGACAGTCGCAGACCACACCTTCTACACGCAGGTCAACATGACCCGCACCATCGAGCAGATCCTTGGTATGAAGCCCATGAACCAGAATGACCTTGTGGCTTCGCCGATGTACGAGATCTTCACCAACAATCCGCCCGCGGCGAGCTTCCTGCCTTGGAGCCACGTGCAGAATGTCCTCCCGCTGGATGAAGGCACAACCGCCAAGTTGAAGCTCCCGACCAAGGACCCCAAGGTCCTGGCTCTGCAGGCTGGTTGGCTCAACAAGAAAGCGGAGATCTTCGCCGGTAAATATCACATCCCCGACTCCGAAGACCCGGACACTGTCAGGCACTACAACTGGTACGAGGCGACGGGGTTTACAGTCCCCTTCCCCGGCGAGAAGACGGTTCGCCCGGCGAGCGACTTCAACCGCCCGGCGCCCGCCAAAGCTGACTCGGACGACTAAAACACGTTCCCACTGCAACCACCCTCTCCCCGTTCGTCGGGGAGAGGTTTTTTTTTCACGCCTCAAACGCCAAGTCCCCACCAATCTGAACCCGCCCCGCCACCCTCGTGAACGTTACCGCCCCGGTTTCGTCCCGCGACAACGCAAAGAACCCATCGCCGGTCGATTTTCCTTAATCAGTAGAAATCGGTGAAAAAAGGCAATTCTCTCACTGTCTACTAACGTCCGGTGGCTCCGCACGCCGGGCAGTTTGCCGTTAACAGCCTACCCGTCGACAGGGCAGGATTCCGTCTTGAAGGGCGGTCGACCGGCTCTTAGCATGTGTCCATGGACCTCCCGAGGGAGGCGTCATTTATGCCAGGCCCTGGAAATTCTTACCGGCTCTCGTCCGCGGGCGGGTCACCTCCGGTCGGCCGTAATAGGCTGCATTAGATACACTTAGTTGAATGTTCGTGAAGTCGGAAGCCGAGGTGCAAGGGTCACTGAGTGGGGTTGCGTTTCCCAACGGGTAGTGACGATGAAAAGGAGGCATTCTTTGGCCTCTGAGGGCAAGGTGAAAATTGGGTTGCAACAGGATTCTGAGGCCCGTCGAAGTTCGGTGGGCCTCGGAGTCAGTTTCTGGAGATCGGGACAAACCGAGAGGCGAATCTAAATGGGGATTAAAGGAGAGAAAATGAAAAAGCTTATGACTTTGGCTTTTCTGATTTTGACGTTATCCATGACGGCTTTGGCAAAGGAAACCCAATTGGAAAAGGCCACCAACGTCCTCCATGAGGTCATGGGGACCCCCGACAAAGGCATACCTCATGATCTGCTCGAAAAGGCCGTATGTGTGGGCATCGTTCCCTCGGAGCTCAAAGGCGCCTTTATTTTTGGCGGCACTTATGGACGTGGGGTACTGGTATGCCGCCGGCATGGGGACGGCCCGTGGGGGGCGCCTTCGTATTTCGGCCTGGGCGCCGGAAGCTTTGGATTTCAAATCGGCGGTGAAGCTACCGACGTGGTTTTCGTCGTGATGAATGTGGCGGGCGCACGAAAACTCATTCAGGACAGCGTCAAGCTGGGCGGAGATGTATCGGTAACGGCCGGACCCGTGGGCCGGACCGCGGAAGCCGCCACGGACGCGCAGCTTCATGCCGATATTCTAAGCTACTCGCGGACGCGGGGCTTGTTTGCAGGGATTTCACTCAACGGAGCGGTATTCAAGCAGGATAAGGACGGCAACCGGGATCTTTACGGACGCAAAATCACCGCCAAAGAGATCTTAATTGATGGAGCCGTCCCCGTCCCTCGCGCGGCATGGCCCCTCGACCATGAACTGTCGAGATACTCGCCCCGGGGTGGACGTTCGTTCGCCAGCCTGTAACCGTCCCAAGCCCGTTGTGGGCGTGCGGCATGCCGTACCCTGGAGTTCCCACCCTTACCAGCCTGCAACCTAACGCGGCAAGGCGCGGAACTCCCCGGGCGGCCGGTAAGGACCGCTCATCACGCCATCCGCGCGAACCCCGTATCTGGCCCGCCGTGGCGGTTGCGAGTACCCGAATCTGTCCTCGCATACATTTCTATTTTGAAAATCCAATCCGTAAAACGGTAATCGAATAAGCCGGGAAACGATATTTGAAAGTGCTGCCTGCAGCAAATGAACCTGTTGAGGGAATCAGCTTGGTGGGGTTCGCAAGTGAATTTTCGTCCTCCGGCGCACCTGTCAAGGTAATGGAATGACCGGCAGAGTTAACCTTGCCGGCGCCTTTGAGAGTTATATTTACTTCCTCGGACGTCCCTGATTTGTTGGCGACCTTCAGCAGAATATCGTTTCTTCCGGATGCAGTGTCTTCGGATGCAGACCAGAAGCAACGGGCCGAATTCTGCGTGAAAGGTAAAACACGGGTCCCCTGATTGTCGGAAAACAGCGTTTTCTGCATATAGTATGAGGGGGATCCAAAGTTAGACACAGCGTCATTCCAGACCATACAGGGTCCAAAATTACCGTGGCCTACGAGGCCGGCATAATTGCCATACCCCGTCCACCACATTCTCTCGGAATTCTTCTCGCAACCCAGCATAAATACAGCGTCTCCAAGCGCATCTCCAAAATTGCCGATGACATTCCCTC
>Ga0326728_10009421_pt1 | contig 23531 bp, 30 predicted proteins | sample MB3enrmetagenome_FD_207602 | JGI IMG/M metagenome (GOLD analysis project Ga0326728, IMG submission 207602) | Lab enriched peat soil microbial communities from McLean, Ithaca, NY, United States - MB31MN | ecosystem: Environmental > Terrestrial > Soil > Wetlands > Peat | place: USA: New York... | reverse complement strand
CCCCCTGAGAGACTGTGTCGTAATTGGGTGAGGGAAGGTTTTTAGCATAAACAATGAGAAAGTTCTATCTGGCTCCATATCGATATGATACAATGCAACGCGACGAAGGAGGAGTACAAATGGCCTATCGATATGGAGACCGTTTCCAATTAGGGTTGTTCCCCCAAAGCATCGAAGACTATGTGGCTCTAAGTGACCCTGTCAGAGCCTACGATGCTTTTGTCGAAGCCTTGGACTTTAACGATCTGGGGATCCAGATCGACCCTGATCAAGTGGGCAACTCCGAATATGATCCCAAGGCGATGTTGAAGCTGTTTATTTACGGTTACTCCTATGGGATCAAGACATCCCGAAAACTGGAGCGCGAAGTTCATCACAATCTTTCCTTTATCTGGCTCATGGGCGGCTTAAGACCGGACCACAAGACCATTGCTGAGTTTAGGCGCAAGAACAAGGAAGCGCTCAAGAAGATTTTGAAGCAATGCGCCCGAATGTGTTTGAAGCTCGACCTGATCGCGGGCAATGTCTTGTTTGTGGACGGGACCAAGATCCGAGCCAACGCGGCACGGGCCAAGACACACGATCAAGCCTATTGTGAGCGCCATCTGTCAGAGATAGACCGTCGGATCGAGCAGCTTATGGAGGAATGTGAGAAGATTGACGAGACGGAAGAGGGTCAGAAGTCATGGGTAGAAATGGAGCGTGAGCTGACCCAGAAGAAACAGTTGAGAGACCGGGTGCAAGAGGCTCTGAAGACATTGAAAGAGACGGGGCGCAACGGACTGAATTTTACCGATCCGGACTGTACGATCATGCACAGCGTTCAGGGCAGTCATGCGAGCTATAACGTGCAGAGCGTGGTGGATGACAAGCACGGGCTGATGGTGCATGCGGAAGCGGTCCGTGAGAGCAGTGACCTCAATCAGTTTGCCCAGCAGATCGATCAAGCCAATGAAGTTTTGGAGAAGCCCTGCGAGGTGGCGTGTGCAGATGCAGGTTATGCGGACACGGGAGAGCTTCAAAAGATCGATGCGAAAGGAATCAAAGTGGTTGTTCCCTCTCAGCGGCAGGCGTTGCACGAGGAGGAAGGTCCCTTCAGCAAAAGCCACTTTAGATATGACCCGGAGCAGGATTGCTACTGGTGTCCGCAAGGGCATCGGTTGAGCTATGTGGGGACAGATAAAAGCAGCGGGAAGAGACATTATCTAATCACCCACAGCAAGATTTGCCAGGGGTGTGTCCATTACGGGCAATGTACTGAGGCTAAGAAGGGTCGAAAAGTCACCCGTCTTGCTTTTGAGGAGGTTAAAGGGAGGTTCGAAGCTCAATACGAGGAAGCGTCCTCTCAGGAGATCTATGCCAGACGGAAAGCCCGGGCAGAGCATCCCTTTGGGCACATCAAAAGGAACCTCAAGACGGATGGCTTTTTAACACGGGGGCAGGCTGGAGTAAACGCAGAGACTTCCCTGCTTGGCACGTGCTTCAACTTGGCCCGTATGATGACGATTCTTGGCGTTTCGGGGTTAATCGAAAAGCTGATGGGCTTTAGAGCTCCAGTATTTGGATAATAACCCGAAAGACCAGGCTGTGATGGGTTCGAAAAAAGGGAGAACCCTGTTAGCGAGGCTGCTACGACGACCATCTATCTCTATTTGGTTGTCAAAGAACGTTTTATATCGAGCTTAGATCAAGCTTACTTATATTCAGCCCCTTCACCCTCCCCATTGTGACACAGTCTCTGAAGGGGAGGGATATACCTGCATTCCTCCCCCTTCAAGGGGGAGGTCGGGAGGGGGATGGGGATTTGTCGGAGGAGTATAATTGTATCTTCTCAATTATGGACTCATTGGTAACGATAGGGCTTGAGTTGCTCCAAAAATTTGGGATCAACGACAATTCCTAGTTTCCCGGCTTCGTCGCAATGTTCAATGGCTAACTTAAATTCCTGTTTCTCGTAATAGGCGCCAGCCAAGGCATAATGAGCTTCTGCAAATTTGGGGTTGATCTCCAATGCCTTTTGAAAGGAAGCCATCGCCTCATCTATTTTCTTCTCTTCCCAATAGACGCTTCCAATATTGTAATGACCCTTGGCATAGTCCGGTTTGATGCCAATTGTTTTCTGATACTCCGCCAAGGCCTGATCGAACATTCCCTTTCTGAAATAAAGCATGCCCATATTGGTATGGGCTTCGACATAATCCGGAGAGATTTGAAGCGTCTTCTGGTATTCGGCCACCGCCTCTTTGAGGTTTCCTCTTTCTTCATAGGCAACCCCAAGATTAAAATGGGCCTCCGCCAAATGAGGGTCAATACGAAGCGCTGCTTCATACTCTGAAATCTCTTTTTTCCATTTCTTCAGCCGACCGTAGACAGCGCCGAGATTGAGGTGGGCTTTTGCGTTCTTTGGATCCAATTTAAGCACTTCTTGATATTCCTTGGCAGCCTCATCCAAATTCCTTTTCTCCACATCCTGATAAGCTAATTGAAAATGATCCTCGGCGGTGACGGCTTTAACCTTCTTTTCCGTGTCGTTTGCTTTCTTTTGGCTCTTGCTTCCTTCTGCACAGGAAATCAGAAGAAGGACTATGGCGAAAATAAAGAAATATCTCACTGTCGTTTTCAAGGTTTTCCTCCTGATCTAAAATCTCCTGATTGAACTAACAAAAAAAATAGAATAAATCAAGAGATGTCATTCTTGTTTCAAACCGGGATGCTTTGAATTTCTTGCGGAACATACGGTAACTTTTCCGGGGAATAGGTCTTTTTAGAAACATTGGGAATAGGATTCAATTCCTAAGAAATACCAGAAATGGCTCGGGGTCGCCGAATGGTTCAACTTATTTACGGGACACGACACTATTGAGAGCCAGGAGGCCCGGCACGGGATGGACCGGGTGACCCCGGAGTGAAGCCCGGCGGTGGAGGCGGTGGAGGAAACCAGAAGAAAGCTACTTTATCGCCTTGCAGCTCCAGCTCGGCGAGCATGTCGTCGTCGCCATCTTTGTAAAGGATCTTCCACAAAAAAGTCTCGATCCGGTCGTGTTTGAAACTGCCGAGGTATTGCAGCTCATAACCTTTTTTCAGCCTGGGAGACAGCCCGGCGCTGGCCTGCTTAAATGGTTCTTTTGTGATGATTGTTTTGAAGGAGGGTGTGGCATTGGCGACGAAAACGTCATAATTGTTTGTGGCAATGGCTGTCAGGAGCGTATTCACAGTCCCCTGGGTGGAGGGGCCACCTGTCGCAGCACTTAGCGTCGGAATCCATGCAAGCACAATGAGCGTAGTCAAAATTCCTGCCCGCTTCAATAGCATAAGAGTGAACATGTCTTCCTCCTCTTTTTTTTGTAATTGTACCTGTCGGAGAAATGATTGTCAACGACAACAAGCAAGCTTGTCCTTCCTCAGTTTTTGCCCAGGACCCGGGGAAATCCGTCTCCAAGCCGTCATAAGGCCCCTATTGAATAGGGATGGGACAGAGGCGCATCCGGAGAAGGAATTGGTAAGGGCCAGCATCCGCGCGCCTGGACCTCTTACCGCTTCATGATTAGCAATCTCCAAGAAATCAGAATCATGAAGACCTGAATAGATATCCCCAGCAGGACAAGTTGATTGAATTACTTGATCAGACCCGTCTTTTGGGCCTCATGGGCTTTTCGCAGCAGATGATGTCACAATAATCGACGCATCCGCAGACCTCATCCACTGTGACAGCCAGACCGCAGACCCCGCACTTGTAAACGTCTCCCTTCTTCACGCCCTTTTTTGCTACCTTCTTTACCGTCTTCTTTTTGACCATCACTTCCTCCCCGTTATCAGGCAGTTTATCACCTGCTTCTCAAAGAAGAATCAAAGATGCCCCGACGCAACCACAGTGGCGCAACAAAAAAACGCCCCTGGACTTCAAAATCACCTTGTTTAGTAATGTCGTTACCCATTATGCAGTGGCCTTCGCACTGTCTGAGCCGTTCGATTTGAAACCTTTTTCTAAGAGGATTATTTTGACCAGCTTGAAAATCTCCTCACTCGCTACGGAGCTCTTCGAGAGAAAATAGTCGGCCTTATATCGGGCGGCGGCTTCTCGATATTCCGGAAAGTTGTGGCCCGTAAAAATGATAATGGTGATCTCAGGATGATCCGTTTTAATCCTTCTGGTCAGCTCAAGCCCGTTTTCTCCTGGCAATCTGATGTCCATAAAGATGAGATCAGGAGGAACCGCTCCAATTTTGTTCAATGCGTCCTCCGAATCCGCCGCTTCGGTGATAGTCATTGAAGGGAATCTGGATTTGAGGCCTTCTTTAAACACGCTCCTAAATGGAGAATTGTCTTCGATCAGCATTGTCATAAACATTTTACTCTATCCTTTCTGTCTCACGGCGACCCTCTTCTTTTTCTCGACCAATCATAGACAGAGGAGAGGCCTCCCTGAGTTTGAGATTACCGGTTCGCGAAATGGCGCTTCCGGTTTAAACTTCCTTGTGTCATTCTCATTTCGGCAATTCGGCCGCTTGTCCCACCTTTCAAAGAGGGTTGAATCGGTGATAAAGTTCTATTCTAATTTAAGTCTACTGGAAATAGTGTTGGTCGTAAATGGGGTGTAGGTTGTATTTTGTGCCAGAGAAGACAGTATTTCTGGGTCAGCCTCTGAGGACACCGGAGGAGCAAGTGAGTACAGGAGCGACGATTTGCGTCGTAACCCATGCAGGGACGGGCAAAAATATAATATCAATGGTGAAAGAGGGACCCCGCAGCGACTGGAAACAAGAATAACTCGCGGTCTACCAAACTATCAGGAAGGTCACAAAAAACTTGCCGAAAACGTTTTCAATTTAGCCATATCTTCCGGAGAGATATTGAGAAATCTCACACCGGATCGATAATGATTTTCGTCTTCGCCCCTTTGAGTGTCGGTCCAAACCACCTCAACAAGCGCTTCGACTGTATTCAACCCAGATTCCGAAGAGAAAAAAAGTCTCAACCTCAGGTTCTGGCCGATCTCCACCTGTTCTGGAAAGAGAATCTGTAATCCTCCTTCGCTGGCATCGAGAGCTTGGCCGGGCTGATTGCCTGGCGAGTCGGCTCGATAATACTCTATCGGAAGACGGATTGGGAATCTCCGGTAGGTTCTTCTTTCAAAATTGGCGATCCCGTAGCGGGGCTTGGCTCCTTTTTCTGCTGTTCCCATTTGGACCCCCTAATAGAATATTCGGAAAATATGAAATAGTTCATAGCAACCTACTAAATTTCTCCTGCAAGGTCAAGAAAAATTTAACGTCAGCTCCACACGCCGTGTCTTCATGGACTCAACGACGGCTTGTTCACCGGGAACAACTTTTTCAGACCTCCTTGCGGACTCTTCTATTTTAAATTAGAATAGCTCGCACGTTATGCGGAACTTTCCTAAGATGGTGCTATTTCTTTCAATCTGGGAGGGAAGGAACAGAAACGAATTTATCCAATAATGCGTCTTAAACACTTGCGGAGGACCAGATCATGCCGAGAATAGCCGTTGTTCAAAAACCTCCAAAATTTCTGGACCGGGAAAAGACAATTCTTGAAGCGGTTTCACTGATCGGCGAGGCGGTTTCCTCCGGAGCCTCGTTGGTCATTTTCCCGGAGGCATACATCCCCGGCTACCCTGCATGGATTTGGCGGCTTCGACCGGGCAGCGACTATGTTTTGAGCGGAGACCTTCATGCCCTCCTGCTGAGAAATTCGGTAACCCTTGACGGTGAAGACCTCCGGCCCCTGCGTGAGGCGGCGAGGCAACACCGTGTCACGGTTGTGTGTGGAATGGACGAACGCGACCATGAGCTGAGCCGCGGGACGATTTATAACACGGTAGCGGTTATCGGACCAGACGGCGAAATATTAAACAGGCACCGTAAGCTCATGCCGACAAATCCCGAACGGATGGTGTGGGGCGTCGGCGATGCCTCCGGTCTGAAAGTCGTTGAAACGCCGTGTGGCCGCATCGGAACGCTCATCTGCTGGGAGAATTACATGCCGCTTTCGCGGTACGCGCTGTATGCTCAAGGGGTTGAAGTGTACATTGCGCCCACCTACGATTACGGGGATGGTTGGATCGGCACCCTCCAGCACATTGCGAGAGAAGGCCGTTGCTGGGTTGTTGGAAGCGGTACCGTGCTGAGAGGACGCGACATCCCAGAGGTATTTCCGAGCAAGAACAGTTTGTACCCCGATCCCGAGGAGTGGATTAACCCCGGGGACTCTGTCGTGATCAAGCCGGGCGGGAAAATTGTTTCGGGACCCATGCGAAACGAAGAAGGGATTCTCTACGGAGAGATTGATTCTGCCAGTGTGGCCGCTTCCCGCCGCACGCTTGATGTGGCAGGGCACTATGCACGGCCCGATGTCTTTCAACTGCATGTGAATCGGAAGCCATTAAAACCCGTGACGTTTGAATTCGAGTAATCTGGGATGGGACAGAACCGCTGCAGCTCCGGGAGGCAGTCAAACAGAAGGGAGAAGAAAAAAGATCAATCCGGCCATTTATCCTTCCAGGGTCTGGCCTCTTCGAAGGCTGCTGCCGCTTTTAAAACCGTGAGATCATCGGAACGCCCGGCCACGATCTGGACACCGATGGGTAAACCATCTGCTGTCCAGGCGCAGGGCAAAGAGGCCGCGGGCTGGCCGGTTAAATTAAACGGATAGGTAAAGCCGAGGTAATTCAAAGGATGGACTTTCTGCCCGGCAACCTCCCTGGGCCAATCGATGCCCACGGGAAAGGGAGGAAGAGGCAACGTGGGTGTCAGGAGCAAGTCATATTTTGCGAAGAAAGGCTCCAGTTTCTCCCAAAGGATATGGCATCGGTTTACGGCGCGCACGTAATCGACGGCACTGGCCTTGAGACCGATCTCCGTTAATCTTACCAAACCCGGATCCAAGCGACCTTTCCATTCGTCCAATTGGGCTCCAATGGCGCCCGCGCAATCCGCGGCAAAGAGGAGTTGAAAGGCATCATGCATCAGTGGGAACTCGGGGGTGGCCTCTTCTACCTCGCAGCCCATCTTTGAAAAAACGCGGGCTGCCTCCTCAACGGCCTCTCGGACTGCCGGATCAACGACGACATGGCCCAAGTCTCTGCTCCAGGCAATGCGAAGGCCCTGTACGCCCTTTTTCATTTGTTCTCGGTAATGGAGTTTTCCTCCCGGCAACGACAAAGGGTCCCGGTTGTCCGGCCCAGCCATCACCTCCAACATCATGGCTGCATCGGCCACGGTGCGGGTGAGAGGACCGTAGTGAGCCAAGCGTCTGTCGAGCGTTTCCCAGCCAGAGAGCAAGGGATACATGGGGATTCTTCCGCGGGACGATTTGAGGCCAAAGATTCCGCAGAAGCTTGCCGGCGCCCGGATGGACCCTCCGCCATCACTTCCCAAGGCCAAGGGCCCCATGCCGGAGGCTACGGCTGCTCCTGCACCGCCACTCGAACCGGCTGGAGTCATCTCCGAGTTCCAGGGGTTGCGCGTGATACCCCATAGCGGGCTGTCCGTGACAGCCTTGTAACCGTGCTCACACGAATTCGTTTTGCCAATGATAATCGCTCCGGCCGCCTTGAGCCTCTCTACCACAATCCCATCCTGGTCGGGTATAAGATTTTCATGCATTTTTGAGCCAAAGGTTGTGCGTATACCCTTCGTGAGAATCAAGTCTTTAACGGACACCGGAAGGCCGAAGAGTTTCCCCTTGACCTTCGTCTGGACCATTTTCTTATCGGCTCGCCGCGCCTCGGCCATGGCTAAATCCTGAGTGATTGTGCAGAAGGCGTTGAGCTTGGGATTCAGTTTCTCGATTCGGGCGAGGACGGCTGCCATGATCTCAGACGGTTTCACTTCTTTGGCAGCTATCATTCCACTCAACTCCAGTCCGGATAATCTCCAAAGTTCAACCATGAGAATCCCCCTGATTACCCAACATTCCCGAAGCGCTTACGAAGAATGAGCAATGGCGTCATAAGGCATGATGAATGAAAGCGAGAAAGATTTTTTTTAGGAATAACGATCTAAGCATGGACACATATTTTTACCTTCGTAGGCCTGGCCATCAGTTTTTCAATTCTGGCATGGATCTTAATTGTTTCCGGAACCTTCTCATATTCTTCCCAGTCCGCGACACTCTGCCAGGATGTGATGACGATATAATTTTGAGGGTCGTCACGGTCTCGAAGCATCTCGCCTGAGATATAACCCTTTGAAAAAATGGATTTAGATCTCAATGTCCTCAAAAGTTTGGCAAAGTCCGCCTCCTTCCCTTTCTTCACCTTCCGATCGATGATAATTCTCACTGACATTGTGTTTCACCTCCTCAGAGTTTCTTGACTCTCTTCTTGATAGACGGGGTTATCGGCGCCGTTAAAAAACTTCTCATCCCGTACGGCCTTCATTCAGGCTATTTCTTTTGGACATCATACGCTTTGATGACCAGATCCGTCATGTCAATAGACTTGGAAGTGAAGAGCACACTGGTTTGGCTTTTCTCTAAAATGAGTATGTACCCTTCATCTGCCCCCAACTTTTGAACCACTTTTTGGAGACCGATAAGAATGCTCCTCTCCATCTCCGCCCGCCTCTGATTGACTTCGTTCTGAACATCCTCCCCCCATCTCTGGACATCTCGAAGTCTGGTCTGGAGTTCTTTTTCTCTTGTCCCTCTGGCTTCTGGGATCAGCATCAGGACCTGTTTCTCCAGGGACTCTTTCATATCTTGAAGCTCCTTCTGCTTTTCGGCGACGAGGCGCTGAAATTTTTCCACCTCTTTGGTGAGCGCCTTCTTGGCCTCCTTCCCTGCATCGCATTCGTTGAGCGCCCTCTGGATATCGACGGACCCAATTTTTATACTTGAGGTTTGGGAATAAGCCCGCCCGGTCAGCAACCCTCCGACGGCGAGAGAAAAGAGAACGACCACAGCTATTCTAAAATTTTTTCCGTAAGCTGTCATTTCTTCACCCTTTGAAGTTCATCAATCGATATATTTTTTGGGACAGGATCCCGGTGCAGCTAAGTTCTTAAAGCCCATATCCAACATGACAATCGGTTTTTTACGAAGAGGATGAATGCATGTATCGTCATTTTCTCTGCATTGTCTGACTATTTTTCTTATAAGTCAACACATAAAAGCATGGACGGATAAGGTTCCGAGATTTTATGGGGTTTCGTTCTCTCCGAGAGATAAGGCGGACTAGCTAAAGGAGATGGAAAAGGGGCCTTTGTTTTGTTAACTACGATCTTGTCTTTATGATCAACGTTTCCTTGTGATGAGACTCATCGCCAAACGTGACTTCTTTTAGATTAGATTGGCTGCCGAGAACCTGTTTTAGTTTAAGATAATCTTCGTACAAAATCTGACTGAATTTTAGGCCATACTGATATGCCTCCCAATCATCCCAAATATATATATCTTTCCAAATAATCTCAGTCATGGCACTGAATTTCTCGAATTTCAGTCTGTCTGAACACGAGACCTCAACAATTATTTTTCTTCCAATAGGCATATCTTTGAAGGTCTGAATGAGGAGGCCCGCTTCGCTTGCATTAATGACCAGCCCCGTGCTTTGACTCGAATCTTCGGTCATCTTGAAATTAAGGGGCATATTGATTAGAACCCGCGGATATTTCCGCTTCTCTTCGAAGTCAGAAGAACTGGTCATTTTATCCTACCTGATAAACGGTTTGGACAAAAAAGTTGCTAATAGGTTGACGCAAATTCAATGCCAAATGGTGGTTGATGGCAGAAATAGGGGAATTCTAAGGGATTAGCCGAAATGGAAGAATCTTGTGGAGAATGTTAAAAAGGACATTTTTTGTCACGGAGAGAAATGATTTCTGCTGGAAACGCTGCATCGTAGGACGAGACTTAGAACCACCTTTTCAACAGTGTGCATTAGCAAGATTCGGTCCAATTGAACATTGTTTCGCGTCGTGAGTCTGGCCAGGGATCACCCTTCAGGAAGGTGGTTATCACTTGAGAGTTCTTGTTCAATCCCTAAGCCTGTGTTATGTTTTCTGTCGGATAAGAAGATTGGGCTCAAAATGCATGAGACCATCGCAGAAAGGTGGGAAATGTGGGGAAACTTTGTATCCCTATCGCCGAGACGACGGTAGAAAAGGCACTGATCGCTATCAAGAAAGCCAGCCAATTGGCAGACCTTGTAGAGATCCGGGTTGACTATCTCAAGACAGTGAGCCTAACACCTTTTCTTGAGAGTCGGCACAAACCTCTTATCGTCACCAATCGAAGAGGAGAGGAAGGAGGCCAATACAAAGGGGAGGAGAGAAAGAGGTTGGCCGTTTTACAAGAAGCCATAGATCTGGAAGGAGATTACATCGATGTCGAATGGGCAACGGAGCGGCCCTATCTACGGAGTTTGATTAGGAACAAAGGGGGAACACAAGTGGTCTTGTCCTTCCATGATTTTCATGGGACACCTTCGCTGAAGGAACTGCAAAGGCTCTTTGACCAAATGGTTCGATTGGGAGCGGACGTAATCAAGATTGTCCCCCTTGCCAGGTCCTGGGAAGATAATCTGAGCATCCTGTCGCTCATTCCCTTTGCCAAGAGGAGAAGGCAGAAGATCGTTGCCTTCTGTATGGGTGAGAAGGGGAGGATCAGCCGCATCTTTTCTCCTTTTTTAGGAGCGGCCTGGACATACGCTTCGCTCAGGAGGGGCAAGGCTTCTGCCCCCGGACAGATGACGATTGGCGAGATGAAAGAGATTTGGGAAAAGCTGAAACTCTAACGCATTTCTGAAACTTTCTCAGTCCCGTCTTTGGCAGGATGTTGCTGGCCGGTCATATAGGGTGGTAATTTGTTACGGGAGAAGATGAGATGATCGATGCTCAGACTGAGCTTTACGGAGTTATCGGAAATCCGGTTCATCACAGCTTGAGTCCCGCAATTCACAACCGAGCTTTTAGACAACTCGGTTGGAACGCGGTCTATTTGGCATTTGAAGTGAAGGATCTCGAAGAAGCTCTGAGGGGGATCAGGGGACTTGGGGTGAGAGGGGTGAGCGTGACGATCCCGTTTAAAACCGCGGTTGTTCCTCTTCTTGATAAGGTTGAAGCGTTAGCGAGAAAGATCGGAGCTGTGAACACGATTGTTAATCAAGGGGGAAAGCTGATCGGCTATAACACGGACTGCGATGCGGCTCTTAAGGCGCTGGAAGAAAAGATGAACTTGAGAGGAAAGACGATCGTCCTTGTTGGTGCAGGAGGGGCTGCCCGGGCCATCGGTTTTGGCTTAAAGGAAAAAGACTGTCATTTGATCGTCGTCAATCGCTCGAAGAAGGGAGAAAGGCTGAGCAAGGAATTAGGATGTGAGTATCTGCCCTTGTCCTCTCTCGTCAAGATGAAAGCAGGAGAGCTTGAAGCCGACGTGATCATCAATGCCACCTCTCTCGGAATGTATCCACGCGAAGGAGAGACTCCCATTCCGAAAGGTTTGTTGAAAAAAAGGATGATGGTCATGGACATTGTCTACCAGCCTTCGCGGACAAAACTCCTCCAAGAGGCTAAACAGAGAGGGTGCGTCACGGTTAACGGTTTGGAGATGCTCATGCGTCAGGCGGCGGCCCAGTTTGAGATTTGGACGGGGAGAAGTCTGGAAATCGGCCAGATGAAGAAAGCTCTTCTCCGGACTTTGGAGGGAAAACTTGCAAAGCCCCGTTTTGTCGGACTTAAGAAGGGGAAGGGATGATAGAAATAAGACCCATCAACCATTGCAATGGAGTGGTCGCCGTCCCCGGATCAAAGAGCTATACCCATCGGGCCCTTATCGTTTCTTCGTTAGCCGATGGGGAATCTTCTCTGATCAATGCCCTTCGATGCGAGGATACCGAGCGGACGGTTGAGGGGCTGAAAAAATTTGGAGTGGAGGTCCACTGGGAAAACGATGGTGTTCGACTTCTTGGAAAAGGGGGGATGTTTAAGGCGACAGATGAAAAAGTCGATGTGGGTAATTCAGGGACCTCCATGCGATTTCTCACGGCCCTGGCTGCCCTTAAGACGGGAATCACTATGCTGGACGGAGGCGAGCGGATGAGAAAAAGGCCCATCGGCGAGCTGTTAACTGGTTTGGGAGAATTGGGAGTCAAAGCCTATTCTCAAAGAGGAAATGATTGTCCACCGGTGATTGTGGAGTCCCATGGGCTGAAGGGCGGTATGGCAAGGATCAAGGGTGAAGAAAGCAGCCAATTTGTTTCCGGCCTCCTGATGGTGGCGCCCTACGCCCAGAAAGATGTAAATGTAGAAGTGACCGGCTCTTTAGCTTCCAAACCCTATGTGGACATCACTCTGGATGTGATGTCTGCCTTTGGCGTGGAGGTAAAAAACCAGGGACACCAATCCTTTTTCATTAAGGCAGGGCAGCGGTATTTTCCACAAAAGTATTGGATTGAAGGTGATGCTTCCAGCGCGTCTTATTTTTTTTCGGCAGCAGCAGTTTGTAGAGGGAGAGTCAGGGTTGATAATCTCAATCCAGCGACAATCCAGGGAGACATAGGATTTCTGGAGATATTGGAAAGAATGGGATGCCGGGTGACCGGGGGAAGTGACTGGATAGAAGTGTTGGGCAAAGAACTTCGTGGGATCAAGGTGGACATGAACGAAATGCCTGATCTCGTCCCAACCCTGGCGGTCACTGCTGCCTTTGTTCAGGGAAAAACGGTGATTAAAAATATCGGGCACCTTCGTCTTAAAGAATCGGACCGCATTCATGCCCTGGCTTTAGGGTTGAGCAAGATGGGCATTCGCGTAAGAGAGGGAGGAGACGGGTTAGAGATCGAAGGAGGAAAGCCCCTCGGCGCAGAGATCGAGACGTATAATGACCATCGGATGGCCATGAGCTTTGCCATTGCCGGACTTGCTGTTCCTGGCGTGAAGATCAAAGGGGAACGATGTGTGGACAAATCATTCCCGGGATTTTGGGAGGCCCTGCAAAAGCTCTATTAAAAAGGGTTCCAGGATTCAAGCGGTCAAGGATTCGAGTGAATGCGTAAACCACTAAGATTTTTTTTTAAATAACACTTGAGCCCTTGAATCCTCGACCCCTTGACTCTTAGGTTTTCTGATGAACATTATTCTGATCGGATATCGCGGCTCGGGTAAAAGTACGGTGGGAAGCAAGCTGGCCTCTCGCCTCAAGAGAAGGTTTGTGGATACGGATGACTTTATCGAAGAACGTCAGGGAGTTCCGATCAGCGATATTGTGAAATCCCAGGGATGGGATCATTTCAGGAAAATCGAGAAGGCTACCATTGAGGAAATTTCAAAAGGCAATAATCTTGTCATCGCTCCCGGAGGAGGAGCGGTGCTTGACGCAGACAATGTCAAAGCTTTAACACAAAATGGATTCATTATCTGGCTTAAGGCAGATCAACAGACCCTTCTCAAAAGAATTCAAAAGGATGGAGTATCCTCAACCCGAAGACCAACCTTGACTGGAAAAGGTACATTGGAAGAGATAGAAGAAATCATATCCCAACGGGAGCCGTTTTACGAGAGGGCTTCGGAAATCCAAATCGATACATCCATATTGGCTGCGGATGCAGTTGTTAAAAGTATTTTAACCATCCTTAAAAAGAAGGAGGGGGAGATTTAATATGGCAGGGAATTCATTCGGAACGCTTTTCAGAATCACCACGTGGGGGGAATCCCACGGCGAGGCCCTCGGAGTGGTCATCGATGGCTGTCCGCCCCGGATAGATCTTTCAAACGAAGACATTCAGAAGGAGCTTGACCGAAGAAGACCGGGGCAGGGCAAGGCATCAAGCCCTCGAAAAGAAAGGGACAGGGTGGAGATTCTTTCTGGAGTATTCAAGGGAAAGACGACAGGGACGCCCATCTCCCTTCTCATTAGAAATGTGGACGTTGATTCCAGTTCATACGAGGAATGGAAGGAGGTCTTCCGACCCGGTCAAGCGGATTTCACCTATCAGGCCAAGTATGGAATCCGGGATTATCGAGGCGGGGGGAGGGCTTCTGCAAGAGAGACTGTGGGAAGGGTGGCTGCTGGGGCTGTGGCCAAGAGGATTCTTGAAAAAGAAAAGATAGGGATTCTGGCCTATACCGTCGAGCTCGGGGGGATCCGGGTAGAAAAGATAGAATATAAGGAAATCGAAAGAAATGGTTTGTGCTGTCCGGATCGGAGAGCCGCCGCGGCGATGGAAAGGAAGATCGAAGAGGCCAAAGCACGAGGGGACACATTAGGCGGTATCGTTGAGGTCCTTGTCCGAGGCTGTCCTGCAGGATTGGGAGACCCGGTATTCGATAAATTGGAAGCTGATCTTGCCAAGGCGTTGATGAGCATCGGCGCGGTGCGGGGCGTGGAGATTGGCGCAGGGTTTGAGGCAGCCCGTATGTTCGGATCGGAATGCAATGATCCCATTGGGCCAAAGGGGTTCGAGAAAAATGACGCCGGTGGAATTCTGGGTGGAATATCCAATGGAGCGGATATTGTGCTGCGGGCGGCGGTGAAACCGATTCCTTCCATCCGCTTGGAACAAAGGACAATCAATCAGGCGAAGCAGCGCGTGTTGCTCCGGATCAAAGGCCGGCACGATATCTCGGCTATTCCGAGGATCAACTCGGTCTGCGAAGCCATGGTGGCTCTTGTCCTGGCCGATCATTGGCTCAAACAAAAAGCCATCCATCCGCTCTCTCTTAGGAAGGCTGGTAGAAGAACTTAATTTACAGTTTTCTTATTTTCCGCCTTGTCGAAAAATAATTCCACAATTCCGTCGCTGAGGCAGAACCTGTTCGCCGTATCCTCCGCCTCCAAAATTATAGTTCTGTCCATGATCTTCTTCACGATAAAGGACTGCCCGGTCAGCTTATCCCTGAATTTATCTCCTTCTGCGATTGACATAGGCAATGACCTCTTTGCTTGAGGATCTTTTTGTTCCTCGTTAGAATATAGCAATTTCGATGCCAAGAGGTTTTAATTCATATAACGGATTGATATTTAATGGTTTCCGAAGAAAAATAAGATTTCGCAGAGACAAAATTTATGCGCTTTTTTGGACATTTTATGGCGGTAATTCCCGATGCTATATTTTCGACCATGTCCCGCCAGGAGAATGTGATTATTGAGGATGCACGAATAGGGGATCTTGCAGCTTTTTGAAATTTTTTGTGAAAGTTGTGTGGCTATAACCGAATCTGAGACTTCCTGGAAACCCGCATGATCGTCGCAAATATTTTTTTTAAATCTCTTTCCTTCAAAGGACCTTTGTTTTTTCGTTTTAACCTATCTAAAATTTCTTTTTCCCTCTTGGCATCATAGATCTTCTTCCCGACCTCCGTTTTAATTTTCCCTATATCTAGGCTGATGCGGAGTCGACGATTGAGAAGGTCCAACAATTTTTGGTCGAGGAGATCCAATTCCCTCCTGTTTTTTTTTAACTTCCGGGAAAAATCGGAGTGGGCTTCTTTTCTCATTCTTGAGTCTCTTTTCAATTCAATCGAGATTTCCAGACCCATCCTTTCCTATTGCTGAAGAGGGACCTCCGTGCTATATTGCGTCATGATGACACTTAAACCTTGCCATGCTTACTACTATGGAGGACTTCCGGTAAAAGGATCGAGACGGAAGGGACGGTTGTCGGTTGAACCGGACAAGTTCACCTTCGAGGTCCCTGGAGGGAAGGCTGGCGAAAGAATCCATTTAGAAATCCCCTGGTCCAAAATGGAGAAGATCTTCCTTACCCGTGATAACTATTATGGGACGGATACGGTTCTCTTTAACCTCACCTTTCGCGATGAGGCGGACCAATCCTTCACCTTGAGGTTTGCACCTATTGCCGTCATTCCAAGAAGGAGGATGGCGCTGCAAGAGGAATGGTTTGATTATTTAGCCAAAGCCATCAGCTCTTTGGGAAGCGTTTCTCCCCTCCCCACCAAATAATCTTTATATTCCTCATAGTTCGGCTGCACCCAGATCGGAGTCCCGAAGACTTCGTGCATCATAATGTTGAAAGCCACTTTGGTGATGTAGTATCGATGATGGTGCCTCAAAATGGGATTGGGTGAAAACATCTTGAGCATTTCTCTGGGCCGCCAATAATAGCGCCTCATGATGTCCCGGTAGATGAAGTTCAACTGCTCCAGGTCATCCACTTCTTGGGCTGACATGACCGCATGAAGGTAATCGTAATTTCGATAATCCCAATCCTTGATCCTTCCCAGTTCCTTCATCTGGTAAAAGAGCGGGGTTCCAGGAAGAGGTGTGATGAGATTCAGGCCGAAATGATCAACATATTTTCCGAAGAATTTGAAAAACTCGTTGCGGTCCTGTTCTGTCTCGTTCCAATGCCCGATGAGGAGGGTGGCCATCACCATGAGCTTATGTTTTTTTAGAAGCTCCATTGCCTTCACAGCCTGCTTAGTGGTCTGATGCTTTTTGATATCTTTGAGAACGGAATCGGAATGGTATTCGAGCCCCATCATAAATTGATAGACCCCGGCCTCTCGAAAGCCGTCCAGGAGATCTTCATCCCGAATGACGAGGTCTGCTCTGGATTGCAGCCAGAAGTGCTGATTCGTCTTTCTCTTAAGCATCTCCTCAATGAACCCGATTCCTTGCTCGCGTCGGACGTTGAAGGTATTGTCACCGACATAGAAGATATCCCGGTGATACTTCTCTTTGAGGAGCTCGAGCTCATCGGCGATCAATCTTGGACTCCTTCTCCTCCAGGTCTTTTTATAAAAGGCCGATTCCGAGCAGAAGGTGCAATCCCAGAGGCATCCTCTTGAAAAATTGACCACAAGCCCTCTCCTCCCTTCCGACGGGAGGGTCACAAACGGGTGGTCCATCTTGGCGAGATGATAGGCGGGCATCGGAAGGGTGTCGAGATCTTCAATGAAGGCACGCTCTCCGGTGTAGATGAAATCGCCTTTTTCATTGAGATAAGCAAGGCCCAAGATTTTGGAAAGATCTTCCTTCTTCTCAACGGCGCGGAGGAACTCCGTCAGCGTGACTTCTCCTTCTCCAACACAGATATAATCAATAGCAGCACAATCCCGGAGTGTCTCTTCGGCCATAAAGGAAGGGTGTTCCCCTCCCATCATGACGATCGTTTTCGGATTGGCCGCTTTGACCAGACTGGCTGCGTTCATCCCGTCGTAGACGAAGGCTGTGCAAATGACGGAGATGCCCACGACATCCGGTTTATCTCTTCGAATTTTGTCTTCAAGATCCCTCCAGGGATTTTCGTTAAGGGTGCAATCCATATACTCAATCTCAAATTGCTCCCTTTCTAAATAGGCTAATAATTGGAGGCATCCCGGTGAAGGAGTCCAGGCTCGAAGAATGGTCCAGATTTTATGCGGCGGATCAACCAATAGAAATCGCATCGATAGTATCTTTATCTCGCCAGCTATTCATCCCTCTCCCCCTCGGGGAAAGGGGTAGGGTGAGAGGGGGGTCATTTGGAATTTGCGGCGAGTTGTCGTCTCACCTTGCGTTTGATGAGCCATTTGAACAACGGGAACCGGAAGAGAAGATGGAACCGCGGAATCTCAAAGATCTCCCCTGAAACGAGTTTTTCAGAAAAGTTTTTGACTCTTCGGGCTGCCTGTTCCACTTCCTTTTTTCTCACCACCGCCACCTTATCGAAGACGGTTTCGCAATAACGGCAGCTTGAACAAGACATCTGATTGCAATCCCTATTCTTAAAGTGTTCGATGAAGCCTTCCAGTTTCTTGTTGTCCAGATGAATCAATTCCCTGACTTCCAGGTCGAAGACCTTTTCCAGTTCGGAGATCTTCAGGATGTTTACATGCTTGGGCTGGATGAAATATTCCATATGGATCGGGGTGAAAGCCCCTTTTCTGGGGAGCGTGAAAAGGTCCAGAATATTTCCGTCATAGCGGCGGTTTTCATAGACCCTGACGTTTTCAAGGAGAAGAGGGGTTCGTTTAAATCGCTCCGTGATTTTGAAATGCTCGTATCCGATGGCCTCATAGTGATGGATGTCTTCGGGCCGAATCCACGGAGATTTCAGCAGCTCTACCGGGTCCGTCAGTTTTCGGTATAAACAGAGATATCCCGGATATTGGAGGTAGCATGCATGGTCTTCTTCACCACTCCTAGATGCATGGCCGTCGTGATTGACGTGTTCGTAATTATAAGGGCACTGCCAGAGGCAGATATTATTCAGGATCAACTCCAGATTGCACTTCACGGCCTTCCGGATCGCTTCAAGCGTTTTGAACTCGCGGTTAATATGCTCATCGACGATGATTTCTTCCACGCCCATGTCTTCGTATTGAAGGGCTTTTCTCACGGTATTGACCCGCGCGGTGGTGGAGACTTTGATTTTGAGGCGCGGAAAACGGGTTCTCACAAGTTCGATCAGGTAAGGTAGGCCGACGGTCACCGCATCTGCGCCAGAATGATCGATCCATTCCAGAAGGTCGATGAGTTGTGCGTAGCCTTTTTTCGAATATTCGAGATTACCCAGACAGGGGGCATTGATAAGATAGCTAAATTCGAATCCTCGATCATGACAGGCCTTGATGTAATTCTCTATATCTTTCCGATTTATCTGGGGAAGAACGAAGCCCGGCCTTGCCCCTCCTACGATATCGAAAGGAAGCTTACCGAAGAGAGCGTCCACGGATGTCCCTTGAACGGCATCCAAGAATGCAATATCCCAGTTGGCTCCAACCCGCAATTTCATACGAGTTAAAAGTAACATGCAGGGGAATAGGTTTCAAGGGAAGGAACTCCGGTCTCATCCCTTGAAACATTGTAGCCCCCATTACTCGACCTTGACCTTGATCTCCCTCTTCTGAGCCCTCTCAGATTTCGGAAGAACGATTGACAAGATCCCATTCTTGTAAGAGGCGCCGATCTTGTCGCTCTGGACTTCCGTTGGAAGAGGGATTGAGCGGACAAAGGTCCCGTAAGTTCTCTCAATAAGGCAGTAATCCGCTTCTTTCTCTTCTGCTTCCGGCTTTTTCTCCCCTTTGATAAAGAGGGTTCCCTCGCTGAGTGAGACGTCAATATCTTTGGGTTCCATACCTGGGATTTCAACATTTACCACCAGTTCACTCTCTGTCTCTGCCACATCAATCGCCGGCTGCCATTCATCCTCCTCAGCGAGCCCCCTTGTATTAGGTCTTCCAAACAGGAAGGTATCCCAGAGCCTGTCCATCTCGCTCCTTGTTTTTTCTATATCTTTAAAAGGGTTTGTGTTCATCAACTCCCATGCCATATTCCTTCACCTCTTTTCTCCACCCCGTTAGAAATGGTTGCCCCCTCGCCCTTTCGAGTCCCACTCTAGCAGGACTCGAATTTCTAACCGAGTCCACTCAAAAAATAGTTTTCGTTCCGAAGGTTGTCAAGCTCTGTGACCGGCATGTGCCCCGCAAGCCCTGTCTTGTAGACGGGGTCCCTGCTACCGGCAGGCAGGAGGGGGCATAATATAAACAATAATTTCTTTGCTGGGAAGCACCGCCCTGTGGGTGGGGGCTTCAAACCCTTCTCGACAAAAAAGGCGCCCCGTAGGCGCCTTTTCCATCCATCAAAGGTTGCGCAGAAAACTTAATCAACTTTTATCTTGATTTCTTTCTTCTTGGCCTCTTCAGACTTGGGAAGGGTGATCTTCAGAATCCCGTTCTTGTACGAGGCACTGATCTTGTCGCTCTGGACTTCCGATGGAAGTTGGATGGACCGGGTAAAGGCTCCATAACTTCTCTCAACGAGGTGATAATCCGCTTCTTTCTCTTCCCTTTCCTGTTTCTTTTCGCCTTTGATGGTGAGCATTCCGTCGGAAAGAGAGATATCGATGTCTTTGGCCTCCATTCCGGGCACTTCAGCTTTCACCACCAACTCATTCTTTGTCTCCCCGACATCGAGAGAAGGAAGCCATTCTCCGCCTTCCTGGGTTCTCTTTCTTAATCCACCCTGTAAGAAAGAGTCCCAGAATCGGTCCATATCCTTCCTCATCGTCTCAAATTCCCTAAAAGGTGCCAACTCCCTAAAGGGCTTCCAAGTAGTTAATTCCCATGCCATATTTCATCACTCCTTTCTTCTGATTTCCAGAGAAAAAATAATTACGGCTTTTGAATTTGTCAAGTTCTCTGGTGTACCCAATGCCCTGGAAAAATCAGGAAATTCCTGAGATGAAAGGCCTGGATGACCGGAGATGAAGCAAATAGCAACTTTTCGATTCTACTGCCATTCGCTCCATCCGTTACGATTCGAATCATTCGACCATGAAAAAATTCCCTTGAAACTGAGATTTTTTTTGCTATGATGAAATTATATACCTTGGAAAGGAGGAAGGATATGGCGTACACGGCAAAAGACTACAACAAGCTCATCGGGATGGAAGGGTTTAGCGAGACCTTATTGAAAAATCATTTTACTCTCTATCAGGGGTATGTGACCAATACCAATAAGGTCCTGGATTCCCTTTCTGAAATGGCAAAGGGAGGGAAGATCGGGACCCCTGAATATGCTGAATTGAAGCGCCGGTGTGGCTGGGAATTCAACGGCATGCGGCTTCATGAGCTCTACTTCGAAAATTTAGGGGGTAAGGGAGCGCCGAATAAGTCGGGCAAGCTCGGGAAGAAGCTGGCTGAAGAATTTGGAAGCTATGAGAATTGGGAGGCTGATTTTAAGGGAGTCGGCGCGATGCGGGGCGTCGGATGGACCATCCTTTACCAGGACGTCGTGGGCGGGAAATTGATCAACCAGTGGATCAATGAGCATGATGTGGGCCATCCGGCAGGATGCAATCCCTTGTTGATCATGGATGTCTTCGAGCACGCCTTTATGACCGATTACGGGTTGAAAAGGGCCGATTATATTACAGCCTTTTTCAAGAACATCAAATGGGAGGCGGTGGAAGGCCGGCTGAAGTAAAGAGACTGTAGTGTTGGCCTTGGTGGAAGAGACAGCCGGGTTTCAAAGTTTTAGAATGCGGTCTTTCAGGAATACCTAACCGGTGCTTGTGGGAAATAGAGTCATCTTAAGGATACGGAGCGTCTGAGTCTCACAGATAAACGGATACCGCTCTAAAACTTTTCCGCCCGGCCGTCTCTTCCGTATCGTCCGAGACCGATTTTTTATTAGCAGGGCACAATCTCCGGAAGAGGGGCGTAGGAATTAACGGCGTCTCGTTTTTTGGTTTTCTTTGAATTTCCTCAATCTCTCGGCGGCTTGTTCGAGCGTCTCCATTCTCTTCGGAAAACAAAAGCGAACTTTTGTCGCACCTGAAGAAGAACGGCTGTAGAAGCTGCTGCCCGGCACAGTGGCCACGCCGAATTTCTCTACCAGGTGTAAGGCAAAGGCTACATCGTCTGAAAAGCCAAAGTGGCCTATGTCCGTCATAATGTAATAGGCTCCGCGGGGACGGTAGATACGAAATTCGGTTTCTTCTAACACCTTACAGAAAAACTCCCTCCGCTTCTCGTAATCTTCTGCCAGAGTCCGGTAGTAACTTGGATCGATCTGCAAAGCCGCTGCTGCGGCCTCCTGAAGAGGGTGCGGCGCTCCAACGGTCAAGAAATCATGAACCTTCCGGATAGATGACGTCAGCGAAGAAGGGGCAATCGCCCAGCCCACGCGCCATCCCGTGAGACTATAGGTCTTGGAGACGGAGTTGATGGTAATGGTTTGATCTCGCATGCCGGAAAGAGAGGCAATGCTGATATGTCTGGCTCCGTCGTAAAGGATATGCTCGTAGATTTCATCGGTCACAGCTACAACACCCCATTTCAAGCAAAGGTCGGCAATGAATTGCAATTCCTCACGGCAGAAGACTTTGCCAGTGGGGTTATTGGGTGTGTTGATCACGATTGCCTTTGTCTTGTTATTGAAGACTCTCTTGAGCTGCTGTTCGTCAAAATGCCAGTCCGGCTCGTGGAGGGTGACGAATCGCGGCTTCGCGTCACAGAGGATGGTATCTGGGCCGTAGTTCTCGTAAAAAGGTTCGAACACAATGACCTCTTCGCCGGAGTTGACGATGGCCATCAGAGAAGAGATCATGGCCTCCGTTGACCCGCAACAGACCGTGATCTCTCTTTCAGGATCTATGGTGACGCCATTATACCAGGCAAATTTTTCAGCAATGGCTTGACGAAGATTTGGCTCTCCCCAGGTGATGGCATACTGATTCAAATCAGCGCGAATGGCTTGTATCGCCGCTTCCTTAATTTCTTCCGGCGCTGCAAAATCAGGGAATCCTTGAGCGAGGTTCACACCCTCATGCTTGAGACAGATTCGGGTCATCTCACGAATGACGGATTCTGTGAACTTCACTGCTCGCTTGGAAGAGGCATTCTTGATCATTGTGCGTACCCACAAATCCCAATAATAAACGGCTTAATTATATATGAGAGAGCAGGAGTTTCGTCAAGAGACTATCAGAAGGAAATATCTTTGAGCTGAAAAGTAATTGGCACGATTACCCAACAGGAGATGGGAGTTTTTCCTTTCGCGGCAGGGACGAATCTCCATTTTTTAACTGTGGCGAGAGCAGATTGATCAAGCGCGTCGTAGCCGCAAGACTCTTTCAGCTCGATCTCACCTGCCCGGCCATCGGCAAGAACCTCCACCTTCAATCGCACTGTCCCTTGGTATCCTCTATCCCTGGCTTCCTGAGGATAGGGAGGTTTAGGATTCTCTGCATACTTGGGTGAGCCCGTACCCGAATCGCCCCGACCTCGGCCCTTTCCACCCGCCGATCCTTTTCCCGTGCCTACAAAACCCGATCCATGAAGGCCGGAGCCCCCTCCTCGCTCGACCCCGGTCCCTTTTCCAATGCCGCTCCATCCAGCCCCTCCCGTTCCTCCTTCACCAACACCACCGGGGGTACCTCCAGACCCTATGCCGGTTCCCGGTTTGGCTGAGGGATTTTTTTCTTCAGAGGGGAGCGCATTAAGGGTAGCAGGATTTTGTTCTTCGGGTTTGGAGTCCGTATTCAAATCCGATGTCTTCGCCATGGGTAAGGGGATCGGCTTTTGTACAGTTACCTCATCCTCCTTGAGTTGGTTTGTCTCTTTGAAAGGCTCACTCTTTTTTGTCTCCTCGTTCGGCTTGATTTCTTCTTTTTGGATTTGAGGTTTTGCAGGAATGGGCGCCGCCTTGGGGAGAAGCGGCTTTGAGTCGTTCTGAAGGGATAAGGGCTGAATGGAAACCCGATAAACGGGAAGCTTATCTCTCGTGACTCCTGTCTTGAGGTTAAGAATCAGAAGGCTGATCAAGGCAAGATGGAGAAGCAAGGAGAAGACACCTGTCCTCAGCAGTCCGCCCGTATCCGGCCGAGAGGAATCCACACGAAAGGGGAGTTGGTTCTCTGTATTTTCTACCGTATTCATCTTTTTAGTTCGATTCCCAGGCCAGGATTCTTCACGCCCGATTGCGTCAAGACATCCATCACCTGGATCACGGAATCATACTTGACGTTCTTGTCCCCGTTGATGATCACAAAGGCGTCCGGCCTGCTCCTCATCATGGCCGTCAGCTTGTATCGGAGCGCCTCTAAATCCAACCTCGTATCCTCCAAA